>Ga0209013_10003665_pt1 | contig 13592 bp, 7 predicted proteins | sample Cruoilmetagenom2_FD_187291 | JGI IMG/M metagenome (GOLD analysis project Ga0209013, IMG submission 187291) | Oil polluted marine microbial communities from Coal Oil Point, Santa Barbara, California, USA - Sample 2 (SPAdes) (version 2) | ecosystem: Environmental > Aquatic > Marine > Oil seeps ... | reverse complement strand
ATTATCCTCTCGGGCGGTCCCGAAACGGTGACAGGCGCTGATGCGCCCACTGCACCGCAAAGGGTGTTTGAGCTGGGCGTGCCTGTGTTGGGTATCTGCTACGGCATGCAGACCATGGCTTCGCAGCTTGGAGGAGAGGTAGAGAGCTCCGATGTTCATGAGTACGGCTACGCGCAGGTGCGGGCGCGCAACCACTCTTCGCTGCTGAAAGATATCGAGGATCATGTCACGGACGAGGGCTATGGAATGCTCGATGTGTGGATGAGCCACGGCGATCGCGTGGTGCGCCTGCCCGACAACTTCAAGGCGATCTGCACCACGGATGACGCCCCGCTGGCCGGCATGGCGGATGAGGAGCGCCACTTTTACGGGCTGCAGTTTCATCCCGAGGTGACGCATACCAGGCAGGGTCAACGCATCATCGAGCGCTTCCTGTTCGAGATCTGCGGTTGTGAGCCGTTGTGGAATGCGGGAAGCATCATCGAGGACGCCATCACATCAGTCAGAAGCCTGGTCGGCAGTGACAAGGTGCTGCTGGGTCTCTCCGGCGGGGTGGATTCATCCGTCGTTGCCGCGATGCTGCATCGCGCTATCGGTGACCAGCTGGTGTGCGTCTTCGTCGACAACGGCCTGCTGCGGCTGCACGAAGGCGATCAGGTGATGGCCACTTTTGCCGAACACATGGGCGTCAAGGTGATCCGCGTCAATGCAGAGGATCGATTTCTGACTGCGCTTGCCGGTGAAACCGACCCCGAAAAAAAGCGCAAGATCATCGGCAATCTCTTCATCGATATCTTCGAGGAGGAGGCGGCTAAACTTACCGACGTAAAATACCTGGCGCAGGGCACCATCTATCCAGATGTCATCGAGTCGGCCGGCGCCAAATCCGGCAAGGCGCATGTCATCAAGTCCCATCACAATGTGGGCGGCCTGCCTGACTACATGAAGCTGCTGCTGGTGGAGCCGTTGCGCGAACTCTTCAAGGACGAGGTGCGACGCATCGGTGTCGAGTTGGGCCTGCCCTCAGAGATGGTCTATCGGCACCCCTTTCCGGGGCCGGGTCTCGGAGTACGTATCCTGGGTGAAGTCAAAAAGGAGTATGCCGACCTGCTGCGCCAGGCAGACTATATCTACATCGAAGAGCTCTATCGGCATGATCTCTACGACGAAGTCAGCCAGGCGTTTGCCGTGTTCCTGCCGGTGAAATCCGTTGGCGTTGTCGGCGATGCGCGTCGTTACGAATACGTGGTGACCCTGCGGGCCGTGACCACGGTCGATTTCATGACCGCGCACTTCGCGCATCTGCCCTATGATTTTCTGGAGACTGTGTCGCGGCGCATCATCAATGAGGTGACGGGGATCTCGCGCGTCGCCTATGATATCTCAAGCAAGCCGCCGGCGACTATCGAGTGGGAGTAGTTGTTTGAAAAAGTGGTGCCCTCGACAGGATTCGAACCTGTGACCTATCGCTTAGGAGGCGATCGCTCTATCCAGCTGAGCTACGAGGGCGTCGGCGCAGTATATTAACATCTGGAACCCTTCAAAAATAGTCATAAGTCGTTTGTGGTTTAATCTGTCATCCCGAGGGAAGTGAGGTACGAACGACGAGGGATCCTGAAGCATTGAGTGCTAAGATCTCTCCTGCGTCGAGATGACAGGCTGTAAGCTATGAAATAAAGTTCTTTGTTGGGCTTCGTTCCTCGCAATGACAAATAAATCAAAGCTTCCTCGACATTGTTCGGGCCAGTATAGGATGTGTTGCCTTGCACGGGTCTGCTGAAAACTTAACCAATAATTACAATATTATGTCTGGAAATAGCATCGGAAAACTCTTCAGCGTGACCTCGTTTGGCGAGAGTCACGGTATCGCGATCGGCTGTATCATCGATGGCTGTCCGCCCGGCATGGCGTTGTCCGAGGCGGACATTCAGCCGGATCTCGATCGCCGCCGCCCCGGAACCAGCCGCCACACGACCCAGCGGCGAGAACCGGACCAGGTGCAGATCCTCTCCGGCGTCTTCGAAGGCAGGACCACCGGTACTCCCATTGGCTTGATCATTCATAATCAGGATCAGCGTTCCAAAGACTACTCGGAGATCGTCGATCGTTTTCGCCCCGGGCATGCCGACTACACTTACCTGCAGAAATACGGCATACGCGACCATCGCGGCGGCGGGCGCTCTTCGGCGCGCGAGACCGCCATGCGGGTTGCTGCAGGAGCCGTTGCAAAAAAATATCTGAGGGAGTCTCTGGGTGTCGAGGTGCGCGGCTATCTGTCGCGGCTGGGTCCGTTGAGGCCGGATCACTTTGCGTGGGAGCAGGTTTCACAAAACCCCTTCTTTTTTCCTGATGAAGCAAAAGTTCCCGAGCTGGAGGCCTATATGGATCAGCTGAGAAAAGAGGGGAATTCGATTGGCGCGGAGATCACGGTCGTGGCTGACGGTATCCCCCCGGGGCTCGGCGAACCGATTTTTGACCGTCTGGATGCGGAGATCGCCCACTCCCTGATGAGCATCAATGCCGCTAAAGGCGTGGAGATCGGAGCCGGTTTTGAATCAGTCGAGCAGAAGGGAACCGAGCACCGCGATGAGATGACGCCACAGGGTTTTCTCTCCAACAACGCCGGCGGCATTCTTGGCGGTATTTCGACCGGACAGAGTATTATTGCAAAAGTTGCTTTCAAACCGACATCGAGCATCCGTCTCGGCGGCAGGACGGTGAATGCCAAAGCCGAGGCTGTCGATGTAGTGACCAAGGGAAGGCACGACCCCTGTGTCGGTATTCGCGCCACGCCCATTGTGGAGGCAATGCTGGCGATTACCCTGATCGACCACCTGTTGCGTCACCGCGCGCAAAATGCAGACGTGATCCCGCCTGTGCCTCTCATCCCAGCGGGATAAATGACAGCTGACAAGATGCCATACTGGCGTCTCTCTTCATTCTATTTTTTCTACTTCGCAGCGCTCGGGGCGCTGGTTCCATTCTGGGCGCTCTATCTCAAGTCACTCGGCTTCTCTGCGCTTCAGATCGGCGAGTTGATGGCGATCCCGATGGCGACCAAGATCGTTGCTCCCTACATGTGGGGGTGGCTTGGCGACTCCCTGGGACAGCGCATGCGGTTCGTGCGCAGCGGCGCATTTCTCTCTTTCTTCACTTTCCTGCTGGTTTTCTGGCTGACCGGGTACGCCGGGCTTGCGCTCGCCATGGCGCTGTTCAGCTTTTTCTGGAATGCGGTGCTGCCGCAGATCGAAGTGATCACACTGCGCTTTCTCGGAAGCAACACCCCCCTCTACAGCCGCATACGGGTGTGGGGGTCGGTCGGCTTCATGCTGATGGTGGTGATCCTGGGATTTATGGTGGATCGATGGGGAGTAACGATCATCCTGCCTGTACTTGCGCTGCTCTATGCCGGGATCTGGCTCTCAACACTGGTGATTCCCGAACAGTCACGCCAGGATGACCATGACTCAGCTGTTTCATTGTCCCGAATCCTGCAGCAGCCGGCTATGCTGTCATTTTTTGCGATCTGCCTGCTGATGCAGTTCAGTCATGGCGCCTACTACACATTCTTTTCGATCTACCTGGAAGGCGAGGGTTACTCCAAGGGGGTGATCGGCCAGTTGTGGGCGCTTGGAGTTGCGGCAGAGGTTGCTGTCTATATATTTTTCATGCATAAACTGCTGCTGGCTTTCAGTTCAAGGACCCTGTTGCTATGGTGCCTGTTTCTGGCGGCGCTGCGCTGGATTCTAATCGCCCTGTTCAGTGATTTTGTGGTGATGCTGATCTTTGCCCAGCTGCTGCATGCCGCCACGTTCGGCGCCTTTCATGCAGCAGCCATCGATTTTGTGCATCACAACTTTCCGCAGCATCTGCAGGGCAGGGGGCAGGCGCTCTACAGCAGTGTCAGCTTTGGCATCGGGGGTACTCTCGGCAGCCTCAGCAGTGGTTATCTGTGGGATTCAAGCGGTGCAACAACCACATTTTTGATCTTTGCCGCGTCTGCTGTAGTGGCGATGGGAATCCTTACTGTCGGTCAAAGAAAGGGGCAAGGGCCGAGTGCTGAGGAGTGAAGAGTGAGGACTCACCACTCAACTTACTCCTGTGTTTTCCAAACATCATTGGATTTGCTATACTGTCCAAAGATATGTTGTAAAGAGTTGGGGAACTCGGAGTTTTTTTATGCGTCGTAATCATCACGATGTTGTCAATGACCGTGGTTGGCATTTAACAACAGCATTAGCCGTTGCACTCTGTTGTGCGGCATTCAGCAGTTCAGCGTTGCAGGCGGGCTGGGGGGATTCAGAGTATGGCGACATCTTTGCATCACAGCAAAAATCAAAACCTCAGCCTAAAAAAGCAGGAAAACCTGTAGCGACTTCGGCGGCGACTCTGGTTGCTGTTCCTGATGTCCAACAGCATGCTGCACGTGCTGTTGACACTCCAATACCAGGCACTCAGCTCAGGCCGAAACAGCGTCAGGGCGCCAGTTCATCTCTGCATCAGCCAGTCTCACCACTGGGCAATAGCTCAATGCATAATGTGTCGATCAAGAGCGCTCTCGGGCATTACCGCTCTGCTTCGAACAAGGAGAGACTCAAGCAGGTCTACAGAGCCAAAGGTTATAGGCCTGTGTGGAAACGTGCAGGCAGGGATGCCAACGCAGCGATTCAGATTCTTGCTGAATCAGATTCGCATGGCCTGAATCCGGCTGAGTATCATGTGAATGAGATACTGCGGGCGCAGGAGGGGGGAGATGAGACTCTTTTTGACCTGATGCTGACGGATAATGCGCTGCGCTATGTCACTCATCTACGGGATGGTCAGTATCGCCCCCAGGATGTCGATCCGCAATGGCTGATCAGACACGGTGCAAGAGCAGATCTGGCGGCAAGCATGGGGAAGGCCGCCAAGAGGGGGGGCGTTTCAGGTTTTATGAAAAAGATAGCACCGAGGCATGCTGTCTACCGCAGCCTCTACCGTCACCTCTATGACTATAACAGTATTGCAGATTCCGGTGGCTGGCCTGCATTCCCTGTCAGGGGACGCAGGTTGCAACCTGGCTCCAGCGGCAGCGATGTAAAGGCGTTGCGTGCGCGTTTGGCCGTAACGGATGGCGCCGATCTCTATGTGCCGCAACCCTCACGGTTTGATAATAATCTGAAACTTGCTGTGCAGAGATTTCAGCGGCGTCATGGGTTGAACGATGATGGCAATATTGGCGGACGCACGCGACAGGCGCTGGCGGTTCCGGTCAATAAGAGAATTCGCCAGATTACCGCATCCATGGAGCGCTGGCGCTGGATGCCGAACAATATTGGCAATCAGGCTGTCATCGTGAATGTGCCGGCTTTTCGTCTCTATTACAGGGTGAATGGCGTTGACAAAGTAAGCATGCGGACAATCGTTGGCAAGGCCCCGAAGGATCTGCAAACCCCAACTTTTACGACAAATATGAAATATATGGTGCTCAATCCAAACTGGAATGTGCCAAACACCATTGTCTCTGAAGAGATGGCTCCCAGGGCAAACAAGGATCCGGGGTATTTCCAGGCGAGGGGTTACAAGGTGATGGACGAGGCCGGCAATGCCGTTGATCCTGCAAACGTGAATTGGGGGCAGTACAACAAGAGCAATCCGACTCCCTTCCGGGTGGTGCAGGCAAGAGGCGGCGATGGGGCGCTGGGTTCGGTAAAGTTTATTTTTCCGAACCAGTATGGCGTTGCCCTGCATGACACCCAGAGAAAAAATTTGTTCAGCGAGGAGTTTCGAGCCTACAGTCATGGCTGCGTCAGGGTCGAGAAACCGGCGGAGCTGGGAGCGGCTATTCTGGGGAAAAGCAGCCCGCAGCAGTTCAGCGCCCTGGTGGAGAGGTCCAGTGAAGACGAGCACATCAATCTGCAGCAGGATATTCCGGTTTACATGCTTTACATGACAGCATGGGCCGATACCGACCAGGTCTACTTCTATGACGACCTCTATCGTCGTGACCGGCGCCTGGTTCAGGAGAAAACCTCCAAGCGCGGGTGATGCCGGGAGAAGCTCCAAAGTTTGCGGTCGTCAGTTTGCAGCAGGCAGTAAAACAAGAGAATTTGCTGTTGGCAATGATGTGATTAGACTCGCGCCGACTGCTAATTGCTATAATTAAGAGCCTCTTGCAATACTCGTAAATAGTGAGTTTTGTCATCTCGAACGAATGTGAGAGATCTTAGTTTATCAATAAGTTAAGATTTCTCCTTTCAGTCGAAATGACAGCTTTTGAGAGTTTTGCAAGAGGTTCATAAGAGACTCTGGTTTTTCGTGCGTCATTGGATTTATTCTAATCATATTTTAAATAAAGTTGTATAGAGTTGGGAAACCCGGAGTTTTTTATGCGTCGTAAATATCACGATGTTGTAAATGGCCGTGGCCGGCATTTAACAGTAGCATTAGCACTTGGACTTTGTTGCACGCTGTTCACTGCTTCACCACTGCTGGCAGGCTGGGGGGATTCAGAGTATGGCGATATCTTTGCATACCAGGCAAAACCAAAGCCGAAAAAGGTAGAGAAAGCCAAGCCGGTTGCTGTTGTTAAACAGCGGCCAAAAAAGCGCGCCAGGCCCAAAGCAGCAAGCAAAGTTCCGAAGCCGTATCGCTTTCCGGATGCAGCTACGCCTCTCTATCTGCCAGTCTCTCCACTGGGCAATAGCCCAATGCATAATGAGTCTCTCGCCGATGCTCTTGGGCATTATCGCGCCGCATCGAAGGGGGCATGGCTTCAGCAGGTGTATGAAATCAACGGGGGTGAACCGGTCTGGCATCGCGGAGGAGATATCAGCAGAGATGCGCATGCGGCGATTCAAATCCTCTCTGAAGCAGACTCGCAAGGCCTGAATCCCCACGAATATCATATAGAGGAGATCTTTCAGGCGCAGCAGGATGGAGATCTTACGCTGTTTGATCTGCTATTGACCGATAATGTTCTGCATTATGTCTCTCATCTGCGGGATGGCCAGTATTATCCCAAGGATGTCGATTCGCGCTGGCTGATTGGTAACGGAGCCAGGGTGGAACTAGCCACGAGCATGGCGCAGGCAGTTGCCGAGCAGGATATTCCCCGCTTCATGAAACAGACATTGCCCAGCCACTCCTTTTACAATAATCTGCGCCGGGAGCTGAACGCTTACACTGCTATTGCGGATTCCGGCGGTTGGCCCTCCTTTCCTGCCGGGGGGCGTGGACTGAAGCCGGGAGTAAGCGGAGACGAGATCATAGCACTGCGTGCGCGTTTGGCGTCAACTGACGGCGCTGATCTTGATGTGCCGCAGCCCTTGCTTTTTGATGATGATTTGAAGCTTGCGGTTCAGCGTTTTCAGAGACGTCATGGATTGAATGATGACGGCGTAATCGGCGCACGCACGCGACAGGCTTTGGCGGTTCCGGTCAAAGACAGGATTCGACAAATTATTGCAGCCATGGAGCGCTGGCGCTGGGTGCCGAATGATCTTGGTGAGCGGCATATCGTTGTCAACGTGCCCGCTTTTCGTCTCTGGTACAGGGAGAATGGCGAAGACAAGCTGACCATGCGGACAATCGTTGGCAAGAGAAAAGTGAATCATCAAACACCAAGTTTTTCAACGCATATGAAATACATGGTGCTCAATCCAAACTGGAATGTTCCAAGCTCCATTGTTTCTGCAGAGATGGCTCCCGAAGCAAGTCGCAATCCCGGGTATTTCAAAAAGAAAGGCTATAAGGTGATGGACAGGGGCGGCAATGTCATCGATCCATCTACCGTCAACTGGGGGCAGTACAGCAGGAGCAATCGTGCGCCTTACCGGGTGGTGGAGTCCAGGGGTGCAGGGGGTGCGTTGGGGACAGTGAAATTTATTTTTCCGAACAGGCATGGCGTCTATCTGCATGATACCCAGAGCAGAAGGTTGTTCAAAAAGGATTTCCGGGCTTACAGTCATGGCTGTGTCAGAATCGAGAAGCCTGCAGAGCTGGGATCTGTTCTTCTGGGTGACAGGAGTCCGGATGAGTTCAGTGCTTTGATTTCAAAATCCGGTCATAACAAGCATATAAACCTGGAACAGAGTCTCCCGGTTTATCTTCTCTATATGACCGCGTGGGCTGATGATAACCAGGTCTATTTCTACGACGATCTCTACAGTCGTGACCGGAGTCTGGTTCAGGCGAAAAACTCCAAGCGCGGGTGACAGGCTCCTAGGACTGAGGGTCGAGGAGTGAGTGCCGAGGACAATCTCACATGTGCTGAACAGTTGCCAATTATTCAACAATATCTGACCTCGCAAGCAGCTTTTTCTCCATATCTTGATTGAATTTTCAATATTGAAAAGCCTGCCTCATTGAAAATATTTATCGGAATGCCCTTGATTTTCATTGTCCTGCCTGCTATTGTATAATGCACTTTTTGACGAATATGTAGTAAGTCTATGAGTAACAAACAGAAAAGCCAGTCTCCACTCCTTCTCCGCAGGGAGTTTCTAGTCGGATCGGCAGCAGTAGCTGCGTTTGCGGCAGTCCCCGCAGTTTATGCAACAGCAAGAAAAAAAGCGCGAGGCGTACGCGCGCTTTCATTGCAAAATACCCACACTGGTGAAAAGACCAGGGTTGATTACTGGATAGATGGCCGTTATCAGCCTGAAGCTCTTGCAGAGATCGATATGATTCTGCGGGATCATCGCGACAACGAAGTCTGTTCCATTGATACCAGGCTCATCGACCTGTTGTACAATGTTAATCAAAAGACAGTTTGCAACTCTGCAAAATGTTTTGAAATCCTTTCCGGATATCGTTCCCCCAATACAAACCGCATGCTGCGCAACCGCAGAAGAGGTTCAGGCGTTGCTAAAAACAGTCTGCACATGATGGGCAAGGCGATCGATATAAAACTGCCGGGTGTCGGCAACTCCAATCTTTTTCATGCTGCGACAGCACAGCGAACAGGCGGGGTCGGTTATTATGGCTCCAGCTTCGTTCATCTGGATGTCGGCAAGGTGAGAACCTGGGGAAGAAGACGTCGCGCTTGATTTATCTGACCCTGCTCTTAATCTCACGAGGGTGAACTCCCTCGGAAACCCCGGTCTCTGCACCGGGGTTTTTTTGTCTCTTCATTACGGTGAAGATGCGCGTTTTATGGTAATATTAGCAGCTTGATCAGCAATCAACTCACCCTCGATGACGAGGGCGTCAAAACTACTTTTGAAACCACCCCGCCATGACTGAATTCGCCAAGGAAGTTCTCTCGATCAATCTCGAAGACGAGATGCAGCAATCCTATCTGGACTATGCAATGAGCGTCATTGTCGGGCGTGCTCTGCCTGATGTCAGGGATGGCTTGAAACCGGTTCACCGTCGCGTGCTTTTTGCGATGCATGAACTGCGCAATGACTGGAACAAACCCTACAAGAAATCAGCCCGTATCGTCGGTGATGTTATCGGTAAATATCACCCGCATGGCGACACGGCCGTGTATGACACCATCGTGCGCATGGCGCAGCCCTTCTCCTTGCGCTACATGCTTGTGGACGGGCAGGGCAACTTTGGCTCTGTCGATGGCGACTCTCCGGCGGCCATGCGCTATACCGAAATTCGCATGTCGAAAATCGCCCACTCTCTGCTTCAGGATATTGAAAAAGAGACGGTTGATTTTACAGCAAACTACGATAACTCGGAGCATGAACCTTCCGTATTACCAACAAGAGTTCCGAATCTGCTGGTCAATGGATCCTCCGGTATTGCTGTCGGCATGGCGACCAACATTCCGCCACACAACCTGACCGAGACCATCAGCGCCTGCATGGCGCTTATTGATAACCCGGATCTCGGCTACCGGGAGTTAATGGAGTATTTGCCGGGTCCGGATTTTCCGACCCAGGGAATCATCAATGGCTCACGCGGGATTGACGAAGCCTACCGTACGGGGCGAGGCCGCATCTACCTGCGCGCCCGTGCAGAGAGAGAGGAGTTCGATCACGGACGCCTGCGTATCGTGGTCACGGAGCTGCCTTATCAGGTCAACAAGGCGCGGCTTCTGGAAAAGATCGCTGAACTGGTCAAGGAGAAAAAACTGGAAGGTATCACCGGCCTGCGTGATGAATCCGATAAGGATGGCATGCGCATGGTGATCGAGCTCAGACGCGGCGAGGTCTATGAAGTGGTGCTGAATAACCTCTTCAAGCAGACCCAGATGCAGAACGTATTCGGCATCAATATGGTTGCCCTGGTGAATGGCCAGCCGCGTCTGCTGAATCTAAAACAGATACTCGAGCTATTTCTGCGTCACCGTCGCGAAGTGGTTACCCGGCGCACCCTGTTTGAGCTGCGCAAGGCGAGGGATCGTGCGCATATCCTCGAAGGACTTGCGCTTGCACTGGCCAATATTGATGAGATCATCGAACTCATCAAGAAGGCGCCGACTCCCGCCGAGGCCAGAAGTGGGCTGATGGATCGCTACTGGCAGTCGGGGCCGCTGGAAGCGATGCTTCAGCGCAGTGGCGCCGATGCAACCAAACCCGAGGATCTTGCCGAAGGTTTTGGCTTGACTGAACAGGGCTACCGCCTCACCGAAAAACAGGCCCAGGCGATTCTTGATTTGCGTCTGCAGAAGCTCACTGGACTCGAACAGGAAAAAATTCTCAATGAGTTCGAGGAGATCCTTGAATTGATTGGCGATCTGCTGGATATTCTCTCCAGTGCGGACCGCCTGATGGAGGTGATTCGTGAAGAGTTGCAGCTGATCATCGATCAGTTTGGCGATCAGAGACGCACACAGATCATTGCAAATCAACTCGATCTGACCACTGAAGACCTGATCCCGGAAGAGGATATGGTGGTGACCTTCTCCCATCTGGGTTATGCCAAGTCGCAACCGCTCGATGTTTATCGTGCACAGCGGCGTGGAGGCAAAGGCAAAACAGCAACCAAAACCAAGGACGATGATTTTATTGACAAGCTGTTTGTCGCCAATACACATGACACCATCCTGTGCTTCTCCAGTCGCGGCAAGGTCTACTGGCTCAAGGTCTATCAGCTGCCGCAGGCAGGGAGAGCTGCGCGCGGCCGGCCGATGAATAACCTGCTGCCGCTTGAGGATGGCGAACGCATCAATGCTGTGCTGCCGATTCGTGACTATGCTGATGACAAGTTTGTGTTCATGGCGACCAGTTCCGGCACCGTTAAAAAGACGCCGTTGACAGCGTTCTCGCGTCCGTTGAAGAGCGGCATTATTGCACTTGGACTGCGTGATGATGACCGCCTGATTGGCGTCGATATTACCGATGGCTCCCAGGATGTGATGCTGTTCACCTCCGAGGGCAAGGCAATCCGTTTTAATGAGTCCAATGTGCGGGCCATGGGCCGCACGGCAACCGGCGTGCGAGGAGTCAAGCTCAGCGGTGATCATAAGGTGATCTCGCTGATCATTGCACGCGACAATGCCAGGGTGCTGACTGCCGTCGAGAATGGTTACGGAAAATGCACGCTTATTGAAAACTACCCGATCAGGGGGCGTGGCGGCAAGGGGGTCATCTCCATCAAGACATCTGAGCGCAATGGCGCCCAGATTGGCGCCGTACTGGTGGATGATGATGATGAGATTATGCTGATTACCGACGGCGGTACGCTGGTGCGCACCAGGGTTGCTGGTATCTCGGTCACGAGCCGCAGCACCCAGGGTGTGAAACTCATCAATCTGAGCAAGAAGGAGCACCTTATCGGTATTGAACGCATCGTCTCTCTCGATGAAGAGGAGGAGGATGATGTGGAAGGGAGGAGTGGGGATGATGAAACCACACAGAGTCCCTAATAAAATTCTGAATAAGTCGATGGGATGGGGGTTCGGGGGAAGGGAAGCAGAGATGCTTGTTGTAATACATTAGTTAACACTTCCCCCGTAGAAAAACTTGAAGGGGAGTGCTCATTGAAGCGCGAAGCGATTCGATGAGGGCTTCCAGAAGAAAACACAAATGATTCAACGGAGTCCTAGAGAGATGACAAGGGTTTATAATTTCAGCGCAGGGCCGGCGGCGTTGCCGCAAGCGGTTCTGCAAATTGCACAACAGGAGATGCTTGACTGGCAGGGTGCAGGAATGTCGGTGATGGAGATGAGCCATCGCGGCAAAGCCTTTATGTCCATAGCCGCGCAGGCCGAAGCGGATCTGCGTGAGTTGATGGGGATTCCCGAGAACTACAAGGTGCTGTTCTTGCAGGGTGGCGCCTCATCCCAGTTTTCCATGATTCCAATGAATCTGTTAAAGGGAGGTGGGGTTGCCGACTATATCAATACCGGCGCCTGGTCCAAAAAGGCGATCGCAGAGGCGGGGCGCTACTGTGATGTCAATGTTGTGGCCAGCACAGAGATGAACAACTTTACCAGCGTTCCCTCGCAGGATCAGCTGCAGTTGATGGATGATGCCGCCTATGTGCACTACACGCCCAATGAAACCATTGGCGGTGTTGAATTCTCCTACGTCCCGCAAACCGGGGAGAAGCCGCTGATTGCCGACATGTCATCGACCATTCTCTCCCGTCCCATCGATGTCACGCAGTACGGACTGATTTACGCCGGTGCGCAGAAGAACATCGGGCCGGCCGGGCTGACGCTGGTGATTATGCGTGATGACCTGATTGGCGATGCGCTTGCCGGTACCCCCGCCATGTTCAGGTATGCGACGCATGCAGAGAGCGGCTCCATGTACAATACACCGCCTACCTATGGCTGGTATATTGCCGGGCTGGTATTTCAGTGGCTCAAGGAGCTTGGCGGTTTGAATGCCATGGCGCAGATCAATGAACGCAAGGCGAAGTTGCTGTATGACGCCATCGACAACTCCGGTTTCTATGCCAATCCGGTTGATCCCGGATGCCGTTCGTGGATGAATGTGCCTTTTACTCTGGCAGATCCGGATCTGGATCCGCTGTTCCTCGAAGAGGCGGAATCTAATGGGCTCGTGACTCTCAAGGGTCACAGATCCGTGGGCGGAATGCGCGCCAGTATCTACAATGCGATGCCGGAAGAGGGCGTCCGCAAGCTGGTCGATTTTATGGGTGAATTTGAGAAAAAACGGGGTTGATTGCTTTCTCAAGATTAACCACAGAAAATTTAACCACAGATGGACACAGATAAACACAGATAAGGCGGCTTTTTGCCGCATCCACCATAGCACCAGAACATGGTGGATGCGCTGGTGCTTATCCCCCCTACAAACAATTTGAGCAGTTGCCTGATCTGTGTGTATCCGTGTTCATCTGTGGTTCAAAATTCAGATTCCTTGGAATAACAAACGATCCCTACCAGGATGAAAACAATGTATAAAATTCTGACGCTCAATAATATCTCCATAACTGGCCTCGACCGTCTTCCCCGTGAAGAGTATGAAGTCTCATCCGAGTGCTCTTCTCCGGATGCCATTCTGGTGCGTTCTGCGAAGATGCATGACATGGAGATTGCCGACTCAATCAAGGCGATAGGCCGTGCCGGCGCCGGAGTCAACAATATTCCTGTCGATGCCATGACAAAACGCGGCATTCCGGTTTTCAATGCGCCCGGGGCCAACTCCAATGCGGTCAAGGAGCTGGTGATCGCGGCGATG
>Ga0209013_10003664_pt1 | contig 13594 bp, 11 predicted proteins | sample Cruoilmetagenom2_FD_187291 | JGI IMG/M metagenome (GOLD analysis project Ga0209013, IMG submission 187291) | Oil polluted marine microbial communities from Coal Oil Point, Santa Barbara, California, USA - Sample 2 (SPAdes) (version 2) | ecosystem: Environmental > Aquatic > Marine > Oil seeps ... | reverse complement strand
ATCATATCGGTCACTTAATATATCAACAATTTTTCCTTTACCTTCGTCACCCCACTGACTGCCAACTAAAACAGACACACTCATAATATTCTCTTGTTTAAATTTTAAAAAAGTAAGTTAAGATAAGCTACTAACCAAAACTTTTAACAGCTTCGTCAACAGATTCAAAGTTTTCAAATATTGTAATTAATTTTGTAATCACTAAGAGACTGTTTATTTTTTCTGTTGCATTCGCTAATTTCAATGATCCACCACCATTTTTAACAGAAGTATATCCACTTATTAGCATTCCGAGTCCAGTACTATTCATAAACTTAACAGCACCTAGATCAACAATAATATTTTTTTTACCTTCATCAAGTAATTTATGTAACAAATCTTGAAATTCTTGTGAATCAGGACCTCCCATTACATTGCCTTTTAGAGTAATTACAGCTGCCCCATATTTCTCACTAGTTTTTATTCTCATAGCAGTTCCAATTTTATTTATTTAAATATGTACTTTTAATTTAGTGAAAAGGAAATTAATATAATTATATATAAATAATTATATTGTTTGTTAAGTTATATAAACTGTTCGAAAAAATAAAGATATAATTCTAATTTCATCTAAAAATTAGCAGATATGATTGGAACATAGTCTCATTTATGTCGTCTAACAACAACAAAATAAATAGCAACAAAACTGGAACTCAAGATCCATCGGATAGTGAAGATCAAGATTTTATTTTGATTCGAGAATACATTGATGGAAATGATGCAGCGTTTGAAAAACTAATGATGCTGCATAAAGATAAGGTTCGTAATTTGGTCTTTCTCACATTAGGTGATTCTGAATTTATTGATGATATCATTCAGGATGTATTTATAAGTGTCTATCATAAGATCAAGGAATTTAGGTTTGAATCTAAATTCACAACTTGGCTGTATAGAATTACTGTGAATAAATGTCGTGATTATCTAAGGAAAAAGCGGGTTAGGAGTATTTTTATCCCGATTAAGGATTCACACGAAAATATTCAAGCGACTAGTACTAGAACGGATATAGACATTCCGCAGTTGGTTAGAAAATCAATTGAAAGATTACCTGAAAAACTTAGAGTTCCTTTAATTTTACGGGATATGGATGGATTCAGTTATAGTGAAATTGCTGATCAACTTGATTGCGAAGTTGGTACTGTAAAATCGAGAATATTCAGAGCGAGAGAAAGTCTAAAAGCTTTGTTAGAACCATATCAAAAAGAAATGAATATGTAGAATTTCTTTGATCTATTAGAATTCCAGTTTTGTCAGTATTATTTTGAATTGTTATGTGATAAATAGAGAAAAATATGTCCGCAAGTTCGAATAGTAATAATCCACTTTCAAAAATCAAAAAGTACTTACCACTTTTTAGCCTAATTTTATTGACAGTATCGTTATTGATATATTTTGGGTTTGAACAAGTAGACAAGAGTGTGAAGCAAACCGAAAATAATTTAATTGGAGATCTTTACTCCAAAACCTTAAAACCTCTCTTTAGTAATGAGCAAATTACAAAGGAAGATGTTCTCAATTTTGCTTTGTATAATAATCTACCAGTTAATAAAGAAGAAAATAAAATATTGCAAATTAAGGACAATCCTTCTGGAAGCGAAATTATTGAGGTAAGAAAATCTGGGATCAAGGAAAATACAGATAATTATTCCAAGTTTGTTAAAAAGATGGAATTGAATAATAATCAGGTTGATGAATTAGATTCGCTTCTTGAAAGTTTTAAGGAAAATATAACTAATACAATATTTTCAGATGATAATAAAACAATTGCCATAGATTCGCGAATTGGGTTGTTACACCGAATACTTAGAACAGAAATATTTGATTTCATTTCAAGGGTAAAAACCAAAAATGATTTTCAAATTGCTCACACTGAAAGTTCATTGAGGAATTTTAATCGAATAATTGAGAATGAAAAAAGCAAATCTATAAGAAATTATATATTCATTACTCCTGACACAGTATTACAATCTGATGCTGAATTTACGAGGGAAGATTTACATAGGGAAATACATAAAAATAATTTAGGAAAATCTCCCATTATTAAAATAATTCACAAAGATGATGAAATAGAGAAGAGATCTGTAAATAAGGAAAATAAATGGACTTATAAAACAGATTCAAATCTTGTTGAAGTGTTATTAACTGAAAGTTATTTTGAAGATCTGGAAATTGAAAAATATGATGAGTTGAATACAATTCTTGATAGTAGTTCAAACAAATTTAATATATCTATTGGCTTATCTAATGCTGATGATATGAATTTTAGCGTATCTACTTCCAAAACTGATTCAATCCATGAAATTCAATTTGAATTTAATCTTGATAACTTAGCAGAGACCATTACAAATACAATTAAACTTCCTGAAAATCCTAGTATTGAAGATTGGGCAGAGTTTGGAATTAAAATGGATTCTCTTGCACTAAAATTTCAGGAACTTCATCTTGATACTTTAGAAAATATTGAGGATATAAATCCTTGATGATGAAATTTGATTTTGTAAATACTACCCGTAAAAAGAAACTTGAGTTTTTAATTCTAGCTCTATTTGTTTTATTAATCTTTAAGTTTTTTTACCCAACAATTGATAGTTCTATCTTTTCAATTATTAATGATTTTCTGATATATGGTTTAGTCGCATTTGGTTTCCTTTACATTAGTGAAATTACAAATTTAAAAATATCTAACCCTATATCGTTGGTATTAAATGTTGGAATATTAAATGCAGTCATATTTTTCTTAACCGCCTTATCCTCTGTATTATTTGATGAATTTGAAAACATAAATGAAGTCAGTGGTATTTTGTATACCATCCTTTCATTAGTTATTTTTCTTATATATATATCATTTGCAACCTATATTCTTTCATCATTACGCGAATTGTTTTTTCTTAGACAAAAAAAACCATCTGAGAATAATTTCAAATTAATGTTGGCTGCTTTAGTTATTACTTCTATTTCAGCAACAATTTCATATATATACAAAGATTTTCAATTCATCGAAAAAACATTTTATGTCGTATCAATAGTTCTAATTATTATTAATTCTTTTAAGGTTTCCTGGATAGCATTTTTATCAAAGCGGCAAAAAATATTTTTACTCTTTCTATCAAGTATTATGTCAGGTTTATTTGCACTCAATTTTGTCTTTTCAAATGAAACAAATATTATTGAACAGATAATTTTTAATTTTTCTTCGGGTGTGCAAGTCTATTTTAGTTTAGTAATGTTGTATGGAAATATTTATTTCGGTATTGTCTTTTTTACTACCCTTTTTCATCTTCCCACTGCTGGTGCTTTTGATCAGAAATCTGAAGAAGTATCTTCTCTTATTGATTTAAGTAAATTAATGACTCAGGTTCTTGACTTCAAGGAATTAGGAGACAATATTACTTTGGCAACAAATAAGGTTTGTAACTCGGATTCATCATGGTTAGTAACTGAAGACAATTTTACTCACGAGTTAGTTTCAGCTAGCAATATTGGTTATGTTGAAGCTGATGGTATTACAAAAGCAATTCTAGAGGAGATAGAAACACCACTTAACAAACTTCTTTCGTTAAATAAAAAATTAGTTAAAGTTAAATTAAAGAATGATACTAGAACATATATTTTTCAATCTATAGTCATAGTTCCGCTTAAAGTACATACAAAGACTAATGGATATCTTTTTGCAGTTAAAAGGCAAAAATATTTTTTTGATGAAGATGAAAAGAAAGCTCTCGGTGCTTTTGCAGACTATTCAGCAATAGCATTAGAGAATGCCAAATTGATAAAAGAATCTATTGATAAAGAACGACTAGAAAGTGAACTTGATGCAGCTAGAGATATTCAATCAAAAATTCTACCGGATGAAACTCCTAAATGTGATGAACTTGATGTTGTTTCACTTTTTGTTCCTGCATTTGAGGTCGGTGGTGATTATTTCGATTTTTTCAAACTTGGAGATAAAAAATTAGGATTTGTAATTGCGGATGTATCAGGGAAAGGAATTTCTGCATCTTACATTATGGCTGAGGTGAAGGGAATTTTTGAGTCTTTAGCTAGAGTCATTGAAGATCCAAAAGAAATATTAATTCAAGCAAATGAGATTCTAAAAGATAGTTTAGATAAGAAAAATTTTGTTACAGCCCTGTATGGTATCATTAATGTTAATTCTGGAAAGGTTACTTTTGCCCGTGCAGGTCACATGCCCCTTTTAGTTTGCTCTAATGGAATATTAAATTCTCTCAGACCTAATGGTATTGGACTTGGGCTTGATTCTAGTGCAATTTTCCGAGCGAATATAGAAAATATGGAAATTGAGTTAAATAATAACGATATTTTAGTTCTTTATACTGACGGAGTGACAGAATCCCAGAATTCTAAAGATGAAGATTTTGGAGAAGAAAGGTTTAAGAAAATAATCATTGAAAGTAGTAACGGTGATTTAGACGATCTTTCCAAAAACATCTTTAAAGAAGTGAGTTTATTCTCTAAGGATAAACAACAGCATGATGACATAACTCTTGTTTTATTTAAGTGGAAGAATTATAACAATATGATTGGAGAAGTTTAATGGTTGATTTTAAAGTTTCATCTAGAGGTCAGGACCAGGTTAGTATCATTGATGTGAAAGGTTATCTTGATGCTCATACAGCTCCTGAACTTGAAAATGAATTTAATAAGTTGATTGAAAAAGAGCAATTTAAAGTTGTTGTAAATTTCGATGGACTGAACTACATAAGCAGTGCCGGATTAGGAGTATTTATGGCTTATGTAGAAACAATGCGTGAGCATGAAGGTGACATCAAATTTTCCAATTTAAAGGAAGATGTCTATAATATTTTTGATCTATTGGGGTTCCCAGTTCTATATGAGTTTTTTGACAACGAAGAAGATGCAATTGTAAAATTTAAATAGAAGATCTTGCATTGAAATTAAAAGGGAACATAGCGAATAACGAACTAATGATCAGGAGTTCTACCGATCATTTATCAGATGTACGTGAATTTATCACCTCTTCTTGGGCATCCTATGGATATGACGCAAAAGAAGGAATCAAGGTAGCGCTTTCAGTAGATGAAGCTTGTACAAACATAATTAAACATGCATATCATAATGTTGCAGATGGAACCATTAAAATTAAAGTAGATAGTAAGAAAAATAAATTTATTGTCAGGATAACCGATAAAGGAAGTCATTTCGATCCCAATCAAGTTCCTGATCCCGATATTGCCGGACGGCAGAAAAAAAGAAAAGGTGGTGGTCTAGGAATGTTTTTAATGAAAAAATTAATGGATGAAGTACAATATAAAGATAAGGGCAAGACCAACGAACTAATTTTAGTTAAATATCTTAATTGATAAATATGCAGTCAACTGACCATAAAACTGCTCTTAGAAATCTATCCGCACTTGTAGATTTTAGTAACCTCATAAATTCTAGTTTAGAAATCAGTTTTATACTTAATAATTTACTATTAACATGTTTTGGTAAATTTCACTCTAGCAGAGGTGGGGTTTGCTTAACAAACAAAAATGACATTCTCAGCATTACTACATCTAAAGGTCTAAAGGATTTTCAAATAGAAAATTTTCCGCAACTCAAGATTAATCTTTACAAAATTGATGAAACATTCGATAAATATTTGAGTGATAACAAAATTGTTTTGGTGCAAGAAATAATTTCTGATAAAAAAGTAATAGGAATTATTTTATTGGGGGAAAGACTAACTGGAGAAGAATACTCTAATGAGGATAAAGAATTTTTACAAACATTTTTAAATATTGCTGCTACAGCAATTCAGAATTCATCAAGTGTCTCAAAAATAATTGAAGTTAACAAGAATCTTGACACAAAAGTTCATCAATTAAGTGCTTTATTTGACCTAAGCAAGGAGTTCAGTTCAATATTAGAAGTCCCTCATGTCAGCAAGCTACTAGGCTTTTCTATTATCGGACAGTTATTGGTCTCAAAATATGCTGTTGTAATTATAAATGAAAGTGGATTCGAAATATTAGAATCAAAATTTCCGAGTAAATTATTGGATGAATCTTTATCCTCTCTTGATTTCAGATCACTCAATCAACCATTAAGCTGTGATGAATTTGAAGAAGCAAATTGTTCCAGCTTGAAAAATATTGGTGTTGAGCTTATTGTGCCGATGCAAATAAAGAAAATAACAAAAGGTCTTATCCTATTAGGCAAAAGGAATATCGGGGGTGGTTTTTCAAAATCGGATATTGAATTTGTTTCTGCAATCGGTTCTCTTGCAATAATATCAATAGAGAATAGTCTGCTATTTAAAGAAACATTGGAAAAACAGAAATTAGAAAAAGATTTAGAACTTGCAAAAAAGATACAGCAAAATTTACTTCCGAGCATCCTCCCAAAAATGAAAAATTTTGAGATATCCGCTTACAATATGGCAGCCAAGCAAGTAGGAGGTGACTATTATGATGCAATTCGCTTAAATGATGGAAGTGTACTTATAGCTATTGGAGATGTATCTGGCAAGGGAGTACAAGCAGCACTATTGATGGCAAATCTGCAGGCTTTTTTACAATCTATCAGCAAACAAAACAATGATCTTGTTACTGCGTCTAATTTGTTAAATGATCTAGTTTCAGAAAACACAACTGATGGAAGATTTATTACTTTTTTCTGGGGAATACTAGATGACGAAAATAGACAGTTTGAAAGTGTTAACATGGGTCACAATCCGCCTTTATTAATTAGAAATGGAGAGATTCATAAACTTAAACTTGGTGGAATGATTATGGGAGTTCTTCATACATTAACACCATACAAAAGTGAGATTAGCAATCTTGAAAAAGATGATATTTTAATAATGTTTACAGATGGTATTACAGAAGCAATGAATTCTAATCATGAAGAATATAGCGACGAAAAATTTGAGCAGTTAGCCCTAGGAATAAAGGCAAGTAGTGCAGACGAAACTCTTAGTACAATATTGAATGATGTTAAAAAACATACTCAAGGTACCGAGCAATCTGATGATATAACAATTGTTGTGGTAAAAGTAAATTAGAATGGGAAAATTAGAGAATATATTATCAAAGTATAGAACCAAATTATTAGCACCTTTCACATTGCTGCTTTTAATATTGGTACTGATTGATTTCTATTTTGTATTTGAAGTTACACCAATGCCAAATGATGAATGTATTTGGGATCCTCAAACCGTTTCTAAAGATAGTGTTGGATACTTTTTTGAAAGTGTGAAGTTTGAGGGAGTAACGTGGAATGCTGGAATTCGAGATGGTGATCAACTGATTGCTATCAATGATGAAAATATAATATATATCTATGAGGCAAGTTTAGAACTGAATAAAATGGATAGTGGTGATTCCGCTAAGTACACCATTATGCGCAATGATGAAATTATTGAGACTAAAGTAGTAGTTAAAAAACTAATTCAATTTTGGGGATTTGCGTTTGCAATTTTAGCTTTAATTTGGTTGGCTGTTGGATTTGTTGCAATAAAAGCTAAACCTCAAGGTAGAACTCAAATCGTGTTTTTTAGAATTGGAATTATGCTGGTTCTATATTCAAGTCTTAATTTATTGTTATCTCATAATATTAAGAATCCAATCTTTGACTATCCTTTTCTGGCTCTGATTGCAGATCAGTTATGGTCAATTGGAGCAATCTTTTTACCTTTTTTAATTCTCCGATTTTTTTGGATATTCCCTAATCAGTTTGCTTTTTATCAAAAACAATGGATTGGAAAATCATTGTTTTACATTCCTCTCTCAGTATTTTTATTGATAACAGCATTTAAAGTAATTTTCATTTACTCGGGTGAAATTAATCCGCTTAAGTTTTATGGAATGCTTAAATATGGTTTCTTTGTACTTTTATCTTCAACAGCTTTAATTGGATTGATATCACTCTTTATTAATTATTTAAGATTAGAGAATAAAAAAGATAGAGTTTCAATATTTGTAATTTTGATATCGTATACTATCACAATTGTAGCAGTTACCTATACTCTCATTCTTACACAAACGATAAATGCTTCGGTAATGTACAATCAACCAGAGTATTTTACTCCAATAATATTAATCTCCATTCTTCCATTAGCCTTTGGATATTCTATATTTAAATATTCTCTTATGGATGTTTCGGACTTAATAAAAACAACGATGCTCTATGGAGTAGCAATGGCAGGAGTAGTTGGAACTTATTTCTTAGCTATTTACTTGTTGGGGCAGAGCTTAAGCAATGCAATTGGAACTGAATATCAAGTGACAATAGCAGGAATTATTTTTGTTGTCTTCGCTCTCATTTTTCAATCTACCAAGGATCGATTTCAAAATCTGATCACAAAAAAGTTTTATCCAGAACAATTTGCTTATCAAAAAGTTTTATTGAAATTCAGCAATGATGTCGTATCAATATTTGGAATGGATAATATTCTGAAATCAACCACAAACACTTTTATTGAATCTCTTAAATTGGCAATTTTTGGAATAGCGTTAAAGAATTCAAAAAAATCTACTTACGAACTTAAAGATGGAGTTGGATTTAAAGATGAAAATTTCAATCTAACTTTAAGTGAAAAGAAAATTCTAGAATTAGTATCAAATAAAAAGAATGCTAAACAATTTCAAGTAATCGAAGATTCTGAGTTTTCTCTGATATTTCCTGAAGCAAAAGATAAACTTCTGGAGGAAGGAATCTACACAATTATACCATTGATAATTAAATCCAAAATTATTGGTTTATTGTTATTTGGATTAAAATATTCTGGTTCCAGATTTGCAGGTAAAGATATGGAATTGCTTTCAGCAGCAGCAAATCAAACTGCCGTAGCTATTGAAAATGCTAGGTTGTATGAGCTAGAAAGACAAAAGATGATATTGGATCATGATCTTGAAAATGCCAGGGAGATACAACGAAGTTTACTACCTGAGGTAATTCCACAAATTAGTGGTTTAGAAATTAGTGGCTCCATGATACCAGCCATGCAAATTGGAGGAGACTATTTTGATGTTATTAAAATTAGTGATACTAAAGTATTCATAGTAGTTGGGGATGTTTCCGGTAAAGGATTAGCAGCATCTTTTTATATGTCAAAGTTGCAAACCATGATGCATCTATATTGTACGGAGAGCAATTCACCTAAAGATGTTTTAACGAAGATTAATAGAAAAATTTACTCCGAGATTGAGAAAAATTGGTTCATAACTTGTACTGTAGCTTTAATTGATACGAATTCAGGAAGTATGAAGGTTTGCCGTGCTGGTCATACACCATTAGTGCAGCTAAGAGAAAGTAAAATTTCAGAGATCATTCCTAATGGAATAGGTGTTGCGCTTGAACATGGAGAAATTTTTGATGATAAATTGGAAGAACTTGAATTGAATTACTTACTAAATGATTTGTTTTTGTTCTATTCAGATGGTATAACAGAAGCTATGAATAGTAGTAAACAATTTTTTGGGAATGAAAAATTAAATACCTTTCTTAAAGCAACCGGAGAAAAAAACACTTCTCAAATAAAAACAGAACTTCTTGATTCACTTCATGTCTTTAAGCAAGATGCTGAACAGAATGATGACATTACTTTTATTTTGGTAAGAGCCAAATGATGTTGCACACCGTTAAATGTAATATTTCCAGAACAACCTATTAAAATCGAATCAATTCATTGTTGTTACACTTCAAATAAATTCTCTTAAATGTGACACGTTTTTGACCAATAAATTTTATAAAGAATAGAAATTATTAGTCATAAATTTAATAAATTTGAAGTTAGATTTATTTACTAAGCGTGTATTAATTGAAACCACAAAAGATATCATTACTAATTTTATTAATTTTCACAACAATTTCCTATGGTCAACTAAGCAAACAAGTTGGCTGGATGAGTAAATTTGGATTAGCTGGTGGGTTGACCGCAACATGGATGTTTCCTAATTATGATGATATAAACCAAGAACTTCCTGCGTTTGGGATAAATGATAAATTTGAAGGTGGATTATTTGTTTGGGGAGGCGGTGGTTATGTATATCTTATGGTTATTGATAATGTGAGAGTTGGTGGGATGGGATATGGAGGTTCCAGCTCGGTTTCCAACTATGTAAATGGATATGATAGAGAAGTAAAATATGGCTTAAGTGGAGGAGCATTCACAATAGAATATACATTTCCATTTATAAAGAGAATTGCAGTTTCTATTGGTGGTATGATTGGTGGAGGGAAATTAACTATTGATCAATATCAGAATAGTGGTGAATTTTCTTGGCAAGGAACTTGGGATGAATTTAATAGTTCTGAGGGGACAAATAATATTAGTAGGAGGATGAAGAATAGTTTTTTTACACTTACTCCTACATTAAATGTTGATGTTCCTTTGACAAGATTCTTAGCACTTCGTATTGGAACCGGCTACCAATTTACTATGAATGAAAGTTGGACAATTGAAAATAACAAAACCCTTTATGATGTCCCAAATTCATTGAATGGTAATGCATTTTTTATTCAAACTGGGATTTATTTAGGATTTTTTGCGTATTAAAAGATTACACCGCTATGGCGAATGACTCGAAAGAATGAAAAAGAAAAAATGGGACACAATAAACACTCTTTGTCGTAGCAACTCAGCTAGAAAAAAAAGGAAAATATGAAAAATGTATTAGTCACCGGTGGAGCCGGATTTATAGGAAGTAATTTTGTAAATCATCTTTTAGAAAAAAGAAATGATCTAAAAATAATTAATCTCGATAGCTTAACTTATGCAGGAAATTTGGAAAATTTACTTCAATCAGAAAAAAATCCAAATTATAATTTTATAAAAGGTGATATAACAAATAGAGAGATTGTAAATTCAGTATTTGAAAATTATAAAATTGATAATGTCATACACTTTGCTGCAGAATCTCACGTTGACCGTTCTATACTTGGTTCTGAAGTATTTTTTAACACAAATGTGATGGGTACCAATGTACTTCTTGAAGCAGCGAAAAGGTTTGAAGTGGAAAAATTTGTACAAGTCTCAACTGATGAAGTATATGGAAGTCTAGGTGTTACAGGCAAATTTAGTGAAAACACATCAATTGATCCTAACAGCCCTTACTCATCCAGTAAAGCTTCTGCCGATATGATGGCATTGGCATTTCAGAGAACTTATGGACTTCCAGTAGTTGTAACCCGATGCTCAAATAATTACGGCCCATATCAATTTCCAGAAAAATTAATTCCATTGATGATCCTCAATTCTTTGAATAATAAAAAGCTCCCTGTTTATGGAGATGGGCTTAACATAAGAGATTGGATTTATGTAATTGATCATAATAAGGCTGTTGAGTTAGTCTGGGAAAAAGGAAAAGTTGGAGATGTTTACAATATTGGCGCTGATCAAGAGATGACTAATATTGATATCATTAAATTGATTCTAAACTATTTAAATAAATCAGAAGATCTTATTGAATTTGTAAAGGATAGACCGGGACACGACAGAAGATATGCTATCGATTCAACAAAGATTGAAACAGAACTTGGATGGAAACCAGAATATAAATTTGAAAAAGCAATTGAAAAAACTATAGATTGGTATCTTGAAAATAAAACTTGGTGGGAAAGAATTTTAAGCGGTGAATACCAAAAATACTATAAATTACAATATCAAAAATAATAAGAAAAACCGCTAAGACACAAAGATGCAAAGGAATTATATTTATAAAAAAATCTAAGCGTCTCAGCGATTTGCGGTTAAAAAAGGATTCGGTAATGAAATTAAAAATTTTAGGCTTGTTAATGCTTTTATCAGTTTTGTCTTTCGCTCAAGACCTGAGCAGTATTGAAGATGCCTCGATGCTTGCATTAAATAAGATATCTGTTACAATCGGTGGAGAGTTCATAACAAATGGAACATTCCCAGCCTTTGCAACTGAAAGAGTTGATGAATTTGTCACAAGAATTTACAACCAATATCGTATAGCATTACTCACTACTACAAAAGATGCCCGGTCACTAACGCAGTTAAAAAAAGAGATAGATGAATATGCGGAACGTGGTGTAATGTTAAAGCATAATGATGGAACTGAGCAGATACTTGATATTAAAAAATTCCGACTTACTGCAGACTTTAATGATAATCCTTATCTCACAAACGGGGATGTACTGATCTTTCCGGAACTTGATTGGGGAAGGAATTTCATTGAAGTTGAAGGAGCTGTTAATAAACCCACACAATTCCAATTTGTTGAAGGAGATAGACTCAGTTGTGCAATTCTTTTTTCACGAGGGATTAATCCTGCTTATGAAAGTATCAAGAGTATCGAAATTACCAGATTAAGTTATGATGGTATGTCTGAAGAGATAATCACAACTACAGTAGACCAAAACATTGAGTTAAAGAGAGGTGATCGAGTAAGAGTTGTAGCCGATGAAACTCAAAAGCGTGATTTTAAAATCCTTATTGGCGGCGAAGTGAATAAACCGGGTTATATTTTTATCACTAAGAATCAGACAACAATAAAAGAAGTAATTGAAAAAGCTGGCGGATTCAAACCAAACGCTAATTTGATTAGCGCAGAGTTAATCAGAAGAAATGCATTGACAAATAATACAAGTTCTACAAATGCACCATACCAGCACAGAAGAAGACCATTCAATTTACAGGCATTTAATCAGAAAATTGATCTAATGATGATGAACAGAATGGCTGATATTGAAGTAGAGGATTCGCTAAGTCTTATTGAAGATAATATTCTTAGAAATGCCCGGGCTGCGGTTACAGTAGATTTCCGTGAAGTTCTTGATGATAGTTCTGATAATAGTAAATTTATAGTAAAGGACGGTGATATAATTTTTATACCGGAGATTTCTGATCTTGTATATGTTTATGGGCAGGTAATGAATCCTGGATATATTGATTATGTGGACAGTGTTGATTATAACTATTACATTGAAAGAAGCGGGGGAATTGGTGGCAGGGCTAAGGATGAAGTCTATCTGATAAAAGGAAAAACCAGAGCCTGGGTGGATATGACAGATGATGATAATGTATACACAATCGAATCCGGGGATTATATCTGGATACCTAAAGATATCCCTCGAAATTTTGACTATTACCTAACCCGTACAGCAAAAATTGCCGCAGTAGTTATGGCAGTGGCAACAGTTATTTTAGTGTTTAAGTAAAAATTATTAGAGAAAAATATATGTCAGAAATTAAAGAAAAAAGAGAAGTGTCGTTTACAGATTATCTTTCAATTCTGTTTAAGTGGAAGAGATTCATGATAGTAAATTTATTAATCATTGTTCTCGTTACAACAGGATTAAGTTTTCTAATTCCCGAGAAATTTAGGGCTGTAACATCCATAATGATCAATGATGCTGGAAATTCTAGTCCACTAAATGCACTCGCTAATAGTGCAGTTGGGTCGTTGTTAGGCAGTAGTTTATTCGGTTCTTCAACTAGTTCGGTAGATAAGATGTTTGGATATTTAGAGAGCCGAACACTAATGGAAAAAGTTATTAATGAATTTAATCTTGTAGAGTATTATGAAATAACAAAATATAAACAGGACAAAACTTTAGCCGC
>Ga0209013_10003663_pt1 | contig 13594 bp, 14 predicted proteins | sample Cruoilmetagenom2_FD_187291 | JGI IMG/M metagenome (GOLD analysis project Ga0209013, IMG submission 187291) | Oil polluted marine microbial communities from Coal Oil Point, Santa Barbara, California, USA - Sample 2 (SPAdes) (version 2) | ecosystem: Environmental > Aquatic > Marine > Oil seeps ... | reverse complement strand
GGCATCCGCAAACTATCGAAGAGAAATGAGTGTTCGTTACTGGCCGAAGGTCGCCACTGAACTCTTACTTTTGAGTGTCTTCTATCGAGAAATCAGATCCTGAAAAGGCTAAATTTTCGGTTTCGGCAAAAACCTTAGAGGCAATTGAATCAAAAATCGGCAAACCCGGCTTTGAAACTTCAATCAGGCTAGTGGTAGTTTCAAAAACATTGGAATCAGCCAAGGGCCATCTTGCTAATTTATCAGGCGCACTGGAGCAGTTTTCCAGTGAGTTTAATGGATTGGGGGGAAGAAAAGTAAGACATAAGGCATCATTTGTTGAGGATTTTATCTACCGCTATCAACCGATGTTTCATCTTATGGGGAATAGAGTATCGGTCCTAAATTCCGAAGAGCTTGCTACTATATTTCATTTTCCCAACAAACAAGTTGAAACACCACACATTGATTGGTTAAACGCCAAAACAGCACCCGCCCCAACAGAAATACCGGAAGAGGGATTATATCTTGGGGAAAGTACCTATAGAGGTGTTAAAAGACCGGTCTATATAACTGATGATGACAGAAGGCGCCATATGTATATCATTGGTGCAACGGGGGTAGGAAAGTCAGAACTTCTAAAGGAAATGATGCTACAAGATATAAAAGCCGGTAAAGGAATTTGTTTCATTGATCCTCATGACACGATTAGACAAATGCTTCCTCTTATTCCACCTGAGCGAGCTGAAGATGTTATTTATTTTAATCCAGGTGATACTCAAAGACCGATGGGACTTAATTTACTTGATGCCAAAACTGAAGATCAAAAACACTTTGCAGCAACAGCAGTTATTAATATGATGTACAAACTTTTTGATCCGCATAAAACTGGAATTGTAGGTCCCCGTTTTGAGCATGCCGTCAGAAACGCAATGCTTACTGTTATGAGCGAGGAAGGTAATACTTTTATTGAGGTAATGAGGGTTTTAACAGACTCAAGATTTGTTCAAGAGCTTCTTCCCAAAGTGAAAGATCCAATTATAAGAAGATATTGGACTGATCAGATTGCACAAACTTCGGATTTCCACAAATCAGAAGTACTGGATTATATTGTTTCTAAATTTGGAAGGTTTGTAACTAATAAAATGATCAGAAATATAATCGGTCAATCAAAATCATCCTTTTCTTTTAGAGAAATTATGGATGAGGGCAAGATTCTTTTGGTCGATCTTTCAAAGGGGGAGTTGGGTGAGGAAAACTCAAACTTCTTAGGGTTAATATTGGTTCCCAGGATATTGATGGCAGCGATGAGCAGGCAGGATACACCGGAGGAACAAAGGCGTGATTTTTACCTTTATGTTGATGAGTTCCAAAACTTTGCTACTCCTGACTTTGCTGTTATCTTATCTGAAGCCAGAAAATACAGACTTAACCTATGTGTTGCCAATCAATTTATTGGCCAGATGGAAGAGGAAGTTAAAAATGCCATCTTTGGAAACGTAGGAACAAAAATAGCTTTTAGAGTTGGAGTTACTGATGCAAATTATTTAGCCCATGAATTTACGTCCGTCTTTGAGGAAGATGATCTTTTGAATGTTGATAGATTTCAAGCTTATGTAAAAACAATTGTAAACAATGAACCCGTAACTCCTTTTTCAATGGATACAACAAAAGATTTTGAGAAATTAAAAGAAAGAGAAGATAAAAGAGTAGCTGAAATAATAAAAGAAATGAGTAGATTAAGATATGGAAGAGATGAAAGACTGGTTGAGGCTGAAATAATAAGAAGAGCCAAACTTTAGTCAATAACTCCTAAATGGTATAATCTCTTTAATCTGGACGCGTAGCTCAGTGGTTAGAGCACCTATCTTATAAGTAGGGGGTCCCTGGTTCGAACCCAGGCGTGTCCACTTTTAGGTATTAGAAAGGTCTTTTAATAAGTCTTTTACTTCTTCTCGTGTTGAGATTACAAGATATTTTGATATTGGAGCTTTTGTGTCGATACTTAGAGCATCCAAGTTTAGTGCAGCCGTTGCCCGCTCTAGAAGAGCTAGTTTTAGAAGTAACTTATCCCTTTTAGTTATAAGGTAAGGAAGAGTATCAATTATTGTTAGCCAAAGATTCTTTTGTTTTTCAACTTCGTTTTCAGTGATATTTTTAACATCAACCAAGTGATACCTAAACCAGTGATATCCAAAAATGGCATCATAAAATGGTGGGCGCCATGACCAGTATAAGTTTGAAAGTAAAATGTATTGTTTACCAACTTTATATATATCAGCATCGCCGAAATGCCCATGTTGAAATTCCAGATCAGTTTCATGATAGCCTTTGGTTAGTACTTTTATGGCCCTGTCGATTAAAAGATCATCCTCCTTATCTCTTAATACGTGGGTTTTATAAATTTCTTTAGATGCCTTTCTCCATTTGTTAAAATGAACAGTTATCATTTTAGAGCTTATTTCTTTAGGTTTATTAATCCAAGGTTTATTTCTACAGTTGTTGCGATATTCTAATAATAGTTTAAAAAATAAGTCCACCTCTTTATTATTTGTGGGAACGCTTATAATTTTTTTATTACCAACGTCTTCCATAATAAGAGCCTCATATCTCTTTTTATCACTCCATGAAATTGTTTTGTAGAGATGTGGGGGGCGAACAAGATTGCTTTTGTTTTGTTTGGCAAAAGATTCTATATTATAAACTTCACTTATTGGTAGTTTTGTGCCTTGGACTTTTAGAATACAATTTTTATCATTAAACTTACCCTTATAGTGAAAAGCTCCAATTGTTTTTGATCCCCACCAGCCACTTTTGCCAAGAAGCCTTATGGGTTTAAAGCTGGTTTCTTTTGCAATTTCACTGATAATTTCGTCAACTCTCTCGTTAAGATCAGGTTTTTGGAAATAACCCGAAGAAACGAGGTTTTGTTGTTGATTTTTTTTATCTTTCAATACTTGGATTATAGCAGAGCCTCGCTAGAGATTTGTGGTAATATGTCTTTATGAAACTGTCTTTTGATAGATCTGATTTAGACAAACTACTTAACTCAGAAGCATTTTCAAGTGAAGCGCTAATTGACCTTTTTGAAAGAGATTTTAGGCATGAATATTCATCCGGTGTGGGTGTGTCGGAGGGCCATAGTTTGAGAGAGCATACAATAATGGTTTTAAACCAATTTGAAAAATATTTTGGTTACCTTAAGTTGCCGGGTGCGATAGATAACAATTTGTTTAGAGTGGTATTGGTTTTGCATGATATAGGGAAGCCCCGCGCAGTAAGGGAAGGTAATAAGAAATTACAAAGCAAATATAATTCAGTATTAACGGAAGCAATTTTAAAAGAATTAAAATTCTCCGGGAATGATATTTTAATAGCAAAAACAATCGTATCGTGTGATCCAATAGGGGATTACTTAAAACATGGGGAGATCGAAAAGAGCCGTCAAGTGATAATTGAAGAAGCGGGAAAAATTGGACTTAAGCCAATGGATTTACTTGCTCTTTTAACTATATATTTTACAGTTGATGCAGGAAGCTATACTCTTGATGCGGGTGGAAAAAAGTCACTAGATCATTTATTTGTGTTCAATCCCGATAAAAGAAAAGTTAAATTTTCACCAAAAATCGAATTAAAAATGAAGCAGTTGAAAAAGAAGGTCGAGAATAAATAAAATAATTTACAATTCCTCTAGGGCCTGTCTTTTACCTGATTCTTTGATATCAGCAAGTTCCAGGTATCGTTCTGTGGTTGAGAGTCTTTTATGACCAACCACTTGCGATAGAAGGACTAAATCAACTCCTGCTTTTAAGTTCTCAACAATAAAAGTAGTTCTTAAATCATTAACAGAGTAACCTGGAATATCTGCTTTTTGCATATATCTATCAATTGCAGCCCTTATGTTTCTTACCGCAAGTGGCTTTCCGTTTTTACTGACAAAAAGATATGGTGAATCTGTACTTGGTCTAACCTTTTTATATGCCTCAATTGCTTCTTTGGCCGATGCATTTAAGGGAATACTTCTTTCAACTTGGGTAGCATAGGCTTCTATTTTTACTTTATCCGGTTTTATATTTTCAATTTTTAGATTTGCGACTTCTGAAATTCGCATGCCGGTTTGAAGGATGAGCTCAATTATTGCGGCGATTCTAATATCGTCACGAACAACATCCCTTAGAGCTCGATACTCCATTTGTGAGAGGTACTTTGGCATTGAGATTTCAATTTTAGGGTGGGCAACAGATGCAGACGGATCTTTTGAAATATGATTTTCAGCCATTAAATATCTAAAAAATGTTTTCACTGCATTTAATTTTCTTGATACTGTTTTTGGAGTGTATTTGTCAGCAAGCAGGGTATCTCTAAATGCTTCAATGTATTCCTGTGTGATGTCCTCCGGGAAAGGTTTTTGTTTACCTTCCATAAAAGCAATAAGCTGCTCGAGGTCAGCTCTATAGGCCAATATTGTAGAAGGTGATCGTCCCTTCTCTTCTAAATGTTTGATAAACATTGGGAGCAGATTTTTTAGTGTTTGTTGTGTCATAATAAATAGATCTGAAATTATAACTGATATTATCCTAATCAATTCTGGGCAGAAAAGCAGTTTATAATTTGATTAAGTCAAATTAAGAAGGATTATCTAAAAAATCAATAATCCTTCATAAGATTAAACTATATGATAGCACAATTGTTTAAAAGGTCAATAGAGACATCAATATTATAGGGAGTATATAGAGATATGACTACACCATTAAAAGAAAAAGTTAAAGCAAAACTTGGTAAATACTTAACGTACATTCTTATTATTTTTTTAGTAATGCTTGCCCTTTCTCTTTTTAGAAATATTTCAAGGATAAGACAAACCAATCAAAAGATCGAAGAGAAAAGGGAGAAAGTAGAGAAGTTAAAGAAAGAAAACGAGGAACTTACTAAAAGACTTGAAATTGTAGATGAAGCTGAATTTATTGAAAAAAAGTTAAGAGACGATTTGGGATTAGCAAAAGAGGGAGAAATTGTTGTAATTCTACCTAGCAAAGAGGTTTTAAAAAGTTTGGCACCAGACTATGAAGAGGAAGAGGATAGCTTGCCAGATCCAAACTGGAAGAAATGGTTGAACCTTTTCTACTAGTTTTGTTGCGGAGCCGGGAGTTGAACCCGGTCTGGGAGATTATGAGCCTCCCGTGCAGCCGTACACTACCCCGCACGTAATGTGAGTATTATAACTGCTTTATAAAGATTGAGCAAACTCTTGATTTATGTATGGTTAATATATATACTAAACGTACAATGAACAGCACACAAACATTGTCTGTCTCAGATCTGAGACAGAAGACTAAAAGCGTTTTGAAAACAGTTGTTTCTAAACAACAATCCTTTATTATTCTTCAAAGATCTAAACCCAAAGCTGTTTTGGTTGACGTTGATTACTTTAAAGCTTTAGAAGAAATGCTTTTGGATTACACTGATTCAAAAGAAGCTGAAAAAGCCAAAAAGGAAACAAAAGATCCACTCAAAAAATATATTAAGAGACGTTGGGGTTGAAGTAGAGTAAATGAAATTACTGATTACGAGAAGAGCACAGAAAGAGTTGGATAAAATTCCTGATTCTCCTGCTAAAAACATTATTAATAAAATTAAACTTCTTTCAAAAAACACGCATCCTACTAATAGTAAAAAATTGCAAGGAAAAAATATTTATCGTCTAAGAGTGGGAATTTTTAGGGTGCTTTATACTATTGACAAGAAAAAGAAAGAAATTACTATTTTGCGCATAGCTGATAGAAAAAAGATTTATCGTTAGGTATGTACAATATTACTATGAAGTTTGAAGCTTGGGGGGTTTTATTATAAAATAGTGCGATTAGCTGAATTAACTGTGAGAGTCAAGATTAGGAGGAGGCTAGTGTTTCGAGGCGTTTCATAGATATCTATCAGCGAGTTTTGTTTTAATTTTGCAACCAGCCAGCGTAGCTCAGTGGTAGAGCTCCGGATTCATAAACCGGCGGTCACAGGTTCAATCCCTGTCGCTGGCACTAGAAAAGCGTAAATACCGCATGCGTTTGGAATGCGGGAGCTTTAATCAATTAAGCCTTAATAGTTTTTTGAGGGAAGAAAGGTGGCACCACGGCTTCAACCGTCCTTTTAAGTTGGGTTTATTATTTTAGCAAAAACATGAAGAAACGAGTTTTATCAGGCACAAGAGCAACAGGAAGACTTCACTTGGGAAATTATTTAGGTGCGGTTAAGGGTTATATTGCATTACAAGAAGATCCAGATTATGGAACTTTCTATGTTGTTGTTGATCTTCACTCTATTAATACTAAATATGATCCGAAGAATTTCCAAAAGTCGGTAAGAGAGATAATTCTTGATTATCTAGCTTGTGGGATTGATCCTGAAAAATCGACCATCTTTATTCAATCTCATGTTTCTGAGCATGTTGAGCTTTTTTACCTCTTCTCAACACAGGTCACAGTTGCACGAATGCAGCACCTGCCAACATACAAAGAAAAAGTTAAACTTCACCCAAAAAATGTGAACATGGCTCTTCTTAACTATCCGATTTTAATGGCGGCTGATATTTTGGCCTACAAGGCTCACACTGTCCCAGTTGGTGATGACCAATTACCCCATCTTGAAATTGCAAGAGAAATTGCAAGAAAAATGAATCAAAAATACGGTACTGACTTTCCAGAACCAAAACAATATAAAACTAAAGGTTTTCGAACTCCCTCGCTTTTGGGGGAGGGGAAGATGAGTAAATCTGTTGAAGGAAGCTATATTAATATAACTGATGATCTTGAGACTATTGGAAGTAAATTAGCTAAAGTTCCTACTGATTCAGGAAAGGGCGAAAAAGTCCCTGAAAAAGGTGGTGTTTCAAGTTTACTAACCTTTGTAGAGTATTTTCAGGGAGAGAAGAAAAGAAAAGAATATGAAGATGATTACACAAAAGATGGCATAAGATATAAAACATTAAAAGCTGATCTTGCAAAAGCGATATATGAAGAATTAAAGCCGATTCAAGAAAAGAGAAAGGAATTAGAGCAAAAACCAGATTATGTAGAAAAAGTAATTGTTGAAGGTGCTAAAAAAGCAAGGAAGGTAGCAAAAAAAACCCTGTCTGATACTAAAAAGAAAATGGGACTTGTTTAGTTATGAGCACAATAGATTATAAGGATTTTCAAAAACTTGATTTAAGAATCGGAACAGTAGTTAAAGCCGGTATTCCCGAGTGGAGCCATTGGGTAATGAAGCTGGAAGTAGATTTTGGTAAAAGCATTGGGAAAATGATTTCTTTTGCAGGAATCATGAAATTTTTTGAGCCAAAAGATTTGGAGGGAAAACAATATCCTTTTCTTATCAATCTGAAGCCAAAAACAGTAGGTCCCGAGAAAGAACTCAGTGAATGTATGATGATTATGGCAGTTGAAAAGGATGATGAGAAAACACCACCTATTCTTTTTGGCCTCGAGAAGAAAGTTCTTAACGGAACCAAAGTGGAGTAAATAATAAAAGTAATTCGTGTTATAATTCTTTGATTTTAAACTAGATCAATGGGAACTAAGTCTACAAAAACGGAAGGCAAACAAGATAAAAAGAAGGTTCAGGTAAAGGTAAAATTAAACCTTTGGAAGATTATTATTATTTCGCTTTTATTTATCTTCTTCTTTCCTTTTATTATTGCAATGTTTCAATTTGATGGGTTTGGTGAGGAAGTACAAATATCACAGGCCTTAACTGATATTAAAGAGGGTGAAGTAAAAGAAGTTTTGATAAGAGAAAACAAACTTGAATTAACCTATAACGATGATACTCTGAAGACTTCTACCAAAGAGGAAGGAGAAGCCTTCGCTGAACTTTTAGAAAAAGAAGGAATTGAGCCATCAAGTGTTAATTACACCGTTGAAGATTTATCTATAATGAAGATAGCGGGAGAAATACTTGCAATACTTCTACCTTTGGGGCTTTTTGCGCTTCTCTTCTTTTTCATTTTAAGATCTCAAAACAAAGGGGCTAAGGATATTTTCTCTTTTGGTAAATCAGGAGCAAAACTTTTTGCCAAAGGAAAACAGGACGTTTCGTTTGATGACGTTGCTGGAGTAGAGGAAGCAAAAAAGGAATTAGAGGAAGTTGTGGACTTTTTAAAGCATCCTGCAAAATACCGCAAAATAGGAGCAAGAACACCAAAAGGAGTAATTTTATTTGGTCCTGCAGGAGTCGGCAAGACTCTTCTTGCTAGAGCAGTTGCTGGAGAAGCGGAGGTACCTTTTTTCTCCAAAGCAGGGTCAGAATTTATGGAAATGTTGGTAGGTGTGGGAGCTAGTAGGGTAAGAGATCTTTTTACACAAGCTAAAGCCCAGGCCCCATCAATAATATTTATTGATGAAATCGATGCAATTGGAAGGCAAAGAGGGAAAGGTTTAATGGGGGGACATGATGAACGGGAGCAAACTTTAAACCAAATATTGGTTGAGATGGATGGTTTTACTCCAAATGATAATGTAATTGTTGTGGCAGCCACAAATAGAGGTGACCTATTGGATCCAGCCCTTTTGCGCCCGGGAAGATTTGATAGAAGGGTAATGCTTGATATGCCGGATCGAGATGGTAGAGAAGCAATTCTTAAAATTCATGCAAGGGGTAAGAAATTTGCCTCGAAACTTGAGTGGGGAAGGGTTGCAGATCGAACTGTAGGTTTTTCAGGAGCAGATCTTGAGAACATGCTCAATGAAGCTGCGATTTTGACAGCAAGGGAGAATAAAAATGAAATTACAATGGATGATATTGAAGAAGCGGCTACCAAAGTAAAGCTTGGTCCTGCTAAGAAAAGATTGCAATCTGAAGAGGATAAAAAAATTACGGCATATCATGAGGCGGGACATGCAGTCGTAACTCATAACTTATCTAAAATGGATCCGGTTCATCAAATCTCAATTGTAGCCAGAGGGATGAGTTTAGGTCACACCCTTATACCACCGGCTGCGGACAGAACTCATGAGACAAAAACTAGGATCTTACAGCAAATTATAACTATGCTTGGGGGAAGAGCCACCGAAGAGCTTGTCTTTAATGAAATGACATCAGGAGCCTCAAATGATATTGAGCAGGCAACAAGACTTGCAAGAGCAATGGTTGTTAATTTCGGAATGAGTAAGTTAGGTCCTATTGATTTTGGGCCGCAAAACTCATATGACGATATGGGAAAACAAACCTGGTATGAACCAGCTCAAGTGTCACCGTCAATGCAAGAAAAAATAGATCAAGAGATTAAAAACATTGTTGATAATTCCTACAAAGAAGCATCAGAAATTATTAAAAAGGAAAGAAAAACACTTAATAAAGTAGCTGAAGCGCTTCTCAAAAAGGAAACGTTAGATAGAGAAATGTTCGAAAAAATTGTTGGGAAGAAGAAATAATATTCCTTTTAAGTTAAAATATCCTCATGAGTAAGCTTGTAATAATTGATGGTAATGCGATCATGCATCGTGCTTACCATGCCCTACCTCCATTAACCACAAAAGACGGTGAGCCAATAAATGCGGTCTATGGACTTACCACAATGCTTCTAAGAACAATAAGCGATCTTAAACCAACTCATATCGCTATTTGCTTTGATAGGAAAGAACCCACCTTTAGAAAAAAGGAATTCAAAACATATCAAGCTCATCGACCAGAAACTGAAAAAGAGTTAATCTCACAGTTTGTGAAGGCCAAAGAAACAGTTAATGCCCTTGGTATTCCATCTTACGAAAAAGCTGGTTTTGAAGCTGATGATTTGATTGGAACAATTACAAAAAAAACTGAAAAAAAACTGGATAAGATTGTTATCGTTACAGGAGATAAAGATATTCTGCAACTTGTCACCAAAAAAACCTATGTTTACTTTCCAAAAAGAGGACTGGGTGATTCACAATTAATGGATTCAAGAAAGGTAAAAGAGAACCTTGGTGTTACTCCCGAGCAGATTGTTGATTACAAGGCACTAGTGGGAGATCCCTCTGATAATTACCCGGGCGTTTATGGAATAGGACCTAAAACGGCTGAAAAATTACTTAAAGAATATGGAAATTTTAAAAACGTTTACAAAAATCTTGAAAAAATTCCAGAAACAACCAGAAAAAAATTAAAAGACGGTAAGGATGGGGGAGAAATGTCATTAAAACTTGCCAAGATTGTAACTAATGTCCCTTTTAAATACGATCTTAACAAAATGGCAAAGTGGGAAGTGGGAAACCAAAAAACTATTGCCCTTTTTGAATCGTATGGATTTAAAATGTTAACAGAAAGAATTAAAAGGATAGCTGAAGAAAGAATAAGTAAAGATCAAATGAAATTAGTATGAAAGTAGCATTAGTACATGACTATATAAAAGAGTATGGGGGAGCAGAAAGGGTTCTTCGGACTTTATCTGACATGTATCCCAAAGCTCCTATTTATACTGCTTTTCGTGTAAAGGGATCAACGGCTGACAAAGAGTTTGAGGGAAAAGTTATTAAACAGTCCTTCTTGGCTCCGGTTTTAAAACTTTGGAGACTTTATTCTCCTTTGAGATTTCTAATTCCTGTTATTTGGGGAAGTTTTGATTTGTCTGACTATGATTTGGTGATTACATCAGCTAGTTGGTATGTAACAAGGGGTTTTAAAGTGGGACCCAAAACAAGGGTGATTTGTTATTGCCATACCCCTCCACGCTGGCTTTATGGGTATGAAATGAGTGTTGGTTTTACTAAATACTGGCCGGTAAAAATATATGCCGCTGTTGTCGGTCATTTTATGAGAATGTATGACTTTAATACTGCTCAAAAAGTTGACGGCTGGATTGCAAATTCAGAAAATGTTGCCAAGAGGATTAAGAAATTTTATCGTAGGGATTCAACTGTTATCTATCCGCCCGTTGATGTTGAAAATATTATTAATAAAACAAAAGCTTTAAAAAAGGAAAATTACTTTCTCATCGTTTCAAGGCTTGTCGGTGCAAAAGGCTTGGAAGAGGCTGCCAAAGTTTCAAAACAAATTGGTTTTAAATTGAAAATTGTGGGTGAAGCTCACGGATTTGCTGATGTTGAGAAGAAATTAAAAAGATTATCAGGTGGCAACTTAGAACTTTTAGGAAGAGTAAGTGATGAGGAACTATACAAACTTTACGGCAAGGCAAAAGGATTTATTGCACTAGCTCGTCAAGAAGATTTTGGAATGACAGCAGTTGAAGCACAGGCCGCAGGTACACCAGTAATTGCCTTTAGGGGAGGGGGCTTTAAGGAATCGGTAATTGACGGAAGAACCGGCGTTTTTGTAGAGGATTTGGATGAAAAATCAATAAAGACAGCTATCGATAAAGTTAACAAAACAAAATGGGATAACAAGACGTTAAAAAAGAATGCTGAAAGGTTTTCAAAAGAGCGTTTTCAAAAAGAGATAAATCACTATATTAATAGTAGGATTTCACTTAAGTAGTTTGGATAATATTTTATAAACTTTACCTCTAGTACCAATTCCGACTATCAAAATCGTCTTTTTTTGTTTATTAATCTGGTAAATTAATCGATAATTTCCTATCCTTGTTCGAAAAACCCCTTTACTTCTTAATTTTAACGGAACTGTATTAGACAGGCGTATTTGGGGATTATTAACAAGTTTTATAAGAATATTCTTAATTTTTTTCTGGTGTATGTTTGGAATTTTTTTGAATTCTTTATAAAAACTCCTGTAGTAACGAATTTTATATGACACTTATTATTTCAATCATTTAAGAAATCCTTTCATCTTTACATAATCTCCCTTTTTAGTTTTTTCAAGTCTTTCCTTTATCATTTCTTTATCAAGATAATTTTCAACAAAGGTTTCTAGTGATTCTAGGGTTTTGGCGTCAATAAGATAGGCTTTAAGCTTGTTGTTCTTTAGTATTCCCACTGGTTGCTTGGTGCTGGTAGCGAGCTTGAGAAGATCGTTTGCCCTTTTTCTCATATCGGTTATGGTCCTGAGATTTTGACTGGTTATCATTGTGACATAATTGTATACAAATATGTTACCATCGTCAAGAGAAGAACTTAAGTTTAAAATATGAAAAACAATGCCTGAATTACCGGAAGTCGAAAGTATAAAAAGTTATTTTAATAGGTTTCTAATTGGCCATAAAATTGTAAAAGTTCAAGTTAACTTCAGAAAAGCCCTACCAAGTGGAGAAAAAAATCTAGTAGGGGGCAAAATAATAAAGACCGCAAGATATGGGAAAGCAATTGCCTTTGATTTGGATAACAATTATTCTGCTGTAATCCATCTTAAAATGACGGGGCAGTTAATATACCGCGGTCCTAACTTAAAAGGAAATCCACCCCTTTCTGAGAAAGTGAAAGGAGGAATACCGGGTAAGCATTCGCATGTTATTTTTCACTTAGATAGAGGTGGAAAACTGTATTTTAATGACTACCGTAAATTTGGATGGATAAAAGTAGTTAAAACAAAAGACATAGGAGACGTTGATTTTATTAAGAAATTAGGACCAGAACCTCTCAAGGATTTAGACATTAAGTACTTTAGAGAAGTGTTATCAAAATCCGGACGTCCTATAAAATTACTTCTTCTTGATCAATCAAAACTAAGTGGTGTAGGAAACATATATGCCAATGATGCCCTTTGGCTTGCAAGAATTCACCCTGAAAGGAAGGCTAATAGTCTTAATCCAAAAGAAGAAAAGGATTTATTAAAAGCTGTTGAGAAAGTATTGAAAGTAAGTATTGCCAAAAAGGGTTCAAGTGATACCGATTTTGTTAATCCAGATGGAAGTGAAGGGTCATATCAAGAACGTTTATTAGTATACGATCGGAAAGGAAAGCCTTGTAGAAGGTGCAAAACTCCAATCGAAAAGATAAAAGTTGCAGGGAGAGGAACATACCTTTGCCCTAGTTGTCAGAAGTAATATTTGTAATTGTTTTCTTTATTGCTTTTAAGCTAGGAATTGTTTCAAGTAGATATGATGCCGCTTGTGACATGATCATCGTTAACCATAAAACTAATCGTATCCGGGTTGTTTTTTTCTCTCTTGGTCGGCTGGACGTAAAACCGAAGTATTTTTGAAATTGTTTTGGAATAAGATCAATGATCATACTTTCGTCCTTTTTTACTTTTTTCTTTTTTTGGATAGCTTTTTTGTAATAGTTTTCTAACTGATTTACCTTGTTGCCAATATCAAGATCAGCAACACTTTGTCGACAATAATTTGCGTTTTTAATGTAGTCCTCTTCGTTTTTGTTAATATAGGTATTTAGTTGATTTGCAAAATTATACGGTTTAGTACTTTTACTAAAAGAAAGACCATTATTGGAGTTAACAAGTTCATCTATTGTTTCATTTCTTAAGCCAATTACTGGTGTGCCGGAGGCGAGAGACTCGATAATTACTAAGCTTTGAGCCTCTTTTAAAGAAGCTGAAACAAAGTAGTCTGTATTTTCTAAAGTATTTTGTACTTGTTTTTCACTAAGAAAGCCTTTAATGCTAACGTTTCGTATATTTTGTTTTTTTATTAATTTTTCCAGTTTTTTTACGTATTCTTTACCAGTTTTCTTATTTCCATAGCAGTTTAAATGATAGCTATTGGGAAGATATTTAAAAGCGC
>Ga0209013_10003662_pt1 | contig 13595 bp, 11 predicted proteins | sample Cruoilmetagenom2_FD_187291 | JGI IMG/M metagenome (GOLD analysis project Ga0209013, IMG submission 187291) | Oil polluted marine microbial communities from Coal Oil Point, Santa Barbara, California, USA - Sample 2 (SPAdes) (version 2) | ecosystem: Environmental > Aquatic > Marine > Oil seeps ... | reverse complement strand
CCCGTATCGGCGACCGGCTGTGTCATAACCTTTTTCCATAATGGAAGTTTGGCTTTATCAAGGGGCCTGGGAGATATTGAAGAAGCTTCAAAATGGAGCAACAAAAGATCATCTGTTTGTTCCACAAAATAGGGTACGGATTCTCGCAATTCAATGGTAATTAGAGAGGTATCTTTCATGGTCGGTGTCTGAACCGGTGTTATACGATCAACAGCGCTTTGAAAACGTGTGGTAATCAATGGACGCCGGCGATATTCCGGAAGCTTTGTATTATAAAGATTGAGCAGGAGTTTTTTATCATCGATCTTTTTTAGGTCGTATTTGACCGGTGTTGTGGTTCCGATAATAATTGTCGATTTGCCGGCTTCTTCACTTGAAAAATCTATCCGGTTAATCCAGGCAGGGGTGTATTTTTTAATCTGAGGTTCAGCCGTTTTATTGGCTGTGGTTTTCGTAACTAAATTTTCCTGCTCAGACGCGGCCGGCTGTTCCTTGACATTTTTCGATTTATCCTTCGATTTTTCTTTTATCTCTAATTTTGTATCGGTAGAAACTGGAACTCCGGATTCCTTTTTGAATGATATTTTAAGGCCCGTATCTTCTCTGGTTACTTCATAAGAAGCGTCTTTTTTTAATAAGATTTCAATTAGGGATGTATGTCCCTTGGTTGTTAATTCGGAAGCTTTAATTGAACTCACAATATCACTGTCCGGTTCATAGGCAGTATTGATATCGCCCAGAGCAGTTTCAGGAAAATAAAGTAAAACCCCCAGAGGGAAAGGTTGTTTGACCGAAGTGTAGGTAAGCAGCCGGTTTGCCCTAATCCATATTACAGACGATTTTAGGTCCTCGCTTGCGCTTATGTCGGTTATAAGCTTGGGTTCAGATTGGACGGCATCTTCTTTCGTCTCTTTAACTGCCATGGTGTTTGAAGCACATCCTGCCAAAACCGTCATCAATATTCCCAAAAAAAAGACAATAGCTCCAATCCTTGACAATCTCTTGACTTTACCATTCATGTTATTCTTCTCCAGGAGGTTTCAATTTTATCTCTTTTTTACGGACAGAAACTTTGCCGTAAATATCTTCCACCTCTTCTTCAATAATAATTCTGTCCGGCAATATTTTTGTTACCTTACCAGAGTGTATCCCGATGTACATACCTTTCTTTATTACATACCCCTTTCCCGACTCCTCTTCCACCAGGGCCTTGTTTCCGCTTTGAGCGCGCAATATTCCTACAAGTTTAAGCTGGCTTAAATCGAGTTTTTCAAGGGGGGTGAGTAGCTTACGCCGAACTGCTTTTCTATTCTTAACCGGTAAGTTCACAGGTTTTTCTTTGATTAATGGTGCAAACGGATCAAGTTTTCCTTCGGGGTTGTACAAATCGCTTATTTTCGGTGGTTCAATTTTTTCAGTTGTCGTGGATACTGAAGCAACCCGTTTTTCTTTTGTCACATCGACTTTTACCGTTGAAACGTCAGGTGCAACTTTGGAGATGGGCTTAGCGGTTTCTTGTATGGGTCCAGGTTTTGGGATCTCAGTCTTTTTGGGCAGTTGAGATTTTGATTCCTCCTTTTTGGCAACAATGATTTTTCTGGTAACTTCCCTGGCTTTTTGAGGTGGCTCAGCTTTTTTATCACAACCTATAACTAGAGAAAAGAAACAGACGAAACAGATGAAACTGCGCATTATGACAATTATTTGATCCATGATCTATGGCTGCTTTTTATTTTCTTTTTTTCGATGCCTTATTGGGTTTCGTTTCCACAAACCTATAAGTCACAGCAGTGCATGATGTTCTAAGGTCACCGCTTCCCTTTGTTGCGATCATTTTAATATCGTCTATATTGACGATCCGATGTAACCGTGCAACCTTGTCGAAGAAAAGGGCGGTTTTATGGTAGTTACCCGTAACTATTATGGATACAGGAATTTCAGCATAAAATTCTTTGGTGCGTTCATCTCTGGGCTCAAATAACAAAAATTCCAGGCCGGCATCCCGACCGGATCGGGAAATACTTGACAGCAAAGAAGGTATTTCTTTCTTTTCGGGGAGTTTTTTCACGGCAATTTTAAATTCCGTTTGTGCCTTTTTCAACTTATCCTGAAAATGTTTGAGCTGTCTTGCCTTTGCTTTCGCTCTGACAAGCCTTGTTTCCAGAGTTTCTTGTTCTTGTTTCAATTCGTCAATTTTCTTAACTTTAGGCTGATAAGAGAAATAGACAAAGGGCCCAATAAGCATCGAAAAGATCCCCAAACATATCAAAATTCTGTAAAGCCTTGAAAGCTTACCGATTTTGTCGATTTTTTCTAGGAGCAATTCTGTGAATTTGGAAATCTCGATCTTTTTCATTGTTTTTTTGCCCTTTGCGGAGCAATTTTTATTTTTTACTTTCCGTATTATTCAAAGAAATTTTAATGCAAGTAATGTCAAAGTTTTTTAAATTTAATTTAGTTATTTTTTGTTGTTTAAGGGTTTTCAGGTTTACATTTTTATAAAGTTTTGAATTTTCTAAACGGGTCATAAAATCGGCTACAGTTTTATTATCCATGGCAATCCCTTTGATGCCGACATTGTTTCCTTTTGCTTGAAAATTGGTGAACCATAATCGCTTAACTGGTGTGTCATCCTTGTCTGACAATGAGTCTGATCCGGAAATTGACGTGTGCTCGGCAACCACCTTTGTCATGTTGTCCAGCAGACAGACGGCAGCTTTGCGTTTTATCTCAAGATTTTTGATAACTCCTGTCTTTTTCTCTAAATTGTTAAACGCATTTTTTATTCTATCTACTTCTTTTGCTTGTTTTTCAAATTTGGCCAACATTATTTTATTATTTTTTATCTTTGTATTTAAATTATCGATTTTTTTTTGCAACCTCATATTATAAAAGAGCCCGATGACAACAACCAGTAAAAAAGAGAAGAAAAATATACTGATCTGTTTGCGAATGTTCTCTTTTCTACGTGCTGCTCTATAAGGTAGCAGATTGATTCGTATCATTTATCACCAATTTTTCTTATTGCAAGACCCATACATATAGCAGCCTGGGGAGCTATCTGTTCAAGATAAGAAGAATCGAAACGGTCGCTGTCAATGGAAAAATTTTGAAAAGGATTTATAACTTCGACGTCAGTTGATGTTTCAACTGCCAGAAGTTGACGAAACTCCCTAATATTTGCACCGCCGCCGCTAAGAATAATCTTTGTTATTTGATCTTCAGGAAATGTAGAGTAAAAGAAATCAAGAGCACGCTTTATTTCAGTACACCAGTCGGTTACCACTGATGAAACAATTTCACCCAAATCTTCAGGGGAAATTATATCTGATTGTCCACCGTGTTTAATATCTTCAGCTTCCGCCAAAGAACACTCTATAAGGGAAGCAATCTTTTCATTTATCTGTCCGCATCCAAGGGAAACATCGCGCATGAATACAGAAGAATTATCTTTCAGGATGTTCAATGATGTTTTGCTGGCTCCAATATCAATAAGTGCAATATTTTCATCTCCTGAATCATAATTAAATTCAAAGATGTTTTGGAGGGCAAAAGCATCAACATCTATTATGCAGACATTAAGCCCGGTCATCTGGACCAGATTGATATATTCGTTAACCATTTCCTTTTTGGCTGCAACCAGAAGAACACTCATCTGATTTGGGTTGTGTTCGCTTTCCCCTATTATTTGAAAATCCAGATTAACATCGCTTATATCAAACGGAATATACTGTTCCGCTTCAAAATGGATCGTCTCTTGCAACTCATCTTCCGTCATGTTTTGAACATTGATCTTTTTGACAATTACCGAGTAACCCCCGATGGAGATGGCAACATTCTTTTCTTTCAGTTTTGCTTCTTTATAGAGTTTACGGATAGATGCAGAAACAGTTTCAGGATCCTTAATAACACCTTCCTCGATTATCCCCGGTTCAATATTAATCGTGTGAAAATTTTTAAAGATGTAACTTGTTTTTTTATCAACTATTTCAGCAATCTTGATAGTTTTGGAACCTATATCAAGGCCAATAAGATGAGTTTTTTTTCCAAAAATCATGATATGCTATTAATCGCCAAATATTTTGTTTTTGTCAGAGAGGCTGAAACCAAGGGCCAAAATAATCTTTCGTTGAGTTTCCAGGCGGCAAAGCATGCCTTTTTCTATGCGTGCAATCGTAATGGGAGATACGTTTGCCTTTCTGGCAAGTTCGGTCTTGCTCATCAGTAAAGATTCTCTAATTTCTTTTAACGAGTTAGCTTTCATCAAAACACCTTATTGAAACTTTGTCAAAAAATAATTAAATTTAATAAAAAAGAAAGACAAAATTCATTTTAACCAAATCTTTGCTTTATATTATTTTAAATTATCATAAAGTTCAAGAACTTTTATATATAATTATAGATAAATTTTAACTAATTACTTTATTTTGTGGTTTGTTTAATAAAGTTACTATATATAGTATGATAAGAAACGTCAAAATATGTGCAATTCTATCAAAACACATGGTTAGGTACCATATTATTGATGTGAGCTTTGTTATAGTGTCTCTGGAAATAAAGCATTATCTTGACTTTAATGATCAGGTTCCATATATGATGGCTTCGTAAAAAGTCCAACTTCTGCGTTGCGTTGCATCCTTTGTTAAAGGGGAAAATATAATCTTCCACCTTTTGCAAAGGGGGGACCGAGGGGGATTTATCAACGGCCTTGAATTGAACCCCTAGATGTACGCTTTGTTCCTCGGAATTTGCGCACCTTGAATTTGGAGCTTTTTACTTTGCCATCAAAATCTGACTTTTTACGAGACCGTCAACCTTTATCTATGGACACCCATTCATCAGAAGAAAAAATCAAGCCGTTTAGGCTTGTCAAATACTTTACTTTTACAAGTCTTATTGTAATATTTATTGGAACGTTAGTCCTCTCTTTACTTAACACGCATCTGGCAAGAACCATGCAGCAGAAAAAAAGTGAGGACTACGCCCACCTTCTGATAGAAAATTTGAACCATCAGGTCTTTTTACAGTTCATAATTCCTGTCGCACTAAAATTTGGCAAGATTCAGCTCAGTAACAAAAACCAGTTTGAACGTATGGACAAGGTCGTCAGAAGCACACTTCACAGCTTCAAGGTCGATATGGTCAACATTTACGATATGAATAACATAATTTCTTATAGCTTTGATCAATCTGTGATAGGCAAAAAAGATGTCGGAGGCAAAGGCTATCAGAATGCACTTTCAGGCAAGTCAACTTCAAAACTTTTTCAAAAGGGCAATTGGGTCGATATGTTTCTGGGATTTTCGCAAAACAGTAAATTAATTACTTTTGCGCCCCTGCGCGCAGAGCAGCCCCTTTCACGTATATCCGGTCCGGTACTAGGCGTTGTTGAAATCGCACAGGACTTAACAGAAGATTATAAAGCGATTTTCACTTTCCAGATAAGAATTATTAGTACTTGCACCGTTGTCATGGGTGCTCTTTTTTTAGTGCTTTTGTTTGTTGTCAAAAGAGGCGAGGCGATAATTGAAAATCGCGCTTTGGAAAGAATACGGTTAAAAGAAAAGTTGAGCCGCGCAGAACATCTGTCTTCTCTGGGTGAAATGGTGGCGGGAATTTCTCACGAAATCCGTAATCCGCTGGGCATTATAATGAGTTCCTCCGAACTTTTAAAGAAAAAAATGGCCGATTACGATCCTTCAAATCCGATCCCAAATGTTATTATTGAAGAATCTTCCCGATTAAATGATATCATAACAGACTTTTTGAATTTTGCGAAACCCAGAACTCCAAATTTGATATCGTGTAAAACTCAGGATATTATTGAAAAAAACATAACCTTCCTGGAATCACAGATTAAAGAGGAAGGATATATTATTGATAAACATTATGATAATAACCTTCCGGAAATAACAGCCGATTCTGATATGCTGTATCAGGCATTCCTTAATATTTTAATCAATGCCATGCAGGCAATGCCGCAAGGCGGTGAGATTAATGTACAAATTCGTTCAAGTGATAATGCTGTAAAAATATTTTTTGAAGATCAGGGTGAAGGTATCCCGGAAGATATTGTGGAAAAAATATGGGATCCCTTTTTCACCACCAAGTCAAAAGGGACCGGACTGGGGCTGGGTATTGTAAAAAATATTATCGAATCTCACGGCGGAAGCGTCCGGATCAGCAACAGATCGGTATCCGGCGCCCGAGTGACCGTAAAAATACCCGTGGAACAAGGAGTATAGTCATGGAGACTATCCTGATTGTAGATGATGAAAAAAATTATCCACTTATTTTAGGTGCGGTTCTCGAAGAAGAAGGTTTTGAAACCTTTGCGGCCAACAGCGGAGCTGATGCCTTTGAAATATTGAAAAACACTGACGTTGACCTGGTACTCACAGATATGAAAATGCCTTCAATGGACGGCATGGAACTTTTGGAAAAAATTAAGGCCAAAGATGAGGAACTTCCGGTTATTATGATGACGGCTCACGGTACAGTGGATAAGGCCGTGGAAGCTATGCAAAAAGGCGCCTACAGCTATATCCTCAAACCTTTCGACAACGACAGGTTGATTCTTTATGTAAACAAAGCCATTTCTATGTATCGGGTGATCAAAGAGAACCGGCGACTGAGGAATGCTGCGGAATTGCAATATAGTTTCGGAAACATCATCGGAAAAAGTAAAGTGATGCAGGATGTTTTCGATACTATCCGGAAAGTCGCGCCCAGCACAGCTACGGTTTTGATTGAAGGTGGAAGCGGCACCGGCAAGGAACTGGTCGCAAAATCCACTCATTTTAACAGTTTGCGGCGAGATAAGCCCTTTGTTGCTGTGAATTGCAGCGCACTTGCCGAATCCCTCCTTGAAAGCGAACTTTTTGGCCATGAAAAAGGAGCGTTCACCGGTGCCGTGGCCATGAAGAAAGGCCGTTTTGAACTGGCCGACGGCGGGACCCTGTTTCTTGATGAAATAAGCGAGCTTTCGCAAAGCCTCCAGGTAAAACTTTTACGGATTCTTCAGGAAAAGATTTTTGAAAGGGTTGGGGGAGTTAAGCCGATTTCGGTCGATATTCGTATTATTGCTGCAACAAACAAAAAGCTCAAAGAAGAGATGGAACAGGGACGATTCAGGGAGGACCTCTATTATCGGTTAAATGTGGTCCATATTGTTCTCCCCCTTTTAAGGAAACGCCAGGAGGATATCCTCCTGCTTGTGAACCACTTTATAAATAAATATGGAGATGAACGAAAAACCGCAGATCCTGTAACCGGTCTTGATCAGGAAGTTGAACGTCTCTTTTACGATTACAGTTGGCCCGGAAATGTTCGTGAACTGGAAAATGTCATTGAACGGGCTATGGTTATGTGTCAAGGCAGCGACATAAAGGTATCAGACCTTCCTGATGAATTTAAAGAAAATATTTATAATACGTTGCATATTGAAGAAATACCTGCAAATGCAAAATTGGACGAAGTCCTCACAAAAATAGAGAAAAGAATGATTAATAGAGCACTGAAATTGACAAACAACGTTCAATCTCAGGCTGCGGAATTACTCGGTATTGGTAAAAGCGGACTTAACTGGAAAATTAAAAAATTTAAATTGGATACAGGTTCAAAGCACTGATTGTTTGTTTTAACATGGGAACTTAGGCTAACATCCCAGGATACTTACTAAAAATGGATAGGCTTTTAAAGTTGACAGCCCTGTAATGTTTGAGGTTAAAAATTTGAACCGGGATGTATTTGAATTATTTTCTGTCAAAATAGCAGGTTATATGGCTTGGCTATAAAGATGGTTCAAAAATTTGAACCACAAGGGTTTGGGATTATATCTTGTCAAAATAGCAGGTTACATGGCTTGGTTATAAAGATGGTTCAAAAATATGAACTATTTAGGATTTGCAGGAAATTGTAATGGGGAAAATAGAGAGGGGCATATTAAATACTTTTTAGCGTAACTTGTTAGATTTTATGTATTATTCGATATGTCAAGAATTTATCAGACCAAATACCATATTTTGGCAAGCAAATTGCAGTACTGATTTGTAACCTAATAATTTTTTCATCTGTTTTTCTCCTTAATGACTAATTGGAATTGTTCCGATTAGTCATTTTTTTTGTCGAAATGCGCCTATCCCGTTACTTTTTCCTTTACAATCTCAATATACATGGAGCCGGAATGATCCGATAGGATCTTCTTAAAGGCAGTTATGCTCTTATTATGATCGCCCATGGCGGTATAAAGCTCTCCCAAGTTGAAAAGAGCCTCGTCTTTGATGGTATAATCCGGCGCTGAAGCAATGATTTCAAAATACCCGGCTGCGGTTTTAAAATCCTTCTTTGCTTTGTAAGAGTAGCCCAGTCCGTTTAAAACTAAGTTTTTAATAAACGGCTCGTCATTAAAATTTATTAGCGATTTTTTGTAAAGCTCTATTGCCTTGTCATAATCTTTGGCGGTGTAACATATATTCGCATAAATAAAACTTGCCAGTTTACCCCCACTTCTATTTGAATAGTTATCCATAATAAGCTGAAAATCCTTTTCCACACCAAGAAAGGCTTTTTCCGGAGTGCTATTTTCCAATTTTGTCTGGTAGCTGATGATTCCTTGCTGAAGCAAAGCAAAGGCTTTATCTTCGGATTTTTTTATAAAGTACATCATCCCCATTATAACGATAATAATGGCAACCATAACACCCAAAGCACTTGAGAAAATAAGCTTATATTCAGAGATCAACTCAAGAAGTTTTGTCCAGAAGCTTATAAACTCATCGGGTTCATTCAGGTCTCTTTTCCGGGATCGAGACACCCTTTTTTTTACCATGATTCCTCCAATATTTTTTTTATTCTCTGCCAGCCTTTTTCCGGGATGTTTGCTCCCACTACCTGACATACTTCATAACCACATGTTGAGCCAAGGTTACCGCATTTTTCAAGGCTATAGCCGTTAACCAGTCCAAACAGAAAACCAGATGCCCATAGATCTCCGGCTCCTGTGGTATCAACAGCAGGGCCGGTTACCATGGGTTTAATCTTTATGATTTTATCGGCATGGGAAATGTAACTTCCCTGTTCTCCCACTTTAAGTGCTGCAATAAGCGTGTGTTCCGAAAGTGAGCGGACCGCTTTTATTTCATCCGAGCATCCTGTAAATGCCAGGGCTTCATCCTCATTGGCCAGCAGAATATCAACAAAATCTTTTACAATTTTTTCAAGTAGAAGTTTTGACTCCTCAACAACCGTAAAACTGGCAAGGTCAAGAGATATCAGTGCTCCGGCCTCTTTCGCGGCATTTAAGGCGGCTAGTATCAAATCCTCGTTAAACAGAAGATACCCTTCGATATGAACAATTGCCGCATTTTCAAAGCATTTTTTAGTAATTTCTTCGGGTTGTATTTCTGAAGATGCACCAAGGAATGTAAGCATGGAACGCTGTGCATCGTGGGTGATAATGGAAAGGACTCTTCCGGTAAATGAAGTTGATGTAAAAAGCACCGGATCGACATTGTTTTTTTTCAAATTTTTTTCAAAAAACCCGCCTATTTTACCTTTGCCGTTTTTGCCGACAAAGCGGGCATGTCCACCGAGTTTGCCGATCCCAATAACCGTGTTGCAGGCGGAACCACCCGGAACCATAGTAGGTTTCTTGGATGCTTGTGCTATTGTCAACTCTATAAACTCTTTGTCAACATATTTCATCCCGCCCTTTATGGCGCCGGTTTTCAGCAAAAATTCATCGTTTTCTCGGACAAGCATATCCACAAGCGCCGATCCAACTCCCACGACAAGCTTTCTGTGCTTATATTTTAAATCGACAAACATTTTATTATATTTTGTATCAAGTTAGCCCCCTTACCAGACAATAGACTTGTAAATCCAACCCTTGTCTCCATCAGCATGCTGAATGTAAATCCAGCTCCCTTTGCGTTTTATAACCTTAAACGGAACTCCTTTTTCAACCGTGAACACTATCGAAAAACCGGTGCCCGGCCCGGATCGAATATTGCATTTTTCTTTTTTTGTAATAATCGATGGAATTTTACGAACAAGGGATTTATGAATCCACCCCTCATCTCCCTCGAAATCTCGAAAATGATACCATTGGCCGGACGTTTTAAATACATTCAGGGGGTGGTATTTTTCGACTTCCCATAAGATGTCGGAATTTTTTCCGGGCCTGGAACGTACATTGGCCACTGAAACCGAAACGGCCCATCGTTCAGCCCAAGCCACGCTGCTGAATAACAATAGCAGAATTACTATCATCCATGCATAGGGTTTCATTTTAAAAGATTGCACCTCGTGTCCATCCATAAATGGAGACCTTTGAAAAATGGCTATTTTGCCCAATTTCTGCATCGGTCTCAGATTTTAATCCGCCTAAGTTCGGTGGCGGATAAATCCTCGAAATACTCAATGGAATCCTTTATTAGAGATCCGCGCGAAGCAGGTTATAGAAACATAAACCTGCGTTTTCGACTGTCGAGTCGTTCAACCCCTTCTTCCCTTGCCGCCTGCAAGGCCGCTTTATAATCCTTTGGTGAAAGGTAATCAGAAAGTTCCTTTATTTCTGAAGCCCTTCCGCAGGGCCTGTATTGGGGCATTATATTTACGTAAGTGTTCGATGAAATTTTATTTGCAATAAATCTCATTAGTTCGCGTGTTCCCGCAAGTCCATGGGGCAAAACAAGATGCCGTACCAAAAGCCCCCGCCTGGCAATACCCGATTCATCGGTAATAAGATCACCAACCTGCCGGTGCATCTCAACAAGTGCCTTTCGGGCCACCTCCGGGTAATCTTCGGTGTCACAAATGGTTTTTGCAACTTCAGGATTCCAGAATTTGAAATCAGGCATATAAATATCAAATACACCTTCAAGCAATTTCAGGGTTTCAACACGGTCGTAACCTCCAGTATTATAAACCAGTGGAACAGAAAGACCCTTATGGACTGCTATTTCAACGGCGGAAAGAATCTGGGGCACAACATGGGATGGAGTAACGAAATTAATGTTGTGGCATCCTGCACCTTGTAAATGCAGCATTATACCGGCAAGCTTTTCACTCGACATCTGTTCACCATGACCCAGATGGCTTATATCGTAATTCTGGCAGAAGATACACAAAAGATTGCAGTGGGTAAAAAAAATGGTGCCGGATCCATGGGTGCCCACCAGGGGATCCTCTTCTCCAAAGTGAGCATTAAAACTTGAAACATATGCTTTTTCACCTGTTTTGCATATACCGGTTTCACCGGATAGGCGATCTGCCCTGCATCTTCTGGGACAAAGGGTGCATGATTCCAAAATTTCATACGCTTTCTGAATCTTTTCCGAAAGCAATCCCTTTTTAGAAGTTTCAATATAGGCTGGTTTAAAAATCGGCATATTTTAAGTCACTAAAAATTTCCCCCCCTGATATATACAGAAAGCAACAATCCACGCAAGGGATGTACTGTAAACAACGCTGAAAATCATCCATTTAAAGGAACCGGTTTCGCGTCTGATGGCAGCTACTGTTGCCAGACACGGCATATATAAAAGCACAAAAACCATCATTGCAAGAGCTCCGAGAGGTGTCATGCCGGAAGATAACAGCGCGTTTTGAAGTGCTGCCGAATCTTCTGTTTCATCAGCAGCATAAAGTACTCCCATGGTACTTACAACGATTTCTTTGGCGACAAAACCGGTAAGAAGGGCTATACTGCCGCGCCAGTCGATACCGATGGGCGCAAACACGGGTGCAAGCACTTTCCCTATACTGCCCATAAAAGATTTTTCGGCTTTTTCAGTCTTCTTTGCCTTTATAAGTTCTGAAACAGCATCGTCTCGTTGTTTTGCGAGCAGCTTTTTTCCAGATTCATGGGCAGTTTCAATTTCGGCATTATAGGACGCCTTGGTCTCTGAAATTTTTGAATTATAGTCTAATGAATATGATATGTTTTGAGGAAATGCCGACAGTATCCATACAACTACCGAACCGATAAGGATAATACCTCCCATCTTTTTTAAAAAGATCTTGCTTCGATCCCACATATGGATCAGCAGGCTTTTTATCATAGGGGCTCTGTATGGCGGGAGTTCCATGACAAACGGTGCGTCAGCGCCCCTTAACAAGGTGGACCGGAAAAGGCGGCCGGTGACAATGGATAGTATAATCCCCACCATGTATATGCCGAAGATAACAGAACCAGCCCTGGCGCCAAAGAATGCACCCGCAAGCACAATATAGACCGGCAGTTTTGCCGAGCATGACATAAAGGGGGTGATAAGGATAGTGAGCGTGCGGTCTTTTTCACTTTCAAGGGTGCGGGACGCCATAATAGCCGGAACATTGCACCCGAAACCCATCAACATGGGGATGAAGGATTTGCCGTGAAGTCCTATAAGGTGCATGATCTTGTCCATTAGAAAAGCGGCTCTGGACATGTAGCCTGTATCTTCAAAAATTGATATACAGAAAAAAAGAATTAAAATATTTGGCAGAAAGATGACAACGCTCCCAACCCCTGCGATGACTCCATTCAAAAGGAAATCCTTAAAAAGATTATTTGGAAGAACATGGATTAGGGATTTTGAAACAAAGTTAACACCGATGTCGATCCATTCCATGGGATAAGCTCCCAGCGAAAAGGTCAACTGGAACATGGCCCAGATAAAGAAAAGAAAAATCGGGAAGCCGACAAATCGATTGGTAAGAACCAGATCAATGTTGCGTGAAATATCGATACGTTGTTTTGCGGAGGTTGTCAGTACTTCTTTGATGATTCCGGCTATAAATCCGTAACGCTCATCAGTCATTACGATTTCCGGATCGTCATCAAAACGGTCCACGAGAAAATCCCGGTGTATCTGGGCTTGTTGTAGAATCTCCCGGCTGTTTTTTCCGGCCTCGTTGAGGACGCGTTTTTTAACGATTTTGTCGTCTTCCAAAAGCTTTATGGCTGTCCATCGGGGATTGTAAGGAATTGACCCTTCCGTCCAGTTTTCGAGAAAGGACTTTAGACTGGAAATCGAATTTTCAATATCTTTACTGTATTTGACTCTCCGTTTTTTAGGAATCTCATAACTCGATTCTGCCAGTTCTATGGCTTTTTCCAGAAGTGTATCAATGCCCTGGTTTTTGTTTCCAACTGTAAAAACCACAGGCAGATCGAGAAGTTCAGAAAGTTTTTTATCATCAATTTTTAATCCCCGTGAGCGGGCAACGTCTGCCATGTTTAGAGCGAACAGCACCTTGCAATCAATTTCCCTGAACTGGGTTGCAAGATAAAGGCTTCGTTCCAGGTTGGATGCATCAATGATATCGATCACAACATCCGGACGTTCTTCAAGAACAAAGTCACGGGCAATAATTTCTTCTATGGTAAAGGGCGTTAAACTGTAGGTTCCGGGAAGATCTATAATTTTTAGATCATACCCGAATTTTTTGATATTGCCTTCTTTTTTTTCAACAGTTACTCCCGGCCAGTTTCCCACCTTCTGCCGGGTTCCGGTCATATTATTAAATATAGTGGTTTTCCCCGAGTTAGGATTGCCTACCAGGGCGATTGAAAGGCGTTTTTGATTCATTATGGATTGTCTGAATGC
>Ga0209013_10003661_pt1 | contig 13596 bp, 11 predicted proteins | sample Cruoilmetagenom2_FD_187291 | JGI IMG/M metagenome (GOLD analysis project Ga0209013, IMG submission 187291) | Oil polluted marine microbial communities from Coal Oil Point, Santa Barbara, California, USA - Sample 2 (SPAdes) (version 2) | ecosystem: Environmental > Aquatic > Marine > Oil seeps ... | reverse complement strand
GGAGTTTTATTCAACACCTGAAACAAGCGGCTCTTCATTTTATACATATGGTTTGGCCTGGGGAATAAACAGGGGAATTTTGGATAAAGCAACCTATGGCGCAGCGGTAAAAAAGGGATGGAAAGCTATGGTTAGCTATGTGACAAAAGAGGGAATGTTAGGTTATGTACAGCCCATTGGAGCGGCTCCCGGAAAGGCCTGGGCAGATAAGTCTGAAGTGTATGGAACCGGAGCGTTTTTAAGCGCCGGTTCAGAAGTATACAAATTGTATGGAGGAAAATAGAACTTTCCGTTGCCCTCAAAAGAAACTTTAACATCGCTTAACAATTATCGTTAACTTTATCAATAATAGAAACTTTCAATATGTCAAAAGGTAGGGACGCAAAGAAAAACGTCAAAAAAGAACCGCTCTTAACTGCAAAAGAAAAAAAAGAAGCCAAAAGACTTAAAAAAGCTAAGAGGGTTTAACTTTATTATTTTATTTCAGAACATCACACGATAAGCTCCAGGCGATTTTACTACAATGGGACACGCTGATGTCATTTTTTCTTTAAATTCAACAAATAGCTTTATCATAAAGCTTTTTTAGAAAAAGAGAAACTTATTTTTATAATTAAATTACTCATTTTTTTACGTGATTTAGACATATAGAATAGCTTTTTTCTTTATGGAAGTTTAAACATCTCAATACCCTCAAAAGAAAGATTCCAGAATTGAACGGTTGTTAGGAATATAACATTGTTATGTACCGTTAAACCGATATTCATAAAACGTAAAAATTTTCCTTAAGTTTTTGTATATACAGACGTATTTTAACTAATTTTAACCCTGTTTTAAAATCACTAAAAACTTAACTTTTATCATAATGAAAGATCTAAATATTTTAATTGCAATGATTGTACTATGCTTAACATTTAGTACAAGTACATATGGTCAGGCTAATATTGAAGCGGGTGTTCGTTTTGGTGACAATATTGGCATAGATGCTACAATACCATTGGGTATTTCTCCCAGGCTTCACCCTACCGTTTATTTGGAAAATTTTGGAGTGGGCACCTATTTTGATTGGATGTTTGCTTTGACTGACGGGCCCGAAGGTCTAAAGTTTTATCCTGGGGTTGGACCTGAATTTTTCTTCGAAAATGATTTTGATTTTAATATCGCAGGTAATTTCGGAGTGGAATATTCCTTTAAATTTCCCTTAACTATCGGATTTGATTGGAGGCCCGGCTTTGCTGTTACAAATGATTTCGACTTTTACACCGGCAATTGGGGGGTTATGGCAAGATTTCGCTTTAAAGAAGGAGGTTTTAAAAGGGTAGATTAGTAAGTTATTAAAATCTTGTTTTCTCAAACAGGCTTTTTTTAAAACCTTATAACAAGAGCAATAATTGGGTTATGAATTTTTTTTTATATTACATGTCTAAATTACACAGCCATATGTTTTCGTTTTCAAAACCAGGAATAAGTTTATTGCTATTGCTCATTACTTGTACAACAGCCCTTGCTCAACAAGATTCTCTTTTATTAGATTCGAACACCATAATTGTAGGAGAGATAAAATCTATGAAAAGAGGCGTTTTAACTATTGAAACCAATTATAGCGATTCGGATTTTAACATTGAGTGGTTAGAAACTAAAAAAATCTATACTCAATCTGTATTTTTAGCAAGTTTGGTAGACGGAAGTAGAATTGTGGGAACTTTAAGATCTAATGAGAATAACTCCATTACTATTACAAACCGGGAAGGGGTAGATGAAAGAGAAGTATTGATATCTGAAATCGTTTATCTTCAGCCTCTTAACGAAGGATTTTGGAGCAGATTAGATGCCGCTATTGATTTTGGAATAAGTTTTACCAAAGCTAATAATTTAAAACAGTTCACCATGGGAACTAATTTAAAATATACCGAGGATAAATGGTCAGCACTTATCAATGCCAATATGCTGCGTTCTACGCAAGACAATGCTGAAGATATCAGAAGGGAAGACGCCGCTTTTATTTTTAATTATTTTCTTCCTAAAGACTGGTATCTTACTCCAAGGGTATCCATCCTGTCAAATACCGAACAACTTTTAGATTTAAGAACAGTAGTTTCTCTGGGGGTTGGAAAATATATTGTAAATAATAACAACATGTATTGGGGCGTGTTAACAGGTTTATCCTATAACAATGAGCAATTTTCAAGTGATGCAGAAAGCAGGTCAAGTATAGAAGGCATATTAGGTACTGAACTTAATATGTTTGACGCTAAAGATCTGAGTATTATTACCGCATTAACGGCGTATCCCAGTTTAAGTGAAGGTGGTCGCTGGCGTGTAGATTGGAATTTTGATTTGAAATATGACCTGCCGCTAGATTTCTATGTAAAAACGGGGATTACCTTAAATTACGACAACCAACCAGTAGCCGATGCTAGCGATTCGGATTATTTCTGGAAACTGGCGTTTGGCTGGGAATGGTAAATGATTTAACGCGCTACAAAAGGGATATATTTCTTCTAAGAACTGTAAAAAATTAATCCATTAAGATTACAATAGTTTTTGCCGTACTTCCTGCCAGGAATTTACCCTTTCAAAACCGTTTGTATGTATATTATGTGGTGAACTAAACATAATAGATCTGCCCTCAAAGTTTTCCAGATTATATTTACGGTCATCGATGAGTATATCCCCCTTAAGAATATGCTTATCCCCGCATAAGATGCGCCGTTTCCAATCTATAAAAGGAAAATGCTCATCTAACCAATAATGTTTCTCAATCAATGAATTTGGAAATTGCATGGCAGCAGATGCAATAAAAACATCGTATTTATTGGTCAATTCCTTTATTACTTCTTTACTTCCTTCTATAGGAGGCAGAGCCCGGAAAAACCCTACTTCATGGCAGTGCCTGTGAATCCTGTTCCTGCGACTTTCAGGAACACTTTGCCATACTTCACCTCCAATGCATTCCTCCACGGTCAGGTTTTCATCGAATTCTTGATTATAAAGTGTGATATGTGCTCTATAGGTATCCGCTATTACCTCATCCATGTCTATAAATAATGTCATAATCGAATTAATTTATACGAATTACGTAAAAATCCTAATCCTCAGGAATTGATTACTCAAATGTTAACTAATTTATGATAATTCCGGGGTTAAAATTAACTAATCGATATTATAAAAATTCAATTATTTAGCTTGAAGTTGCTTTTTTTTGTTTTTGGAGATTTGCTCAAAAAGATAGCAGCCGTTTCCTTACCTTTAAATTTGAAATGAAAATATCCATTAAAAAGAAATATCGTTTTTTATTGGCCATTGCGCTACTCTTGTCAATACTCGTGGTAGTGATTTCCAATTTTACAATTGAATTTTCAGCCAAAGGAAAAACCTTTTCTGATCTGGCAAGTATCCCTAAAAACAAAGTTGGTTTAGTACTAGGTACTTCAAGAATGCTTGTGGAGGGTGGTATAAATCCTTATTATGCACATCGTATTGACGCAACCATAGCGCTTTATAAAGCGGGAAAAATAGAGTTTGTTTTAGTTAGTGGAGATAATGGAACTATCTACTATAATGAACCAACTACTATAAAAAAGGACTTGGTAGAAGGCGGGATACCAACGGATAAAATATTTCTGGATTATGCAGGTTTTCGAACATTGGATTCTATGGTAAGAGCTAAATTTATCTTCGGTCTTGATAGTGTTACTGTAATCTCTCAACAATTTCACAATGAGCGAGCCATTTATATCGCCGAAAAAAAAGGTCTTAAAGCTATAGGTTTTAATGCCAGGGGGATTTCCGGGAAACAAGGCACTAAGGTGCAGTTTCGGGAATATTTCGCAAGGGTAAAAGTATTTATAGATCTACTTTTAAATACACAACCCCGGTTTTATGGTGATAAAATAGAGATAAAATAGGTCGTGTCTTTTTTTGTATAAAATAACCTATTTTAGTGACTGAAAGTTAATCCAACCACACATGTCAAAGTTTAAAAAACTGCTTAAAAACCTTGGTCCCGGGTTGTTGTTTGCAAGTATGGCGATAGGCACATCACATTTGGTGTTATCAACCAAAGCAGGTGCGCAATACGGCTGGGTTATGTTTATACCAATCATCCTGGCCAATATTTTAAAATACCCTTTTTTCGAATTCGGAATACGATATACCAATGTAACCAATAAAACTCTGATAGAGGGATATCTCAATAGGGGTAAAGGCTATTTATGGCTCTATGCTTTTATTACTCTGGTAACCACATTTACAATTCTGGCGGCATTATATGTGGTAACTGCCGGTTTGTTCATTAACCTGTTTAATGTTCAGAAGCTTTCCGTTGCTATGGTTGCCCTTGGTTTATTTATATTTATTAGTACCCTGTTAATCATAGGCCGCTATCGCTTTCTGGAGACCTCCTTAAAATTCGTCATCTCTATTCTATTTGTGGCATTACTTGTTACTACATTTTTAGTAATTTATAAAGGCCCGGTAGAACCTGTTTCGGGTTTTGTAAGACCTCCAATTTTTAATGAGGTAGGTATCTTGTTTTTAATTGGGTTAATTGGTTGGATGCCCACAGCTGTTGAAGCTTCGAGTTGGATCAGCCTTTGGAGTCTGGAAAAATATAAATTAAATAAGGTCAAACCTTCCTTAAAAGAGGCATTACAGGAATTTAACTCCGGGTATTTGTTGACCGCTGTACTTGCCATTTTCTTTTTAATCATCGGATGGATGACCCTTTATGGCACAAATACCGAATTGAGCGGCAATGCCATTTTGTTTGCAGATCAGGTGGTACAACTGTTTACTACCCATATTGGTAGCTGGGCATATATTTTTATAGCTGTAGCTGCCTTCGCCACCATGTTTAGCACCTGTATGACTGCCCACGACGCTATATCAAGGGTAAGTATTGACATCGTTGGTTTGCTTACCCCTAAGAACAAAGATTTTACCGGAAGGAAGTATTACGCCACAGGGGTTGTAATTTTGGCACTCGTTAATTTTATTGTAATTACGGCCTTTGGAGCGAATATGGGTACTCTGGTAGCACTTGCAACTTTTGTCTCTTTTGTTTTAGCTCCTATAGTCGGTTATATGAATCTAAAAAACGTAATGAGTCATGATCTTCCTAACCATTTTCATCCCAGTAAGGGGTTACAGGTCCTGACTTTCGCCGGAATAATATTCCTGTCGCTATTTGCAATTTATTATTGCTGGATGGTTCTTTTTTAAGTTAGCAACACAAAACTATAGAGCGTTATCCATAACTTCTTTAACTACTTCGGGATTTAATAATGTACTAATATCCCCAAGGTTTTCAGTGTCTTTAGAAGCGATTTTTCGTAAAATACGTCTCATGATCTTGCCACTTCGTGTTTTAGGTAAACCAGAAACAAACTGTATCTTGTCTAACTTGGCAATTGGGCCAATATGTTCAGTGATTTGCTGGTTTATTTCTTTCCTAAGATTATCTCTGTCCCTGCCTTCTCCAATTTCTTTTAGGATCATAAAGCCATATAAGGCATTTCCTTTTATATCGTGTGGGAATCCAACAATAGCAGATTCAGCCACAGCGGGATGTTCGTTTATGGCATCTTCAATTGGTGCAGTCCCTAAATTATGACCCGAAACAATGATCACATCATCAACCCGACCGGTTATTCTGTAATATCCTACTTCGTCTCTCAGGGCACCATCCCCTGTAAAATATTTGTTTTTATAGGCAGTAAAATAGGTATCCCTGTACCTGTCATGATTTCCCCATATGGTTCTGGCCATTGAAGGCCATGGAAATTTGATGCACAATCGTCCGTCTACCTGAATTCCCATAATTTCATGACCTTCCTCATCCATAAGTGCAGGCTGTATTCCTATAAAGGGTAAGGTTGCATATGTCGGGGTTGTTGGGGTAACATACGGTATGGGTGAGATCATAATTCCACCTGTCTCTGTTTGCCACCATGTGTCTACAATAGGACTTTTGCCGCGTCCTATATTGTTATTATACCAATGCCAGGCTTCTTCGTTAATTGGTTCGCCAACAGATCCTAAAACTTTGAGAGAAGAGAGATCATATTTTTCAACATGATCCAGGTTTTCCTTTGCCAATGCTCTTATTGCAGTAGGGGCAGTATAAAACTGATTTACTTTATGCTTTTCAACTACTTCCCAAAATCTTCCATAGTTTGGATATGAAGGCACTCCTTCAAACATAACCGTAGTTGCCCCATTTGCCAGGGGACCATAAATAATATAGGAATGACCGGTAATCCATCCAATATCTGCCGTACACCAATATACGTCACCATCCCTGTATTGAAATATATTTTTAAAAGTATAGGCCGTATATACCATATAACCTGCACAGGTATGTACCATACCTTTTGGCTTGCCTGTTGAACCCGATGTATAAAGAATAAAAAGAGGATCTTCAGAATTCATACGTTCCGCATCACTATCTGCATAAGCATTATCCAATAATGGTTTTAACCACAAATCCCGGTTCTTCTTCATCTTTACTTTTCCCCCTGTGCGCTGAGCCACCAAAACCTTTTCAACTCCCGGACAATCTTCCAGGGCCACATCTACTATACCCTTGAGGTCAATAGTTTTATTACCCCTGTAGGAACCATCAGAAGTTATAACCATTTTACAATCACAATCATTTATCCTGGTAGCTAATGCATTTGAAGAAAAGCCGGCAAAAACCACAGAATGTATGGCGCCAACTCTGGCGCAGGCCAATACAGTATAGGCCAGTTCAGGGATCATTGGCAAGTAAACACAAACACGATCCCCTTTTTTTATTCCGTTTTCCTTGAGCACATTAGCCATCCTGCATACGCTTTCATGCAATTGCCCATAAGTGATATGCTGTGCTTCTTCTTTAGGATCATTAGGTTCGAAAATGATCGCAGTGTTATTGCGCTTAGTTGGCAAATGCCTATCAAGGCAGTTTTCCGTTATGTTAAGTTCTGCACCCTCAAACCATTTAATTTCAGGTTTTGTAAAATCCCAACTTAGCACCCTATCCCATTTTGACCGCCAAACAAAATGCTCTTCAGCTATTTCTTCCCAAAAAGCCTCGGGGTTTTGAACGGACTTACGGTATACCTGAAAATATTCCTCTAAATGTTTAATGTGATAATTACTCATGCTAATTATATTTTAATGAGAATTTGTTTCTTCAAGACCACTTGGTATTCGAATATTCTCCACAATTTCCTGCACCTCATTTGGAGGGTCCGGTGTAAATAAAGAGATAATTATGGAAACCATAAAGTTAAGCAACATAGCCACAGTACCAAAGCCTTCGGGAGAAATTCCAAACCACCAATCTTTCGGTGTACCACCCCCAAACATATCGAATTTAAACTTTAGCATATAAAATAACATGGCTACCATACCTACTATCATACCAGCCACAGCACCCTCTTTATTCATCTTTTTATAAAAAATACCCATTATTATGGCCGGGAAAAAAGAGGCAGCAGCTAAACCAAAAGCCAGGGCAACTGTAGCTGCGACAAAATCTGGGGGGTTAATCCCAAAATAACCTGCAATACAGACGGCAACTACAGCAGACATTCTTGCAATAACCAATTCATTTTTATCTGAAATATTTGGACTAAACTGTTTTTTAATTAGATCATGTGAGATCGAAGTTGAGATAACCAACAATAAACCTGCCGCAGTAGAAAGTGCAGCTGCCAATCCACCCGCCGCCACCAATGCAATTACCCAATTGGGTAAATTAGCTATTTCGGGGTTCGCGAGAACAATAATATCCTTATCTACTTTTAATTCATTAATCTTAGGGTCCGCTACATACTGAATAATCCCATCAGAATTTTTGTCATCAAATTTTAACAGGCCTGTGGATTCCCATTTCGAGAACCATGCAGGCATGGAAGCATAATTTTTATTGCTTACCGTCTCAATCAAATTTGTTCTGGCAAAAACCGCAATCGCAGGGGCCGTAGTATATAAGATGGCTATAAAAAACAGGGCATAACCTGCAGATTTCCTGGCATCCTTTACTTTGGGTACCGTAAAAAACCTCACAATGACATGAGGTAAGCCTGCGGTTCCTACCATTAAAGCTGCAGTAATAAAAAATACGTCAATTATAGGCTTGGAGCCCTTAGTGTATTCATCAAAACCGAGCTCTGTAGATAATCCGTCTAATTTATCCAATAATGAAACCCCTTCGCCAATTACATTACTACCCATTCCTAATTGAGGAATTGAATTACCAGTCATTTGTATAGAAATAAAAATTGCCGGTACCATAAAAGCAAAAATCAACACGCAGTATTGGGCTACCTGTGTATAGGTGATTCCTTTCATGCCGCCTAAAACGGCATAAAACAATACGATAATCATACCAATGATTACTCCGGTATTAATAGGTACCTCCAGAAATCTGGAAAAAACAAGTCCTACCCCCCGCATTTGGCCTGCCACGTAGGTAAATGAAACCAAGAGGGCACATATAACAGCTACTGAACGAGCTATATTGGAATAGTAGCGATCGCCTATAAAATCTGGTACAGTAAATTGTCCAAACTTTCTGAGATAGGGTGCAAGAAGAAGGGCCAGCAGCACATATCCGCCGGTCCAACCCATTAAATATACCGAACCGTCATAACCGTTAAATGATATTAATCCGGCCATTCCCAGAAAGGATGCTGCCGACATCCAATCTGCTGCGGTTGCCAATCCGTTAGCAAAGGCAGGAACATGGCCCCCGGCAACATAAAAATCTTTGGTAGAACTTGCCCTGGACCAGATTGCAATTCCTATATAAAGTAAAAAAGTAAGGACAACAATGGTTAATGTCCAGGTCTGTACATCCATAAAATGAATACGTTTGGTTGGTTTTATTTATTCGTCGAAACCATATTTCTTATCAAGGCGGTTCATCAATCTGACATAAATAAATATCAGGATAACAAAGACATAGATTGATCCCTGCTGAGCGAACCAAAAACCAAGTTTAAAACCGCCTAATTGAATAGTATCCAGGGTTTCCTTGAACAGAATTCCAAAACCATAGGATACCAAAAACCAAATACCTAATAAAATTGAAAGGTATTGCAGGTTTTTTTTCCAATACCCTTTAGCTTTAGAATTACTACTCATTTCAATATTTATTTGCCTAAATATAAGTATTCCCAATAATTAATGGGTATGCAAGATAAAATTTTTGATTTGCCTATTGAGATGTTATGCCATTAGGAGTGTTACATGCATATATATAACCAGTGGGTGATAGTATTCACAAGGCCATTATCAATAAAGAAGTAAACTTAAAATATGAGATCGTAGTTTAACACAACTATTAATTGTCTCTCATTCTGATTATGCAACTGTTCAAGGCAGAATACCCCATTCTTACAAGAATTGATTATTTTATCCTCTCCATAACCGATGGAATAGAAAATATTTGAAGACGAAACACCATGTTGCTCTAAGTAGCCTTTTATTGCATCCGCACGTCGTTGTGATAATTTAAAATTTGTGGCACCTCCACCCCGACTATCGGTATGAGATTCTATTCGCAATTGCAATTGAGGAAAACTTTTTACGGCAATCACAGCTTTGTCCAGCTCAGCAGCCGCCTCGGGAGTTATTTTATAATTTCCTTTTTGAAAATAAAACTTCTTCATTTTGAGTACCGTCTGATCCTCTTTTTCTTCAACAAGGTCATCCAGAAACAGGAGCTCTAAATCAACTATATTATTATCTTCAAGACCTTGAATTGCCGTTTCATCAAAAGACTGGATTGAAGCAGAGTATCGCTCTTTGGAAGCTTCAAGCATAAGAGATTCTCTCCATGGAATTTCCAACCTGTATGTGCCATCTTCCTTTGTGTAAATTTCCTTGATAAGGTTTAAGTCTGTATCGTATATTTTAACTGCCGCCTTTGAAACCCCTTCTTTTGAGCTTGAATTATTTACCTGACCTCTTAGCACCAATGTTTTAATTCCTGGTTTCTCATCAACTGTAAATCCATAAATATCATCTTTGCCTTTACCTTCTGTTCTATTCGATGAAAAATAACCGATAAGTCCTTCTGTTGTATTATTCTTGATTATGAAACCAAAATCATCATCCTCCGAATTAAGGCCCATTCCTAAATTTATCGGAATACTGAAAAATTCATCCCCCTGCATTTCCGACTTGTAAATATCCATCCCCCCAAGCCCGTAAAAGATATCCGAAGCAAAGTAAAGACTATTTTCAAAAACAAATGGTGAGACCTCATTTCCCGGGGTATTGATCCTTGATCCCAAATTTATTGGAGCAGACATAATTTTTCCTTCGTTAGTATCCACATAATAAAGATCCGTGCCCCCAAATCCTTCAGGAAAATTAGCTGCAAAGTAAAGTCTGCTGGTCTTCGCCTCGTAGAAAGGATAGTAAAAAGAGGTACTGGGATCTCTTAATAAGTATTGAGCAGTTCCTTCGCCAGAAGTCATCATCACCGCCAGGCTATTCTTACCACTTTCATCAAAAGTTAACTGATCATCTTCTTCATTGGAGCTCACATAAAATACAGCATCCTTTGTTTTAGAATAAAAAGGTGTCGCCTGATGGAATTCCGATGCCGGAACATCCAAAAATGGATTAGGATTGAGAATCTGACCATCTGTCCCTATTTTGGCTACAAATATTTCCAGATATTCTTTTTCCCGGGTTTCTTTTTTTCTATTCGCTTTAAGACTTCTGGTACTGGTAAAAAGTAATTTATCATCCTTGTAAAAAGATGGTGAAAAGTCTGAGGCAGAGCCATTAGAATTGATATTAAAAATCTGATAATTGAGGTCATTGGCCTTTTCAGACTCTTGTAGTTCATAATTAAATTCCGCGTTTTCCAGTAATTCATTGGACAAAACATCGGTTTTCGTTGCTAGAAATGCCTTGACTCTGTCCTGTCCGGAAGTTTTTGCCATGGCCTGCAACATATTATTAAAATGATAGGTACTTATCTTGGTATCTTCTCGATATATCTCAAGATAGGTGTCAGAAGCATTTTTATAGTTCTCTGTTTGTAAATAGGAATCTGCTAAATTTAGTAATTGTCTTTTACTTAAAGGATGTTCATTTTTCTCCTTTTTATAAGCACTAATTGCCTGTGGGTATTTATACTCAAAAAAGAAATCATCTCCTCTTGATTTTTTATCCTGGGCAACAGAAAAGCTGTTAACAAACAAAAAAGCAATCAGAATTAAGAATGTATTTTTCATTGCCTATACGTTTAGAAAAACCTTGGTGAATCTATTTGTTTTGGTTTGCCCTTAAGATTCTCGATTTTATCCTTTTTAGTTTTACTACCCCTTCCAACATAAAACTTAAGTATTATTTCGTGTGAACCATTATTATATTGACCTATTGGATTGGTATTATAATCGTAAGAATATCCAGCAAACATGCTGTTGGATATCTGAAATCCTACCAAACCGCTTATCGCATTATCAAACCTATAAGAAGCCCCAGCAGTCAACACATCATTAATTAGAAAGTTAGCTGATAAATTTGCAGTTACCGGTGCTCCCGAAATAAAATTTGCTAAAAAAGCAGGTTTAAATTTAAGCTTTTCAGATAAATCAAAAACATAACCCCCGATAAAATTAAACTGTAAGTTATCATCTAAAACCTGAGCTACATCATCATTATAAAGGCCGCCAGGCAAAAAGTTGGGTGCTGATACACCAAGGTACCATTTGTCCTGATATAAAAATAACCCGGCCCCTACCGTGGGATAAAATTCATTGATTTGTTCTCGTCCTAGAATTGGCTCTCCGGGGTTCTCAAAACTTCCTTTAGAAAAATCGACATTTAAAAATGAACCCCCCACATCAATCCCAAAAGATAATTTGGTGTTAGATGAAACATTTATTTGGTATGAGTAAGAAATATCTACAAAAGTATTTGTTGTTGGGCCCAACTGATCACTTTGAACATTAAAACCAAGCCCCATCTTCTCATTTTCAAAAGGATAATTTACCCCAAACCTGATGGTCCTGGGAGCTCCCTCAATATCTATCCATTGCGCCCTGTACAGGCCAGTAATATCCATGTTTTCTACTGTGCCTACATAGGCAGGGTTAAAACTACCAATATTGTACATATATTGGGTGTACTGCGGTTCCTGCTGGGAATAACTCTTATTAAACATTACTAGTAAAAAGCCTAGTAATAAAAAGACATTCCGAACTAAAGATCTACTTGTGGTACAAGTCATTATTTTCATCATCTTATGAGCTGAATCCAGCCTTTTCTAATTTCTGAACCATCTCCTAAATCCAGCACATAATAATAGGTGCCTGAAGCTACCTGTTCCCCACTTCTTGTTCCATCCCAGGTATTGCCGTCTGTCATGCCCTGAGCTTCAAATATCTTATTTCCATATCTATTAAAAATTTGAAGGTAATTGTTTGGATATTCTTCCAGGTTATTAATTTTGAGAAGGTCATTTGTGCCATCCCCATTTGGTGAAAACTGATTAAAGAGGAAGCCGGGTTCCGTATTTGTTGGTTCACTTACATTAACCCGGGCAAATGCTTCCGGATCTGCGCCTGGAACCAGGGGAGGACTAAGAATAGTTGCGGTATTGCCCCAAATACCTGGTCTGGGAACCCTTACGGTAATCCGCAATGCTGCCTGCTGATTTAGTGCTAAGCTGGGTATTTCCCATAAGCCGGTAGCTCTCGTATAATCGCCTAAATCAGTAGTATAAGACAAATATTCGAACTCAGTATCGACAGTGTCCGGTATTATATCCTCAACCACAATTTGAGATACGGTGCCCTCTAATGATAGGTTGGTAACTACAATTGTAAAAACAACTTCTTCTCCTACCAATGGGTTTGCACCCTCAACAGTTTTTTCAATTAATAAATTTGCCTCTTCAGGCACACCAATAATTAGAGTTACGGTATCCTCGTTATTTGTATCATTGCTATCTTCCGGAAAAGAACTCACAAGCGAGGCAGTATTAGAATAATCACCCTGATCTAAAACTACTGCGGTAATTTCCAGGGTAGCGCTTTCCAAAGGTAGTAATTCACCAATTGTCCATTCTCCCAAAATAGTGTCATATACCCCTAGTGAAGCGGTTTCAGATAAATAGTTAAACCCACTTTGTAAAGCATCACTGATAAGTATATTCAATACCGAACTATCGGACAGATTATTTACAGTAACCGTAAAAATCACTTCCTGCCCAATTTGGACAATTGGAGCGTTTACAGTTTTAGTTATTTCAAGATCTATATCAGAACCTACACTACAATCATTCACAGATACCGTTACATCAACCGATTGGTTCGTACAAGGTGCCACAGCTCCTGAAGTAGTATAGGTAAATACATAATCTCCATCTGGAAGCCCCGTAAAGTCTACCATATTCTGCCCGTCAATAACAACATTTCCGTCGGATGGGTCTGTTGTAATTGCCCAGGTACCGGCATCGGCCCCTGTAAGCCGATCATCAAGATCAACGGTTGTTGGGCCGTTATCCGGATCACTACATGCTGGTCCATTTATAGGGGTTCCCGGAGATGGTTCAATATTTACGGTAACGGTTACCTCCTCCCT
>Ga0209013_10003660_pt1 | contig 13596 bp, 9 predicted proteins | sample Cruoilmetagenom2_FD_187291 | JGI IMG/M metagenome (GOLD analysis project Ga0209013, IMG submission 187291) | Oil polluted marine microbial communities from Coal Oil Point, Santa Barbara, California, USA - Sample 2 (SPAdes) (version 2) | ecosystem: Environmental > Aquatic > Marine > Oil seeps ... | reverse complement strand
AAATCAGGATCGGTTTTTTTTATCCGATCCAGAGTTCAGAAGTGCTATAAAACTGTGCGGTGTGTGGTAGAAGTGGTTTTGGCTGTTTTGCTTACCTCGAACCGCATGGATACCTGATTATGGGTATCCGTGCGGCGTTAGGTTGTACTTTGTCGGGGCGGGCGGATTTGAACCGCCGACCTCACGGACCCGAACCGAGCGCTCTAGCCGGACTGAGCCACGCCCCGATCACCCTGTCACCGTGGACAGCGCGGCGTGATTATAATCCAGCCGAATGTTTTCGGCAAGTTTTTTCTGGATTGACAGGATACTTGGAGGCTACAGCAGCAAGCGGAAGGAGAAGTTGCTGCCACGCCCGACGACCGATTCAGCCCAAATCTCGCCGTCGTGCATCTCGATCATCGTCTTAGCGATCGGTAAGCCCATCCCCAAACCGCCATGACGGTATTTCTCATGGGCTTTGATCTGGTAGAAGCGCTCGAATACATGCTGAAGTTCATCTTCGGTGATGCCGATGCCCGTATCGATCACCGAGATCTTAACAAAGCGTTCCTGCTGCTCTGCGCTGACCAGGATCATATCCCCACGCTCGGTATAAGTAAGCGCATTTTTGATCAGATTGCTCAGGGCGATTCCAAGCTTCTCCTCGTCGCCGTCGATGATCAGATTATCGGCAACTTGCAGGTCTACACGCAGCTGTTTTTTGCCGGACTGAGCCTGCAGCTGGTATGAATCGCACACTTCGCGGACCAGATCACAAATAGCGACTGGTGTGCGCCTGAAGCGTGGCTGGTTAGATTCCTTGGTTCCCGCCCGGTTGAGCTCATCGAGCGTTGCCTGCAGCAGCTGCGCATTCTCGATAATCGCCTCCACTTTTGGATAACCGATTGTATCTAAGTGCATACGGCTCTCGAGCGCATTAGCCTGCTCCAGGATCACAGCTACAGGTTGGCGAATCTCGCGTGTGGCGAGATCGTAGAGCTCCGTTCGCCGCTCTCCCAAATTCTCGGCTTGCCTCTCAACCGAATCCGCTTCTTCGAAAAGGATGCGGTTAAATATCGCGGTGCCGGTTAGCGAAGCAAGGTGTCCCAGCTGGACAATATCGTCACTGGTGAAGGGCTTGCCGTTGTTCTTATTGAGCGCTTCTAAGACCCCGATAATGTCCTCGCCGTATTTGATCGGTGCGGCCAGGATCGATTCGGTGTTGAAAGTGGTTTCCAGATCAACTGCACGAAATACTAACCGGTCGTCATTGACATTCTGGACGATCACCGGTACCCCACCGGTATAAGCTTCCCCCGCCACGCTGTTCTCAAGCGGCACACGTATGCTGTGTAAACGCTGCATCTGGTCAGCAGGCGCTGATATGAATTTAAGTGTCCCACTTTCTTCCTCGAATGTCAGGATCGAGGATGCATCACACTGGAGCACCTCACATGCAGCTTCACAAACCGCGCATAGATAATCCTCGAGCGATTCGAGCTTGTTCAGAGCAGTGCCCAATATCACCATTCGCTCAAGGGACTTAAGGCGGTGTTCGGTATGATTGCCATCCATCATATGCGCAAATGTCCTCTAATCGGATTATACATCCTTTTCTGCGAAAATCAATAATACCCCAATTAAATTTGGCGTAAAATCGCTTTACGCGCGAATAGATTTGTCTAGTAGCAATTCTACAATCATTCACTACGTTGCGGGTTTTGTGCCAATCTAGCTGAAAAGCTTGGCAAGATGTTGGTCTGCAGAGTAAAATAAGGGTTCAGTCTGGAAAGAACAGCTGATAAGCAATATCCCAACATCTAAGGAGCATTACATGAGTGAAAACAAAAAAGTCCGGGTGGCGATCATCGGTGTAGGCAACTGTGCCTCATCGCTAGTACAGGGTGTACATTACTACCAGAACGCCAAAGATGATGACCGAGTCCCGGGCTTAATGCACGTCAATCTGGGCGGTTACCACATCAGTGATATTGAATTCACTGCCGCGTTTGACGTAGTCGATACCAAGGTCGGTTTAGACCTCTCGGAAGCTATTTATGCGTTCCCAAATAACACCTACAAATTTGCTCAAGTTCCCCACCTGAATATTCCCGTCGACCGTGGAATGACCCATGACGGTCTTGGTAAGTACCTCAGCCAAATCGTGACCAAGGCACCTGGACCAACCGCCGACATCATTGGCATACTGAAGGACACAAAGACCGATGTGCTGGTCAACTACCTGCCGGTGGGGTCAGAGATGGCGACCAAATGGTATATAGAGCAGGCACTGGATGCCGGCTGTGCGGTGGTCAACGGTATCCCGGTCTTCATTGCCAGCTCCGAATACTGGTCGGAGCGTTTCCGAGAGCGCAATTTGCCAATCGTCGGCGATGATATAAAAAGCCAAGTCGGCGCGACGATCGTCCACCGCGTATTAACCAGCCTCTTCGTAGATAGAGGGGTTAGACTCGACCGCACTTACCAGCTCAATTTCGGCGGCAACACCGATTTCCTGAATATGCTCGACCGCGACCGATTAGAGTCAAAAAAAATCTCCAAAACCAACGCGGTTACCAGCATGCTGCCGTACGCTATAGATAAGAAGGATATCCATGTCGGGCCCAGCGACCATGTACCATGGCTCGAAGACCGCAAGTGGTGCCACATCCGCATGGAAGGGACGACATTCGGCGACGTACCCCTTAACCTGGAAGCCAAGCTCGAGGTGTGGGATTCCCCCAATTCAGCCGGTGTCATCATGGACGCGGTGCGCTGTGCAAAAATCGGGTTAGACCGCGGCATCGGTGGTCCCTTAATTGCGCCTTCTGCCTATTTCATGAAGACCCCACCCAAGCAGTTCAAGGATGAAGTCGCCCTAGAGATGGTAGAGGCCTTCATCCGGGATGATGAAGAAATTAGCGAATAATCTGCAGGTTACAATTAAGATCTCAAAAGACCTGCCGCATCGTGTCGGGGCAGGTCTTTTATATACCACCTAAAAGCAAACCTGGGACAGATGGTCGTTAGGGTTGTGCGTTCTGGAAAAAGCCGTCCCTGCAGCTGCCCGCCTCTGCGCTGGGTGTCCCCTGATGATATAATTGAGCGAGACACAAACCACGAGAACGGGCTCGTCGACTTGCCGACCAGCCCGTCATTTCACTGATATTGAAGGGATAAGAGGAGTTCACTATGTCTGGTCATTCGCATTGGGCAACGATCCGGCGGAAAAAAGGCGCCCAAGACGCCAAGCGCGGCAAGATTTTCACCAGCCTGGCGCGTGAGATCACGGTCGCGGCGCGCGATGGGGGAGGAGATCCCAGTACCAACCTGCGCTTACAATACGCCATCGACCGAGCTCGGGCAAACAACATGCCCAAAGATAATATCGAACGCTCCATCAAGCGCGGTACCGGCGAGCTGCGAGAGGGCAACGCACTGGAGGAGATTACGTATGAAGGCTATGGCCCACACGGTGTCGCTATGTTGATTTCCTGTGTCACCGACAACCGCAACCGTACAGTCTCCGATATCCGCCACATACTCACCCGGTCAGGCGGTTCGATGGGTGAGGGCGGTTCCGTGGCCTGGCAGTTCACCCGCACAGCTTATTTCTCTTTCCCCGCTGAAGGTTGCGACCCTGACGAGATTTTTGAACTGGCGGTCGAAGTTGGAGCAGATGACGTTAATTTCGACGATGAAACCATTGAAATTGTCGGTCCGGTTGGGACGTTCAAACAAATAAGCGACCGCATCCGGGATGCTGGCATCACCCCTGAGGAAGCCGAGCTGCGCTACCTGCCTAACAATGAAATAGAATTAATGGTTGAAGAAACCCTGCAGGTTATCAGGACGATCGGAGAACTAGAAGAATTGGATGACGTCCAGAACGTTAATTCTTCACTGACCATTTCCGATGAGGCGATGGCAGCGATCACGGACTGATCACACTCATGCTATGTGAAAGGGTTGGGGCTTTCAGCCGCCAGCCCTTTTTTTATCTACCGGTGGGTGGGTTATAATTTTTCTAGCCATATCGATACCAAAGGGAGATGACCGCTTGTGCGGGAAATCCAGATGCTATTGAATAATCTCCAGCAAAGGTACCTAAACATCGTCCATATATCGATTGCAAAACGAGATCTGAAATGAACTCAGAACCAGGTAGTCAAAACGAATGTTAGCGTTGGGAATCGATCCAGGGACAGCGATCACTGGATATGGCCTCGTGCGCCAAGCAGAGAACGGCGATCTCCTCGCTCTGGCTCACGGTGTGATCCAAACGATGCCTGGCATCCCCCTCCCAGAACGGTTGGTAGCGATCTACCGGGAAACGGTCCGGCTCCTGGAACAGTACCAACCTGATACTGCGGCGGTAGAGAAGCTGTTCTTCCAGAAAAATGTTCGCACCGCAATCAGTGTCGGGCAGGCACGCGGCGTCGTGCTGCTGGCGCTGGCGCAAGCGAAAGTACCGATTGGGAACTATACCCCGATGGAAGTTAAGCAGGCGGTCGCCGGCTATGGGAATGCAGATAAGCAGCAGGTCCAGCACATGGTGCAGGCTTTGCTTAACCTGGAGGAGATCCCTAGGCCAGATGATGCTGCCGACGCCCTCGCCGTGGCGATCACTCACCTTCAGATCAGCCGCTTCAAATCCGCGTACGAATAAGAAGCCAACCGTTTAATTTGTAATTTCTGTCAAGGTATACACGCGGGTGCCATCATCATATTGGAGCAGGTGATGGGGCGCCTGGACATCATACCAAGCGGTCTGTTCGCCGATCTCTACCCTCCAGGCCATGTAGTTCCCCGCCGCGGTCGCGAGCGGCTCACCGCCCTGGACAACGATAACAACAGCATCTTCATCAGCCTGCTCTCCAGCTGGCAGGTATGGCTGCAGCAGCGCACTCCGCACACTAAAAGTTTCCTCGAAAGGCAGTGCCGATAACCGCCACGGCCATTCGCCATTGATCAACCCGTTAGCAGGGAATTCACGCGACTGCATGCTACTGCCGATTGGCTCATTCTGCACCAACAATTCACCATCACCCTGCTCTACCCGTATAGAGGCAGTTTCCCCGCCGGTTCCAAGTTGACCTTCTAGCATCTGGAGCTGCATCTGCGCTCTATCCCAGACGGCGGACTGGGCCCAGCGGAAAGCGGGTGAACCCAACTCGCTTTCACCTTGCTCAAGCTGTTCCGCATGTGCTTCCGCTTGGCAGGACAGCTCAACCGAATCAGCGGTTGGATTGATTTGACACTCGGCTTTGCCCAACAGCTCATCGGTCTGGCTGTGGATATCGTAGACCAATCCCACCGGCTGGTACCAAGGAGCGGGGTGCAGATTTAAGCTTTTGGCAGCCAACGCGCCGGGGAACAACCCCGCGATAAGCTCAGCTACGATCATCAATACGATGACGGGGACAGCAACGAGCAGCGGCCAAAAATCCTTTTTCGCTGGCGATTCTGAGCGCTCCAACGGGGCGCTGTTTGGATCTGTCTCAACCCCGATATTGCCCTGCACACGAGCGAGCGCCCAAACCCCAAAACCGCCGGCAAGTAAACCGACCACCCCCACCGGGAGAGAAACGATCGGGTCGAAATTGATATCCGGCTGGTAACTGCCCGCCAGCAAGATAATCGCTGCGACCAGGTTATAGCTGGCATGCACCAGAATGCTGGTAATGACTGAGGCGGAGCGAAAGGCTACGTAACTGAGCACCAAAGCGATTGGGATCAGCAAGATGAAGCGCTGCAAGCTGAGATGATAAGCTGTGAACATCAAGCTGACGGTGATGATCGCCGCTCGTACGCCAAACCGTTCGTAACCTCGCTGAATCACCCCCCGGAATAAAAACTCCTCGCACAGCGGTGCCGCAATAACCAATCCGGTGAAAAGGATCAATCCCTCACTAAACGTACGTGGGTAAAACCGAGGTGGCAGCCACAGGGTATAACCAAACAGATCGCTGGCGGCTTCAGCCAACCAAATGGTGAAAAATGAGAAGCCGATCCCCGCCAAGACTGCAAATCCAGCCGTCAACACACCTGGCCAATGCCATCGGATGGTCTCATCAACTGGCAGGTTGGAACGCCACAAGAAGAGAAACGCCGGTAGCCAGATCAGACCGATCTCGGTCAGCAGCAAACCAATCCCAGAATGCCAGGCTTGCAGAGCAGTACCCAATGTCAAGATCAAGATCATGCTGATCACATAGAGGGCATTGACCCCCAACAAAGAAGGTGCAGCACCAACTGTCCGCTGCTCTTGTAATGATGTCATAAGTGGTTCGGCTCCTCTTTTGTTGAGCTCGTGCTTTGTCAAGCATCACTTTTATATTTCTCACTCCGGTGAGAAGCTGCTTGGCAGAGCTTAAAGCATTCCGTCCGTAACCGGTTCTAGCCAAACAATCATGTTTGATGAAACACTTGACTCAAGACCAGGGATACTGTCAATGTCTCCAGACATGCCCTGCTGAATACGGGCGCTGTTCAAAGGTACCCGCAGAAAACTCGGGCTAATTATACGCTACCTGGCCCGCTGCGATAGAGAAGCAAATTAGTGCAACTGCGGGCAAGAATACAGCGCTCCTTAACCGAGTGATCCTGAGATCGATCGCCGAAATATAGTAGCAAATCGCCCTGAACGAGCAATCTCTAAGGCGATACTACGCTAACAGTTGGTAAATATGGGGGGAGAGTAGAAATGCTTATTAACCATTCCCATTTGCTCGCCGTTCGCGGATCGGCACTAGAAATACCGGACAAGTTGCGAATTGGACAACCCGGTCGGCAACACTGCCTACGAATAAGCGATCGAACCCACCGCGGCCATGTGTGGCCAGCATGATTATGTCGACATCTTCCTCTTCAGCGACTTGGACGATGGTCTCCGCAGGGCGAGTACCTTTCACGATCACGCGTGTCTCCAAGCCAGATTCAGACAGGGATTCAGCCACATCTTCGAGATAGGTCTGAGATCGCTGCTCAACATACTCACGCAGCTGTTGAATCTCTTCCACGACGGCACCGTATTGGTGGGCTTCCGGGATTTGAGGAATGGTTAACAAGATGATCTCGCTGCCATATGGAATAGAAGCGCGCGCGAACGGCAAGACCCGCTCGGCAAATTCCGAGCCATCCAGAGTAACCAAGATTTTCTTGAAATCCATGATCGGCGGCGGCGAACCAACTCGAGGGCGGATAATCAACAGCGGTCTGGTCAGCAGCTGGATTAACCGGGTGGCGACACTGCCCATCAGCCAGCGTTGGATGCCACCTCGCCCACGCGTGCTGTAGACGACAATGTCAATATCCCTTTCGTCAACCAGGCGGTTGATCGCTTCAGCGACCGAACCAACAAGTACTTCCTTGTTAACCTTCAAACCTGCTTCCCGCAATCCCACAGCAACGGTTTCGAGATAGACAGCCAGATTGGCACGGCTGCGTTCAACCTGTTCATGCTGCCATTGTGGAATAGGAGTGTCCTCGGACAAACGCTGCACCGGAACGACCGAGGCCAAAGTAATGCGACCACCGTAAGCTTCCGCTAAGCTGCGCGCCGCGGGGAGGGATTGCTCGGCAAAATCTGAGCCATCCAAAGGTACAAGGATATGCCGAGGGGGTGTGGTATCAGTGGGGGGAGTGTATCTAGGTCTGGTAGACATAGTTTCATCATACCCTGGATTAGCGGAACCAAACGCCGTAGCCATAACCGGGACCGGCTCGAATGATTGTCCAAAGCCAAAACCACCGAGGAATGTCTGGTCCAGCTCGCCCAGCCTCTCGACCTCGGGTAGGGGTGCTCCCATTCGGTTGCGAGAATAGGTGAAACCTGCATAGAGCAGTGGGATGAAGACAAAATACATCCAGGCACCTTCTAAGAAGCGCTCCTGGAAGATCACCAATGTAGCCGCGGAAGTCAGCAGTGCTGCAATCACGATACCGACGAGCATCGCCATCTGGGAACGGACAAAAACTTCTTTCAGCTCACGAACCAACCGTTTGGCAGCTGCCCAGCCAGTCATACTCAATAGAATGAAGACACCAGCTGCATAAAGGGCCAAGTAAGTCTCTTCATTGGTGCCGGCGATAAGAAATATTATCGCGACAAGACCGACTTCCAACCAAACCGGTTTGTCAGCTACTCCATGCATATTCCGCTCACCCAATACAACCGGGATGTAGCGGCGGTTGCGTAGTCCCAAAGCAAGGTTCTGCAAACCCTGGGCACTAGCAGCTGAGGCAGATAACAAAACTAGGACACTGATGATCGTCCCCAGGTAGGGCAGCGGGGCTGGCAGAAGAGCATCCATGGTTTGGGTAAAGACAGATACCTCACTCAGCGAAGGGTCAGAGATTTTATAAATGGCCGGTCCGACGATCAGCATCGTAACAACCGTCGTGCCCATAATGATCGCCAAGCTGCCAAAGGCTTTCTTGCTCCTCACTTCCGGGGGGCCTTCATAGGCAGCCACCAGGTTGGCGAATACTTCGATACCGGTCATCACCGCCAGCATGCGGGTGAAGCCACCAAAAGTGAAATGGAGATATTCGCCCGTGAAAGCTTCCAAGGTGAAGGACGGCAAACTGAAACCAAATTTATAGATGGTAGAGAAGACCATCACCCAGAGCAGGATTAATACTCCCGCAGTGGCTGGTCCAAATGCGCGGGCGGCGGTCTTTGGTCCGCGGTTGACCAACCAACCGGTTATAACGCTTAGTAAGATCGCCACGATCGTGCGGTACTGGATGCCAAAGAACGTATCATTCAAGACCGGAAAACGATCGGCGATGAAGGTCACCATGGCAGCCATACTGACCAAGAAGGTTAGTGTATATTCGACGAAGGTGATCGCGGCGTTTACTTTAACTGCCCATCCGCCAAACTCTTCTTCACTGAGACCACTGCCCCCGCTGCCATCTGTGACCCAGCTCATCACCAAACGGTACATAGCCGATACCATCAGGATAGTAACAACAACCAACCAGACGGATGTGCCAAATGTCACCGACGCAACACCTGCGACAACGACCAGCCTTAGGAATGGACCAAAAACATAGAGTGGAGAAGTTGCGGGGTCGCCTCCCCCGGCTAACGCCCCTTCTAAAGAGTTGGACAGCTTCTGTGAAACGTGCGCCATCTGACCTTCCTTCTGCCGTGGCGCGTGATCAACGATGAAACGCTACCCGCAGAGTAAACGGATTTACCCAAACCCTATAATTATCACCCGAAATGAATAAAATTTCAAGTCAAATCAGCGGTATTCAGTCACACCAAAACAACCTGATATTGTTAATATACTTGACAATTATCATCTATATTGTTATTATTTTGATCTGAAACAATTTAATATCAAATGATCATGAACATACCCGCCAACGATAATCCCGCTATGCAGCGCGCAATGACACATATGTCAAACTAACCCGTTCAGCCGATGAGATCAGCAACCGCTTGATTGAAAAACAAACGCTCGACGACCTGCCCCCTCTCAATCCGACATGCTGAAAGCCCTGTTCCATCTCGGACCCGTATCCTACACGGAAATTGGAGCAAAACTGTTGAAGAGCGTGAAAAAGGTTCTTAAATAATTGACAACTTGGAGAAAACGCAGCTGGCCAGATGAAATGGTCAATGTAATCATCGATGTCACCCCAACGGTTGGGGATATATGGGAGGCGTTGGAATGCCACCGCACCCAGTTCGGACCAGGTAATCTCTTCAGACGCTTACCAGACGAAACCGTGAAACGCCTGATGAGCCGGGAACACTTCACGCTCGCTTGGCTTGAACCCGCGCCGGGCGAGGTGCGGCCGGACCTGTCTGCGGGTTTATGAGGATGCACACCGAGCTTTAGCAAGCATAATCTCCGGAAACCATAGCTGATCGTAATTGTATGAATCAGCTAATCGATTCAGCTGGAAAGGATCAAGAAACCGAGGCAGCAAAAGCTAGTGCTTTGCCAAGTGTGATAGTTTCATTCGAAGTCCGAGTTTCTGCACCCTTGAAATTGCATCGAGTGTTCCGTCTATGATCGCTTCTTACAAAATTATCACATTTGATGGAACACTAGAACATAAGAAGAAGACCTATGGAAAATATTAATAGAATCATCGTGCTGGGGATATCAGGCAGTCTGAGGGCCGGCAGCATCACCCGCCGGGCAGTGGACATCGCCTTAACAGGCGCCCAGGAGTTCGGGGCAGAAACCCAGCACATCGACTTATTAGAGTACGACCTCAAATTCTCTGACCTGGGGGCACCTGTCACACCAGATAATGTGCTGCGTTTACGGCAAAAGCTGCAATCTACGCACGGTATGATCCTAGGAACACCTGAGTATCATGGCGGCTTGAGCGGCGTGCTCAAACACACATTGGACTTGATGGGCTTCAAAGAGTTTGAAGGGAAGATGTTGGGTTTGGTCGGGGTTGCCGGCGGTAAGATGGGGGCGGCAAATTCGCTGAACTCATTACGCACTGTTGGCCGCTCACTGCATGCCTGGGTGGTGCCGGAGCAGGTCTCACTGCCAGAAGCCTGGCGGATGTTTGACGATGCTGGTCAGCTTAAAGACCCAGAGATTACCGAGCAGTTGAAGGAAATCGGCCGCCAGGTGGCACGGTTCGCTTATCTCCACCAATCGGCAGAATCGCTAGACTTCCTGCGTAAATGGGAGCTTGGGCCAGATAATCCCGGTGGTGAAACCCGGTGAACAGAACGATCTGCAGGCGTGCCAGATGATCATACTCCAGGTTAGCGCGTTAATCCTCGGCACGGCATTAATTGGCATTACGCTCTTATCGGCAGTGAAGACACTCGTGCTGCCGCGGTCTGCCCCCGATAAAATCTTTAGCGGGGTATTTCGTGGAATACGCTGGTTTTTCGACCTGCTGGTCAGCCAATCCAAAGACTATACGAAACGCGATCGGGTAATGGCATACTTCGCACCCGTCAGTTTGTTTATGCTGCTTCCGGTCTGGATGATCCTGCTAACCCTGGGATTCACGGCGGTATTTTGGGTGCTGGATAATGTACCGGTTTACCAAGCCTTCCGGATCAGCACTTCGTCCCTATTAACTCTGGGATATGCTTCCCAAGAGAGTTTGGTCTCAACGGTCCTGGAATTCAGTGCAGCGACCTTTGGATTGATGCTCATTGCGCTGTTGATCGCGTACTTACCTAGCATGTACAGTGCATTTTCGCGCCGTGAAGCCGCTGTTAAACTTCTGGAAGTTCGGGCAGGCAACCCACCTTCTGCTGAAGAGATGATCGCCCGCTACAACCGCATCCACGGGCTGGAACAGCTCGGTGAACAGTGGGCTACCTGGGAACTGTGGTTTACAGAACTGGAGGAGTCGCATACTTCGCTATCGGCGCTGGTCTTCTTCCGCTCACCGCAACCCGGACATTCCTGGGTCACGACCGCGATCACGATACTGGATGCGGCGGCGTTGACGCTGGCGGCGATTGAGACGCCGCCTGACGCGCGCGCGGCTTTATGCATCCGGGCAGGTTATTTAGCACTGCGCGGGATTGGAGAAAGTTTTCGCTTGCCTTACCCGATTGATCCCCACTATCCTGATGACCCTATCTCCGTATCTTGGGAGGAGTTCAATAGCGCACTGGATGCACTGGAGGAGATTGGCGTGCCATTAAAGGATGACCGGCAGCATGCGTACCAGGATTTCGCCGGTTGGCGGGTAAATTACGACCGCCTTATCCCAGGATTGGTAGAGCTAACCATGGCACCCGCGGCACCTTGGACTGGTGAACGCGCCTATCGTTAATGCGAACGATCAAGATTTGTCCTACCCACCATACGCGACCAGTCCCCCGGGTTGGAAAAAGCAAATCACCACAGCCAAAACCATTGCTGGTCAACCCATAACAGGGTTAACTATATAGATGCAACCACAACTGCACTGGCTGTTCAGGGGGTAAGGTATACAACGGTACCAAATTACAGATTGATTATGGTGGCGTTGATGTTGGGGTCAGGCTGGGTAATACCGGCACCAGTGTAGGTGTCGGTGTGGATGTCAAGGTCGCCTTGACCAAGCGGGGGGTCTCCGTTGGTGTCGGAGTCACAGTAGGTGTGAACGTTGGCACCAACGTAGGTGTAGGTGTTTCAGTCGGTGTTGGGGTAGGAGTAGACGTAGGTGTGGGAGTAGGTGTAGGTGTGGGTGTCGGCACCTGCAGATTCAAGTGGATTACTAATACGGCATAAGTATCTTGGGTGCTGTGGACGTATAGCCGAAGCGTAACTTCCCCCGGCGGCAGCTCGCTTAAGTCCCATTTTGCCAACCGGCCGGTTTCCTTCACCGGAGTCTTCTTCTTTTCGATCAGTTCCCATTTATCGGGGTCGGAACCGCTGCCATACTCCAGACGGTAGTAATCAAAATTCCGGGTTGCGTCTGCTTTACCAATTATTTCCAATGGGTTGCTGGTAATCTGGTCACCATCACGTGGTGATTGGATTTCAAGAATTGGTTGGGGGTCATCGTCATTACAGGCGCTGGTCGGTCTAAACGTGACTGGCTTGTCAAAACCCACACTCTCTGCCCATGCCTCGCCTTGCGAGGTTTTCCGGATCCATTTCTTAGCCCAGGGATCACTGACATTAAGGACGAATTTCTCGTCCGTAAATTCACGGCAGATATACGATGCCAGCAGTTCATTCCACGTGTCTACATCCAATTTCTGCCAGAGATCTTCGGACTTTGGCAATGGGGGCTGGTCTGCCGCGAACAATTCCGTCGTCTGTTTGGGGCACCATTCAGACGGTTCAGTTCCAGAGATCTCACAGATGACCTGCTCAAAGATCCCACCCGGGCGGCTGAACAATTTTGGATTGCCACCCGATACACGCGGGATCATCGTTCGCATGAATTCCGACCAAATAGGTGCAGCACCGGTCAAGCCGGTCGTGTCCCTCGTCGGTGTGTAATTGGGATTGCCCACCCATACACCAACCGCCAAATCTGGAGTGTAGCCAATCGTCCAATTATCACGAAAATCGTTGGTCGTACCGGTCTTAGCAGCCGACGGGAAAGGCAGATTGAGCGCGGAGTCAGGTCCAAAAGCTGGTGTGCGAGCTTCATTATCGCTGAGAATGGACGAGATTAAATAAGCGTGCTCGGGTCGCACCACCTGCTCACCCATGGACTGCTGGTACTCGTAAACCAGGCTGCCCTCATGGTCCAGGATGCGGGTAATCGCCACCGGTGGAACACGGCGGCCCAAGTTGGCATAGGTAGCGTAAGCACCAGTCAGCTCGAGCAGGGTAACTTCACCACCGCCGAGGGTCAGTGAGAGCCCATAATCAGGGCGTGTAAGGGTCGTGATGCCCATACGGCGGGCGAATTCAAGGAACCCATCTACCCGCGGAGTCTCAGGATCATCGTAGATACGGATGTATTCAAGCGCTTTGACAGCAGGGACGTTGTACGAATTTGCCAGGGCAGAACGAACCGTTACCGGTCCGTGGAAATTACCGCTGTAGTTGACCGGCTTATAGGGTGGGCTGGGATCATCCGGTATACCAGATGGTGTGAATTCTGAGGGGACATCCCAAATCAGCGAGGCTGGGGTCATCCCTTTTTCAAAGGCGG
>Ga0209013_10003658_pt1 | contig 13600 bp, 7 predicted proteins | sample Cruoilmetagenom2_FD_187291 | JGI IMG/M metagenome (GOLD analysis project Ga0209013, IMG submission 187291) | Oil polluted marine microbial communities from Coal Oil Point, Santa Barbara, California, USA - Sample 2 (SPAdes) (version 2) | ecosystem: Environmental > Aquatic > Marine > Oil seeps ... | reverse complement strand
TAAATCTTCAAATGTTGATGGGAGTTGCATTTATCAATAATTAAACATTTCGATTCATTAACTGTTCTCCAAACTGTCTCAAAATAGCTTTCTTATTCTCAGAAATATTTAAATGTTCTAAAACAGCAAATGCTTTATTAGTATAATTTTCTATAGCTGTTTTAGTTGCTTCAGATGAACCGCTTATTATAAAAATTTGCTTTATTGTTTCTATTTTATTTTCCACATCTGCTGGATGAGTATCATACAAATGCTCTAATTGTTTTATATTGCTTTCATCAGAAAACTCTAATGCTTTAATATATAAATATGTTTTTTTGTTTTCAATAATATCTCCTCCTATTTGTTTCCCAAAAGTGTTAGAATTACCAAAAGTGTCTAAGTAGTCATCCTGCAATTGAAATGCAATTCCTAAGTTTTTACCAAACTCATAAATATTATTTTGATCCTCTATGGATGCATTAGCAACAATCGCTCCCATTTGCATAGCAGCTCCAACCAACACAGCAGTTTTGTTTGCTATCATGTTTAAATATTCGGCAATAGTGACATCGTTTCTGGTTTCAAAATCTATATCGTCTTGCTGCCCTTCACAAACCTGCAATGCCGTTTTACTAAATAACTTCGCTAAAGCTTGGAACGTTTTTGGTTCGTAATGCTCAAACAGCTGATATGCTAAAATTAGCATAGCATCGCCTGAGAGAATCCCTGTGTTAATATCCCATTTTTCATGAACAGTAGAATTGCCACGTCGTAAAGGTGCATCGTCCATAATATCATCATGAATTAGTGAAAAATTATGAAAAACCTCAACAGCCAATGCTGCATCTAAGGCCTTTTTATAATCAACATCAAAAATTTCGGTAGTCATTAAAGTTAATATTGGACGTAACCGTTTTCCTCCCAATCTTAATATATATTCAATTGGGTTATAAAGATTTTTTGGTTCTCTTAAAATTGAAAACCGATTTAAATAATCAATAAATTCTTTCTGATAAGTTTCAATAGATAACATGCTGTAAAAATAAGTCAATTCAATATATTAAAAGAATACTATGTCACGATAATGTTAAAAAAAGTTAAAACTATGGAAACTTTTTAGGTTTTTAAAGTTTCCTGTTTTATTTTCGCACATTATTATGAAAGATAAAATATTATTAAACGCTTCCCATTTATTCTTAAACTATGGTTTTAAGAGTATTACTATGGATGATTTAGCTAATAAAATTGGCATTTCTAAAAAAACTATTTATCAACACTTTGAGAACAAAACAAAATTGGTTGAAGCGACAACAATGTATGTTTTTAAATTTATTTCAACAGAAATTGACAATATTTGTGCTTTACAAAAAAACCCTATTGAAGAAGTTTATGATATAAAGAGCTTTATAATGGAGCATCTAAAGGAGGAAAAATCTTCACCTCAATATCAATTACAAAAATATTATCCAAGAATATTTGCAACACTAAAAAAGAAACAGTTTGAAGTGATGCAAGACTGTGTTAAGGATAATTTAAATCGTGGGATAGCTCAAAAATTATATAGAGAATCTATTAGTGTAGAATTTATTGCAAGAATATATTTCAACTCAATGATGGTAATAAAAGACAAAGATTTATTTCCATTAAAACAATTTTCAATGAATATGCTTATGGAGCATTACATAGAATATCACTTAAGAGGTATTTGCACTCCTGAAGGCATAGACATATTAAACCAAATAACAAACTCAAATCAATCATAAAAAATGAAAATCAAACTCATATTAATATGTAGTTTACTGCTTTCTATAATTGGATTTTCACAAGAAGATTCGCAAAGTTTTAGCTTACAAGAAGCCATAGATTATGCTTTAGAAAATAATCGAAATGCTAAAAATGCAGTAAGGGACATTGAATCTGCAAAACAACGTAAATGGGAAACTACAGCAACAGGCTTACCGCAATTAAGTGCTAAAATTGATTATAACAATTGGTTAAAGCAACAAGTATCTTTAATTCCTGCTGAGTTTTTTGGTGGCAATCAAGGAGAATTTGCCGAAGTTGCTTTCGGCACAACTCAAACTATGAATGCATCAGCGACACTAGAACAGTTACTATTTGATGGGTCTTACTTAGTAGGCTTACAATCGGCAAAAGTGTTTCTAGAAATTTCTAAAAATGCTAAAGAAAAAACCGATTTAGAAATTAGAAAATCGGTAATTAATGCATATGGGAATGTGCTTTTAGCACAAGAGAGCGAGAGTATTTTAGAAAGCAACAAAACTGTACTCGAAAAAAACTTGTTTGAAACTCAAAAAATTTATGAAAACGGTTTAACGGAAGAAGAAAATGTTGAGCAATTGCAAATTACACTTTCTAGTATAACTAACAGTTTAGATCAAACAAAACGTTTGAAAAATCTGGCTATAAAAATGTTTAATATCACTTTAGGTAAAGACATTAATGCTAATACTATTTTAACCGAAGATCTTAATATGCTTACAGCTAAACATATAGATTTAGGATTAATAACTATTGAAGAAAATATTGAAAATACTGTAGATTATAAAATTGCTAAAAACGATAATCGCTCTAAAGAGTTATTACTTAAATTAGAAAAAAGCAAGGCTCTACCAAGCTTAAACGCATTTATTAATGGTAGTTATGCTGGGAATAGTGAAGATTTTACATTTTTAAAAAATGATCAAAAATGGTTTGGATCATCACTCATGGGAGTTAGCTTGAATATCCCTATTTTTAGTTCTTTTGGGAGACATGCTGCAACTCAGCGTGCAAAAATTGAATTAGAAAAATCGATAGATAATCTTACTGAAACAGAACAACAATTAAAGCTTTTAATAGCATCAGCAAAAAGCGATTATGAATTTGCCATACAACAATATGAAACATCAAAACAAAACTTAGATTTAGCGGAACGAATCGAAAAAAAGAATCAAACTAAATTCTTTGAAGGCATCTCAACAAGTTTCGATTTGCGTCAGGCACAAACTCAACTTTACACCTCACAACAAGACTATTTACAAGCTATGCTCGATGTAATTACTAAAAAAGCAGAGTTAGAAACAGTTTTAAATACTATTAATTAATACGAAACCAAATCATTATGAAAACTATATATACAATACTAATTATTACTTTAATGCTATCCTCTTGTGGTTCAGATAAAAATAAATCTGTAGATGATGTTATCGCAACACAGGATTTAAAAGAGATGAGAGCAAAAAAAGATGAAATCACTAACAAACAGATTGAATATGCATCTCAAATAAAATTGTTAGATGACGAGATTTCCAAATTAGACACCATAAAAAAAATCCCTTTAATCACAACCTTTAAAGCTAAAGAAGAAGTCTTTAACCACTATTTAGAATTACAAGGTAATGTAGATACAAAAAACTTACTAACTATTACTCCAGAGTATAACGGAATACTGTCGAGAATTTATGTTAAAGAAGGGCAACGCGTAAATAAAGGACAAGTTTTGGCTAAAATTGATGATGGTGGATTAAGTCAGCAATTGACTCAATTACAAATTCAAGCAGAGTTAGCAAAAACTACTTTCGAACGTCAAGCGCGTCTTTGGAAACAAAACATAGGAAGCGAAATTCAATACTTGCAATCAAAATCGAATTACGAAGCACAACAACAAGCTGTAAATCAACTTCAAGTTCAGTTAGACAAAACAACTGTTAGAGCACCTTTTTCTGGCACTATTGACGATGTAATTTCAGAACAAGGAACAGTTGTAGCTGCGGGACAAACACCTCTTATGCTTTTAGTTAATTTAAAAGACATGTACATAGAAACAGATGTTCCTGAAAGTCATATTACAAGTGTAACCAAAAACAAGAATGTCATAGTTGAATTGCCTGTTTTGGGTAAAACTATTGAAACAAAAATACGTCAAGCAGGAAGTTATATCAATCCAGCCAACAGGACATTTAAAATTGAAGTTGCTGTGCCAAACAAGGATAAATCCATAAAGCCTAACCTAACAGCAAAGCTTAAAATAAATGATTACTCAAATTCTAAAGCTTTTTTAATTCCACAAAGCATTATATCGGAAAATGCCGAAGGGCAACAATTTATTTATGTTGTTAAAGATCGAAATGAAAAACTTGGTGTTTCTCAAAGAGTTATTATAAAAACTGGAAAAACGCAAGGTGATGTTATAGAAGTTTTGGAAGGTGTAGAAGACGGAACTGAAATTATACAAGAAGGTGCACGAAGCGTAAAAGATGGTCAAACTGTAGAAATCATCAATCAATAAAAGTAAAATGACTAAGCAACAAAAAAAAATAGACAAGGAGTTTAAATTATCTTCTTTAGCTATAGAAAACAAAACTACAATCTATGTATTGATTGTGTTGATTTTATTCTTAGGTATTGGTGCATTTTATAGTATGCCAAGAGAAAATTTTCCTGAAGTAAATGAAACTAAAATATATGTAAGCTCTGTATATCCAGGGAATACTGCCGAAGATATTGAAAAACTTATTACAGATCCTTTAGAAGATAAATTAAAAACAATTAGCAATGTTGTTGAGATTACTTCAAATTCTAAAGAAGATTTTTCTATGGTCATTGTGGAGTTTGATGAAAATATCTCCGTTGACCTTGCCAAGCAAAAAGTTAAAGACGAAATTGATACAGAAACTTCTGGCGAAGATTGGCCAACATTTAATGGTGCAAAAGTAGAACCTAATGTATTCGAATTTAATTTTTCTGAAGAAATGCCAATTCTTAATATTAATATTTCTGGAGATTACCCAGTAGATAGATTAAAAGAATTTGGTGAACATTTAGAAGACGAAATTGAAAATTTACCAGAAATTAAACAAGTTGATATTCGTGGTGCTCAGGAAAAAGAGATAGAAGTAGCTGTAGATATATACAAAATGATGGCTGCTCAAGTTAGTTTTGATGATGTAGCAAATGCTATTAAAGGAGGAAACTTAACGATGTCGGCTGGTAATTTAATTGCAAGCGGACAAAGACGTACAATTAGAGTGTTGGGCGAAATTGAAAGTCCATCAGATTTAGAAAGCTTTGTAGTAAAGGCGGAAAATGGTCATTCAATATATTTAAAAGACATTGCTAAGATTTACTTTAAAGAAAAAGAAAGAACGACTTATGCAAGAGATTTTGGAAGTCGAGTTGTTATGCTCGACGTAAAAAAACGAGCAGGAAAAAACATGATAGACGCCACAAGTCAAGTAAGAGACATTGTTAACGATGCTATCGAAAATTATTTCCCAAAAGATTTAAATATTTCCATTACTAACGATCAATCTAATGTAACAATTACACAAGTTGACGATTTAGTAAACAATATCATTTTCGGTATTATCTTGGTTGTAACAGTATTAATGTTCTTTTTAGGATTTAAAAATGCTTTGTTTGTTGGTTTTGCAATTCCAATGTCAATGTTTATGTCCATTTTAATTCTAAACACAATAGGCTATACGCTTAATATGATGATTTTGTTTGGACTCATTATGGGGCTTGGTATGCTTGTAGATAATGGTATTGTTGTTGTAGAAAATGTATATCGTTTAATGGACGAAGAAGGTATGAGTAGAGTTAAAGCTGCAAAAAAAGGGATTGGAGAAATTGCTTTCCCAATAATTATTTCTACAGCAACAACTGTTGCAGCATTTATTCCTTTGGGCTTGTGGCCTGGTATTATGGGTGAATTCATGATATTGTTACCTATAACATTATCTGTTGTTTTAGGTTCTTCGTTATTTGTAGCCATATTTTTTAATTCGGTTTTGGTGTCTCAGTTTATGAGTATAGAAAGTTTTAACGTTTCTCTTAAAAAAAGATTAATTAACACTATCCTTTTGGTGGTTATTGGTTTCCTTATCATTTTCTTTGGAGGTGCTTACAGAGGTTTAGGTACCCTTTTATTATTTCTAGCTGTAATGCTTTGGATTTATAGGCTAGTTTTGAAAGGATGGATACGCTTCTTTCGAACTAAAATACTTTCTAAACTTGAAAACTTGTACGAAAACACGTTGCGGAGTGCTTTAACTGGTTGGAGACCTTATGTGCTTACAGCAGGAACATTTCTTTTACTCTTATTTGCAATTGCTGCTTTTGGATGGTCTTTAAGTACACAACGTACAAAAGTTGAATTTTTTCCAGACAATAAACCCAATCAAATTATAGTATATATAGAATATCCTGAAGGGACAGATATAGATAAAACCAATCAAATAACAGAAGCCATCGAAAAAAGAGTCTATACGGTTTTAAACGATAATCTGTATATGGATGGCAATCATAATTTTATGGTCGAAAGTGCCGTGTCACAAGTAGGCGAAGGAGCTGGTGATCCTCAAACTGATATCGGCACTACAGAGATGCCTCATAAAGGGAAGATTACTGCATCTATGAGAGAGTTTAAATACAGACATGGTTTAGACAGTCAAGACCTACTTGAAAAAGTACAAAAAGCATTAGTTGGTATTTATCCTGGTGTTTTAATTTCTGTAGAAAAAAATGCCGATGGGCCACCAATTGGTCATCCTATTAATATAGAAATTGAAGGAGCCAACTATAATGAGCTAATTATTACTGCAGAGAAAATGAGGAATTTTATTAACTCAAAAAGTATTGCAGGAATAGACGAACTTAAAATTGATGTCAATAAAGATAAACCATCAATGAAGATTGAAGTTGATAGAAAAAAAGCTGGAGAGTTAGGTGTTAGTGCATCTCAAGTTGGCACGCAATTGCGTAACTCGATATTTGGAGTTAAAGCTGGTGTTTATAAAGAAGCTGGTGAAGATTATGATGTATATGTCCGTTTCAATGAAGAATACAGATATAATACAAGTGCTTTATTTAACCAAAAAGTTACCTTTAGAGATCAATCTTCAGGAAAAATAAAAGAGGTTCCTATTTCAGCAATTACTAAACAATCTAATACGTCTGGATTTAGCGAAATTAAACACAAAGATGCGAAACGAGTGGTTACAGTTTATTCAGCTTTAGCCCCTGGCTTTACTGATGCAACAGTAATTGTGGGACAAATTCAAAATGAAATGAAGAATTTTACCGAATTACCTAATACTATTAAAATAGATTATACAGGACAAATTGAAGAACAAAATAAAGAAATGACATTTTTAGTTAGTGCATTTTTTATTGGTTTAGGTTTGATATTCTTCATTTTAATATTTCAATTTAATTCCGTTTCGAAACCTGGAATTATAATGCTTGCCATCTTTTTAAGTTTAATTGGTGTATTTGGAGGTATGGTTATTTTTAAACAATCATTTGTAATTATGATGACTATGATGGGAATTATAGCATTAGCTGGAATTGTGGTAAATAATGGAGTGGTGCTTTTAGATTATGCACAACTTTTAATTGATAGAAAAAAGTTTGAAAAAAATCTTGATAAAGAAGATTATTTAAATAGGAATGATTTGTTTGAAGCTATAGTAAAAGCTGGAAAAGCACGTTTACGACCAGTGTTATTAACAGCTATTACAACTATCTTTGGATTAATTCCTTTGGCAATAGGATTAAACATAGACTTTTTTAGTCTTATGAGTGAATTCAATGCACACATTTACTTTGGTGGAGATAATGTAGTGTTTTGGGGACCTTTAGCATGGACAGTTATTTACGGATTGTTTATTGCTACATTCCTTACTTTAATAGTTGTCCCTGTACTATTCTATTTAATCACTAGATTTAAAATGTGGTTAAAAGAAAAAACTGTTTCTAAAATAGTTTTAGATGAAACGTAAACAATAAAAAACCTCGCTAAAGCGAGGTTTTTTATAAGCTAATTATTCTTGATAAATATTAAAAGTCATCATCAAAAGGAATTGGAACAGCTGAAGGCACCATATCTCCTGCTCTATCATTAGGCAATTCACTTAGTCTGCCAAATCTCCTCATATCTACCCATCTATGGCTTTCAGCGAATAATTCGTATCTCCTTTGATTCAGTATTTCATCTTCTAATGCACTTGGAGTTTGGGCTCCAGCATAATCAACTAAACCTGCTGCATTTCTAATTACATTAATTGCATTTACAGCCTCTGCTGGATTTGATACCATATTTGCTTCAGCATATAATAAAATTAACTCAGAATTTCTTAAAATTGGAACATTATCCAATAGTGATTGATAAATCCAAACATCGTGTGTTCCAACTAAGTCAGAAGCTTCTCTGGGTGTATCTCTCAATGTCACTTTGTTTGTTCTAGTATCTCCTGCTTCAGCATCAACTAAAAAACTAGAATGTGCTACTCTTACATTTGCTTCTTGATTTTGAGCAATAAAAAGAGGATTTGATAAATCAGCGCCAGTTAAAGAAAAAGTATGATAAACCCCCTCATTTAAATCTCCAGCCATATTCATAAATGAGCCTCCTAATAAAGATAACACACTAGAATAATTTCCTCTATATGCTTCTACTCTTGCTGTTAATCCTTTGTTGAATTGTAAAAATCCAGCTGGTGTATCAAATCCTGTATAACCAGAAGTTAGATTAAATGGAAAACTTGAGCCTCCTGATGCTAAATCAACGGCTGCATCTGTTAAGAGACCTAATATAGCAGTTAAAGCTTCGTCATAACCAACAATCGGACCTAAATTATCTGGATCTGCCACATCAATTCTGATACCATTTGTATATTGATTGTTAGATACCATTAGTAGTTCATGAGCTTTCAGAGTATTTAATACCCCTCTAATTGCTGCAGTTTCTTGAGCAGAAAAATCAGAAGTTGTATTCGCCAATCCTTCTAAAGCTAGGTTAGCTTCTTTTATGGCTGCATACCTCGTAGACCAAACATTCGTAGTATAAAACGTTTGATTATCTAAATTTCCAGTAACAACATCACCTTCAAAACGAGGATCAGAACTAGTAAAATAATAGTATTCTCTTCCCATTATACTTTGTACATCTACTTGAGTATTCAAGCGATCTCTCATATCTGAAAGTATCCCAGAAATAGCTTGTGGTAATTCTCCTCGTGATAAATCATCTGATATTGAAGAAGTACTCGCTCCGTTTAAACTTTCACCACCATCTAACGAACACGATGTAAACGCTAGAAATCCAATGGTTAAAATTATTATATTAAACTTTTTTGTAATTTTCATTTTTTTTTATTTAAATTTAAAATTGTACTGATAAATGGAACATATATCTTTTAGAAGATGGAAAAGGAGTAACCTCAACACCTGTCGATAAACCATTACCTCCAAAGTTAGACACTTCAGGGTCGTAACTATTATAATCAAAAACATTGATTAGATTCTTTCCTGAAAAGCCTAGCTTAACATTTGATACAATCCCATCGAACCACTTATCAAGAGTTTCATCTGGAATGGTATAATACAACCCAACCTCTCTTAATCTTAAGTAAGAAGCATCTTCAACAAAAGGTCTTGCATTACCTGCAAAAAGACCATTTACTATTCTATAGTCTCCATTAGGAATTTGACCGTCAGGATCAACATCTAAACCATCATAATCAGCACTTGTTCCTCCAAAATCGGATAATAATTTTGTTAAATTAATATTATCACCTCCTTTTTTCCAATGCCATAAAAATGACAAAGTAAAATCTTTGTAACGTAAATCATTGATGAAGGACATTTGAAAATCAGGTTCAGCATCTCCAAGTACACTTACTGGGGTCCCTGGACCTGTCGTCCCAACAATTTGTGTGACACTTTTCCCTTCTTCTATTTGAAATTGTCCTAAACTATTTCCAAAACCTCCGAGGTTAAATGTAGGCACATTTAATTTAGTCATTTCAGACTCATTTGTATACCAACTTATATTAGAATCCCAAGAGAAATCTTCATTGTCAAAAACTTTTATATTAACACCAATCTCAACTCCTTTATTTTCAAGCTCACCAGCATTTTTCCATTCTGATGAAAAACCTGTCGAAGTTGCAACATCTGCACGTAATAAGAGATCTTCAACCTTTTTCAAATAATATGAGAATTCAACAGATACACGATTATTTAAAAGTCCCGCATCAAATCCTATTTCAAATTCTTTTTGTCTTTCAGGTGAAATAGAAGGATTACCTCTAGTTATTGGTACAATAATTCCTACATTATTATCAATTAAAGTATTATTAAAAATAGTAAATAGAGAACCAAAAGCAGCAAAAGTACCCGCTTCACCATAAGCAGTTCGTAATTTAAATTTGTTTAGAACATCATTATCGCCCCAAAAATCAAAATTGCTTAGATTAACTGCTAAGGATCCTTTTGGATAATAAAAGAACTCATCAATATCGCCATTATTAGTAGACTTATCGCCAGTAACACCAATAGTTGCAATTAACTTATCTTGAAAATTTACTTCTTCTTGAGCAAAAAAACCAAAATCTTCTTGTTCTAATCTAACTTGACCCGTGTTCACATTTGCAGCCTGATCAATATTTGTTTCAGAAGCAATTAGATCAGAAGCAGTAACTCTAACAATATTTTGAGAGAATTGTTGATTTGTAACCCCTACTTGTGTTGTAAAGCTCATATCATTATCTGTGTTATAATTATGAACTAAAAAAGCTGAATAGTTTGCATTGGTATTTGTAGTAGTAGATATTGCAGACACACCATTTACTCCACCTTGGTCAGGTCTTTGAAACTGTAATTCTTTAGGAAATATTACTTTTGCTGTAAGTGTAAAATGATCTACACCAGCTCTAGCACCAAATTTTAAACTTTGGTTATCTGTTCTTAATAAATTAATGTCTATATTTCCTCCAGTAATAAACCTATTTGTGCGTTCATTATTTGTCATCAGATCTCTTGTCTGCAAGGGATTGGATGAGTTGTTTGGATGGTCTGGATAATTACCATTCTCATCAGGTAATAAAAAATCCCAGGGTCGAGTAGCGGTTAGAGCAACTCCAAGAGTAGTTCCAGCATTATCATTGTTAAAGAATCCTCTATCAGCTGAAGAATTGATATAATTAGTTGTAAGGGATAACTTAATATTATCATTCAATTTATGATCTAAATTCATTCTAATAGAAGATTTATCATATCCTGTGTTTTTAACAATCCCATCTTCTTGATTTCGTGAAAAACCAGCAAAAAAAGTTGTTTTTTCATTCCCTCCAGACATACTTACGTTAGTATTTGAGATAAATCCTTTTTCTCCAAACAGTTCTTTTTCATAATCACGTAATGTTCCTGCAGATTCGGCAGCTGTATATAGAGCCCCTTCTCCAAAAGCACTTTCAGCTAATGCAGCGGTCCAATTTCTTTGTCCTTGTAAATTTAACGCTTCGTTCCAACCATTAGATTGAGAAATATTTATTTTAGTTTTTCCTTGTTTCCCTCTTTTGGTTGTGATAATAATAACACCTGCAGCTCCACGAGAACCATAAATAGCTGATGCAGATGCTCCTTTTAAAATCTCAATATTTTCTATATCATCTGGGTTAATATCTGCAATTCTATTTGATGCATTATCTTGATTAGCAGTGGCACTTGCACCACCTCCAGAAGCATTGGAAACATCATTCAATCCTGCAGAAAAAATACTACTATTATCAAGGTATACACCATCTATAATATATAGTGGTTGTGAATTACCATTAATAGAAGTAACACCTCTTAGTTTAACTGATAATCCACCTCCTGGTGACCCTGAATTAGAAGTCACTAAAGCACCAGTAAATTTACCAGCCAAAGCACCATCTAAAGTTTGTGGAGGTGTTCTACCTGCTAAATCATCGGCTGATACAGTTGCTACTGCATTTGCTGAATTACTACGTTTGATAGAAGTCGCTAACCCCGTAATTACAATTTCATCTAAAGCTATACCTGCTTGCATTGTAACATTAACAACATTGCTAGCAACGCTCACTTCTTGGGTTTCGAACCCCACAAAAGAAAATACCAGTACATCTCCATTATTTGCACTAATGGAGTAATTACCATCAAAATCGGTTGCCGATCCTGTTGTCGTGCCTTTAACAATAACAGTAACTCCAGGTAAAGGCTGAGAAGAATCGTCTGTTACAGTCCCTGTTACTGTTTGTGCACTCATAAAATTTGATGCTCCTAAACAAAACATCAAAAGAATTAAGTAGTTTTTTAACATAATTTTAGTTTTTAGTTGGCTTAAAGAAACAAAAAAAAAAGGAATTGAGAAATTCTATTTACATTTTTAATTATTATAAGCTCATAAAATTGAGAATTCAATAGAATATTCTTCTTTTTATTGCTCTTTCAATAATAAAGTCCTCATTCTCTTTACTGTACAAGTAGTGAAGATTAACATTTAATGAAATGATACTCATATTTAAACAATAAAGGTTTTTTGAAGTTTCACCTTAGGTTTGTAATATTGTAAAATAAATTTATACATTTAAAAAATTCAACTTTACAATGAAACTAAAACTATTTTACTGTCTCATTATTATACTAATATTAAACTCAAACTCGCACGCTCAAATATTGTTTGATGATAACGCTACAGCTTTAGGCATAATTGCTAATTATGGCGTAAGTCAATATGGTGGTGGCGTTTCTTTTTGTGACTTTGATAACGATGGCTGGGATGATTTAACTTTTTCTTCTCAAGATGGAGATCCAATTCGTTTTTTTAAAAATAATGCTGGTAGTTTTAGTCAGGTTTTTCCGAGTATTGTTGATCCAAATTCAGAAACCAGACAACTAACATGGGGAGACTACGATAATGATGGTGATAAAGATTTGTTTGTAACTAGTCTTAATGCATCTAATAAATTATATAGAAATGATGGTAATTTAATTTTCACAGATGTTACAATATCTGCTGGATTTAATACTGCTGTTCTTTATACTGTTGGAGCTTCTTGGGGAGATTATAATAATGATAGTTATTTAGATATTTTTTTAAGTTCTAGAGCTCCAGATGAGATTACTCCAAATCGACTTTATAAAAATAATGGAGATGGCACATTTACAAATGTAAGTGCAGCAGCTGGTATAATAACCAGTGAAGGTGATTTATCTTTTTGTTCTTCTTTTTTTGATTTTAATAACGATGGCTGGCAAGATATTTATGTAGCTAACGATAAAAGTCATAATAGTAACACTTTATATAAAAATAATGGCAACGGAACTTTTACAGATGTAAGTGTTTCTAGTGGAGCAAATATTGCAATTGATGCCATGTCAACAACAATTGAGGATTATAATCAAGATGGTTGGCAAGATATTTATGTAACTAATACACAAGGAGGTAATTATTTGTTAAGAAATAATGGTAATGGCACCTTCTCGAATACAGCTAACACAACTGGAACTGAATTTCATTCTATAGCTTGGGGTTCTGTCTTTTTAGATGGAGATAATGATTTAGACATGGATCTTTATGTAAGTGGCATGCTAGATGGAAGCAACCCAAGTTTATTGCCAGCTGCCTTTTATGAAAATCAAGGAAGTAATACTTTTGTTATTCCTGCTTCTGCGGGTTTTGCAAATGATACTGCCACAAGTTTTTCTAATGCAATTGGTGATTTTAATCATGATGGCTTATCTGATATTGTAGTAGTCAATTTTTCTCCTGATAACATGTACTTATGGGAAAATAAAAATACAGCTT
>Ga0209013_10003657_pt1 | contig 13601 bp, 14 predicted proteins | sample Cruoilmetagenom2_FD_187291 | JGI IMG/M metagenome (GOLD analysis project Ga0209013, IMG submission 187291) | Oil polluted marine microbial communities from Coal Oil Point, Santa Barbara, California, USA - Sample 2 (SPAdes) (version 2) | ecosystem: Environmental > Aquatic > Marine > Oil seeps ... | reverse complement strand
CAGAAAAAATTCTAAGAAGTCGCTTTCTAAAGTCGTGGAGGATTGAATGAGCAGTTCCAAAGATAAATTGATCAAAGATTCTGTGAAGGAACGTTATGGCGAGATCGCCAGAAGCAGCGAGAATGGGGCTGGGGGAGGTTCTTGCTGTGGTGATGTTATTGATCCGTTTGATCTGATCCAACCCCAAAGCCAATCTACAATGATGGGTTATTCTGCGGAGGAAATTGGCAGTGTCCCCGCGGACGCAGTGATGGGTCTTGGATGCGGAAATCCCCAGGCTATTGCTGCTCTTCGACCAGGAGAAGTGGTTTTGGACCTGGGCAGTGGAGCTGGATTTGACAGTTTTTTGGCTGTCAGGCAGGTTGGAGAAAACGGAAAGGTGATCGGGATCGATATGACTCCAGACATGATCAAGAGGGCCCAGGAAAACGCTACAAAAGGCGCGTTTGAAAATGTGGAGTTCCGCCTGGGCGAGATTGAAGATATGCCCGTGGATGACAACAGTATTGATGTGATCCTTTCTAATTGTGTCATTAACCTCTCTCCGGATAAATTTGCGGTATATAAAGAAGCATACCGTGTGTTAAAACCAGGTGGTCGGCTGGCCATCTCTGATATGGTCGCCTCGGGAGAAATCCCCCCAGAGATCAAGAATGACATGGATCTGTACTCGTCCTGTGTGGCCGGCGCGCTGAAGGTAGATGAACTGGATCAAATCCTAAACGAGGCTGGCTTCAAAAATATTTTAATAACTCCCAAAGATGAAAGCCGGGAATTTATCAATAAGTGGACCCCCGGGATTCCGATAGAGGATTATGTCCTCTCGGCAACCATCGAAGCTGTAAAATAGATCCTCAATAATTAGAATAAGTTCCCGCCCGCTATTTGTCCAGGGGCGGGTTTTTCTTTAATCCTTCCAAAACTCGCCAGCGGCGGTTAAGATAAGGGTAGTTTAAGGAGCTGACCATGAAAGAAATTCCCTTGGAAAATTGGCCCCGCAAGGACCATTACCTATTCTTCCGCGAATTTGAATATCCGTATTTCAGTCTTTGTGCAAATGTGGACATCACAAACTTTTTGCCGTTGATTAAGGAAAGGAATATTTCCTTTACCGCGGCCATCATGTACCTCGTGGCGCGGGTAGCCAACGGCATCCCGGAATTCAGGCAGCGGATCCGGGATGAAGGCCCTATTGAACATGAAGTAGTCCATCCCTCAGCGACGATACTCAGCAAAGACGATCTATTCACTTTCTGTACAGCGATATATCAGGATAACTTCTTAGCTTTCGCTGCTGAAACACAGCAAGAGATCCTCCGGATCAAGACCGAACCCTCCCTGGAAGAGAAGATCAAGGATGACAGCATGTTGTTCATGACCTCAATTCCCTGGGTTTCATTTACCGGCTTTATGCACCCTGTAAAACTTTCACCCGCCGATTCTGTTCCTCGTTTTGCGTGGGGCAAGTTCAGGGAAGAAGGCCAGAAGACCATCATGCCATTATCAGTTCAGGGCCACCATGCTTTAATGGATGGATTACACGCCGGATTATTTTACGAGGAATTCCAGCGGTTATTAGATAACCCAGAATTGCTTGTTGGGGAGGAATAGCCCAGATGGGCGTGGGTTATAATTAAGTAAATCACGAATAAAAAGGAGCTTCATATGTATGAAAAGAGTATTGAACTGTTGAATAAAGCAGTTGCAGATGAAATGTACGCAGTTCATCAATATATGTATTTTCATTTTCACTGCGAAGACCAGGGTTATGATCTGCTGGCCGGGTTGTTCATTCGAACGGCGATTGAGGAGATGCAGCATATCGAGAGATGTGCGGAAAGGATCATCTTCCTGAATGGTGATGTGGAGATGGTCGCTTCTGAAGAAGTTAAAAAGATCCAGGATGTTAAGAAAATGCTTGAACAGTCCCGAAAGATGGAGGAAGAAAGCTTCAAGGACTACAACATCTGGGCCAATGAGTGTTCAGCAAATAATGATGCCGGTTCCCGGCAGGTATTTGAGGGGCTGGTGGCCGATGAAGAACGCCATTATTCCCAGTATGATGACGAAGCGCTGAAAATCGAAAAATTCGGAGAACGCTACCTAGCATTGCAGTCCATGCAGGGCAGCCCCGGTGCTGCAGAAGGTGGCGCAGAATAATCATCCAGGGACGTTGAATCCGGCGTCCCTTTTTATTTTAATGTGGGAGGTCCAGGATGATCTCTTTGGAAAATGCCCGATGTTATATCCATGCCCAGGGGAATCTGTGGGAGCGTGCCCTGTGGGATTATCTTTTTGACGGAGGCAAAGCGAAACGGGTCCAAAAGATTCTTTCTGGATATAAGAACCCGGATGGTGGTTTTGGCCATGGCTTGGAGCATGATATCAAGGCACCAATGTCCAATCCGCTAATGTTGGAATTCCTGCTCACAGTGTTGCGGGATACAGGGCTGCCGCCGGGATCGCTTCTAGATGGAACACCAGATTGGATGGAAAAGATTCAAAATGATGATGGGTCTCTGCAAAATCCTCCCGGGTTGGGCGATTATCCTCGGGCCCAGTGGTGGGGCGAAGGCCAGGACAAACCAGATTCGATCACGGGTAATTTTCTTAGGCTGAAAATATGCCCCCCTGCTGTTCGCCAGAAGACGCGCGTATGGGCGCAGGAAAACCACACTCTGGAATCTATCCAATCCAACAATTGGCTTTTTATGGCCTATCATTCCTTTGACTATTTTTTCAACGAAGATGATTTTCCTGGGCTAGAGGATATCCGAGAATCAGTACTTAAAAATATCTACTCAACAGCCCTGACGCATGCGGACCAAGGCGAGATGAATAAACTCTTTCCTTTCTTTCAATTTGCCACTGGCCCGGAATCAGTTGTCGCTCAAGAGGCGCCGAAAGGTTTGGTGGACCGCTTATTGGACCACCTGGAAAGCTCTCAACGGGAGGACGGCGGCTGGGACGATGAACATGGTTTGCCCTACTGGCAGCCGTATTTTTCTACTGTGGTCCTGCTGGCGTTAAAACGGTTTGGAAGGATATAGACATCGCCAAAACAAGTACATCTGAACTGTTTAGATCTGGCTGGAGCATTCTTTTACGAGGTAATAGAACCGATTATTACAGATGAATTCCCGCCATTAAAATATGCGGCCGGGCTTATTGGTTCTGGATCAAAAGTGCTGGGATTTGATTATGAAATGGCCCTAGACCATCGTTTCGGACCCAGAAGTGTGCTTTTCTTGTCTACGGATGAGCAATTCAGTATTAATGCTGATCTATTGAGTGACATCGGTAACCCCACAGCAATTAAAGATATTTCTCGATATCCAGCTCAGCACCCGTCGAAAATAAGCCAGTTATCAATTCCTATACTTAATCAATTCGACGTATTGTTTGCAAATTGGCATATTGTCATTTACCCTTAATAAAAAGGAAAGATGATATGACTGGTATATCCAGTTCCGCAGTGAAGGATCGTCCAAAATATTTCATAGGTATCATGGTCTTATTGACTGTCTTGGTGGCTCCACTCTGGGCCTGTCAGGCCAGTTCTGCGGTGGCGGTACCCAATCCAGAACTTCTTGAGATTATTCCCCCCGAACTTTCCGTCCATGATATTGCTATATTGTCCAGCCTGGACCAAATTGATGATTTCCCCCTGTATACAATGGTGTACGAAGGAGACCTGACATTGGAAGGTGAGAACATTTCCTTGCAGAGGTATGGAGAAGAACCAGCCTGGGCTTGTTCTCTTTTTACTGCTTATGGGGATCCGGATGAGATCTTATACGGCCGGAATTTCGATTGGGATTTCAGCCCGGCCCTGCTATTATTCATGGATCCGCCCGGAGGATATGCGTCAGTTTCCATGGTAGATATCTACTACCTTGGATTCGGTGGAGACCAGGCTTTTGGTATAGAGGATCTATCATTTGAAGAGCAAGTTGGGTTATTAGATGCCCCATATATTCCATTTGATGGGATGAACGAAGCGGGCCTGGTGGTAGGCATGGCTGCGGTTCCACCTGGAAATATGTGGGAGGACCCCGCCAAAGAAACGATCGATTCGCTGATGGTGATCCGCAAGGTTCTTGACCAGGCAGCCACAATCGATGAGGCGGTTGATATTATCCGAAGCTATAATATCGATATGGGGAGTACCCCTATCCATTACCTGATCTCGGAAAAAAGCGGAAGATCCGCTTTGATAGAATTCTTGAAGGGCGAAGTTGTCGTGCTGCCCAACGAAAATGATTGGCAGATGGCAACGAATTTCTTAATGTCAGAAACCAGTACCTCGCGGGAAATTTCCTGTGGTAGATATAGGGCAATTGATGAGATGTTATCTACTCTTGATGGGAAGATAAGCCCAGGTCAGGCCATGACCCTGTTAGACGATGTCGCTCAGCCATCTACCCAGTGGTCGGTTGTCTACCGGGTTAACGTTGGAGAAGTTTGGGTTGTGATGGGGGGAGAGTTCAGCCGGGTTCACAAGATAGAAAGTGGTTTTGAGTAAGGGATACTAAATGTATCAAGAAAAGGAAGCGGTTTCCTCAAAAGGAAACCGCTTCCCGTCGTAAATGTTGGGCATAAAATCCAGTTACGCCTAAACCAACATCTCAATACTTAACGCCACGGCTTCTCCTCCACCCAGGCATAATGATGCGATACCGGTCTTGAGCTCGCGTTGTTTGAGTGCGTAAATCAAGGTGACTAATACCCGTGCGCCGGAGCAGCCGATAGGGTGTCCAAGGGCGATGGCGCCGCCATTCACATTCACTTTCTCCCAATCCCAGCCATCGTCAACCATGATCTTCTCATCTCCCAGGCACTGGGAAGCAAAAGCTTCGTTGAGCTCGATCAGGTCATAATCAGCCAGGGTAGTATTTGATTTTTCTAATAAAGCGCGCATGGTGTAGGCGGGAGCGGTGAAGATTTCCAGTGGGGCAACTCCGGTGTTTGCGTAGCCTGTGATGCGGGCTATGGGTTTAATGCCCAACTCCTCAGCTTTGGCTTCGCTCATAATGACGACCGCTGCTGCGCCATCCGAAATTGCAGAGGCATTGCCGGCAGTCACAGATCCATCCTTCTGAAATACCGGTCTTAATTTTCCTAATCTTTCAAGTGAGGTGTCTTCGCGAGGTATCTCATCTGTATCAAAAATGAGAGGGTCGCCTTTTCGCTGAAGTACCTCTACCGGTGTAATTTCTTCTGAAAAGTTTCCGGCTTTGATCGCGGCAACAGCTTTCTGGTGGCTTTTGAGGGCGAATTCGTCCTGTTCCTCACGGCTAACTTTATACTCGGCAGCTATCCATTCAGCAGACTGACCCATATGTTTGTTTTCAAACGGACACCATAAACCATCGTGAACGGTTGCGTCTAATACATCACCATGTCCCAACCGGTATCCGTTTCGACCTTGCTGCAGTAAATAGGGGGCTTTATTCATATTCTCCATACCGCCCGCTACATAGATATCTCCATCGCCGGCTTTGATCATACTGGCGGCCATCATAACTGTCTTGAGGCCGGAGCCACAGACCTTGTTGACAGTTACTGCTCCAATTTGATCAGGTACGCCGGCCTTGATAGCGGCCTGGCGGGCGGGTGCCTGTCCCATGCCTGCCGGTATTACACAACCCATGAGAACCTCATCAATGCTGGCCGGGTCTACCCCTGCTCTTTCTATGGCAGCACGGATTGCGACAGCGCCCAGTTCTGGGGCAGAGATATTGGATAAAGTACCGCCAAAACCACCAATGGCTGTTCTGGCAGCACCAACAATGACTGGGGTCCGGGATTTAGACATATTTGCTCCTTGATGATTTGATTGGGAGACTTGCTAAATGCAATTATAAATTCAGTTCTGAGTAAATGAAACTGATTTACGTCTGAATTTTCAGGAAAACTTCTTAATATTCTCTGGGTCTGAAAAGAAATCAACAGCTTCTTCCATTGATGCTGGGAATCCTTCCATCCAATCCGGATATTCAGCGGATAATACCAGATCAGACATCAGCAAGTAAGGGTTGATGTCCACCATTGGTGTGCAATCAAAGGCGTCTATGTAAGCCAAATCAACGGTACCCGATTCTTCATCAACATTATGCAAGTAGGCAGTAGTGATGGCGATCGGATTGGGCTGGGCCTGGGAACGATTGGGAAATACTCCTGATTTTGCATCAGGAGTATAGGGTAAATCCATCACCAGGCTGCTCCCCACATTTTTAGGATTGTTGAGTTTATCTGCCCACTAGAAAATAATAGCATGGGTACAGCGATCCAGTCCCAGTAGGGCTGACCTGTAAGGCTCATCGAGCTGGAGCCCAAAGAGGCCCGGGTTTTCATTGGTCTCAACACGGCCAAGGGGGTAAGTTCAATCTTGGTTTGGTTCATGAGGTTTAGTCCTCCGAGGTTGATTCCTGATTTTTGGAAGGAGGCTTGGATTCGCTGTCCAGTTTCTCAAGGGGGCTGATCTGGTCCGTCAGAAAGCCCAATTCAGCTCCTCCCAATATATAACCATAGTTAAATAGCACAGCTAACTTAAAAATAACATACCTACATCCTCTAACTCATCTCGCTGGCACTCAAGGTCAGCCTCCAGCCATTCCCTATAAGTTGTTACTGCTTCTAAAGCTTAATCGGGCGGGATGTTCCAGAGGTTATGCAATCCCATTGAGAAGTTAGTATAGGTGGTTTTTGGGCTGGTTAACGCGCCTAATATGGCTTCTTTCCATACAGAACGGCCGTTTTCGGTCACTTCATAGACCTTTCTTGGCTTTTCGCCTTCAGTTTTTAGGTTTTCCGGGAGCTGCTCGATAAATCCTTTTTCCTCCAGTTTGCCGAGAATGTAGTAGGTGGAGGAGGTGGATAGATCCGACCAGATCCGCTTATTATGCAGAGTGATCTGCTTCTCGATCTTAGAGTCGTGTTGGGGCTGCTCCAGGATCAGGCAGAGGATGACCAATTCGGCATCTGTGAGGGGTTGAGTCGGCATATATATTCCAGTACTAGAATGCTACAGCGTTGGAATAATAGCGGGGGAAATTTACTTTGTCAAAACCATTTAACAAAATCTGCCACATAAGAATAAACCAGGGAAATTTGACATTCAGTGAAAAATTTCTTACAATCAAAATTAGGATTATCCTCCCGCTCCAATCAACTATAAATAATATAGAGGCGGCAAAGATGAAGAGGTCCAGTTCCAACTACTTTAGGAAAAATATCATCTATGCTGGATTTACAGGTGCGTTGATTGGTTTGATCTCCCTGAGTGGCTGTAACCAGCCAACTGCTGGAGACCAGGCAACGGAGCCAGTTCCAGGGGAACTGGGGGAATTAGGAGAACCAGGCGAAGCCATCGTCATTGTTGAGGATACTCGTTCGGATGAGGAAAATGGCAATTGGATGGCTCAGTATATTATCGGCGGGGTCTGGGCCGATACCTGGTTCGTGAACCAATATGAACGGCCATTCTCAGCTTATGATATGGTATACCAGCCGCATCTGGATATTCAGGCAGCGAGGATCCGCCCCGCAGGGGATTGGACAGTGTTTGAAGTACAGTCCGTAGGTCCCACAGCCAGTGAACGAGTATATATATCTCTGGAATTAGACACAGACCTGGATAACCGGCCGGACTTTCTGATTCTTACCCGGGCGCTGGAAGAAACAACCTGGAATGATTTGATGATCACAATCCTGGTTGATCCAAGCAGGGATGCGGGAGGAAACCGGCCCCGGTTAGCTGAACCTTATGAGGATAATTGGAACGGGTTTGAGGAGAGCTATGACAGTGAGATATCTCAAGCATATGTCAGAAGATCCCCAGATTCAGAAGCGGCATACCAGATTGCTGTCAGTAAAGAACTTCTGAAGGGAAATCGGTTTATCTGGCGCGTTTGGCTGGAAGGCGAGATTTTTCATCCCGGGTGGGTGGAATATAATGATCGGATATCCCTGGCGAAAGCAGGTTCCCCTTACTTGTACAGCCCGAATTATCCATTGAAAGCTCTGGCATCCCTCGATAACACCTGCCTGAATTTTTTCGGCGGAGAGACCAAGCAACCCCAACCAGGTTTTTGTGATACGCTCATCGAGCTTTCAAGTGAAGAAACACTCCCGCCTGATGATCAATTTGTTCAGACTGATGGAGACAATCCAATTTTTATAAAGTTCCCAGAAAGTGAACCGGGAGATGATGGAAATACTCCTCACCCAACTTTGATCGCCTTTAATCCCGGAAATTTCTTTCAACCCACGCCAACTCCGCTTCCCAATTTGAATGAGATTCCAACAATGGAGTTCGTTGTACCCCCAACACCTGATATTGCGGTTTTTGAAGTTGTAACACCAGAGATTATGATTGCCGTTGCTGAGACCTTGGTAGCTGAGACAATATTGGAGACGAATATTGTTAATGTGATACCAGCGACAGATATGTTTGATCCCTATGCAGGATCCACTCAACCGCCAACTGAGATGTTTGATCCCTACCAGGGTTCATCCCCCACCCCACCTCCTAGACCAGTTATCCACTTTCCAACCAATACACCCGCTCCGACTGACAAGCCGGTCATCGTTCTAAAGACAGCAACTCCTACAGACAAGCCGATCATCATTCTGAAAACAGCAACACCGACACCGTGATGGGTGTTCTTATCTGTATCCAAACTCCTTGAGTTCAAGGGACATCAGATAAAGGTAAACCGCCCGTAGCTCGAGATCGTTCATATGCCTATAGGATGTCCAGGGCATGTAGTCCGGATGGATGGCCCGGCCGTGTTTTTCCCCGTTTTGGATGATTTTAATAAATCCCTCTTCCCCCCAGGTTGGCATCCGGCTGCCAAGTCCAGGTGTCAGGTTTCCGGCTGCGGGCCACTCGGGCGGGAAGCCAGAGATCTCTCCCCCGGAAAGCTCTAATCCGTGACAGACAGGACAGGATAATGCCAGGTATTCCCCGTATTCAACGGTCAGGCCGGGTTCAGGAGCGGTCGGTGGTTCTTCCTCAAATGGGATCAGCTCAGCAGGCAGGAAGGTGATATCCTGGGTCAGGTTCATGACGATAAAACCAGTCGTAGAGAGTTCGCTGGGCTCAGGCTGATTATCCACCGCGGGTTTGCTGCGAATATAGGACAGGATTACGCCCAAGTCATTATCAGATAAATAATAGAATTCTGTTGATGGCATAAATAACAGGGCTGTTCCATCCGAACTGACTCCGTACTTTACTGCCCGGACCAGATCCAAGTCTGTGCGCTCATCTCCGACTCCGCCTTCACCAGTTGTCAGGTTGGGTGTGATCACCTGGCCGATGGCAGGATTTTCCAGGTAGGTAACGCCCTGCAGTTCTTCACCATGACAAGCCTCACAGCCCCGGTACTGGAAAATGCGTTTACCTTCCAGAAGGCTCTCTTCATCAACGGGAATTTTGACTATTTGGGGAGTGATGGTATAGGTCTTATTCAAGCGGGCCTGGCCGATTCCGTATAGGATTAGGCCAATGATCAGAATCAGGCCAACCAGCCCGCCAAAAATGATCACGAGCCATTTCAGAAGGCCTTTCATTTACCCAATCCTCCGTTTCGGAGGATCAATTTACCATCCTCGGAAATCTCCACCTTTAACCCAGATAGCGGTTTTGTTGCCGGGCCTTTTAGAACGCTACCGTCCTGATTGAATTGGGAGCCGTGGCAGGGACAGCTAAAGTTTTCTCCATCTTCTTCCACTGTGCAGCCCAGGTGGGTACAGACCAGGCTGTAAGCCTGGAATCCGTCTTTTGTTTTATATATTATGGCTGGGATATCAAGCCGGATGAGTTTTCCGTTGGTAGGGAATTCTGCTGCCAATCCCAGGTCATAGCTGGAAGGAGTCTGCCCTGCTGGCTCATGGCTGAAATAACGCACCAGGCCGCCCAACCCCAGGATACCGGCCAACCCCAAGGCCAATTTTGCGCTGAGTTGTAGGAATTTTCTGCGTGTAAAAGAGATTTCTTCTTTCATTAATTACCTTAGCCACCCCAGTAGAGTTAGCATGAATATTAAAGCGATGATGGTTATCCCGACTATCTGACCCAGGCGGTTTCCAGAAGGCAGCCAACGGCCCCACTCCTCTTTTTTAGCATTGGGCAGAATATAGGGCAGCAACCCCAACAGGATCACTGTTATGAGAGGCAGCGCAATTCCCCACAAAAATGGATCGCCCCATTGGAGGGTTTCCTGGATCCAGAGGAAAAACCAGGGAGCACCCGAATCGCCCACCAGGGCGCCGTTTTCTATGAGCGGCTGATCGATCGGGGCAGGAATAAGTACAGAGAGCAATATCAGGACTACCCCGGCAATGATCATGGCGATGACTTCTTTACCGACAAGTTTGGATCGGGGAATACGCTTGGTTTTCTCTCCCCGCTCCGGAGGAGGTGCGCTGATACCGCCATCCCTTCTGACCCTGAAGATATGCCAGGCAGTGATACCGGTCATGGCCAGGGTGAGCCCGAAGATATGCCAGGCATAAAAACGGATCAGGGTGGGAGCGCCAGGTTCGACGCCTCCGATCACAAATTGATATAATCCCTCTCCAATTCCGGGTATGGTTTTAAGGAGATTGGTTCCCACCACCAGCGCCCAGCGGATGCCTTCATCCCAGCGCAGCACATATCCAGTGAAATCCAATAGCAGGATCAATACTAACAGGATCATACCCAACACGAAGTTAAACCGGCGGGGCGGCGCATAGGCCCCGGTCAGGATGATCCGTACCAGATGCACCATCATTGTGATCACCAGCAGTTGGGCGGACCAGTAATGCAGATTGCGGATCAAGTTGCCATAGGGGACAATGCTAGTGAGGATCTGGATCGATTCCGCCGCTCCATCAGGTGTAGGCACGTAATAGTACATTTCCAGGGCACCGGTGATCAACAGAACCAGGCTGAAAAAGATTGCCAGTCCTCCCGCTCCAAGAGTGAAGCTGAATTTGCTCTGAGCTTCCGGGATTGTGGCAGGATGCAGGTGATGATAAAAATTTCCCCGTGTGGTTTCAGGAGCTGTTTGGCTAGATAACTGACTGATATATACAGCCCCAATGATCAGGAACAGGGAGAGAATTAAAATCCCCGGCAGCTCTGAACCGGGTAACTTGACTTCCTGGTGGACAAGGATTGCTGCGCTGTTAGTGCCCGAAAGTGTCAGTTCTGGATTGTTCTTATCATTGAGGTGGAGAATATAAGCTGTCAGCTCCCAGGCCTGATCATTTGTGAGTGAGCCTGTGGGGGAATAGGGCATGCTCTCGTAGATATAGGTGCCAAGTTCGAAGGCCATGGAAAACTGGGGCAGGGCCCCTGGCCCAGCCAGGGCGGGCGCGCCGGCTTCTGGCAATAAGAAGCTGTTTTCCGGGGCGTCCTCTCCGTGGCAGCCGGACCCCCAGCAATCCTGGGAAGCCGGCGCGAACGTGGAGCGCCATTCGGCGTCCAGGCCCTGCCCCTGGTCACCGTGGCAGTCCTGGCACATGCCCCAATAGACCTGGGCCCCGTTATCCGCTTGAACTGGTGGATAAATAGTCGGCACAGGACCCGGTCGCTCAGTGACAGGCGTGGTCAATAAATTTTGTTCTGGGGATGAGGAAGCACTAACTGTTCCGGAAAAAAGAAATAATCCTCCCAGGAGGATCAGTACTGCAGGAATGGCTATAAACGTTCGGAACAAGCTGCGCATGATGAACCTTCGAGTATTCATTGAAGATTATACATCAGCTTCTTGACCAACTTGATTGAGTTGCCTATACTTGATTTGAATATTGAGAATGATGGAGAGGATGATGAAGGTAAGTCCCTGGATCAAACGATTTTTTGCCCTGACCATAAGCGCACTGATACTTTTGAACAGCGGTTGTGCCCTGGTTCGTTCAGGAAACGATGTTAACTGGCCAACCAGGGGCTGGAAAGAAAGAAATCCAGAAGATGTAGGCCTGGACAGTGAGTTAGTTGCAGCCATGATCGAAGAGATCGATCATTCAGGTTTGGATTATGACGGTCTTGTTGTGGTTCATAAGGGGGTTATCGCTGTTGAAAGATATTATTACGTCTATGAAGAACGGACCCTTCATGAAACCTATTCTGTCACCAAGAGCGTGATGTCCGCCCTGGTGGGCATTGCCTTGCAGCAAGGCTGTATTGATAGTATAGAAGATCCTATTCTCTCTTATTTTACAAATAGAGAATTTCTTGATGAGGACGACCAAAAAGAATCAATTACGATCAAGGATTTTTTAACCATGTCCTCTGGACTGGCCTACGATCCGGATGAGATGTATGAAGCCCCGGATTGGGCTCAGTATACTCTGGACCAGCCGCTGATCTATCCACCCGGAGAAACATGGTTTTACAGCAACGGCGGCCCCCAGGTCCTTTCAGTGTTGATCAGTCAGACCTGCGAAATGGATACCCTTGAGTTTGCAGATCAATACCTTTTTAAACCCCTGGGAATAACCAACTATCGCTGGGAACGGACCCCGAACGGGCATCCCAACGGAAGCATGGGATTGGAGTTAACCCCACGCGACATGGCGAAGTTTGGTTACTTATATCTTCATGATGGCGTCTGGGACGGAGAGCAGATCTTGCCGACGGATTGGGTGGAATTATCAAGCAACCGCTATCACCAAGTACCGGATACACTGGTACCTTGGGACTTGTACTATGGCTTTCTATGGTGGATCCATGATGATGGGTTATTCGCCGCCCATGGTTATAAGGGACAGTTCATTTACCTGGCGCCTGAACAAGATCTGGTAGTCGTGATCACGGCCAATCTTGCTGATAAGGATTTTGTCGAGCCGCAGAAGCTGATCCGGGATTATTTGTTTCCTATTGTTGGAATTGAAGGGCTAGATTAACTACAAAAAAAACACCGGCAATTGGCCGGTGTATTCTTGATCTCATTGTTGAGCTTTCTATATCTAACTAAGTTGGCTTTTGATATTCTCTGTCAGTTGATGGCCGGATTCGTGCATCAGGGTCTCGTGATCAAAATCATCCAGCTTGGTCATCGTGGTCAGACAAGGGAAATGTTTATGCAATAAATTGGCTTTATCAAGAACCTCTGCGGTGGGGAGGCCGATGATCTGTTGGGCAACATGGCGCGTATTTCCGCACACAGCGTCCCGGATCACTTCTGCAGATTTGATGGTGTTGGTGTCTTCGTCAACCTCGATTTTTAGATTGGGTTTACCAAAATAGCGGGCAAACTCGGCGATCTCCGGACTCTCAAATTTTATCCGGTCATAGCGGGTTACCCCGAAATCACTTTCGGTTAATGAACAGAGCGGCCTGGGTGTGGCTAAGACAACCCCCATATCTTCCAACCAACCGTGCAATTGACGCCCCAATCCGAGCGGCAGCCAAGTTTCATTATTAACAGCAACAACAACCGCTTTGGCCCCACTCATTTTGGCTATCTCGGGCAATAGTTCAGCAACTCCGGTAATTTCTGCAAAGGAAAGGATCAAATCAGAATCCGGGAAAGAGTCTGGAATATGATCTTCTGGGTAATCGATCATTTGAGGAAGCGCAGGAGGCGCTTGCCAAACCTCAA
>Ga0209013_10003656_pt1 | contig 13605 bp, 16 predicted proteins | sample Cruoilmetagenom2_FD_187291 | JGI IMG/M metagenome (GOLD analysis project Ga0209013, IMG submission 187291) | Oil polluted marine microbial communities from Coal Oil Point, Santa Barbara, California, USA - Sample 2 (SPAdes) (version 2) | ecosystem: Environmental > Aquatic > Marine > Oil seeps ... | reverse complement strand
CAGTTCACGGCCAACACGATGGCTTCGGTTGGCGAGGCCCTCGGCATGTCACTCCCCGGTAGTGCCTCGGTACCCGCCATTTCGAAGCGCCTCGACGAGTTCGCTCGTCAGTCCGGCGAGGCAGCCATGGAGCTGCTCCGGGCCGGTATCCGTCCCAGGGACATCATGACGAGAGAGGCGTTCGAGAACGCGGTCACCGTGGTAATGGCGCTCGGGGGGTCTACGAACGCGGTGCTCCACCTGCTCTCTATCGCGCACGAGGCCCGCGTCGACTTCACTCTCGAGGACTTCGACCGGATCAGTCGGCGGACCCCCCATGTCGGCGATCTCAAGCCTTTCGGCCGTTATCACATGGTGGATCTCGACCGGATCGGTGGCGTGCCCGTCGTACTACGTGCCCTCTACGACGAAGGACTTATCAACGGAGACACGCTGACCGTGACCGGCCAGACGATGGCGGAGAATCTCGAAGCGGTCGTGTTTCCGGAAGACCAGGACGTGGTGAGGACCTTCACCGAGCCGGTGGCAGAGGAGGGCGGCATTGCCATCCTGCGTGGCTCACTCGCCCCGGGTGGCGCCGTTGTGAAGATCGCCGGAATCGATCTTGACGTCTTCGAGGGAACCGCCAGGGTGTTCGACGATGAGCAGCATGCGCTTGAGGCCCTATGGGCACACGATCTGCACGCAGGGGATGTCGTCGTGATCCGCTACGAGGGTCCGGCAGGAGGACCCGGGATGCGGGAGATGCTCGCCATCACCGCGGCGATCAAGGGTGCGGGTCTCGGCAAGGACGTGTTGCTGATCACCGACGGGCGGTTCTCCGGCGGCACAACGGGTCTCTGCATCGGTCACGTGGCCCCGGAAGCTGCGAAGGGCGGACCGATGGGTCTTGTGCATGAAGGCGATCGGATCCGAGTCGACCTGCCGGAGCGACGTCTCGACCTTCTGATCGACGAGGCGGAGATGGAGGCACGGCGCGCCGTCTGGAAGGCGCCCGAAGCCCGCTACCCAACCGGCGCACTCGGGAAGTACGCCAAGCTGGTCGGAACCGCCGAGCACGGAGCCGTGTGCGACTGACCCGTCTTTGGCGGGTCCGGCGATAGTTGGTTGAGAGACGCGCTTCGTATAATCGCGGTCTTGGATTGGCCATGGGGGGTGCTGAACGCACCTGAGGGTTCCGGTCCAGTGTCCACTTCCCGCGAACCAAGGCCCTCATGAAACCCCGATCGTTGTCCCTCATTCTGCTCGCGTTCGTCGCGATTCTTTCAGCCATCCTCGTCGTTCCCGCGTTAGGCGATTCTGGAACCACAGTCCCCGCACCCGATCATGGTCTTGTCGCGGTGCCACAGAATCCGTCATCGACCACGACGACGCCGCCGGCTACCAGCACGACGATCGTCCCGACGACCACGACATCGACGACCACATCAACCACCTTCGCACCCACGACCACGACCCTGGCGGTGACGACCACGACGAACGCTCCTTCGACCACGACGACGCATCCGCCGGTGGCTTCGACGGTGAGGGCCCCGGTGACCACAACGACGACAGTCCCAACCGCCACCCCAACGACTGCCGCTCCTGCGCCGACAACGACGACCACTACTGAACCCCAGCGTGTTGCAGGCTTCGACTCCTCGGCCGAGGCCCAGTTCGTGTCGCTCGTCAACAACCTCAGGGCGTCCGTCGGTCTACCCGGTCTTGCTCACATCGGGGCGCTGCAGTCGTATGCGCGATCGTGGTCCCAGCATATGGCGGAGACGGGAACCTTCGCTCACTCGAATCTCTACGACATCCCCGGCCCGTGGCAGTCCGTGGCCGAGAACATCGCTGTCGGACCTGGCGTGCAGTCGGCATTCAACGCTCTCGTCGCCAGCAGCGGACACTACGCCAATATGGTCAACCCAACGTTCACGGAGATGGGTTCGGGCGTGTGGACCGACGCCGATGGCAAGCTCTGGGTCACACACGTGTTCCGGGGATAACGCTCCATAGGTTCCGCAATGCCGACTACGATCGCTGCTATGAATCTCAGCATTGAATACTGCGCCGTTTGAGGCTATCGGAACCGTGCCGTGCGCACGGCCGATCAGTTGCTCGACGAGTTCGAGCGAACCATTGACCGACTCATCCTTATCCCGTCGAGTGGCGGACGGTTTGAGGTCATGCTCGACGACCGTCTCATCTACTCGAAAGCGGAGACCGGTCGCCATGCCGAGTATGAGGATGTCGCCGGACCTCTGAGGGACATTCTCACGTAGGCCTCCAAAGGGGCCGTTGCGTCGATGAGTCTGTTTCCCCGATACTCTTTCGCGGGTGAAGCAGGGAACCAGCAGAACCGTTCTCGTCTCGGATCTCGCCATTTCGGACGGGCCATTCCAGGATGCCGCGCGTGACTTCGTCGCGGGAACCTGCAGCATCTGTCGTATGACGGTTCTTGAGCAGGACGCCCGCTTCCATGATGCCGGCTACCTCTGCACCGATTGCTGGCAGTACGCCGCCGGCATCGTTCGCTGACGCTGTCCGCGACCGGCACACGCCGCGTCAACTGCTGCAGATCGGGCGTGTTCTGTCCACCACGACCCGTTCGCCGTGAACCCAGGTTTCAAGGACGACGGTGTTCCTCAACTGATCGGGGTCGCTCACGACTGGATCCCGGTCGACGGCAACGATATCGGCAGGGCTGCCTGGGGAGAGTGGGAGTGGTTCACCGAGAGCTACCGCCGCCCCATCTGTGAACAGCGAAAGCGCCCGATCGGGGAAGAGTCCCTCGCTTCGTGTTACTCCTGCCCTGTCTCTGGCCAGGGCCATTCCCTCCCACGGGTCGGGTGATTCAACCGGGCTGTCCGATCCGCCGCATAGGGGAACACCGGCATGGTCGAGGGAGGCGAACGGATAGGTCGTCACGATGCGGTCGGAACCGACACGATCCACGATCCAGTCGAACTCGGATCCGAGGAACGCAGGCTGAACCGATACGATCACACCAAGACGGGCGATCCTGTCGATATCGGCGTGGTCGAGGACGGACGCGTGCTCGATACGCAGTCGCCGTGGCGAGGCGCCCCCCGCTACCAACTCCTCGTAAAGATCGACGACCGCTCCGTTGGCACGATCCCCGATCGCGTGGAGTGCGACCATTCCGCCCATTCGGAGCGATGTCTCCGCGAGGAGACGATCCGCGGCACCGAGTCGCATCGTGCCGAACTCATCCGGACGATCACTGAACGGGGTGTGCATGGCCGCCGTGTGCCCACCGAGACTTCCATCGGCGAATCCTTTGTATCCCGACCAACGGAGTCGATTGCCTGCCTCGTTCAGGCGATGAGCGGCATCCTCGAGATCATCGACGCTGCGAGCGATGACGAACCCGTGGACGTTGATGGGAAGACGATCGGCGACGGCGGTGATCGCTGCGACCTCGTCTCCGAGACTGGCCCACGGTCCGTCACCGAGTCCAAGCATGGCGCCGATCGAAGTGATCCCGAGGCCGCCCAAGCCCGCCATCGCATCGAGTAGCGACTGCTCGGTCAGCGATTTCGAAGCATCGAGACGGGTCGAAACGAGGTCGATCGCCGTCTCTCTCAGAACACCGGTCAATTGTCCATCTCCGTCACGGTCGATCGAACCATCACCGGGATCCGTGGTGTTGGTATCGACGCCGGCGTGATGAAGCGCAGCCGTATTGGCGATGGCAACGTGACCGCAGTAGCGGTGGATGAGCACGGGCCGGTCTGGTACGGCCTCATCGAGATCAACTCGGGTGGGCAGACGCCGCTCTGCGAGAATCCCGTCATCGAGACGGAGCGCCACCAGTGGTTCGCCGGGCCCGAGTGCTGTCGCAGCCAGCCTGATCGTGTCCTGGAGTTCTTTGATACTGGTCACGCTGTTCAGCGATGTTCCGGAGAGCGAGGCAGCGTATGTCACGGGGTGCATGTGCGCGTCCCGCAGACCAGGAATCAAGACGGCACCGGCATACTCCTCGATGGTGACGCCGGGACCGTCGAGAGTTCGTTGATCTCCCACGGCGATGACATGACCGTCCTCGATCAGGATCGCGTTTCCGGGGATGCCGCGAGCCGTTCTCACGGCGTCGGCGACGAGCATTATCTGCTCGGTTGTCATCTGAGGTGATTCGGAATGGCAGGCTCGAGGATCCGTTGGAGAGCGTCGTGGATCAAGCCGTTGCTGGACAGCACCATTGGTGTCGCCGGCACGGAGTTGCTGCCGTTGAAGTCGGTCACGCGACCGCCCGCCTCTCGCACGATGAGGATGCCGGCCGCTTGATCCCATGGGGCGAGACCGAGCTCCCAGTAGGCCTCATACCGACCTGCTGCCACCCAGGCGAGGTCGAGTGCTGCCGAGCCGAATCGGCGTATTCCGTTGACGGAGCCGAGTACGGCTCCCACTACCGATGCGTACTCATGGGGGTAGTCCCCGTGGTCGTATGGGAATCCGGTCGCGGTCACGGATCGGTCGAGGTCGTCTGTTTCCGACACGCGGATTCGGCGTCGGTTGAGATGTGCACCGTCCCCGGCGGCCGCGGAGAAACACTCGTCACGGAGGGGGTCGTAGATGACTCCGGCGATCGGCCGATCGTCCTCCCACAACCCGACGCTGACGGCGATCTGGGGGATGCCGTGCACGAAGTTCACCGTTCCGTCGAGCGGGTCGACGATCCAGAGGCGGCCACCTGGGATCGTGCCACCACGCTCTTCGGCGAGGATCGCATCGTCCGGCCGATGCTCCGAGATGATCGAGAGCACGGCCGCTTCAGAGGCGTGGTCGACTTCGGTCACCGGATCGAAGCGTCGCTTGTAGTGCGCCGTCACTCCGCGACCGAACCCTTCACGAAGAATGGCCCCACCAGCCCGCGCGGCGTCGATCGCCAGTTGAAGATCATCCATGCCAGCAGCCTACGGCTGCTGGCGTACTGAGTACGCAGTACGCCAGTACTCAGTACCCTTCCTGAGCCATGCTTCTCCCCTATCTCGCTGCGCTCATCAGCGCCCTGCTCATGTGGGCGGCGTTCCCGCCACTTGACGTCGGACCGCTTGCGTTCATCGCTCCGATTCCTTTGTTCTGGGCGTTGCGCCGTGTCGAGCAAGGGTTCGAGGCAGTCACGATCGGGTTCCTGTGGGGAACGGTCTTCTTCGGGACTCTGTTGTTCTGGATCACGATCCTGGGCTTCATCGCATGGGTGCCGCTCGTTCTCCTGATGTCGGCGTACTTCGCGGCCTACTCCTTCGTTGTGTGGATCTTCAGGCTCTGGCCAGCTTGGCGGTGGTGGCTCATCGTCGTCGGGGGGTGGGCTGCGATCGAGTTCATCCGGGCACGCTTTCCGTTCGGTGGGTTCCCTTGGGGGAACATCGGCTACGCCGCGGCCGGGATGCCTCCTTTCCTCGGTGCCGTGCAATGGGTCGGTCCGGCAGGTTGGACAGTGCTGGCGGTCGCGTTCGCCGCAGCGGCGGCGCTCTTCCTGGAGTCCCGGGACAATTGGAGACAACTCGTCGACGTGTCGGTCGTGATCGTATTGCTCGGGGTGGCGGGGGCGGTCTTCCCCCCAAGAGCGGATGGTTCGCCGCTCCGCGTGGCGATCGTGCAGGGTGGCTCCCCGTGTCCGATGGTCCATTGCCAGAACGAGAACCAGCGCATCTTCGAATCCCATTTGGAGTGGACGGAGACGATCCCTGACAACGGCGCGGACCTTGTCGTTTGGGCAGAGAACTCGACGGGGACCCCGTTCGACCCTGAGAGCAACGACGCCGTGAAGGCGGCCATCATCGCTCAAGCAGGAAGGATTGGGGCCTACTTCCTCGTGTCGGGGACACGGACCGTCGAGCCCGACGGATTCCTCAACGTCAACGTGTTCTACTCACCAGAGGGCGTCAAGATCGGCGAATACGCCAAGCAACATCCGGTTCCGTTTGGTGAGTACGTTCCCATGCGCTCACTGCTGGGTTTCATCCCCCAACTCGATCAGGTACCAAGGGACATGGTTCGCGGTACTGAACCCGTCGTGTTCCCAATGGTGCTCTCCACCGATGGGGAGCAGACCCAATGGCAGCTGGGTTCGGTGATCTCGTTCGAAGGCGCCTTCACGAGATCGGTCCATGCGATCGCCGACGCCGGTTCCCAACTCATGGTTGTTGCCACGAACGAGAGCTCGTACGGCGAGACCGCCACTTCCGACCAACTGATCGACATGACGAAGGTGAACGCTGCTGCGATCGGTCAGGATCTTGTCCATGCAGCCATCACAGGCAAGTCGACGTTCATCACGGCAGCGGGTGAGGTGGGTGAAACCACCGAGGTGTTCACCGAGGGTGTGCTCTACGGGGACGTTGCAATGCGGAGCGCTGGACCCACGGTTTTCACCTCGTTCCCCAACTGGGTGACACTGCTGGCGATCCTCGGTCTCGTCGGTGCACTGCTCTGGCCGGGGGAGGGTGGTCTCAAGGCACTCGCCGGGCGGCATCGGTCGGAATAACAGGTCCTGCAAAAACAGTTTTGCAATGTTGGGATAGTGCAAATAGGATGGGGTCAACAAATCCCGGTTCGTCCCGTCGGCGTCGTTCACCATCGACTAGCCGGCAGAGCCAACATCGCTCTCCTCGGAGGTCATCCATGTCAGACATTATGAAGGCGTCTCGTCCCCAGGGTCGCTCCCGCCGTCCCAAGACCTATGACGAAGGCCGCGTCTGCGGCACCGACGGTTGCAAGACCGTTCTCTCTCGGTACAACCGTGCAGAATTCTGCCATACGCACAAGCCCGTCAAGTACCCACGCCTCCGCGGTGTGCTGACCCAGAACTAGAACCAAGAATCAAGAACCGGAAAGAGAGCCGGCGCCAATGGCGCCGGCTCTCTTTCTCGTCTGGTTTGCCTCCGGCTACGACTCGTAGGTCGTGATCGCCTGGTCGAGAATGTCGATACCGTTTTCGAGATCCTCAATCGACACATTGAGGGGTGGAACGAACCGAATGACGTTGTTGTCCGGGCCACAGCTCAGGATGAACAACCCGTTCCGTTGCGCCTCGCTCGATATCACCCCAAAAGCGTCTGAGTCAGGCTCCCGCTCCTGCTTGACCAACTCAACGCCGATCATGAGTCCCATTCCCCGAATGTCGCCGATAGTGCGGTGCTTCTCCTTCATGGCGTCGAATCGGGCGAACGCCAGATCCGAACGTTCGGCAACGCCGGGAATGACCTTCTTCAACTCGTCCACGCCCGCCGCGGCTACCGCGCACGAGATCGGATTCCCACCGAACGTGCTGCCGTGAGATCCCGGCTCCCACTTGGAGAAGATCTCCTTGGAGGCGCCGATCGCAGACAACGGCATGCCATTGGCAATCGCTTTTCCCATCACGAGGATGTCTGGTTCGATTCCGTAGACCTGGCTTGTGAAGAACTCCCCGGTACGGCCGAACCCAGTCTGAACTTCGTCGACGATCATGAGGATGCCGTGCTCGTCGGCCAAATCCCGTATGGCCTGCATGAACTCGTAGCTGGCGGGGTAGTAGCCACCTTCTCCCTGGAGAGGTTCGAAGAGGAACGCTGCAATCTCGTCTGGCATCACTTCATGCTTGAACATGAGTCGCAGCTCATTGAGGGCGTATGCGTTCGCGTCTTCCTGCGACATCCCCCATCGGTAGGGATGGGGGAACGGAGCGACGAACACGGACGGCAAGATGGGGTGGTAGCCGCTCCGGTACTTGGAGCGAGATGTCGTGAACGACACCGATCCCATCGTGCGGCCGTGGAATCCGCCGCGGAAGACGATAACGCCCTGGCGGCCAGAGGTTTTCTTGGCCAGTTTCACGGATGCTTCGACAGCCTCTGCGCCGGAGTTCATGAAGAAGATCTGCTCGATGCTGTCGGGGGCGACGTCGATGATCTTTTCTGCGGCGTCGGCTCGTGAGGCGAACAGGAATGATCCTCCGGCGTGCCAGAGGTGGGAGAGTTGCTCATGCGCCGCGGCCTCGAGGGTCGGGGGGCGGTGGCCGAGATTGGTGACGGCGATGCCGCACGCGAAGTCAAGGTATTCCTTACCGTCAACATCGGTAACCCACGAACCCTTTCCGTCGACGATGTCGATCTGCGAGTCGTACGCGATGACGGGGGCAATAACGGTATTGAGTCGGTCGGAGAGGTTGGTCACGGTGTTCCTCCTTGTTGGGGGCGGGGGGACGTACGGGATCCAACCGTCGCTACGGAGCAGCGAAGAGGTGGCCGCGATCGGTCAGAGGTGTTCCGAACATGGAGCCATTATGCCTGACTCCGTCGGCTGCGCCGCCGGAGTCGTACTGAGTACCGAGTACCGAGTACTCACTGCGGAGCGAAGGAGTCATCTGCCTTCGAATTCGGGATCTCTTCGCTCCAGAAAGCTTGTCATCGCTTCGGCGAGATCGTTGGAGTGGAGGAATGCGGCGTTCCACAGGGCAACGTAGTCGAGGGCTTCGTCGATGGTCCGGCCATCGCCTGCACGAAGGACGGCCTTCGTGCCTTGAACGGCCAGAGGGGAGTTTGCCGCGATGGCTTCAGCGGTCTCGATGGCAGCTGCAAGCACGGCGTCGGCGTCGGCTACGAGGCGGCTAACGAGGCCGATCGACGCTGCTTCACCGGCGTCGAAATCCCGGCCGGTGTACGCGAGTTCGGCGACGGTACCGGGGTCGACGATCCTCGGGAGGCGTTGAAGCGTTCCGACGTCGGCCACCATGGCGAGGCGTGTCTCCCTGATCGAGAAGATCGCGTCGACGGCGGCGTAGCGAATGTCGCAGGCGGTGATCAGGTCGACACCTGCTCCGATGCAGTAGCCGTGGACGGCTGCGATCACCGGCTTCGGGCACTCGGCCAGCGAGGAGAAGGTTCGTTGCATCGTCTTGACGAGGCGCCGAGTTTGGGCACGCTGAGCGACCGGTGATGTAGGTGCCGGCGCGCTCAGATCGATGTTCCCGGTGACGAGAGCGGGACCGAATGCCTTCAAGTCGATCCCAACGGTGAATGCGGATCCCTTGGCCGCTACGACGACGGCGCGAATCTCGGGGTCATCGCCCAATTCCTCGATGACCGTGGGGAACGTAGTCCAGAACTCGGGGGCGAATGCATTGCGTTGATCCGGGCGGTCAAGCCAAACGATCGCTACGTGGTCGCGCCGCTCGACGGTGACGGGTGGTGTGGGTTCCATGCCGGGAGCGTAGCGAGCGGGCTCATTCGAATCGACGGAGTCCCTCTTCGAGCCGTTCAGGGGTATCGATACTGAACCACGAGCGGCCGTCCTCTCCCCACGAACGCCAGGTCTCTTCACGAACCAGATTCACGGTGACCAAGCCAAGGGCGGTGATGATTGATCTGCATCCGTTGTCGAGGGTCTCTGAGGCCGCGTCCAGGAATCGTGGGCGGTAGACCGCACAGGTCACCTGCTGCCACCCGGCGTCGAGAGGAATGACGGCGTCCCCTTCGAGGGCCAGCATGTCGAGAAGCGTCTTGGGTTGAACGAACGGATGATCGACGGCGACGAGCACGACCGTTCGTCCGGGCTCATGTTTGAGAACCGTCTCGAGTCCGGTGAGTGGACCCCTCGAGCTGGCCCTCCGGTCCGGGATCGCGGGGATGCCGTGTGGTGCCTTCGTCCTTCCAACCACGACTGGGTCGCCGACTTCGGAGACAGATTCGAGGACGGTCTCGAGCATTGTCGACGATGCGAACGGGATGGCGGCTTTGTCAGATCCCATTCGGGTGCTGTCTCCGCCCGCCAAGACGGCGACGATGGGTCGTTCCATGGCAGGGGACGGTAGCGGGAACCTGATGCTGGCCCGGAACCGTCGAAGTGTCAGATGATCGGTGCCGGCACCGAATGACACCCGAAGAAGGGGAGAATGTGATGACTGGTTTCAGACTGATGGGAAAGCCTCGAATCGCCGCGGCGGCCCTGGTGGCTGCCGCTTTGCTGTTGGGGGCCTGCAGCAGCGCTTTCGAGACGGCATCTGACTCGATCGACTACGACGAATCGAACTTCACCGAGACAACTGTGATGGCAAGCGAGGACAAAGCGGCGGGAGTCGGAATGGCTGAGGCCGAGTTGGTCGCCGTGTCGGCGCCGATCGCTGCAGACGTACCCGATGGACTCAAGATCATTCGTGATGGTCGGGTTGAGATCAGAGTCGACCCGGGCACGTTCGGGCAGATCTCGTCACAGCTTCGCAGTATCGCTCAGGATCTCGGGGGGTACATCACCGCCGGTGAGACCTACCTCCAGGAGATCGACGACGTCGCATACACCGTTGGTTGGTTGACGATGAAGATCCCGCAGGACCGCTTCGACGATGCCCTCGATCGTGTTGAGGGGATGGGAGAGCGGCTCAGCCTCAATGTGTCGAGCCAGGACGTGACAGAGGAGTACGTCGATCTCGAGGGACGGCTCGGCTATTGGAAGACCCAGGAGGAGTTCTACACGCGCCTCATGGCCGAGGCGACCGAGATCGAGGATCTCGTGACGATCCAGACCCGGATGCAAGACGTGCTGCTGAACATCGAGCAGATTGAGGGCCGCCTCCGCTACCTCGACAGCCGCACCAGTTTCTCAACACTCACCGTCGGTCTGACGGAGGTCCCCGGGAGCACGCCGATCGAGGAACCGGACGACCCGGGCGTGCTCGAGGAGGCGATCGATCAGGCGGGCACTGTGCTCCTTGCCACCATCGGTGGTCTCATCGTGGGCGCCGCCTTCGCTCTCCCGTTCATCCTTCTGGCGTTGGTCGGCCTTGGCCTCTGGATGGCGATCAGGGCGACCCGTCGCCGCAAGCCGGCGAAGACAGAGCCGGCGTCGTCAAACGAGTAGAGATCGGTTGGGCTGGTAGCTGGCGGCTCGCAGCCGGCAGCTACCTATCCCAGCGTGAACGGCGGGTACTCATCGGTGAGTCCGGCCGTCCATCCCCATGCCCGGGCCCACCAACGCTGGTAGTTGAGAATGAACTCGTGGACGCCGAGCGGAAGAACGCCGGTGAAGAGGACGACGATGTAGCCGACCCAGGCGACGAGGAGCACACCGAAGCTCATCAGAAAGAGGATGAGGAAGTGAGGGAGCGCGGCGATCGAACGGAGCAGCACGATGCCGAGCATGGCGAGAAGGCGGCTCTGTGGCTCCGGAGCCGGCTCTACCGAGACCGTAACGGGGTAGTCCCGTTCGACTCCAAAAGTTGGGTAGACATCGGTGGTGCCGGCGAACCAGGCAACGACTCGGGTGATCCACCGAAGGAAGATGAGTTCGAGGCGACGGATGAGATCGGGCATTCGACCGTTGAAGGCGATGCCCCAGTAGCCGATCCACGCCACGATCTGGATCATCAAACCGAACAGAAAGAGCAGCACGATGTGCGGCAGAAGGAGAATCGCTTTGACGAGGACAACGCCGGAGGCTGCGAGCCAGCGGTTCCGCTCTCCGTCGTCGACCGGGGTTTCGACGGTGATTGGGTATATGGGGGGTCCGCTCATTGGCGCAACGGTACCTGGTCCTTGGCGTTTCGTCAGTCCCAGTGCGTTTCGCGATAGCAGAGCACGGGAGAGTCTCTACCGACAGCCGACAACCGAGGATCAGCTCCTCATTCCCTAGTCTGTCTCCATGGCAGAACAGAAATCTCAGGTCCTGGCGATTCTCCTCGGAGTCCTTGGTGGGCTCCTCCTGGCAATCATCGTGCTCTTCTTGCTTCGTTCGCTCGGTGGGAGCGATGAGGCGTTGGAGACGACGACGGTGCCGGCGAGCACGACAGAGGCGACCACGAGTTCGACGGAGGCGACCACGACAAGCGAGGCGACGACAACAACGGAGTCGTCAACGACGACGTCCTCGAGCACCACGTCTTCGACTACGAGCACCACGTCTTCGACTACGACGACGCTTCCGCCGCTCATCCTGGAGCCAGACGGTATCGGCGGGATCGCATTCGGGGCGACACCGGACGAGACCATCACCTATGCGACTGCCGTTCTGGGTCCCGCCGATCGTGACACCGGTTGGGTGGATTCATTCAGTGAGTTTGGGACCTGTCCACCGCCCGAGGTGCGCGGTGTTCAATGGGGTGAGAGCCCGACTGGATTCGGTCATGCGTTCACTCTGCTGTTCACCAAGGCCTCGACGAGTCACAAGCCGGGGGGCGGTGAGCACCTGTTCGGGTACGACTACTACGGCGGGGACCTTGATCTCGCAACAGAACCGGGGATGACGGTCGGCACGAATCTGGCGGCTGCCCGGGAGATGTACCCGACGATCGAGATCGATGAGAGCCCGTGGGATCCGGTCGCCGGGGTGTGGTGGGTCGACGACGATCCCTCCGACGATTCCCAACTCTTCGGCTACGCGACAGGTCAGGGGGACCCCGACCTCATCACAAGCATTCTTGGCGGGGTGACGTGTGGAGAGTAGATCAGGAGATCAGTGTCGGATACTCAATCGATCTTGACTGTCTGCTCGCCTTCCAACACGCGGCCGATCACGTCGGCTTCGAGGGTGTAGGAGTCGAAGCCTTTGATCAAGAGATCGGCGTCGCTTTCGGGGGCGATGGCGACGAAACCGACTCCCATGTTGAACGTGTGGAACATCTCTTCATCGGTGACAGATCCGAGATCCTGGATGACGTCGAAGACGTCCGGGACCGTCAATCGTGATCGCTCGATCTCGGCCGCGGTTCCTTCCGGGAGGATTCTGCCGACGTTGTTGGGGAGTCCACCACCCGTGATATGAGCCAAGCCGTGGGCTTCGGCTCGTGCGAGGGCATTCATGACGGCCGGTGCGTAAACGATGGACGGTTGGAGCAGGGTCTCGGCGACGGTGAGATCCGATCCGGGGAACCGAGCATCGAGGTCGAGTTGGTCGACGATCAGCGCCCGTATGAGAGAGAACCCGTTCGATCGGAGGTTGGGGCTGTGAACCCCGATGATCACATCACCGACTTGAACCCGGCTGTTGTCGACTTCATCGCCGAGTTCAACGATGCCGAGCGCTGTGGCTGCGAGATCGAAGTGGTCTCGTTCGATGGTTCCCGGGTGTTCGGCCGTCTCACCGCCGAGAAGCGCCACGTCATTGTCTGCGCACGCATCGGCGATCGATTCCACGAGGAGTTCAACACGGTCCAAGTCCAGGTACTCGACGGCGATGTAGTCCTGCATCGCGATGGGGATCGCTCCCGCCGCAGCGAGGTCGTCACCCACCATGGCCAGGAGGTCATAGCCGAGACCTTCGACCAGGCCCGTGACCCGGGCGATCTCCGCTTTGGTGCCCACGCCGTTCGTTGACATCATGAGGACCGGTTTCTGATAGCCCGGTGGAACGCGGATCCCGGCCGCGAATCCACCAAACCCGCCGATCACATCATCCGTCCACGTCGATGTGACCCTCCAACCGATCCGGTCGACGAGTTCGTTGGCTGCGCCGAGTCCGACGCCTGTGTCTCGGGGGGTGCTCATGGGATTCGATCTAGAGCGTACCTGGCATCGACGCCCGTTTCGTCCACCAAGAATTCTCGTCGCCCACCCGGGGGTATTCGGTGGTCTAATTGGATGAGAGTCACGGAGGGACTGTGGAACCCGATGAGCGACAAGCGTTCAC
>Ga0209013_10003655_pt1 | contig 13605 bp, 11 predicted proteins | sample Cruoilmetagenom2_FD_187291 | JGI IMG/M metagenome (GOLD analysis project Ga0209013, IMG submission 187291) | Oil polluted marine microbial communities from Coal Oil Point, Santa Barbara, California, USA - Sample 2 (SPAdes) (version 2) | ecosystem: Environmental > Aquatic > Marine > Oil seeps ... | reverse complement strand
AAACTTTACGAACATAAAGAAAAAGCGGGACGAATCCCGCTTTCACTAAAATGCATCTTATCGACGTAAACCAAGTTTAGTAATCAATTCGCGGTAACGTGCTACTTCGTTTTCACGTAAGTATGTTAATAAGCTACGACGACGTCCTACCATTTTTAAAAGACCGCGACGTGAGTGGTGATCTTTCTTGTGTGTACGCAAATGCTCAGTTAAGTTGTTGATATCTTCTGTAAGCACAGCGATTTGAATGTCTGCAGAACCAGTGTCGCTTTCGTGAATGCGGTATTCAGCGATTAGTTCATGTTTACGTTCTTGTGTAATTGCCATCCGGTTCACCTCCAATTTCTCATAATATCCCTAATTACCGAGCAAGCGTTGGTGATTCGCATTGCCAAGCAACAGTTAAGCATATTCTCTATGCATGAAAATTTTAGCATAGATCGAGCGCATGTGCAACTCTTAGTTCAAGTTCTGAAGAAACTCGATGGACGTTTGCTTATCTTTATCTATTTGCTGCTTTAACGATTCTACGCCATCAAATTTACGTTCATCACGAATATGATGATACCAATCAACAAAGACTTCCTCGCCATATATATTCTTATCAAAATTAAACAAGTGCACTTCGATGGTAAGCTTTTTTTCATCCGGGTTCTTGAATGTAGGTTTATACCCTACATTACAAACACCATCCACCCATTCGTCTTGTATTAGCATTCTAACAGAATAGACGCCTGTGGCCGGTATGAACGATCCTTCTTTTGCTTGAATATTGGCAGTTGGAAAGCCGATTTGTCGCCCTCGTTTGTCACCATGAACGACTACACCTGGAATTTGAAATGGACGACCTAACAACTTATGGACGTTTTCCATATCTCCTGCAGTTAAGGCTTTTCTGATACGTGTTGAGCTGATTTTTTCATGATTGTCAGCTTTTTTCTGAACGATAGAGACCTCAAAATCATTGTTGGATAACTCTCTCATAATGTTCATGTCCCCACTACCACAGGAACCAAAGGTAAAATCAAAGCCTGCCGTTACGTGTTCAACATTCAGTAGCCGAATAAACGTGTGAACAAAATTTTCAGGTGTTAGTTGAGCAAAATCAGATGTAAATCGTACAACGAATGTAGTGTCTACCCCCAAGGATTGTAGTAACTCCAATTTTTGATCAAGTGGTGTAATATAAAACACTTTTTCATTTCGTTTCCCTAGAACTACCGAAGGGTGAGGATCAAATGTCATTACCGCTAATTTTAACCCTTTGTCAATGGCTATTTTCTTGGCATGTCCAATAACTTCTCTGTGTCCTAAATGCACTCCATCAAAAAAACCAATTGCTAAAGAAAAGGGCCCTATAATGGCATCATCATTTATATGATGTGGATAGGATAAATGGATGGTTTTCATTTCGAATCTCCCTCCGTCATTAAGCGATTAAACATTTTCTCCGGTTTCATTTTCCCTTCTTTGGAAGGATGTTTGATATAGATCGCAACTGCTTTTTTATCCATCGTAAAGACAATTCGCTCGTGTTGATTTAGTAACTCAACAGCATCCAATACTTGTCCATTTTGAATGGGCTTTTCAAAAGCACCTGGCACTTCAATTTTAGGCATATCTTGAAGTGCATAATCGAGTTCATACAAATAGTCATCAAGTGTCTTATTGTCCACACGCTCTTGTACTTGACTTAATGTCAGACAGTTATCCGGTGTAAACGTCCCTGAAGCCGTTCGTACTAGATGTGACATATGCGCAGGAAATCCAAGTTTTTCACCAATTTGAACTGCAAGAGTTCGGATATAAGTTCCTTTACTGCATGCCACGCGAACTCTAAATGAAACTATTTCTCCTGAAAAGGTGGATCCTTCACTTAAAAGACTTAATTCATAGATTGTTACCTGTCTAGTTGGTCTCTCAACTTCAAGCCCCGCTCTCGCGTATTCATATAGTTTTTTTCCATTAACTTTTACTGCAGAATACATTGGTGGAGTTTGGTCAATAGTGCCAGTCAGAGCATCTAACACAGTTAATATGTCTTCTCTAGAAAAATGTTTTTGCGAATGATTAAAGTCAACAACTTCACCGTCTGCATCTTCAGTTGTTGTAGCTGAGCCAATCGTCACTTCTGCTTCGTAAAGTTTTCCTGCGTTTGTCAAATACTCCGCTACTTTTGTCGATTCACCTAAACAAATAGGCAGTACTCCTTCTACACTTGGATCTAGAGTACCTGTATGACCAATGCGTTTCATTTTTAATATCTTGCGAAGTTTAAATACGCAATCATGAGACGTCATTCCTTTTTCTTTCCATAGCGGAAGAATGCCGTTTTGCATTCAATCCCACTCCTTTGTAAGTTTTATGTATGAAGTAAATAGGAAAAAAGTCTGCCAAAACTTAGTTTCGCAGACTTCTTTTTATTACTCGGTTTCTTCAGTTTTTTCGATTTGTCTAAGCAAATTATCGATTTTATTCCCGTAAACTGAGGACTCGTCAAATTCAAAACTAAGTTCCGGTGTTCGACGTAAACGAATACGTTGACCAATTTCAGTACGAATAAATCCTTTTGCTTTAGCTAAACCTTTTAATGTTTCATCTCGTTTTTTATCGTCACCTAATACCGTAATAAAGACAGTTGCTTGTTGTAAATCTCCAGTAACTTCAACATCTGTCACCGTAACAAACCCAATACGAGGGTCTTTAAGTCTACGTCTAATGATTTCGCCTAATTCTTTTTTCATTTGTTCTGCTACTCGATTTGAGCGATTCGCCATGATGGCTTCACCTCTGTTCTATCTATAAATGTTCACGGATGGTTTCCGCTCTTTCCCATTCCGGATATGACTCCAAGTAATTAATGGCATGAGTGAGTTCTCGATCACTTGCGTCGATTGATGAAGCAACACACACAATCGCAATTCTTGTTCTTTGCCATAAGTCTTGGTGATCAATTTCAGAAATCGACACATTAAACTTTTGCTTCGTTCGAGTAAGCATGCGCTGCAGCACAGCGCGCTTCTCTTTTAAGGAGTGCGACGTCGGAATGATGAACTCGCATTCCGCGTAGGCAATCATTTACGTTTAATCTCTTCCATTACGAATGCTTCAATAATGTCGCCTTCTTTGACTTCATTATAGTTTTTCACTGTTATCCCACATTCATACCCTTTTGCAACTTCTTTTGCATCATCTTTAAATCGTTTAAGCGAATCTAACTCGCCTTCAAATATAACGATGCTGTCACGAATGACACGAATTCCACTATCACGAGTGATTTTACCTTCAGTTACATAACTTCCAGCAATAGTACCGATCTTCGTAACTTTAAATGTTTCACGAACTTCCGCTTGACCAATGATTTTTTCTTGGAACTCAGGATCCAATAATCCAGTCATTGCAGCTTCAATTTCTTCGATTACTTTATAGATTACTCGATGTAAACGGATATCTACACCTTCAGCTTCAGCTGCACGTTTTGCATTTGTATCAGGACGTACGTTAAATCCAACAACAATTGCATTTGAAGCAGCAGCAAGGGAAATATCTGACTCCGTAATTGCTCCAGCGCCTGTATGGATAATGCGCACATGAACGCCTTCTACTTCAAGTTTCATTAGAGATGCTGCCATTGCTTCAACAGAACCTTGAACGTCTGCTTTTACAATGATATTCAGTTCTTTCATTTCGCCTTGTTTCATTTGATCAAATAAGTTATCAAGAGTTACACGTGTTTTTTCAGAACGTTGTGCTTGTAATGCAGTTGAAGCACGTGATTCACCGACTTGACGAGCAGTTTTCTCATCTTCAAAGACAACAAAACGATCACCAGCTTGTGGTACATCATTTAATCCTGTAATTTCAACAGGTGTACTTGGACCTGCTTCTTTTACTCGACGGCCTAAATCGTTGACCATTGCACGTACACGACCAAATGTATGACCAACAACGATAGGATCACCAATTTTTAATGTTCCATCTTGAACTAGAAGTGTCGCAACAGAACCTCGACCTTTATCAAGTTGAGCCTCGATAACCGTTCCGATTGCACGTCGGTTAGCATCTGCTTTAAGTTCCGCTACTTCTGAAACTAGTAGAACCATTTCTAATAAGTTATCAATACCATCACCTTTTAGTGCTGAGATTGGTGCGAATATTGTTTCTCCGCCCCATTCTTCTGATACTAAACCGTGTTCAGTTAATTCTTGCATCACACGTTCAGGATTAGCAGATGGTTTATCCATTTTATTCACGGCAACAATTATTGGAACCTCTGCAGCTTTTGCATGATTAATTGCTTCAACCGTTTGTGGCATAACACCATCGTCTGCTGCTACAACTAAAATTGTAATGTCAGTAACACGAGCTCCACGTGCACGCATTGTTGTGAAAGCTGCGTGACCAGGCGTATCAAGGAATGTGATTTTCTTGCCGTTTTCTACAACTTGATAAGCACCAATATGTTGAGTAATCCCACCAGCTTCGCCAGCAGTAACTTTTGTTTTACGGATAGAATCTAGAAGTGTTGTTTTACCATGGTCAACGTGTCCCATGATTGTAACAACTGGTGGTCGTTCCATCTGAACACCCTGTTCTTCTGTTTCGCCTTCGAAATATCCTTCTAAGTCAGAAATATCAATGCGAATTTCTTCTTCGACATCCACACCGTATTCAGCACAAATCAATTCGATTGCATCTTTATCTAATTCTTGATTGATTGTAGCCATTACACCAAGCAAGAATAATTTTTTGATTATTTCAGATGGCTCTCTGCCTAATTTTTTGCCTAGTTCAGCAACTGATAATGACTCATAGAAAGTAATTTTTTCAGGTAATTCTTTTTCTTTTTTCGGTACTGGTGGTGCTACTGGTTGACGATTTTGTTTCCCTTTGTTTCTTCCTCCAGCACGGTTACCAGTTCCTGGACGGTGATTACCACCACCACGACCTTGGAAGCTTGATCCCGCAGGACGATTCGGACCAAATACTTTCTTTTCTTTCGTTTGAGCTCCTTGCTCTTGTTTACGACCATCACCTGGAGTCGTTGTCACAGGTTTTTGCTTATCACGTGACGGTGTACTTGTTGACATGCCGCGACTTTCTCCGCTAGAAGGTTTTGCTTGAGTAGTGTTTTGTGGACGACTACCTTGTTGTGTACCTGATCCTTGTGAACGGTTGCCTTGGTATCCTGAACCTTGTGGACGGCTACCTTGGGAGCTTGAACTTGATCCTTGTGGACGGTTACCTTGGTATCCTGTTCCTTGCGGACGGTTACCTTGTGTGTTTGAACCAGACCCTTGTGGGCGGTTGCCTTGGTATCCTGTTCCTTGCGGACGGTTACCTTGTGTGTTTGAACCAGATCCTTGTGGGCGGTTGCCTTGGTATCCTGTTCCTTGTGGACGGTTACTCTGAGTACCTGAACCTTGTGGGCGGTTACTCTGTGGACGGTTGCCCTGTGAACTGTTAGTACTTTGTGTTGACTGTTGTTGCGTAGCAGCTGGCTTTTTATAAACAGAATCTAATTTTGAAACTGCATCGCCTTCTAATGTAGACATATGATTCGTCACTTGTACATTTAACTTGCCTAATTGATCAATAACTTCTTTACTTGTTTTATTAATTTGCTTCGCATATTCATGCACCCGTAATTTGGTCATTTGGTCACCCCCGGTTAATTTCGTTGAGAAGTCCGGACAGTTTTTTTGCGAAACCGTCATCAGTTATTGCGAGAACCACACGGGCCTCTTTTCCTGTAGCATGTCCGAGATCTGAGCGATCTCCGAAGACATGTAACTCAACGTTGTAAGACTTACACTTATCTTGGATCTTTTTCATAGTATTATCTGATGCATCTGATGAGATAATGACTAGTTTTGCATTTTTTCTTATTTCCTTTACAACTAGTTCTTCACCAGAAATCAATTTTCTTGCACCGACTGCTAGGCCAAGAAGTTGTAAAATTTGTTGCTGTTGTTTCATTTGATTTGCTCTCTTTCAATCACAGATAACAATTCTTCAAAAATGCTCTCCGGTATTTTTGCTTCTAATTGGTTATCTAAAACTCTTCGTTTTTTTGCGATTTCAAGTGCTTGTTTGGTTTTTGAAACATAAGCCCCACGACCCGGCTTTTTACCAGTTAGGTCGACCGAAACTTCGCCTTCTTTTGATCGAACAATGCGAATCATTTCTTTTTTTGGATACATTTCGCCTGTTGCAACACATTTTCGTAAAGGTATTTTTTTTTGACTAGACATCAAAATTCACCCTCTTTGTTTATTCTTCGTCGTCTTTATATAGATCAAAGTCGTCGTCTTGATTTTCTTCGTTCGCATCTTCTACCAATACATAGTTTGCATTAGCATTTGGATAAATCCCTAATTCACGCGCATCTGTTTCACTCTTAATATCAATTTTCCAACCAGTTAATTTGGCAGCTAAACGAGCATTTTGACCGCGTTTACCAATAGCAAGTGATAATTGATAATCTGGAACTACAACTGTAGTAGATTTATCTTCTTCATGCACCTGAACATCCAGTACTTTTGAAGGGCTAAGAGCATTTGCCACAAAAACCATTGGGTCTTCGGACCACTCAACGATATCTATTTTTTCACCATTTAATTCGTTTACAATTGTTTGTACGCGTGCACCTTTTGCTCCAACACAAGAACCAACTGGATCCACCTCTGGATTGTGAGCTACTACTGAAATCTTAGAACGATCGCCCGCTTCACGTGCAATCGATTTGATTTCAACAATCCCATCGAATATTTCAGGTACTTCCATCTCAAATAAGCGACGAAGTAAACCAGGGTGTGTACGCGAAACAAATACTTGAGGTCCGCGAGTTGTACGTTCAACTTTAGTAATAAAGACTTTAATGCGTTCATGCGGACGGTAGGTTTCCGTTGGAATTTGTTCGTTCATTGGTAATACTGCTTCCACTTTCCCTATTCCTACATAAATATTACGAGCATCAAGACGCTCAACAATACCATTCATAATATCTTCTTCACGGTCAACATATTCTTCATAAATCAAGCCACGTTCTGCTTCACGAACACGTTGAGTCACTACTTGTTTCGCAGTTTGCGCTGCAATACGACCGAAGTTTCTAGGAGTTACTTCTTGCTCCACAATGTCACCAAGTTCAAAAGCTGGATTGATTTGTTTTGCGTCTACTAATGAGATATGTAATCGCTCGTCGAGTACTTCTTCCATTACATCTTTACGAGAGAATACACGCATTGACCCTTTGTCGAGATTTAGGTCTACTCGAACATTTTGTGCTTGATTAAAATTTCGTTTATACGCTGTAACTAGCGCTGCTTCAATCGCTTCAATCAACACTTCTCGTGAAATTCCTTTTTGTTTTTCAAGAGCTGTTAACGCATCTAGCAACTCATTAGCCATTTTCCCTTCACTCCTACATTCACATTATGCAGAGAAATTAATTGCTAATCGTGCGAAAGCAACTTTCTCTTTTGTAAGTTGAACTTTAATTTTTCTCGTTTTAATTCGTACATCCATTTCAAGACCTTGCTCGCTATAGGCAGTTAAGGTTCCTTCAAATTCTTTCAAACCATTTACTGGCTCGTATGTTTTCACATGAATGAATTTACCAACAGCACGTTCAAAATCACTCTCTTTTTTCAATGGGCGTTCAGCCCCTGGAGAAGAAACTTCTAAAAAGTAGTTTTGCTCAATTGGATCATTTGCATCTAACACTTCACTGACACGCTCACTCACAAGTGCGCAATGTTCAATGTCTATACCACCTTGTGGTGTGTCAACATAAATTCGTAAAAACCAATTACGACCTTCTTTCACGAATTCTGTATCGATGAGTTCCAGTTTTAATTCTTCAACAATGGGCGTCACAAGCTCTTCTACTGCCTCAATAATTTTGCTCATACCTGCCTCCTGCCACAACTTATTTTCGACAAAACAAACAGAAAAGAGCGGGAAATCCCACTCTTTAGCCGTGAATCTATCAACAACTTGTTATACAAATCATACCATACGAAAGTGTACAGTGCAAATAATGCCTAGAATAGCGACAATTGGTTAGCGTCCGGCATACCTTCTAAACAACCGAGTTGATCCATGTATTCAATCAGTGTCTTAGATACACGGCCACGTTGGCCTAAATCTTCTTTGGACAAGAATTCGCCATTCTTTCTAGCCTCAACGATTGTTTTTGCTACGTTCGTCCCTAGTCCAGGAATCGCATTGAATGGCGGAATCAAACCTTTACCGTCAATTACAAATTCATCCGCTTTGGATTCATACAAATCCACCTTTTTGAAATAATAACCTCGTTCACACATTTCCAGTGCGAGTTCTAGTACAGTCAGTAAGCTTTTTTCTTTAGGTGCCGCATCCAGCCCCTTAGCATTGATTTCGTCCAATTTAGAACGAATCGATGCAGACCCTTTTGTCATGGCATGTAAGTCGAAATCAGCTGCACGAACGGTAAAATACGCTGCATAATACAGAATTGGGAAATGAACTTTGAAATATGCAATACGAACTGCCATCAACACATATGCTGCTGCATGGGCTTTTGGGAACATATACTTAATTTTCTTACACGAATCGATATACCATGCAGGTACATTATTTTTTTTCATATCTTCCTCAAACTCAGGTGTTAACCCTTTCCCTTTACGGACCGATTCCATTATTTTAAAGGCTAATGATGGATCGAGTCCTTGGTAAATTAAATACACCATGATATCATCACGACATCCGATCACATCAGATAATTGACATGTTCCATTTTGTATTAGTTCTTGTGCATTTCCCAGCCATACATCCGTTCCATGAGATAGACCAGAGATTTGGACAAGCTCTGAGAAAGTTGAAGGTCTCGTTTCTTCTAGCATTTGTCGAACGAATCGAGTTCCAAACTCAGGAATCCCTAGAGTACCTGTCTTACAGCCAATCTGCTCCTGAGTAACCCCGAGTGAATCCGTACCACTAAAAATCTTCATTACTTCTGGATCATCCGTAGGGATCGTTTTTGGGTCAATTCCTGATAAATCTTGTAACATTCGGATCACTGTCGGATCATCGTGTCCAAGTATATCCAGTTTCAATAAGTTATCATGAATCGAATGGAAGTCAAAATGTGTCGTTTTCCATTCAGAGTCTTGTGCATCTGCAGGGAATTGAATGGGCGAAAAATCGAATATGTCCATATAATCTGGCACTACAATAATCCCACCTGGATGTTGCCCTGTTGAACGCTTAACACCCGTACAACCTTGAACCAGTCGATCAATTTCCGCACCACGAATTGTCAGGTTATGGTCATTCGCATAGCCTCTGACATATCCATATGCTGTTTTTTCAGCGACCGTTCCAATTGTTCCAGCACGGTATACATTATCTTCTCCAAATAACACTTTCGTATAGTTATGAGCTTTAGATTGATACTCACCACTGAAGTTCAAATCAATATCTGGTACTTTATCTCCTTTAAAACCAAGGAAAGTTTCGAAAGGTATATCTTGTCCATCTTTTTTGAATGGGGTATCACAGTTTGGGCAGTTCTTGTTTGGTAAGTCAAAACCAGAACTTACGGAACCATCATCAAAGAATTCGGCAAGCTGGCAAGTTGGGCAAATATAATGTGGTGCCAAAGGGTTTACTTCTGTAATTTCCATTAGTGTTGCTACAAGAGAAGAACCTACAGATCCACGTGACCCTACTAAGTATCCATCATCTAAAGATTTCTTAACTAACTTATGTGAAATCAAATAAATGACCGCAAATCCGTGTCCAATAATGGATGTCAATTCTTTTTCTATTCTAGCCTCAACAATTTCAGGTAGAGTGTCGCCATAAATTTTTCTGGCCATATCGTAACTCAAAACGCGAACCTCTTCATCCGAGCCTTCAATTTTAGGTGTATATAGGTCATCTTTAATCGGTTTTATGTCTTGAATCCGCTCAGAAATCCTATGCGTGTTTTCAATGACAATTTGTTTTGCCGTTTCTTCACCTAAAAATGCAAAGGAATCCAACATTTCATTCGTTGTACGGAAATGAACTTTCGGCAATTTATGGCGGTTCAATGGATTGGCTCCACCTTGTCCACCAACAAGAATTTGTCTAAATATCGCATCATTTTCATGAACATAATGAACATTACCAGTTGCCACTACAGGAAGTGCCAGTTTTTTACCGAGCTTAATCATTTTTCTAATGATGTCTTCTAGATTCCATTCATCTCTTACGAGTTCAAGTTCAATCAAATGTGAATATACTTCTTTTGGGTGTATCTCAAGATAATCATAGAACTTGGCAATTTCCTCCACCTCTTCAGGTGATTTCTGCATTAACCCTTCAAACACTTCTCCTTTATCACATCCAGAACCAACCAATAAGCCTTCTCTGTATTTTGATAATAAAGATCGTGGGATACGGGGAACCCGGTAGAACGAGTTCATATGAGAAAAGGAGACCAGTTTGAACAAGTTCTTCAATCCTGTTTCATTTGTTGCAAGCAATGTACAATGTGATGGACGTGCACGTTTATACGCATCACCATTACCAGTTTGATGATTAAATTCATCGTGATAGTGAATCCCTTTTTGTTCAGCTTCTTTCAATAAATTCAATAGTAAATACCCGGTAGCTTCGGTGTCATAAATGGCACGGTGATGCTGAGTAAGTTCGATATTGAATTTTTTTGCCATCGTATTCAGACGATGATTTTTCATTTCAGGATGCAATAATCGTGATAACTCTAATGTGTCAATAACAGGATGAACAGTCTTTTCAAGTCCGCATTTTTTGTACCCAACATATAAAAAGCCCATATCGAATTTAGCATTATGTGCAACCATTATGCTGTCACCAATCCAATCATGGAATTGGTTAATAACATCTTCGATTTCTGGTGCATCACGTACCATATCATCTGTAATGCCGGTTAAGTTTATGGTTGTGGCAGATAACGCGTGATGAGGATTGGCAAAACTTTCAAATTTATCAATGACATTACCATCTTTAATTTTTACAGCTGCTAACTCAATAATCGTGTCATATACGGCAGATAATCCAGTAGTTTCAACGTCAAACACAACGTAAGTGGCATCGGCAAGTGCACGATGTTCTTCTTTATAAGCTATTTCAACGCCATCATCAACCATGTATGCTTCTAGTCCATATATGATTTTAATGCCATGTTTTTTCCCGGCGGCATACGCATCTGGGAAAGATTGCACGACAGCATGATCAGTAATGGCTACAGCTGGATGCCCCCATTTAGCTGCTTGGCTAACCAAAGCGTCTACTGAAGACACAGCATCCATTTGACTCATTGGTGTGTGTAAATGTAGTTCGATTCTCTTTTCACCATCTGGTGATGTATCTTTTCGTGAGTCCACTTTGATTTCCATGATATCTTGTGCCATGACAATTAAATCACGAACGAATGTATCATTTTGTACAGAACCTCGAACTTTCAACCATGTACCTTTTTTGAGTAAGCCCATGAGTTCTGCATCTTCTTTGTCTCTTGAAAACATTTTGACCAGTATGGAATCTGTGTAGTCCGTAATTTTAACAGTAAGCAATGAACGGCCACTTCGTAATTCTTTGACTTCAACATCAAAAACAAAGCCCTCGATAATAATTCGTCTTTCTTCATCTTGAATTTGCTTAATTTCAAGTATCGGTTCAGTGGGCTTAATTGGTGTCCCAAGTTGGAACGGTCCATTTAAAGTAGCACCAGTAGAAGATTGACGATCTTTATCACGTTTTTGCATATCTTCCAACGCTTTTTTACCTAGTTCTTCTTCTTCTATTCTTCGTTGCACCATGAAAGCTTTTTGTGCTTCTGCAAGTTCAGCTTGTTCTTCTTCCACAAGTTTAAAATCGATTGGCAATACAGGGAATCCATACGAGGCGTATACATCTGAAATTTTCGAGGCATATTTATTTTTCAACGTGCGAAATTCGATTTCATGTGCACAAGTAAAGAGTACGGTTTGCCCATTAAATGAAGGGACTTGTGCGTGCAATCGATCTCGAAGTGGTGGAGACATATCATCAATTTCTTGCAATATAAACGGCCAATATGAAGCTAGCGTCTCAGCTTGGACTTGTGGCTGTTCACATTGAAGTGTCAATTTCACATCCGCAATTCCAGCAAATTTTTCACGCAATCGCATGTTAAATAACTGAAACATATTAAAAGGTAATAGTTGCTCCAATACGATTGTAAATCGCCATACACGTTCTTTTTTATGTACAGTCATGCGACTTAAAGAAGCTTTTTCAAAATGAATCATATATTCATCCGCAGTAAGTTCTAATTGCTGTAGTAAATGTTGTAACCGTCTTTTAGCATCTTGTTCGTTGCTCACTCGTGTTGCCCCCTTTCACAAAGTAGAATTAAGAAAGGAAGACCCGATTTCAAGGTCTTCCTTTTGATTAATTGTCTAAAGACGAAAAGAACGATTGAAGATGATTCAGAATCTCTTCTTTTTTCCATTCGAAGGTTTCGCCCGTTTTACGAATTTTGACTTCAACTAATCCTTCAATTGCCTTTTTACCAACTGTAATTCGAATCGGCAGTCCAATTAAATCAGAATCTGCAAATTTCACACCTGCACGCTCTGCACGATCATCATATAAGACATCGTATCGATATGATTTCATTAGTTTATATAAATCATCAGCTAGAGCAACTTGTGTTTCGTCTTTTGTATTTACAGGTACTAGATGAACATCGTATGGGGCAACAGTTTTTGGCCAAACAAATCCTTTTTCATCTTGGAATTGTTCTGCTACTGCCGCCATTACACGAGATACACCGATGCCGTAACATCCCATAATAAATGGTTGAGCTCGTCCGTTGTCATCTAAGAATGTTCCGTTCATAGGCTCGGAATAAGTCGTGCCCAATTTAAAGACGTGACCTACTTCAATTCCCTTAGCAAAAACAATCGTTCCGTTCCCGTCTGGCGATGGATCACCTTCCATTATGAAACGTAAATCTTCGTATTGATCTACTCCAAAGTCACGGTCTGGATTGACGTTTAGTAAATGGAAGCCAGTTTCATTTGCACCTGATACACCGTTACGTATTGCTGCCACAGCATTATCTGCAATAACTTTAACCCCGACAGGAATCTTCACAGGACCCAATGACCCAACTTCACACTGCATTAAGTTCCTGATTTCATCATCAGTTGCCATCTCTACTACTTTTGCCTGTAATACATTTTTTACTTTTATATCGTTAATTTCATGATCTCCGCGCGCAAGCACTAAAACTAGTTCCCCGTCCACATTGAAGACAAGTGTTTTAATGCAACGATCAGCCTGGACATTCAAGAATGATGCAACTTGGTCAATTGATCTTTGGTCTGGCGTCGCGATTTTTTCAACATCTTTTAATTCTTCTTGCGATGTTTCATATGCCATGTTCACTTCGGCCATCTCAATATTTGCTGCAAAGTCCGATGCATCTGAGTAAGCAATCGTATCTTCGCCAATATCAGAAAGCACCATGAATTCATGTGTATCTTTACCACCGATTGCACATGAATTCATGTGTATCTTTACCACCGATTGCACCTGAATCAG
>Ga0209013_10003653_pt1 | contig 13607 bp, 13 predicted proteins | sample Cruoilmetagenom2_FD_187291 | JGI IMG/M metagenome (GOLD analysis project Ga0209013, IMG submission 187291) | Oil polluted marine microbial communities from Coal Oil Point, Santa Barbara, California, USA - Sample 2 (SPAdes) (version 2) | ecosystem: Environmental > Aquatic > Marine > Oil seeps ... | reverse complement strand
TATAATTCGTCTTTATTCCTTTTTATTTCCAGCATTTCTGGTTTTGGAAGCAACTCTTCTTTGCTAAAAGGGGAAGGTATTTTGGCCATTTTTTATTTAATTTGGATCGTTCGAGTTGAATCTTCATTTAAAGATAAATAAATTTCAACCGACTCTAAAGGTAATAAATTTTCTACTTTCTCAGGCCATTCTATAAAACACCAATTATTATTGAATAAATATTCTTCAATTCCAATATCAAAAACTTCTTCTTCATTTTCAATTCGGTAAAAGTCAAAATGATAAATTGTTTCTCCCTTTTCGGATAAATATTCGTTAACCAATGCAAACGTAGGTGAATTTGCTACATCTTTGACACCTAATTGTTTTACAATTTCTTTGATTAAGGTTGTTTTACCCGTACCCATTTCGCCATAAAACAGTAATATTTTGTGTTTTGCAACAGAGATAATTTCTTTAGCAATGCTAGGAAGTTCATTTAATGCATAGGTTTGATTCATACGTTCATACTTATTTTTTTTATCGGTCATATGGAACATTCATACCATCATTTTTATAAGTGATTCTTCTTTTAGTCATGAATGTTGTTGTATTGATTTTAAATGTTCAAGAAGGTTATATACTTATCTAAATAACTCTTCCGTTTCAATAGTCAAAAAGTGAATAAAATTATCTGATTTTACAATTTCATCGTGCATTACTTTATCATTTTCAATAAATGGAACTTCAATTCTATATGTATCAATAAAGGATTGTAAAAATGGAGATGTTTTTAAAGGTGCTCTAAAGTTTAAAGCCTGTGAAGCATTCATTAATTCAATGGCTAAAATTGTTTGAACATTATCAACAATTCTTTTTGTTTTTGTAGCAGCATTGGCCCCCATGCTTACATGATCTTCTTGCCCATTACTTGAAACAATGGAGTCGGCAGAAGCAGGTGTTGTCATTTGTTTGTTTTGACTAATAATACTCGCTGCTGTATATTGCGGAATCATAAAACCACTATTCAAACCTGGGTTTTTAACTAAAAATGGTGGTAAATTACGTAACCCTGAAATTAGTTGAAAGGTTCTTCTTTCAGAAATGCTTCCCAATTCTGAAACAGCCAAACCTAAAAAATCAAGAGCTAGGGCTAATGGTTGTCCGTGAAAATTACCGCCTGAAATTATTTTATCTGCATCAACAAAGATATTCGGATTGTCGGTAACTGAATTAATTTCGGTTAACATGGTTTTTTCAACATAGTTTAAAGCATCTTTGGTTGCTCCGTGAACTTGTGGCATGCATCGAAAAGAATATGGATCTTGAACGTGTTCTTTATATTGAGAAATCAATTCGCTATCCTCTAAAAACTCTTTAATTCTTTTGGCAGTTTTAATTTGCCCGTTATGAGGTCTAACAAAATGAATTAATTCATCAAAAGGAGAAATGTTTCCATCATAAGCTTCTAAAGATAATGTACCGATTAAATCTGCCAAATAAGACAATTTATATGTTTTTAGCACCATGTGAATACCATAAGCACTCATAAATTGTGTGCCATTTAATAGAGCTAATCCTTCTTTAGATTTTAATTCTATTTTATCCCAATTAAATTTCTTTAATATTTCTTTACCCGTGTATTTTTCTCCTTCAAAATAAACTTCTCCTTTTCCGATTAAAGGTAATGATAAATGTGCTAATGGAGCTAAATCACCCGAAGCTCCAAGAGACCCTTGAGTATAAATAATTGGATAGATACCTTGGTTGTAAAATTCAATTAATCTATTTATTGTTTTTAGTTGAATACCTGAATATCCGTAACTTAAAGATTGTATCTTAAAGAATAACATTAATTTAACTATTTCTTGAGGAACTTCTTCACCGGTGCCACAAGCATGTGACATTACTAAGTTTTCTTGAAGTTTTGTTAAATTTTTATTGCTAATTTTTACATTATACAATGACCCAAAACCAGTATTGATTCCATAAATTGGTTCTTTGTTTCCTTTCATTTTATCATCTAAATAGGCTCTACATTTTTCAATATTAGCTATAGATTGATCTGATAATTTTAAAAGTTTTTCGTTTAAAATTAGATCTCTAATAATAGTTAAGTCTAACTGTTTATTATTTATTTTATGGATGTTCATAGAATTGATTTTGTACAAATTTCAGTAAAATTATTTTACTTCGAAAAGGCTTAAATGCAAATAATTTGTTAAAAATACGAAAGAAGTTTTATATACATTAATTAATCTTATTTTTGCTAGCATATATTTTAAAATTATAAAATGAAAAGATTATTTATAGTAGTAATTGCGTTGTCAATATTTTCTTGTGAAAAGCAAGAAAAAAAAATTGATTATGCTGTATTTAGTGGTAAAATTTCAAACCCAGATGGTGGGAAATTTTCAATAAGAAATAGTGAAAAATCTATCAAAGAAATAGAGGTGCTTGAAGACGGAACATTTAGTGATACACTTCAGAATATTGAAAAGGGCTATTATACTTTTAAGTATGCGAATGAAACTGCAAGTTTTTACCTAATGCCAGGTTATAATTTAAACTTGAGTATAGACCCTAAACAATTTGATGAAACTATTAAATATACGGGTAATGGTAGTGAAGAGAATAATTATTTAGCACAGAAATTGTTAAATGGAGAGGGGTTAGGTAAAATAGCCACGTATCAATATTTGGGAACGCTGGAGGAAAAAACATATGTTCAACTTACGGATTCAGTAAAAAAATTAGAACTTGACTTTTTAAATAAGCAAGATAATCTTGATAAAGAATTTAAAGCTTTAGAAGAAGCTTCAATAACTTACAAAGAAGCTTTACAATTAAAACGATTTGAATTGTATAAACGCTTTGTAACTAAGAATGACGATTTTGTTAAATCTGATGAGTTTCCAGACTTTGAATCTGGATTGAATTTAGAGGATGAAAATTTATTGGTTTTGGGTAATTATAAGAATTACTTGAATGCATACTATACCGATCTTTCAAATGAAAATTCTAAAAAAGATAGTATAACCACTGATATTGCATATTTGAAAACAGTTTCAAATGAGGTAAAATCTCCTGAAATAAAAGAATATTTACTGTATGGTGCTGCCAAATATAATGTTACCTATACTAAAGAGCTGCAAAATTATTATGATATTTTTATGGCTAATTCTACAAACGAAGAGCATAAAAAAGATATCACTGAAAAATATAATAAATTGATCAAATTAAGGAAAGGTGAACCCTCTCCTAAATTTGTTGATTATGAGAATTATGCCGGCGGAACTACCTCATTAGATGATCTAAAAGGAAAGTATGTATATGTTGATGTTTGGGCTACCTGGTGTGGGCCATGTAAAAGAGAAATTCCATCATTGAAAATTCTTGAGAAAGAATATCACGATAAGAATATTGCTTTTGTTAGTATGAGTATAGATAGAAAAAACGATTATGACAAATGGCGTACTATGGTTAAGGATGAAGAATTGTCTGGGGTACAAATTTATGCTCCAAATGATTGGAAATCTACCTTTGTAACTGATTATAGTATCTTGGGGATACCAAGGTTTATCTTAATAGATCCAGATGGAAATATTGTAGATTCCAATGCTCCAAGACCTTCATCAGAAACTCTAAAAGAGTTATTTAATGAATTGAATATATAATATTGATATATAAATTATTTAGAAAAGCCATGTTCTTTACTTGTAAACAGCATGGCTTTTTTTCGTCCTAATAATTATTATAATTTGTTTAACAAATGTTACATTTTTAAAACTTAATAAAAGTATATATTTGCGAAAATTATTTTAACAAAAAATAACCTGAGACAAACTCAGTATAAATAAAAATTATGAAGAAAATATTATTTATTCTTTTGGTAACAATAACTTTATTTTCATGTAAAGAAGAAGCGCCAAAAGACTATGTTAGTTTACAAGGTAAAATTAGTAATTCAGATGTAGACACAATTACTATTCTTGGGCGAAACTTTAAGAAAGAGATCAAAATTAATGAAGATGGTTCTTTTAAAGATACTTTAAAAGTTACAGATGGTTTTCACGGGTTTAGAAATGGTGCTAGCCAATCTTCGTTATACCTGAAAAACGGTTATGATTTAATATTGAATTTTGATACACAAAGCTTTCCTGGGTCTATCGAGTTTAAAGGTGATGGTTCAAGTACTAATGAATACTTAACGAAGAAAATAGCTTTTTTCACAAAAGAAAATTTGATGAATCCTGAAGCATTATTTTCTTTATCAAAAGAAGATTTTGATAATAAAATGACAAGTATTGAGAAATCGGTAACCGATATGTTAGCAAATGCAACAGATCTTGAACCGGAAGTACTGAAAATGGAAGAAGAATCAAATTTAAAGCTAATTGATTTTTATACAGCTAATTATGCAAAAGAAAACTCTAGTTTAACCGCATTAAAAAAAGGATCTCCTTCACCAAAATTTAATTTTCCTGATACAAATGGTAAAAACGTATCATTAGATGATCTAAAGGGAAAATATGTTTATGTGGATGTTTGGGCAACATGGTGTGGGCCTTGTAAAAAAGAAATACCTTTTTTAAAGAAATTAGACATAGAGTATAAAGATAAAGATATAGCGATTGTTAGTTTATCAATTGACAAACCAGAACATAAAGATAAATGGTTAAAAATGGTTGCTGATGAAAAACTTCAAGGCATTCAAATAATGGCAGATAAAGAGTGGAATTCTGATTTTGTTAGAGCGTATAATATAACTGGAATACCAAGATTTATTCTTATAGATAAAGAAGGTAATATTGTTGATTCTAACGCGCCAAGACCATCAAACCCAAATTTGAAAGAGCTATTTAATAGTTTAAATATTTAATAGAGATCAAAAAATTATTGCAAACCTTCCCATATAAATGAGGAAGGTTTTTTTATGGATTTTAGTCAAGTTAATTATTATATACTTGAATGCACTCCTATTTTTGTAAATTTGTAATGAATTAAATTGATATAAATGAATGTAATTATTGTTGAAGATGAAAAACCTGCAGCTAGGCGTTTACAACGAATCTTAAGAAATTATGGAATTGAAGTGGAAACCATGTTGCATTCTGTAAACGAATCAATAGAATGGTTTTTAAACAATAAACACCCGGATTTGATTTTATTAGATATTCAATTATCAGATGGTTTGTCTTTTGAAATATTCGAAAAAGTAAAAATTGAAAGTAGCATTATATTTACTACTGCTTATGACGAATATGCTTTAAAAGCATTTAAATTAAATAGTATTGATTATTTATTAAAGCCAATTGACGAAGAGGAACTTGAATTTGCAATTAAAAAACATCAAAATATAAATAACAAAAAACAAAGTCATCACTTTGATATTGAGCAAATTAAAAAATTACTCATCCACCCAATGGATAAAGAGTATAAAAAAAGATTTACTATTAAAATTGGTCAACATTTAAAAATAGTTAATATAGACAATGTTGAATGTTTTTATAGTGAAGACAAAGCAACTTATTTACATACGAAAAAGGGTAATAATTATGTTTTAGATGATTCGCTAGAACAACTAGAAAATCAGTTAGATCCAACTAAATTTTTTAGAGTTAATCGAAAATTTATTGTTTGTATGCATAGTATTAAAGATATCATTTCATACACCAACAGTAGATTGCAAATAAAACTGATTCATTTTGATAAAAATGAAATTATTGTTAGTCGGGAAAAAGTTAGGGATTTTAAAAACTGGCTAGAGTAGAGGTTGATGTTGTTTTAGATTAGCAAACAAGAACAAGTGAACTTGGTTCGTTAAGATTCGCTCTCAAAAAAACTAAACATATTGCCGCCATATTTTTTAACCTTAGTAAAAGTAGAATTTTTAGATAGTTCGGTTTGGTTTGAATGTTCTATAATTAACAACCCTCCTTCATTTAATAGTTTTTTATCGAAAACTAGATCAATAATATTTTGAAACTTTTCATCCGAAAAATCATAAGGCGGATCGGCAAAAATTACATCAAATTTTTGATTATTTTTATCTAAATAAGTATATACATCGTTTTTTACAATTTGAATATTGGTATCAAGTTCAGCATTGATCTTGTCTAAAAAATTGATACAACCTATATTTCGATCAACACTTACAATTTTTTGAGTTCCACGAGAGGCAAACTCAAAACTAATACTACCAATACCTGCAAACAGATCTAAAACTGATATTTCGTTAAAATAATAACTGTTATTTAATATATTAAATAAAGCCTCTTTAGCCATATCAGTAGTAGGGCGAACGGGTAAGTTATTTGGAGCATTTATTCGCCTGCTTTTGAATTTTCCTGAAACAATACGCATTAATATTGATTTAAAAGAGTAAAAAACTGACGTTTGGTTTCTTCATTATATTTGTCACTAAAATTGTATTTTGATCTATTTTCTAGTAGACTGATGTTTCTAACATAATTATAAGCAATTGTATAAAAATCATCATTTTTTTTAATTTTCCCAGAAAGCACCAATTCAAATTTTTCAGGATTAATTTTTAATTGCTCTGCAGTAAATAAAACATAATAGATAAAGTCTTCCTTGGTAACATATTCAAAAGAATTGTAAAGAACTAATTTATTATTAGCAATAACAATAATTTCAAAATGAGTACTTTGTAAGTCAACAAATACATGAGGTCTTTCACTATATTTATAAATATTCAATAAATTATCTACTAAGATTGTTGAAAAATGCTTGTACTCAAAATTTCCATATTTTTCAAGTAGAATATTATTGATGTTAACAAATGGGATATAAACATTTATAATATCATGATTTTCTAATTCATCATAGACTATATAATCATTTTTATAGGTTTTTGAAGAGTATTTAAGGTACCTATCGATATGCTTTGGGTCAAACAAAGCTTTAGGTACTAAGGTAGAAAGATCATTAACATGGGTGATGTTTAATGAATCGTATTTTTTATTTAAAATATCTTCTTCTTGAAATACTTGCTCTATATTTTTTAGATGCTTTTCAGGAGTAGAAGATATCTTTTGAAAAGGAATATTTTTAATTAAATTAACACCATTTGTGTTTTTATCAATGATGCAAAAAGAAAATCCATCCAAACTGATTTGGATGGATAAGTGATTATCAAGTTTTTTTAAATTTACAGATTTATTAGTTATCTGTGTTTTCGTCTTTTTTTCCATCATAAAATGGAGGCCAATTTCCGTTTGAATTTACTTCCTCTAATGATCCAACTGTTAGGTATTCACCAGGTACATTTATACCACCTAGAGCTTCCTTTTCTTGTCTTATCAAATCTTTATCCATACCTTCTAAAACTAAAGATTTATCTACTTTAGCTTCAAAAACCGAAGTTTTAACCCCTTGAACTTTTTCAACCTGACCCGTTTTTAATTCAAATTTAGCATCAGTACCAGGAACATTCATCATGTTTTTATAATCTCTATCTTTAAAACTATTAATTACCGGTTCGAAACCAACGGTATCAACTATTCTTTTCTCTACATCAATTGTAATTAAACCTCTTTGTTCGGTTACCACAACATTTTTAATTTCTGTAAGTGCAAATTTAGCAGTATCAATAAAACTAATCAATTTTTGTGGGTCTGATGTATACCTTCTGTTTACTTCAGCATATGCTATTTCAGCATCACGAATTGTTTTTAAATTCTCAATTACTTTGGTATAACGAGCTTTTTTCTTTTTGTTAAAATGAATAGGCTTCATGATACTTTGATAAATCTGATAGCCTAAGAAAATTATAAAGACCCATAAAAGTACAGATAATACAGGTTTAAATTTACTAGGCAATTTATTTACAATTAAGTAAGCTAATCCAGCAACTGCAAGTATAGATACAATAATTATTAAAATAGAAATCATTTTTTAAATTTATTTATAATTAGGTTATTCGCAAATCTACAAAAAATTTTGAATCACAAAAGTATTTATTTTATAATATCTATGAATTTTTTTCATTATCAATTGAATTAAGTCATTTAAGTTGAATTTTTCTTCTTATGTTGACTAAATATTTTCCTTTTAAATTAGAATAAATCTTAAGTTTGTAATTGCGTAATCAGATATAATTTATGATCAAGAATACTTCAGATTTATACAATGAAATGATAAATCATTTCCCATTTAATGCAACAATTCGTCAAGATCAATTACTAAAAAGCTTGTCAAATTTTGTTTTAAATAATAATGAGGAAGGTGTTTTTTTGTTAAAAGGTTATGCGGGTACAGGTAAAACTACCGTAATTAGTACTTTGGTTAATAATTTATGGAAAACAGGTTACAAATCAGTGTTAATGGCTCCAACAGGTAGGGCGGCAAAAGTTCTTGGACTATATTCAAAAAAATCAGCTTTTACAATTCATAGAAAAATTTACCATCCAAAAAAGGAAAAAAACGGAGGAGTAACTTTTAATCTACAAAAAAATAAACATACCAATACTATTTTTATAGTAGATGAAGCCTCCATGATACCAGACAGAAATGCAGATTCTAATTTCTTTTCTAATGGCTCTTTATTAGATGATCTCATATCTTATATTTATTCTGGTAAAAATTGCAAACTCATTTTAATAGGTGATATAGCACAATTACCACCAGTTAAACTGAATCTGAGTCCGGCATTAGATAAACAAACCTTAATGTATAATTATAATAAGGAAGTTGAAGAAATTGAATTAAATGAGGTAATGAGACAGCATAGTGAATCGGGTATTTTATTCAATGCGACTCAATTAAGAGTTTATTTAAAAGATGAAATTTTTAATGAATTTGCATTTGATTTAGATTATCACGATGTAATTCGTTTGACAGATGGTTATGAAATTCAAGACGCAATTCACGATGCTTTTCAAAATAATGGAGTAGAAGACACCGCTTTTATTGTACGATCTAATAAGAGGGCTAATCAGTATAACCAACAAATTAGAGCGAATATTTTAGGTCAGGAAAATGAAATTTCCACAGGGGATTATATAATGATTGTTAAGAACAATTATTTCTGGTTGAAAGATTCAACAGAAGTTGGTTTTATCGCTAATGGAGATATTTGTGAGATATTAGAGATATTTAATTACAAAGATTTATATGGATTTAAATTTGCGGAAGTAAAATTACGCATGATAGATTATCCCAATCAAATTCCTTTTGAAACCGTAATTTTATTAGATACTTTGCAAAGTGAATCTCCTTCTTTAACTTATGACGAATCCAATAAATTATACCATGAAGTTGCAAAAGATTATGATGATTTGAGCTCAAAATATAAAGTAATGTTAGCGATAAAAAACAATAAATATTTTAATGCATTACAGGTAAAATTCTCATATGCAATGACTTGTCATAAATCACAAGGTGGGCAGTGGCAAAACGTATTTATTGAACAACCCTATTTACCAAACGGACAAGATATTTCTTATCTTCGTTGGTTGTATACAGCGGTTACAAGAGCACAAAAAAAACTTTTTTTAATAGGATTTAAAGACGAATATTTTGAAGAATAGATTAATTTTTATTGGGTTGTTAATTTTGACATTAATTTCATGTTCCACTACAAAACAAATAGAACATGATCTTACAAAGGAATCTGACATTAATAATTATTTTAGAGGACTTGTTGTTTACAACACAAAAACAAACAAAGAAATTATTAATTTTAATGGAGCTAAGTATTTTACGCCTGCCTCTAATACAAAACTATTCACATTTTACGCTGCTTATAAAACTTTTAAAGATTCGGTTACAGGATTTGAATACGATATAAAGCAAGATTCTTTAATTATTAGAGGTACAGCAGATCCTTCTTTTTTATACGGTTTTGATGAAAGTAGGTCTTTAGATTTTTTAAAGTCAGCTGAGCAAAATATTTATTTGATTAATGAAGATATTTCTGATAAAATATATGGCCCTGGATGGGCTTGGGATGATTATGCTTATTACTATATGCCTGAAAAAAGTTTATTTCCCATTTATGGAAATATTGTAGAACTAAATAAAACAGGGAATAATATAAGTACTATACCAAAATTTTTTGAAGGTGATGTTGAGGTAAACAATTCTCAAAAATATTCAAGAGATTTTTATACGAATACTTTTTATGTGAATTCTAATAAGGATATCAATAAAAAAATTGTTACGTTTAAGACATCGAATCAATTGGTAGCTGATTTGTTAAGTGTTGAAATAGGAAAAAAAATAACTCTTGTTTCAAATAAAGAAACGTATAATTATAAGCCTTTTAAAAGTGTTAAATATGACAGTTTGTATAAACAATTACTACAAATAAGTGATAATTTTATTGCGGAACAATTGATGTTACAAGTTGGTAATAAAGTGGCCAATGAGTATAACGTAAAAAAAGGAATTGATTATTCATTAAAGAATTATCTTCAAGGTATTCCACAAAAACCTAGATGGGTTGACGGTTCTGGTTTATCTAGATATAATTTATTTACACCCGAAAGCTCCGTTTTTTTATTAAAGAAAATGTATAAAGAAATACCAAAAGAAAAACTATTTAGCTATTTCCCTGTAGGAGGAGAATCAGGAACATTAAAAAAATATTTTAAAAATAACGAACCGTTTATTTTCGCTAAATCTGGAACTTTATCAAATAATTACAGTTTAAGCGGTTATTTAGTAACTAAAAAAGGTACAGTTTTGATTTTTAGTTTTATGAATAATCATTACCAAGGCTCATCCGTTGAAAGAAAAAGAGAGATGCAAGAATACTTTTTAAAACTATACGAGAAGTATTAGCTAAAATAAATTATGGGTTTATTCAATAAGCTGATTTTCAATATAATTTGTCATCAAATTCAACTTATCTTTAAAATTAAACCATTCTATCTCCTTATCTTTCTTAAACCAGGTTGCTTGTCTTTTTGCAAATCTTCGTGTATTTTTTTTAATCTCAGAAATGGCAAATTCCAAATCTATATTACCATCTAAATAATTAAATAGTTCCTTATAGCCAACAGTTTGTAATGCATTTAATGATTTATATGAATATAAGTTGCTTGCTTCTTCTAACAAGCCTTGATCCATCATAAGATCTACTCTTTGATTAATTCTGTCGTAAATAATTTCCCTGTCTGCAGATATTCCAATTTTAATTGGAATAAAACTTCTTTGATTCTTTTTGTTTTTAAGAAATGATGAATAAGGTTTACCGGTTCCAATACAAATTTCAACAGCTCTAATCAGTCGTTGTTTGTTTTGTATATCAATAGTATTATAAGAAATGGGATCTAATTCTTTTAATTTTTGTTGAATCTTGTCAATTCCTTTATCATCCAATTCAATCTTTAAATTCTCTCTTATGCTAGAATCAATTGCAGGAAAGTCATCTAAACCTTTTAAAACAGCATCAACGTATAAACCACTGCCACCAACCATAATAACCATATTATGTTTTTTAAAAAGTTGATCTAATTTGGCAATTGCATCTTTTTCAAAATCGCCAACACTATAATCATTAAAAATGGATCGAAATTGAATGAAATGATGTTTAACTTGTTTCAATTCTTCTGATGATGGAACAGCAGTTCCTATATTCATTTCTTCATAAAACTGACGAGAATCACAAGATAGAATTTCTGTTTTATATTTTTTTGCCAATTCTATACTTAAAGCAGTTTTTCCTATTGCAGTAGCTCCAACTATAGTTATTAAATACTTTTGTTTCATCATAATCAAAAATATAGATTTTAGTGTAATCGGACTATTTTTTTAAACCAAATTTCTTCATTAGTAAATTAATTCTTCTATTTTTGTCATTCATATTTTAACTAATGAAAAGAATAGTTTTATTTTTTTTAATCTTGTTTTCACTATCATGTGATGATGGTGATTTAGATATAGCAAGTTTTGATTTTGAAGAAACTGTTAATTTGTGTGGTGAGTTTACCTTATACAGGCTTAGCACCAATGAACATAAAGAAGCGTTAATTGTTACTTTATCAACGGATCAAATTAAAAAAGATACAATTCCTGTTTTGCCGGTTCAAGTTACCAAAACCGGACCATATACAGTAACGGACAGAGTTTTTGATTCTGAAGTAACTTCTAGTTATTTTTGTACCGTAGTTCCACCTGTAGAACCAAAAGTATTAAAAAATTGGGAAGGTGAAACTGGAACTATTTTTGTTCAAAACAATCCTATTTTTGATATCGATGAAGTTACCATAATAGGGTGGGAACATATTGTTGTTCTACAAGATGTTGTTTTGAAAAGCGGCGATGAATCTTTAATTTTTAATGATACCTATCTTTTTGGCACCATTGAAACAGGTGTTTAAAAAAGAATAATTCTTAACTTTTGTTTTGTTGACTTCTTTCAATTTCCCATTCCTTACGCATATCACTAGATAATATTCCTGTACCATCGTGTTTCCATCCTGGAGGTTTAATAAAATACTTTAATTTGTTTGTCAATGAAGTGTTACTAGTAAAAGCATCTTTAAACATGTTAACCCATTCAATAAATGCAATTTTAATTGGATTATAGGTGTTAATATTCTTAACCAAACCATAAACTGGTTTTTCAATTTCAGGTTCAAAAGTACCAAACATTCTATCCCAAATAATTAATATTCCAGCATGATTTCTATCTAGGTATTGCGGATTTGTCGCGTGATGAACCCTGTGATGAGCCGGTGTGTTAAAGATAGCTTCAAACCATTTTGGTAATTTATCAATAAGTTCCGTATGAATCCAATACTGATAAATTAAACTAATAGACATTTGAGCCAAAATCATAACTGGGTGAAAACCAAGTAGTGGTAATGGTAACCAAAAAACAAAAGATATAAAACTACCCGACCAAGTTTGTCGTAGTGCTGTACTAAGATTATACCGTTGTGATGAGTGATGTACAACATGGGAAGCCCAGAAAAAACGATTTTCATGACTAATTCTATGAAACCAATAGTATGTAAAATCTTCAGCAAAAAATATTAAAACCCATGCCCACCATGTAAAGGGTATTGTAAATATTCGAAAATTTAAATATATATATGTTAAGGTTCCAATAACTATTGCTTTTGCCAGAATACTTAATAGTACATTGCCAATTCCCATAGATAAAGAAGCTGTTGCATCATTAACAGTATACGATTTCATATTTTTTTTATTTGTAACAATTACTTCAGCAATTATCGTCAGAATAAAAAATGGTATAGCATAATAAATTAGATTAGGAATCTCAGGAACGTCTATCATTTTAAAATTTAATTTGTTATAATAAAGTACAATTTTATAACATTTTTTAAAGAGAACAAAAAAACCGCTTTAATTTTTAAAGCGGTTTGACTATTTATTATCTAAAATTCCTTTAAATGGGAATGATACTTTTAGAAAATATATCTTAATCCAAATTGCATTTGCCATCTAGATGTTAAACTCGTATCGTAACCATAAGTTTTTGTCAAGTTACCATCAAATGAATAGGTAGGTACTTTATTCTCGTCAACTGAAACTCCAATAGGTTGAATTGAATTAGGTTGTTGTACAACACCCCAGTCAGAATTTAACATATTTCCGAAGTTTAAAATATCAATACTGAATTGTACAGTTTG
>Ga0209013_10003652_pt1 | contig 13608 bp, 12 predicted proteins | sample Cruoilmetagenom2_FD_187291 | JGI IMG/M metagenome (GOLD analysis project Ga0209013, IMG submission 187291) | Oil polluted marine microbial communities from Coal Oil Point, Santa Barbara, California, USA - Sample 2 (SPAdes) (version 2) | ecosystem: Environmental > Aquatic > Marine > Oil seeps ... | reverse complement strand
ACTCCTGGAAATAAAATAAAAAAATTATCTATTCTAAATTTCCTTAACAACACTGATAGTTTTAAAAAGAGAGGGTTAATTCTTTTTATTAAAAAAAAACCTTCTTTCCCCTTGGTTTGATAGAATGGCATAAAAATTTTAGCATTGTATTTAGATTTTATTTCTGAGTTATTACTCAACGCAAGAGATGTTCCTTTTTTAATAAGTTGAAAACTCTTAAAACCTAGTTTCATCTTAAAAACTTCATCTTCTTTAATTTTATGCAAATAGATTACTTCAGAAATTTCTCTTGTTTTTTTTGACGCCATTAAAAGCTGATTGTAATATTTTTCAAAATCCAATACCTCAGTTTTATCAATAGCATTTGTAAAAACTAAGGATAAATATATAAAAGCAACTCCATTTATTATTGCCTCTTTTTCATAATGTTGACCAGATTCAAAGCCAAGCGAAACATAACCAAGAGTGTTAATATAGCTCAACAAAGGCCCTGTTAAATACTCTTCTATTCCTAACACAATTGAAACAGGAAATAGTCTTGAAAATTTTCGGTTTATTATAGCATCATCAATAGTAATAAATGGCAATGTCTTGCTAGAGGTAGTGTGTAAATCTATAAAATAGAAAGGTCCATTATTGCTATTTAATATTTCTTTTAAAAGATGAAATAGTTCGATCTGTTCTTTTTCTTCATTATTTAAACCTTTCTTCTTGTTAAGAGATTCTAGGTTAGGCTTTGTCCAAATACGATTTAAATCAACGTCAACATATCTTTGGTCTAACTCAAGTGCTTTTCGGTTTCCTAACACACCATAAATAGTACCTTTAATTATTTGATTTTGTGATTTAATTTTACTTAAAACTTCTTGTAGCGCAAACACTCCTGCTGTTTCGTTACCGTGAATTCCAGAAAAATAAATAACAGTAGGTCCATTTTTATTTCCTTTTACTTTACCTATTATCCTATCTGCTGAAATTGTTTTTTGTAACGCCTTACTGTAAACTTGTGTCATCTAATCTAAAATATCTTTAGTTGTAATTATACCTATTAACTTGTTGTATTTTACAACAGGGAGTCCTTTAATTTTGTGTTTTTCCATTAAGGCTTTTGCTTCATTTAGACTATTATATTGATTAATTGAAATAACTTCTTTTTTCATAATGTGCTTTATTGAATCTTGAAGCATTTTGTCATTATTGATATATGATTTAATATCGGCTTTTGTTAATAAGCCTATCAACTTTTTATTGTTATTAATTACTGGAACATGATGAACGTTCTTCCATTGCATAATATTTAAAACCAATTCTATGCTATCATTTTCATCAACCGAAAAAATGTCAGTACTCATAGCGTGCTTTACCAATCTGCCATGTTTAACAAGAGAAGACGAGTGTTGCTGTAGTACATTCCAAGAGGATACAGGGAAGCCCGTCTCTTGCTTTTTATAAAGATTGGACGTTAAGGTTTGAAGAGCATTTAATGGTTTTTTTGATTTTAATAGATTTCGATAACTCTTTCTAATCCATTCCGCTCCGTTTTGTGATTTTACTCTGTTTTCAATAATAGTTAAATAGTGTTCTGCATCTTTTCTTGAAACTCCTGCATTATGTAATCCTCTATATGCCATAGGGAGTAATTCTTCTAAAATCAATTTCTGACTGGTAATAAGTTTGTTATTCCAATAAAATTGAGCAGCTACTCCATAACGTGCTGCAGTATAAAAGTTTGATTTAATATCCTTAAACTCCATTTTATTGTCAATATTATCATACTTTTTTGGTCTGCCTATCATAACCCCTACCCAAAACATCATATTTGCAATCTCGTCTGCAACTGTTGGTCCTGATGGAATATATCTGTTTTCAATTCTTAGGTGTGGTTTATCTTTACCAATACCATAGCAGGGTCTATTCCAACGATACACAGTACCATTATGGAGACAAAGTGCCATAAGTTTAGGAGTTTCATTGTTTTTGAGCATTTCAATGCTATCCTTAGTGAATTTGGATGTTACCAAACTTCTAAATCTTGAAATGTTGTCTCTATAAATATCAGCGACAGACCCTCTAGACCAATCATTACCAAAGCTTACTCTTGCTTGTTTTTGATTTAACAAAAACGAGTTTGCTCTAGTGTCAACACTTTGACTAAATAAAGCAATTCTCGTCTCACTCCATAATTCTTTGCCAAATAACAAAGGAGAGTTAGCGCAAGCACTTAAAATAGGACCAGAAATCGCTTGTGCCCAATTATAACTTTCTATAAAATCATCTGGATTTATTTGAAGATGCATCTGAAAGCTCGTATTACAGCCTTCTAGCATAACAGAGTCTTGTAACAAATTTACCTCATCCACGCCTTTTATGTGAATATAGAAATCTTGTTTTCTTGATTCTTTTATAGCTTCATTTAAAACATAATACCTTTGTATTGGTGTCATGTTTTCTTCTTTTATGTGTTTTAAAGATAATGTTGGTAATATGCCTGTTAATAGAATTTTTGTATCTTTTTTTTCTGCTGAAATTTTTGCTTTTTTAAGTAAGCTTGAAAGTTGATGGTGTAATTCGGAAAAACAATCCCCTTTTAGTTTTAAAGGGCTTAAGTTAATTTCTAAGTTATAGTTTCCAATTTCTGTCGTAAAATGGTCGTCATCTATTTCCTTTAAAATATCTAATGAGTTGTTTTTAGGTAAAAAATCATTATTCACTAAACAAAATTCTTGTTCTACGCCAATTCGAATAGGGGTTTTTTCGATTAACCCTTCTTTAATCATAATATCCAAAGCTTCGATATCTTTAATTAATTGATATATATAACTAGCTTTCTCTTCTTTGGTGTTAAGTTTTGTGACCTTTAAAATCCCCATAACTCTTACTTTTGTTATTGTATTAACGTGTTAAATTACTATAACACAGGAAAATAAAATATGATTTTTATCATACGCAAGCTTTGCGTAACCACCTCTTAAATGTTATTCCTATTTTTGTACTCTTATCGTTAAAAATGAATTCAAAATTCTCAAATAAAGAAAAGCTTAAGAGTAAAAAATTAATTGATCAATTATTTACTGAAGGGAATTCCGTTTCGGCACATCCTTTGCGGTTGGTATTTATCGAAACGCATTTTGATGATGCCGTTAAGCTTAAGGTGGGTGTTTCTGTGAGTAAACGGAATTTTAAAAAAGCCGTAGATAGAAACAGAATAAAACGCTTATTAAGAGAAGTGTATAGACTAAATAAGGGTTTATATTTTAACAACATTACAACACAATATGCGTTTATGATTTTGTACATTGGAGCAGAAATGCCCAACTTTAAAAGCCTTGATGATAAAATTAAACTATTATTCGAACGATTTTTGATTAAGGTTATTAAGGATTAAAACCTTGATTATATGAAATTTTTATTATCCCTTTCCGTTGTAATGCTTGCATTAGCCTGTTCTAATGGTGGTTCAAATGCTAATAATTCAGATGGGCTTGAGGCTTTTAGTATGGAAGACGCTGTTACTGAAACGGTAATGTCTTCAAAACAAGTTTTGTCTGCGCCAAACTCTGATAGGTCTATTCAACAAAAATTAATTAAAGAATCTTATCTAAATTTCGAAACTCAAGATTTAGATAAGACTTACATATTTATTACTGGTGTTATTAAACAAAACGGTGGGTTTATTCAAGACGATAATTCTAATAAATCTTATAATCGTATTTCTAGACGTCTAGTGGTAAGGTTGCCTTCTGTTGAATTTCAAAAAACAATAGATTCTATTAGTAATCATGTAGATTTTTTTGATACAAAACGAATTTCATCAAGAGATGTAACCGAGGAGTTTATAGATATTGAAGCGCGTTTAAAAGCAAAACAAACTCTAGAAAAAAGGTACCTCGAGCTACTTTCAAAAGCAAAAAATGTAAAAGAAATTTTAGATATAGAACGTGAGCTTTCTAAAATTAGAGAAGAAATAGAGGCTAAACAAGGGCGTTTAAAATATCTTAAAAACAAAGTGTCGCTAAGTACTATTAATATTGAGTTTTACAAATTAACAGCTGAAAGTGGTGTTACAGTTTCTTACGGAACTAAAATGTGGAATGCTGTTAAATCTGGTTTTAATAGTATCTCATTGTTCTTTTTAGGCTTATTACACATTTGGCCATTTATATTAATAGTTTTATTGTTCCTCTTTTTTATTAAAAAATGGATTAAAAAAAAGCAACCTAAGTAATGTTATTATGAAAAACATATTTAAAAAGAAAGTATTAATTCCTGTTCTTGCTATTTCAATTCTATTAACTGGAACAGCTTTTAAAAGCGATTTTTTTGAAATTGCAAAACAAATAGAAATCTTTACCACTTTGTTTAAAGAACTCAACATGAATTATGTTGACGAAACAAACCCTGGTGATTTAATGGATACTGCAATTAAAGGCATGTTAAATGATTTAGATCCTTATACGCGCTTTTTAAACGAGCAAGATGTTGAAGCGGCTAGGATAAATAACACAGGAGATTACACTGGAATTGGAGCTACAGTAAAAACTCTTAAAGATAAATTATTAATCGTAGAGCCTTTTAAAGATTATCCTGCCGACAAGGCTGGATTAAAAGCGGGTGACGAAATTATTAAAGTTGAAGATATAAACATTATAGATTTTAAAGAAAATGCAGGCGATTTATTAAAGGGAGCTCCAGGGTCTAAAGTGAATGTTACTTTTTTAAGGCAAGGAAAAACAGAAATTGCAACTATTACACGTCAAGAAGTTGAGGTTAATGCTGTTTCTCTTTTTTCTATGGTTGATGATAAAACGGGTTATGTCGCTTTAACGAAATTTAATAGTAAGGCTGCATTTGAAACATCAAGCGCTTTTAAAGAATTAAAAGCAGATGGCGCTGAGCGTTTAATTTTAGATCTAAGAGGAAATCCAGGAGGGCTATTGGGCGAAGCGATAAAAATAGTGAACCTTTTTGTCTCTAAGGGTCAGTTGGTAGTAACCACTAAATCTAAAATAGAAAAGTATAATAAAACTTATGTGACGCAAAATGAGCCTTTAGACACTAAAATACCACTTGTTGTTTTAATTGATGGAGGAAGTGCTTCTGCTAGTGAAATTGTTTCTGGTTCATTGCAAGATCTCGATAGAGCTATAATTATTGGTTCTAGAAGTTTCGGTAAAGGCTTGGTGCAACGCCCTAAAAAGTTAACTTATGGCACACAAGTTAGAATTACCATTTCTAGATATTATACACCTTCAGGAAGGTGTATTCAAGCTTTAGATTATTGGCATCGAGATGATAACGGTGAGGCTGTTCGTGTAAAAAAAGAAAATTATAATGAATTTAAAACTAAAAATGGTCGCTCTGTTTTTGATGGTGGCGGAATCGAGCCAGATATCGAAATTGCTTTATCTAAACACGCTCCAATTACAAAAGTTTTAATCGATAATAATTATATTTTTAATTATGCTACTAACTTTTATTACAATAACTCTGTAGGCGATTTAAATAACTTTAAGTTAAGTGACTCCGATTTTAATGATTTTAAAACCTATTTAAAATCTAATAATTTTGCTTTTCAAACCAAAACAGAAAAAGCACTTGATAACGTTAGAGAAATAGCCTTTGAAGAAGGATTAATTAATGACCTGTCTAAAGATTATAATACTCTTGCGGCTAAACTTAATATTATAAAAAATAAGGCTGTAGATGATAATAAAGAACAACTAAAAACGCTTTTAGAAAATGAAATTGTAAAACGTTATTTTTATAGAGAAGGCTTATATGAATATTTTTTATATCATAATGCTGAAATTAAATCGGCCTCAGAGGTTTTAGGAGACACCAATAGATATAACAGTTTTTTAAATTAAAAATTAAGGTTTTAGTTAAGGTGTTAAAATGAAAATAATAATCTTCTTTTTTCTAATTATTAGTAGTATTGCGTTTTCTCAGGAACAGTTGAAACATGAGGTTTACTTTGATACGGATAAGTATGATGTTCCAAAAATTGAGCAACAAAGACTTCTTTTGTTTATTAAAAAACTAGATAGTTTTAAAATTGAAAAAATATCAATTTTTGGATTTTGTGATGATATTGGAAGTAATGCTTATAATCTTAAACTTTCTCAGCAAAGAGCGGATGTTATTAAAGAGTTGTTTTCAAATCATGAAATAGACGAATCCATAATAAATAATGTTGACGGCAAGGGAGAAGTCTTACTTAAAATTGTAAATACTAAAGATGTTAATATTATTAGAGGATTAAATAGAAAGTCTGAAATTATCATAAGCTTAAAACCGCCTCAACTAATAGTTGTTGAAGAAAAAAAGGAAAATAAAAAAAGTTTGAGTGATGACCTTGCTGTTGGTGATAAAATTGTTTTAGAAGATATTTTATTTAAAAGAGGATATAGAACAATAGCTCCTGAATCTATTGAAACACTTGAAAAAATAGCAACAATTCTATCAAAAAGGGAAAACATATATTTTAGTATTCAGGGTCATGTGTGTTGTACAAAAAATAGTAGAGATGCTGTTGATGCTGAAACCAAAAAACAAAATCTTTCGTTGGTTAGAGCTAAATACATTTACGAATATTTGGCGAAAAAAGGGGTGTCTAAAAAACGTATGAAATATGTTGGTATGCGCCGTAAGTTTCCACTTGGTGGAGATCCTAAATTTGACAGACGTGTTGAAATAGTGGTTACTCATATTTCTAATAAAAGTAAATAATTGTTATTTCTTTACCATCTCGATATGCGGAATTCCATCTTCCAAGTATTCCTTTCCTTTTTCTTTAAAACCGAGATTTTTATAAAAAAAAATTAAATAAGTCTGTGCAGAAATCTTAATTTGTGTTTTGTTAAAATAACTTTTTACAGCTTTAATAGATGCTTCCATAATAGCATAACCATATTTGTACTGCCTTTCATTTTGTTTAACTACAACACGACCAATACTAGCTTGATTAAAATAATCTCCTGGTTTAAATATTCGTGTGTAAGCAACTATTCTATCGTTTTTAAAACCTAATACATGAAGTGCTTTTTGGTCTTTATCATCAATATCTTGATACACACAATTTTGTTCTACAACAAATACTTCGCTTCGTAATTGAAGTAGTTCATAGAGCTCTTGTGTAGTGAGTTCTTTAAAAGATTTTGTTTTTATATTTATCATTTAATCTTGAACAATAACATCTTTACTATCACATTTACCAAATTCTGGTTGTATGTTTATATGATTAATCTCAAATTTATCAAACAACAATTCTTCAATATTTATTAAAATCTTATCAAATTGAGATAATGTGATATCATCTTTAAAATCTATATGTGCTTCAAGATGAATTTCTTCTTCATTTAACTGCCAAATATGAATATGGTGTACATTTTTTATATCTTTTAATTGTTGAAGCGTTGTTACAATATCTTTTACTTCTATATCTTCTGGAGTAAATAGCATTAATACTTTAAAAGAGTTTTTTAACAAATCAAATCCAACCCAAATCAAGTATAACGCAATTGCTAAAGTTAATAAGCTATCCACCCAGAATATTTCATAGTATTTCATTAATAAACCACCTATTAGAACTGCTACAGAAGCAAGCATATCTGTTAATAAATGTAAATATGCGGAACGCATATTCATGTTTTTTTCTGCATCTTTTTTTAATAACAACACACTAAAACCATTGGCTAATATTGCAATAAACGATAACCATATTACTAAATTAGATTCTATAGTTTGTGGATTATAAAAACGTTTAATTGCCTCAATAATTAATAATACCGCAACTATAACTAATGTTGAAGCATTAATAAATGCTGCTAAAATTTCTGCTCGTTTATAACCAAAAGTTCTATTAATTGAAGCATCTTTTTTAGCTAATTTATTAGCTAAATAGCTAATTATTAGAGAGATTACATCACTAAAATTATGTAATGCATCACTTAATAATGCTAAACTACCCGATACTATTCCTCCAACAACTTGCGATGCTGTTATAAGAATATTTAAAAAAATAGATATTAAAAGATTTTTTCCTTTTATTTCTTTATGAGAATGAGTGTTATTATGGTTGTGTGAATGAGAATGAGCCATTTAGCATGTTATATCTATTTTATTTACTCTATTTTTATGTCGTCCTCCTTCAAAAGCAGTATTTAAAAATGTATCTACTATCTCTATAGCTTGTGGTAGCGCTGTAAAACGTGCTGGAATACTTAAAATATTTGCATTATTATGTAGTCTTGCTAAAGTTGTTATTTCTTTAGTCCAACATAAAGCAGATCTCACTCCTTGATGTTTATTAGCTGTCATATTTGCTCCATTACCACTACCACAAATAATAATACCAAAATCTGCTTTATTATTTTCAACATCTTCAGCTACTGGGTGAATAAAATCTGGATAATCTACACTATCATTAGTGTTTGTTCCATAATTTTTTATTGTAATTCCTTTAGTTTCAAGATGTTTTATTATAGCAAATTTATAATCTGTTCCTGCGTGATCATTACCTATAGATATATTCATTTTTAATATTTATTATTTAGTTATAAAAATACAAAATAAGGTTTGTAAAAAAACAAATTGTAGATTACTATATTAATAAGTTGTTCATATCTATTTACTATAATATGAAAGAAATATTTTTATATTCTAATATTTTTTACAATTGAAAACTGTAAGTTAATAACCAAAAATTTAATATACTTTTTTAAATAAACTTATAAAACATAAAAAGATGAATATGAACAATTATTTTAAAAATACTTATTAATATAAATTAGTAGATTATGGTTATAAACAACTGTTAATAGTTATTGTAAAACACTTTAAAATAAGGTAGTTAAAAATAATAAAGCTGTTCATTTCTTCTCTATAATATGTAAATTACGTTATTTCAAAACAATAATTTAAAAAGTTATAGTAACAATTAACAAACTATAAACAACAGTATTTTTTTTAAATTTTTAAAAGAAAATTAATTATATAATATATAATGTGGATAACTCTTATAATATAAAAAAAATTAATTAATTTTAAGTTTTTTAATATTAACTTTAAATAAATATTCATTTAATATTTAAAACGTAGCTTTGCAGCAATCTTAATGAATTGATTTAAAATAATTCATAACATTTTTATATAACTTCACATTAAATAAGTGTTCGCCCGAATACATTAAAAATCAATTATATTAAGAAGAATAAATGACTAATTATAATAATGACAAGAAAGAAAAAAAGGAAATCTAATAACAAGATTTCAAACCTTACTAATACAATCTTAAGTATTTTTAAAAAAGAAAGAAACCAATCCTTTAATTATAAACAAATAGCTGCTAAACTTGGTGTTAACGATGCTAGTAGTAGAAATCAAATTATAAAAAAACTCCAACAATTAAAAATTAATGGAGATATTGAAGAAGTAGAAAGAGGAAAATTTAAAGCTATTGTAAATACAGAATATTATACTGGAATTTTAGATTTAACATCAAGAGGTTCAGGTTATGTTATTAGCGAAGATTTTGAGGATGATATCTTTATTGCTTCAAATAATATAAATAAAGCTCTGCATAATGATGAAGTGGAACTTTATATTTATAAAAGAAGAAAACGTGGAAAGCTTGAAGGAGAGATTACACAAATAATAAAAAGAGCTAGGACAGAATATGTTGGCGTTATTCAAATTCATAAAAACTATGCGTTTGTTGTTGCTGATGATTCTAAAATGTATAAAGATATTTTTATTCCAATTAATAAAATAAATAAGGCTGAAGAAGGAGATAAGGTTTTAGTTAAGTTAGAAGATTGGCTAGAAAATACAGATTCTCCTTATGGTAAAGTAATTAAGACACTCGGTAAACCAGGAGAACACAATACCGAAATTCATTCTATTTTAGCTGAGTATGGTTTACCTTATGAATTTCCTCATAAAGTAGAAGATTACGCTAATAAATTAGATACTTCTATAACTCCTGAAGAAATAAACAAGCGACGAGATATGAGAGATGTCTTAACGTTTACAATAGATCCAAAAGACGCAAAAGATTTTGATGACGCCTTATCGTTTAAAGTATTAGATAATGGAAATTACGAAATAGGAATTCACATAGCAGATGTATCTCATTATTTACAAGAAGGAACTATTTTAGACGAGGAGGCTTATGAGCGTGCAACCTCTGTTTATTTAGTAGATAGGGTAGTGCCAATGCTTCCTGAAGTGTTATCTAATAATGCATGTTCGTTGCGTCCTCATGAAGAAAAATATACATTTTCTGCTATTTTTCAACTCAATAACAAAGCAGAAATTTTAAAACAATGGTTTGGTCGTACAGTTACATATAGCGATGCACGTTTTGCTTATGAAGAGGCAGAAGCTATTATTGAATCTAATCTGAAGTTGAGCCCTATCCAAATGTCTCAGTTAAATAATATAAACACAACAATACCAAAAGAGGTTTCACTCACTGGTAATGCATATAATACAACACCAGAAGTAGCGCAAGCTGTTTTAAAGTTAAATGAATTAGCTAAAAGACTACGTGCTAAACGCATGAATTCTGGTGCTATTTCATTCGATAAAGTTGAGGTGAAATTTAATCTAGATAGCGAAGCAAACCCAATAGGAGTTTATTTTAAAACCTCTAAACAAGCTAATAAACTTATTGAAGAGTTTATGCTTCTCGCCAATAGAAAAGTTGCCGAATTTATAGGAACTATAAAACCTCAAAAAACGTTTATCTATAGAGTACATGATGAACCAAATGATTCTAAGCTTGCTGCACTGCAAGGGATTGTATCACGATTTGGATATAAATTAAATTTTCATGACAGAAAAACAATATCCAAATCATTAAACAACTTATTAAAAGGAGTTAATGGAAAAAAAGAGCAAAATTTAGTAGATACACTCACAATTAGAACCATGAGTAAGGCAGAATATACTACAAATAACATTGGTCATTATGGATTAGCTTTCGATTATTATAGTCATTTTACGTCACCAATTCGTCGATATCCAGACGTAATGACACATCGTTTATTGCAGTATTATTTAGATGGAAATAAATCTGCTAATCAAGAGATTTACGAAGAGAAATGCCAACATTCCAGTAACATGGAGTATTTAGCAACAAAAGCTGAACGGAATTCTATAAAATACATGCAAATTAAATTCATGCAAGATCATAAAGATCAAGAATTCTTGGGAGTAATCTCTGGTGTTACAGATTGGGGAATTTATGTTGAAATTATTGAAAATAAATGTGAAGGCATGGTGAGAGTTAGTAGTATAAAAGACGACCATTATATATTCGATCAAAGTGAATATGCTTTAATAGGAAGAAATACTAAAAACATGTATCAATTAGGTGACGAGGTTATTGTAAAAGTAAAAGAAGCCGATTTAGTAAAAAAGCATCTAGATTTTCATTTAATTGGAAAAAATGAGGCATAGTTATTGATAAAATAAGTTAAACAAAAAATAAATTAAAAAATGAAACGCGTATTTACAATTTTAACAATTTTAGTTGCAACAGTTGCAATTTCTCAAAACACTGATATTGAAAAAACTATTGGTGAATTTACCGAACTTAAAGTATATGATTTAATAGAGGTAAGATTAGTTAAATCAGATGAAAACAAAGTAATCATTTCAGGAAAAAACACCAAAGACCTTTTAGTTATTAATAAAAATGGTAAACTAAAAATTAGAATGATTCTCGAAAAAAGTTTTGATGGTAAAAACACAACAGTAACTCTTTACTATACAAATGTGGATATTTTAGATGCTAATGAAGGTGCAATAATTTCTTCAGAAGATACAATTAAGCAGTATGAGTTAGATTTAAAAGCTCAAGAAGGAGGAAAGATTTCTATTAATTTAGATGTAAAAATTGCAAATATAAAAGCTATTTCAGGAGGTGTTATTAATACCAACGGAACAGCTAATTCACAAAAAATAACTTTAAATACTGGAGGTGTTTATCAGGGAAAAAATTTACAAACCGAAACCACAACTGTTAATATAAAAGCAGCAGGTGAGGCAGAGGTAAAAGCCTCAGACCTTGTTGATATAAAAATTAGAGCAGGAGGAGATGTTTTTGTGTACGGAGACCCAAAAACAATAAAAGAAAATCGTGTGTTTGGAGGACGAGTTAAAAGAATGAAAGAGTAATAGTATTACAAATCAATAAACAGAACAACTAAGCGTTCTTTATATTATATTTGTAAAGCTTATTTAAGTGCTGAATTTTTATTCAGCATTTTTAATAAATAATAACATGATAGAAGATATTCAGGCGGCAATACCATTAGGCTTCTTTCTTAGCTTCATGATTGGACCTGTTTTTTTTGTTCTGCTTGAAACAGGTGCAACTAAAGGGTTTAGAGCAGCTGTTGTTTTTGATTTAGGTGTAATTATTGCCGATATTTTCTTTATTGGGTTAGCATATTTTAGTAGTTTTCAGCTTTTAGAAAACTTAAGCAATCAACCAGGCTTATTTGTTTTTGGTGGTACGATAATAACAGTTTATGGTATTATTATATTTCTTAAAAAGCCAAAAAAAAGCACAAAAGGAGTAAGTGAAATAATTTTTATAAAGACCAATTATTTAGAACTTTTTATTAAAGGATTCTTGCTTAATTTTATAAACATTGGAGTTTTAGTGTTTTGGCTTGGGGTAATAATAATTACTGGACCAGGTTTAGAAAACGATATTAATAGGTTTTTTGTGTTCTTCGGAACCATGGTGCTTGCCTACTTTGTAACAGATTTGTTTAAAATTTTATTAGCAAAACAACTTAAAAGAAAATTAACACCAAATCGCATTTTAAAGATCAAAAAACTTTTAGGTTTAATACTTATTATTTGCGGTCTTGTATTAATTGTTAAAGGATTTTTACCTAAAGACCAATTAAATCCTCAAGATATTATTGAAGAAATAAGAGAATAAAAAAAGCCATTTCTTTTAAAGAAATAGCTTTTTTGAGGTGTCGAGCGGATTCGAACCGCTGTAGATGGTTTTGCAGACCACTGCCTAGCCGCTCGGCCACGACACCTTTTAAGACAGCAAATTTAAAAAAAATAAAGTGTTCACACTACTTAGGTTCTTTTTTTTCTTTTTTCTGTCATTCTTATTGTTACTAATCCAACATCGCCACCAATAGGAGGATTTATTTTAGAAACCGAAATAGTTGCTTTAGTTACCAAATCACTTTCTATTAAAATTCTATTTAAAATGCGTTTAGCTAAAACTTCAAGAAGTTTTGATGGTATATTCATCTCTTCTTTAACAATTCTATTTAACAGCACATAATCTACAGTATCATTTAAATTATCTGTTTCGCTAGACGTTTCTAAATCTGATTTAACTATAAGATCAATCCTATAGTCGCTACCAATTTTAGTTTCTTCCTCTAGACAGCCATGATAGGCATAAACCCTTATATTTTCTAATTTTATAGACCCCATTAATTTGTAAAGAAATCAAAAATATTACTTAACGCACTAGTTTTTGCCTTATAAAATTCAGTATATGTGCAACGCTTACATGTTACCGAAGAATATTTTTGGTTTTGAATATCAAATATTTTAGACAAC
>Ga0209013_10003651_pt1 | contig 13609 bp, 12 predicted proteins | sample Cruoilmetagenom2_FD_187291 | JGI IMG/M metagenome (GOLD analysis project Ga0209013, IMG submission 187291) | Oil polluted marine microbial communities from Coal Oil Point, Santa Barbara, California, USA - Sample 2 (SPAdes) (version 2) | ecosystem: Environmental > Aquatic > Marine > Oil seeps ... | reverse complement strand
CGTCACGCCATGGAGCGAGATGCGCGTGGTAGGTGTTGCGCCGTGGATCAGCGTTACGCGGCTGAAGCGGACGAGCCTCGATCGTCGTCCAGGGACCCCAGGGATCGAGCGCAACGTCCATGCTGAACCGGTCGCCCCAATAGCCGTCAGTGGTCGCTACGGCGACCCATTGACCATCCATGAAGCGCGGTTGCATCGGGAACTCTGCCCAGTGACGTTGCAGGATTGGTGCCGAAGCTGCGGCGTTGGTGGTCCAACCCTCCGCGGTGCGGTACTCCGGCTGAGCCAGCAGTTGGCCGCGTGGAACACGTGCCAGGTACATCCGTGTTGCGGAGTGAGGGCCATTCCAATAGCCAGCCTCACGCGCAAGGTTCTGTTCGAAGGAGTTGGCAAACAGGTAGGTATGAGTTGCATCGCTCGCGACGGCGTATCCGTAGACCGGTGCCACTCCAGAGTTCGGCGCTCGGCGAAAGTCCAGCCGCGCCATCGTGTTCGGGTCGTACGTGGCGAGCCACGTCTCGGTCGGATGCCAACCGAGACCATCGGGCGGAACAGGATCAGTTTGATCCTTGACCATCTTGACCCAGAACACCTGCAATCGACCGTTGTGGACTTCTCCGCCCATCGGCCAGAACCACGTCGCGGGAGTCACACCGTTGCCGATCTCGAATGGCTGCGGGCGGTCAGGCGAACCCCCGTGCAACAACCGGAAGCAGCGGCCCTCCTGAAGCACTGCGGCATTGTGCACGAAGCTCGACTGGCCGAGCGTGGATGCCGCCCCTGACTGGTCGATGAAGACATCCTGGAAGAGCCAAAGGTACCGGTTGCCGCCGAGTGGATAAGCATGCTGGTAGTCCCAGCCGAGAACCGGCCCCAGCCGACCCGCGAAGAAAGCGTCGAGAGCACCAGCGCTGAGATCGGACGCACAACCGATATTCGTCGAAAGATGTCCGCTCGCTGTAGTCGATCGCGTCGCCGCCCACAGCGGTGGTGGAGCCGGTGGCAAAGTCTCTGTCGGCTGTGCCTGCGGGACGGGCCGCGCTACCACTGCAGGGTCGTCGGCATCCTGCGGTGGCGGTTCGGCGGGTTCACCGGCATCGATCGCGGCAACTGTCGACAGTGGCGCAGTCGACGTTGGCAGCATCGAGCTCGTCGTCGATGACGACCTGGTCGACGTCCGTACTGGCGTGGTGGCGGTCGTCGTCGAGTCCGAGATCTCCCGCGCTGCCGAGACCGACTCAGTCAGGAGGTGGCCAGACGGATCACTCGGAGACGTGACAAGTGCGACCAATCCCCCGATCAGCAGCACCGCCAGCCAACCAGCCACGATTGCTCGGCGTCGCGGCACCGTCGGCGTTGCCTGTTCAGTACCCATTCGGGTCGGTACCGGACGAGTGCGACGAGTCGCCCAACACTTCGAGCAGCGCATCGAGCAGCCCGCTCGCGCCGAAACGGAACGTCGCCGGAGTTGCCCACTCACTGCCCATGGCGGATTCGGCAACGTCGAGATACGACGCCGCGTCTGCATACGAACGAATGCCGCCCGAGGGCTTCAGGCCGATCGAGTGGCCCCGATCACGCGCTTCGGCGATTACGCCGACCATCGCGGTCGCCGCCGACAGGCTCGCCCCCGCCGAGACCTTTCCTGTCGAAATCTTCACGAAGTCAGCACCGTTATCGATGGCCAGCGCCGCAGCTGCTGTGACGACATCCGGCTCGCCGAGTTCCCCACTTTCCAGTATCACCTTGAGCAACTGCGGTGGCGTGATCAGCGCCGCCACCTCGGAAACCACCTGGGCCGCATACTCCAGGTCACCATCGAGGAACGCTCGATAGGGCAGGACGACATCGATGTCGTCGGCTCCCGCATCCAGTGCGGCCCGAGTGACGGCGAGCACCTCTCCGAGTGGCTCCTCGCCCGTCGGAAAATTGACGACAGTAGCGACGCGCACGTCAGAGCCGGAGAGGTTCGCGACGCAGCGGGCAACGTGCTCGGGCCACACACAGACAGCAGCCGTCGCGTGCCTTCGAGCGCGTGCACAGAGATAATCGATGCCCTCAGCAGAATGATCGTCAGCGAGATCTGTCAGGTCGATCAGCCCGATCGCGCGACGCGCCAGCGCATCGTCAACCTTGCGGGGTCGGCGCCCGGGGTGCTGGAGATCATTTATCACATCCGCGACCGTACTTCAGCACGCCACCGTTACGACCTCGCTCGATCCTCAAGTCAAATAGCGAGGCGAGATCCGGGATCGAAGAAGTGCATGTTCGCCGTGGAAATGGCTATCTGCAGAGAGTCGCCCAGCTTGACCGTCGATCGAGGGTCGAAACGTGCGACGGCATTGGCGGCATCGAGACCCACCTTTTCCTCAACGGCATCGGGGTCACCCGAATCAACCGTTGGCGCCTCGATTCTGAAGTGCACCATGATCTCGGAGCCGAGTGCCTCGATCACCGTCACCTTTGCGATGATGCGCTGATTGTCCGGAACTTCCGGAGTGAGAGCGGCATCTTCATAGTCCTCGGGTCGAATGCCCACGATGACGGACCTACCGTCGTAGTCGCGTAGCGCTGGATACTTGGCCAAACACTTCGGCGAGAGTGCAATCTCATGGCTGCCGAGCGTCACAGTGCTCGGATCGCGGGCCAGGTTCAGCGTTCCTTCGAAGAGCGTCATCGAGGGAGATCCGATGAACGCGCCGACAAACACGTTCGCCGGATGGTCGTACAGGTTCTGCGGAGCGTCGACCTGCTGGAGATGGCCATCCTTGAGGACGGCAACGCGGTCACCCATGGTCATCGCCTCGACCTGATCATGGGTGACGTACAGCGTGGTGACCGCAAGTTCGCGCTGCAGTGCCGCTATCTCGGCACGCATCTGTACGCGCAATTTGGCGTCGAGATTCGACAGCGGCTCATCCATCAAGAATGCTGCAGGCTGCCGCACGATTGCGCGCCCCATGGCGACACGCTGCCGCTGACCACCCGAGAGCCGACCGGGCTTGCGGTCCAGGAGGTCTTCGAGTTCCAGCGTTGCCGCCGCCTTGCGCACCCGCGATTCGATTTCCTTCTTTGGAACCTTCGCCAGCTTGAGCGCGAACCCGATGTTGTCATAGACGGTCATATGTGGATACAGCGCGTAGTTCTGGAAGACCATCGCAATATCTCGATCTTTCGGCTCGACGTCGTTCATCACTCGATCACCGATTCTCAAAGTGCCGCCAGTGATCGATTCGAGACCGGCAATCATTCGAAGCGCGGTCGATTTCCCGCAGCCTGAGGGCCCGACAAGAACCAAGAATTCCTCGTCTGCGACGTTCAGGTTCAGATTGTGAATCGCTTCGAAACCGTTGTCGTAGATCTTGGTGAATCCCTCGATTTCGATCTGCGCCATCCCAGCATCATCGCCGATCCCCGTCGCGATGGCGAAGACCGGCAGGTAGCGTCGCCCCACGTGAATCAGATGAAGAACCGCATGCAGGCCCTCGGCCTGCTCGACCGCTCATTCAAGGCCGCAACCGACGATGAGCTTTCAACTGCCATCGAGAACCTCGATGACGACCATCGAGAGGGACTCGAAACGTTTGTGGACGAGCTCTCACCAGAGGGTATTCGCGCGGGTGTCAAGGCCGGGCGCATCGATGGCGACATGGAGACGATCGCAGCCGTGTTGACCGACGCATGCCTCGCCGACTGCATCGAGCAGCTCGGCGATCACGCCGACAATCCGTCAAGCGAGCAGCTGCGGGAAGTCAATCCCGGCCTGATCGAACGACACGGTGTGGCGAGCGTCAGAATCATGCTCGCCTCCACAGTTGCCGGCGAAGCACCAGCCTCCGCGATCATTCGCGACTTGCTCAAATCCGATGAATTCGTCGCTCTTCCCAAGGTCGAAGACGTACAGATCGCCCCCCTGCTCGACAACCAGAAGCGCAGCGACGAAGAGCAGGACGCGATTCGAGCCAAGCGTGCCGAAGCCAAGCAAGCCAAGAAACAGCAGGCCCGCGACCGCAAGGCGCAGTCGAACGCCGCTCGCGGCCGCAGCTGAAGCTCGCCGAACCCATACATCCAGGTTCAGAACAGTTTTTCTGACCCCACTCCCAGCACGCTTCGTTCGTGCTCGAGCAGCCACGCCTTGGAGTCGAGGCCCCCGGCGAAACCCGTGAGCGCTCCCCCCGAACCGACCACTCGGTGGCAAGGGACGATGATCGAGATCGGATTGCGACCATTCGCAGCACCAACCGCGCGGGCCTTGCGCTTGTCGCCCATGCGATCGGCCTGCTCTCCATAGCTGATCGTCATGCCGAATGGGATCGACGTGAGAACCCTCCATGCGGATTGTTGGAACTCAGTGCCCGTCGGATCAAGAGGTATGTCGAACACTCGCCTGTCACCCGCGAAGTATTCCGTGAGTTCGGTGACGGTCGCCTCGATCACCGGATGATCTGGTTGCTCGATGGCGCCACCAAGTCGTACGCGTTTCGGATTGTCATTTGGCCAGAGCACGGCTCGGATGCCGTCGTCACCGGCAACGATTGTCAGACGACCGACGGGGCTGTTCATCGACGTCTGGTACAGCATTGATGTTGCAGAATTCATGTTCTCCGTGTCCTCTTTCGAATGGATTCATTGAAGCGCTAGGTATCGATTCAGCCAAGACTTGCCCAGAGGTGATGGACCGCATACGACCGCCACGGCGCCCACTTCGCTGGCTCTTGAGCCGTTGCTCCCATCGCTTCGAGGGCGTGACGAACACCGAGGTCGGTTGCGAGGAATGTGTCGGGGTGACCGAGGCCGCGCATGACCACATAGTTGGCTGTCCACGGCCCGATTCCCTTGAGTTCGAGAAGTTGTTGACGCGCAGTCTGCGGGTCGGCGCCTGCATGTAGTTGGACTGCTCCACCTGCCACGGCCGTGGCCATTCTGCGGATCGTGTCGCGCCGTGTTGTCGGCATCGAGAACGCATCGTCGCTCGCGTCGGCAAGTGCACCGGGCTCTGGGAACACATGGGTGAGTTGCTCGTCGTCGATCTGCAGAACATGACCGGTTGCTCCGACGACTCGACCGGCAACAGTTCGTGCTCCGGCCACGGACACCTGCTGACCGACAACCGCGCGTACAGCCGTTTCAAATGGGTCCATGCTGCCCAGAGCCCGGCGCCCAGGCTGCCTACGAATGAGAGGCCCGAGTTGTTCGCTGGTGACGAGGGCCGAGTCGACAGCCTCCGGGTCATTGTCGAGATCGAGCAGTCGCCGAACGCGCTGCACGGCGACCGCTAGGTCGCTCCAGGATTCGAGGCGGACGCAGGCCGCGATGTGATCGTCATGCGCCACCAGGTCGACAACGCCCTGACCGGCTGGAAGCCCCAAAGAGCGCCGATAGGTAGTGCCGTCCCAAGCCTCGATTCCGGGAATTGCTCGAACGCCGAGGAACGATAGGGCGGCCTGGCCGGCGAAGGGCTGGCGGGTCGGCAGGCGAAGATCAACAGCAGTCGGCCGGGCAACCGATGACGGACCGGGTGCCACGGCCGCGGCGGCACGCAGCGCGGATGGAGCCGAGGCAAACACCTCGTTGATCGTGTCGTTGAACTGGCGCACGCTGCCGAAGCCTGCGGCAAACGCCACATCGGTGAGCGGCATGGCGGTCGTCTCGATCAGCAAGCGGGCGGTGTGAGCTCGATTGGCCCGAGCGATCGCAAGCGGCCCGGCACCGAGTTCTTCGGTGAGTAGCCGATTGAGATGGCGCTCGCTGTAGCCGAGGCGCCGAGCCAGTCCCGGGACGCCTTCCCGTTCGACAGTTCCATCAGCGATCAGTCGCATCGCACGGCCAACAACATCCTGGCGCGTGTTCCAATCCGGCGAGCCAGGAGATGCATCAGGACGACAGCGCTTGCATGCCCGAAACCCGCGTTGCTGAGCGGTCGCCGCAGTCAGGAAGAACTCCACATTGCTGCGCTTCGGCGTGATCGCCGGACAGCTGGGCCGACAGTAGATACCGGTGGTATGTACGGCCGTGACGAAACGGCCGTCGAAGCGGCGGTCTCGGCTCCGCACGACGGCGTAGCAATGGTCCTGGTCCAACTGGAGCACGACCTCATCATGGCGGAGTCATCCTCCAACTACCAGCGGAAATCGGACGTGACGATCGGGGGCTAGGAACTTCAGCGCCGGCGGATCGGAGGGTACGGCTCGAGCTTCGAGTAATTCCCAACCGGCCCAGCATCGGGAGCACTTGCTGGCACAACCTTGCTGCGCAATACCCACAGCCCGAGTACGCATGCGGCGACACCTCCCAGGAATCCGAGTTGCTTACCGACGATCTGGGCAAATGCTCCAATCACCAGCCCGCCGACGGCCGAACCGACATCGAAGAACATGGTGAACGAACTCACCGCCCATGCTCGGTCGCTGTCTCTTGCCCGGTTGACGGTCAATGCGAGCAGCGACGGATAGTTGAAAGCCATTCCTAGGCCGACGAACACGGCAGCAACCCAAAGGGCCGGGATAGCTGGGATTGCGGCGAGTATCAGGAGGCCGATCATCAGGTTCCCGAGCGCGATCGTGACGGCGCGCCTCGGCCCGAGTTGTTCCGGCAATCTCGCGCCAAAGATCCGTACGAGAACGGAGATCAGCGCATACAACCCGAAGAGCCCGCCTGAACTCGCCAGACCGATTGACCGGGCATACTCGGGTACAAAAGCCGCGAAGCTCGTGAACGCGGCAATGCCACACGCAAGTACGACACCTGGCAGGACAGCTGCTGGGTGGACAATACGACGCCAACCACGGCTCGGCCGTTCGGATTCGCCAGAGTCCATATCCCCTTCGAGCGACTCGACGCGTGCCGGAGCAAACCAGGCGATTACGCCCGACAAGAGAGCAAACGACCCGGCGACCAGGAATGCCCGTTCGAATCGGCTGTCGTTGAGAACCCACTCCCCAAGAATCGGGCCGACGCCGATACCACCGAACACGGCGACCGAGAAATAGCTCGCTCCTTCCGCGCGACGATCTCGAGGTGAGAGGTCAGCGATCAGAGTTGCCGCGCCGACGAACACGGCGGCCTCGCCCACGCCGGTGAGGGCACGCATGATCAACAACTGCCACAACGAGTCAGCCTGGCCGGACAGGGCCCCGCCTATTGCGGCCAGCACTGCACCGGCCATCATGAGGCGCCGCCGGCCGTAAAGATCAGCAAGACGACCGACGAGTGGCCGGACGGCGACGGCGGCCAAGGCGAATACGGCAACCGTGAGCCCGATTCCGAATTCACCCGCTCCCAGCGGCCCCTCGATGAACAGTGGGACGAGCGGGATCAGCATCCCGATGTAGATGAAGAACACGAACGCGGTCAGCGTCACAATGACGAACGGGCGCGTGATGAGAGCGGCACCCGCTTGCCGGTTCACTGCCGCCGCCGGCTCCATCTCCTCCGTCCCCATGGAGGCCATCCTGCCCAGCAATCTCCTCGTCCCCAACGCGTGATCAAGTTGCGCTGTATATGCGCAAGAAGATCACGCATTCGGGTTACTTGGTTGGGGGCTTCGGCTCCTTGGGGAGACCGAGCACGCGCTCGCCGACGATGTTGCGCTGGATCTGGCTCGTGCCGCCCCAGATGGTTTCGGAGCGCGAGAAGAAGAACGACGACATCATGGGGCTCACCGGGTAACCGTCACGCTGTGTGTCACGTGCCGCTCCGGGCCAGCTATTCGACTCGGGCCCGGTGTTGATCAGCATCGATTCGGCACCGTAGATGTCGAGTGCCAGTTCCATTGCCCGTTGATGCATCTCCGACCAGAACATCTTGTTCGTTGCACCGAGCGTGATCGTGCCCATGTCCTTCGAGCCGGTGAGCGTCGCCGACAGGTTCCGCAGCCCGTTGATTCGAAGGATCTGGAACTTCGTGTAGAACTCCATCAGGCGCTGCCGGATGAGCGGCTCTTCGATCGTCCCGTTCTCGGTCGCAGCCTCGACGAGGAGTCTGTACTCCTCGGCAAAACGTCGATAGCCGGTAGTTGCAGACTGGCCTCGCTCGAATGCGAGCGTCGAGTTGGCGACCTTCCAACCGTTGTTGACACCTCCGACCACTGCATCTTTGGAGCAACGGGCGTTGTCGAAAAATACCTCGCAGAACTCGGCCGTTCCGTCGGGCTGGGTGATACCTCGAACTTCGATTCCGTCCTGCTTCATCGGGACGAGCATGTATGAAATGCCGCCGTGCTTCGGGGTGTCCGGATCAGTTCGGGTCAGCAAGAAGCAGTAGTCGGCGTGGTGCCCCCCAGTTGTCCAGACCTTCTGTCCGTTGATGACCCATTCATCACCGTCAATCGCAGCTGTGGTCTTGAGACTCGCCAGATCGGAACCGGAGTTCGGCTCGGAGAAACCCTGGCACCAGCTTGTAGTCCCCTGAAGGATCCCTGGGAGGAACTCCTTCTTCTGCTCCTCGGTTCCCCATTGCAGCAGGGTCGGCCCGACCAAAGTGTCGCCAAAGAAATCACCACGCATGGGGGCCTTCGCGTTTGCGAACTCCTCAGACAGCACTACGCCCTGCATCGTGCTCAGGCCCTTGCCGCCGTACTCAGTTGGCCATGTGGCACAGATCCAGCCCCCTTCAAACAACTTCGACGGCCACTGAGAATTGAACTCGGCACGCTCGGCATCGGTCATCACGAAGCCTTCGTCGAACCAACCGTCCGGAAGGTTCTCGCGCAGCCAAGACTTGATTTCGACTCTGAATTCCTCTGCTTCAGGGGGATAGATCAGATCCATACACCCATTCTGCCTGCGAACTTGACCCGCGGGTCAAGTTGAGTCAGATTTTCAATCCGCACGTTTCACACGCCCGAAACAATGTGGCCTCAAGCGCGAAACGACCGCACCGTATCTTGCCTCGCAATCCGGACGGCAACGGCGCCGTCCGGATGCCCATTCCCCTATCTCCCTTGGAGGACCCGTGCGCAAACGTGCGCTTCGAATCATCTCCGGTCTTGGTGGCGTCGCCGTCATCTTGGCCATCACACCCCACACCGCCCTTGCCCAGGAGGTGCCGACCACGCAGGACTACCTCAATAACCTGTGGGTCTTCATCGCCGGCATCTTCGTCTTCTTCATGCAGGCAGGATTTGCACTTGTCGAAGCGGGCCTCACCCGAGCAAAGAACGTTGTCAACATCTTCGCCAAAAACATGTCCGATGCCATTGTCGGCGTGCTTGCGTTCTTCGCCAGCGGCTACGCCCTCGCCTTCGGAGGCGGTGGCGGCTGGTTCATGGGAACCGACTCGTTCTTCCTGGAAGGAAATGACCTCGCCGACATCCCGGCCGGTGGCTTGAGCGTCGCAACGACGTTCTTCTTTCAGGCAGTGTTCGCAGCTACCGCAGTGACGATCGCATCGGGCGCAATGGCCGAGCGAACCAAGTTCAGCGCCTACGTGGTCTTCTCGGCCATCATGTGTGCGTTCATCTACCCGATCGTGGTCCACTGGACGTGGGGTGGTGGCCTCATCGCCGACATCAATATTGGTGATGCCGTCTACTCCGACTTTGCCGGTTCAGGCATCGTGCACATGACCGGTGGCATCGCCGCATTCATGGGAGCATTGTTCCTCGGGCCACGCATCGGCAAGTACGACGCCGACGGCAATCCCAGAGCCATCCCGGGCCACAGCATCCCGTTCGCGATTCTCGGCGTGTTCATTCTCTGGGTTGGCTGGTTCGGCTTCAACCCCGGATCGGAACTCCTCGCAGACGAATTCGTCTCGACAGTTGCTGTCAACACCATGCTTGCCGCAGCCGCTGGCGGTCTCGCCACGACGATCACCATCTGGATCAGGGCAGGCAAGCCCGACGTCGCCATGATCGGCAACGGTGTACTTGCCGGTCTCGTGGCGATCACCGCTCCCTGCGGTGCCGTAACGCCGCTGATGTCATGCCTGATCGGCTTCGTTGCCGGTGTCATCGTGGTCTTCTCGGTGTTCTTCTTCGACAAGATCAAGATCGACGACCCGGTCGGCGCAGTCAGCGTGCACGGCGTCTGTGGTGCGTGGGGACTGCTCTCAATCGGGCTGTTCGCAACCTACGACGACGCCTTCCTGGGTCGCGAAGATGCCGGGCTGTTCTACGGCGGGGGCCTCGAGCAGCTTGCCGTTCAGGGCCTCATGCTGGTCATCATCCTTGCTTGGGTCTCGATCACTACGGCAGCGGTCTTCGCTGGCCTCAAATACACGATTGGCCTGCGAGTAACGCCCGAAGAAGAGATCGAGGGTCTCGACGTCCTCGAGCACGGGCTTTCCGGATATGCCCCCGACCTGGCTCACACGAGCTGAACCATCGATCGACTGAAACTCAAAGGAATCAACAACATGAAACTCGTGACAGCAGTCATCAAGCCGTTCAAGCTCGACGACGTCAAGGATGCCCTGAAATCAGCTGGGGTCACCGGTCTCACCGTGACCGAAGTGCGTGGCTTCGGCCGCCAGGGTGGTCACACGGAGACCTACCGCGGAGCGGAGTACAAGGTCGACTTCGTGCCGAAAGTCAGCCTGCGGGTAGTCGTCGATAATGACGTCGCAGACAGCGTTGTCGACACAATTGTTGCCTCCGCGGCGACAGGAAAGATCGGCGACGGGAAGATCTGGGTCAGCGATGTGGATCGACTGGTCCGCATTCGAACTGGCGAAGAAGGGTCCGACGCCATCTAGCGGCGTGCTGTTGGCGGGTCCTCCGCCACACAGATCCAGGCCGAAATTCGGCCACACATTCACGTTGAGCGGGAGCCAAGATTTTGGCTCCCGCTTTGCGCGGCCTATGGTCTCGCTTCCATGAACTCTGGTGACACAGCATGGGTCCTCATGGCCACTGCCCTGGTGCTCTTCATGACGCCGGGGCTGGCCTTCTTCTACGGCGGCATGGTCCGCTCGAAGAACATGCTCGGCATGTTGATGCAGAACATCTTCGCAATGGGTCTCATATCGACGATCTGGGCAATCATCGGCTTTTCGATCGCATTCGGCGGTACCGGAGCATTCTTCGGCAACTTCGACTTCGCGTGGCTATCGGATGTCGCAACTCTCGACGGCAACATCCCCGGAATGGCATTCGTTGCTTTCCAGATGATGTTCGCCGTGATCACACCCGCATTGATCACCGGCGCCACGGCTGACCGATTGAAGTTCGGCTCTTATGCCGTTCTGATCGGGATCTGGTCGATCATCGTCTACGCCCCGGTTGCACGATGGGTGTTCAACGAGAACGGGTGGATCTTCGAGATGGGTGCCCTCGACTTCGCCGGAGGAACCGCTATCCACATCAATGCCGGTGTGGCCGCGCTGGCGGTCGTGCTGGTGATCGGCAGTCGGCGTGGCCACGGTACCGAGGCAATGCCACCACACAATCTGCCCTTCACAATGCTCGGTACGGGGATCTTGTGGTTCGGCTGGATCGGCTTCAACGCCGGGTCGGCACTTGCCGCGAACGGTGTTGCTGCCCAGGCGGTTGTCAACACCCACCTCGCCGCCGCCACGGGAATGCTCGGCTGGCTTGTCGTCGAGCGGATCAAGACCGGACATGCGACGACCTTGGGTGCCGCTTCCGGTGCCGTCGCAGGTCTGGTGGCCATCACACCAGCCGCTGGCTTCGTCGGTGGCGTCGCCCCAATGATCATCGGAGCGATCGCCGGAATTGGGTGCTTCGCCGCCCTCGGTATCAAGGCAAAGATGAACTGGGACGACAGCCTCGACGTCATCGCCGTCCACCTCGTTGGTGGACTCATCGGCACAATGCTGCTCGGATTATTCGCCGATGCTGCGGTCAATGGAGACACTGACGGCTTGTTCTTCGGCGGCGGCGTTGAGCTCCTCAAGGATCAAGCAATCGCCGCGCTGGCCGTCATGGCTTTCTCTTTCACCGTCACCTTCGCCCTGGCCCAGGGGATCAGCCGCACGATGGGCCTGCGAGTGTCCGAGGAAGACGAATATGTCGGGCTGGACCAGTCGCAGCACGCCGAGTCCGCCTACACGTCCTGACAAACTGGAACGAGGGTCCCATGAAACTGATCACAGCCATCATCAAACCGTTCAAACTCGACGATGTGAAGAATGCTCTCAAGGCGGTCGGTGTCACCGGCATCACTGTCGAAGAGGTCCGCGGATTCGGTCGACAAGGCGGACATACCGAGACCTATCGCGGAGCTGAGTATCAGATCGACTTCGTCCCCAAAGTCTGCGTGCGCGTCGTCATCGACGAGGCCCAGGCAGACGAAGTGGTCGACACAATTGCCTCTGCGGCGGCGACCGGAAAGATCGGCGATGGCAAGATTTGGGTCACCGCAGTCGAGCGGATTGTTCGGATTCGGACCGGTGAAGAAGGGTCCGACGCCGTCTGACCGACAACCGGCTAGGTACGTCTCGCCACTGTTCGCATACAGTCGGGCCGATGACGACCATCGAGTCCGACAACGCAGTGGTGCCGCCGAAGAAGGCGGGCCGGTGGACCGCTCAATGGAAAGAGCTGTACGCCGAGGTCATCACGTCAGGGTTGTGTACCGGATGCGCAGGCTGCGTCGTTACCTGCCCACACGATGTCATCGGGTACGAACACGAAGAGGGGAAATACATCCCATTTCACCTCGAAGAGGAACTCGGTCTCGACAACTGCATCCACGGTGAGAAGGGCTGCACGACCTGCACACGAGCGTGCCCCCGATTTCGAGCCTGGGAACCATCCGCCGACATGCATCTGTTCGGGCGGGTCCGCGAACCGGACGAAATGGCAGGTATCTGGCGCCAGCTGTACCTCACTCGCGCCAGCGACGAGATGGTGCACCAAATGGGCCAGGACGGCGGCCTCGTCTCGGCGATGCTGATCTGGCTACGCGAGCACGACTACATCGATGCAGCACTGGTCAGTGGAGTCGAAAATGACGACGCCTGGAAAGCGAAGCCGGCCGTCGTAGCGACGAAGGAAGAGATCCTTGCTACCGCCGGAAGCCGCTACACCTACTGCGCCAATCCGCTTGCACTGCCCGAGGCCAAGGAGAAGGGCTACGAGCGACTCGCACTAGTCGGGATGGGATGCCAAACCTCGTCACCGCCCACCATGTGGGACCGCAAGGCCGGCAAGGTGTCGAAACCGTTCCTGTTCAATATCGGCCTGCTCTGTTCCAAAACGTTTGACGACGCCATCTTCACCGAACTCTTCGAGGCCAAGTACGGCTTGAAGAAGCAAGACATGGTGAAGATGAACATCAAGGGTGCGTTCCAGATCTGGATGAAGGACGGCTCGTACCACGAGATCAACCTCAAGGAATGCCATGCCTGGACGCGCAAGGGCTGTACGAGTTGCCCCGACTTCGCTGCCGAGCATTCCGACGTGGCCACGGGTGGCATCGGTGAAGACAACGACTGGACACTCACCATCGTGCGCACGGAACTCGGCGAGGAAGTGATCGAGCGCATGATCGCTGATGGCTCGATTATCGCCAGGCCCGCCCAGACCGATGAGACCGCGATGCGTCTGCTTCGGCTGCTGTCGATTGTCAGCCGCCGCCGTTGGCCGAAGGACGCCGAGCCCGCTCCGGCAATCGGCGTACCGCCACCGAAGAAGAAGAAGCCGGCG
>Ga0209013_10003650_pt1 | contig 13609 bp, 12 predicted proteins | sample Cruoilmetagenom2_FD_187291 | JGI IMG/M metagenome (GOLD analysis project Ga0209013, IMG submission 187291) | Oil polluted marine microbial communities from Coal Oil Point, Santa Barbara, California, USA - Sample 2 (SPAdes) (version 2) | ecosystem: Environmental > Aquatic > Marine > Oil seeps ... | reverse complement strand
CGTGCATCCTTTACCGTCGCCAAATCCTTGAAAAACTGACCCATTACAGCTCAGCACAGCAAATTGAACAGAAGACAGAAGCGGAAGAATGAGTTCTAAGCAACAAAATCAAATAGCTTATGCAGACTGCTTTTCAGGAGTAAGCGGAGATATGTTCCTTGGTGCCCTGATAGATGCTGGCCTGCCTCTTGATCATCTACAGGCAAAACTTAATAAACTAGACCTGGAAAGATTCACAATTCGAAGCTTTAAGCATCAGGACCAGGCAATCAGCGGCGTCGGAATTACAATCGACTTTGAGAGTTCTGAGAAAAACAGGACCTGGGAAGATATCAGATCGCTTATAGAGAACAGCGGCTTACAGAAGAGGATAAAAGAAAAATCGCTCAAAGTTTTTACCTGCTTAGCAGAAGCAGAAGCCAAAATACATGACTGCCGGGCAGAAGATGTCCATTTTCATGAAATAGGAGGGCTGGACTCTATTATTGATATCGTAGGCGCGGTCATTGGACTCGATTATTTTGGAATCGAGCATCTCATCACCTCTCCACTGCCCATGCCCAGAGGCTGGATACGTTGCGACCACGGCATGCTGCCGCTGCCTCCACCTGCTGTCTGTGAAATTTTACAGGATGTTCCGGTTTACGGGTCCAGTATCAATCAGGAGTTGGTAACTCCAACAGGAGCTGCACTTGTCAAATCACTGAGCAGAGATTTCGGCGACCTTCCTGCCATGAAGATCAACCGAACCGGTTATGGAGCAGGGAGCCGTAAACTGCCGGGAGATATTCCCAACCTGTTCAGGCTTATCATCGGCTATGAAAGAAAAGTGGGAGAAAGTGAGGAGGTTGAAGTAATCGAAACCAATATGGACGACTGGTCGCCGGAGTCCTATCCCCATCTCTGTGAGCAGCTCTTTGCATCAGGTGCCCTTGACGTAAGCCTTGTTCCAGTGCACATGAAAAAAGGAAGGCCTGGATTTCTTCTCAGAGTCATTACGAATGATGCCTGTTCCTGGGAAATAAAAAAATGCATTTTCAGTGAAACCACTACCATCGGCCTCCGGTTCCGTCGTGAGAAAAGGATGACCCTTCCCCGGGAAACAGGGAAGGTGAACACAAGCTGGGGCCCGATTCAGGTGAAGCGTTTAGAAACGCCTACAGGGTATGCTTTATATCCCGAATATGAAGACTGCCGCCGCTTGGCGCTTGAAAACAAAGTGCCGTTAAAGGATGTTTATGCAGCGGTGAACAGATGTTCTCCCGAGGAATTTGAGAAAGCGAAGGATAAAGGTTAAAGGGGAAAGGTTAAAGGATTGATGCTGGGTGCTGGGCAAAAGTTAATAAACCGGAATCCAGTTACCAGAATTAAGTTTTGGGGGCCATTTCACGCCGCCGAGCAGCGGAAAAATTACCGGATTAGCGCGAAGACTGTTTGAGCGAAGCGAGTTTCGCAGCGCCCGGTTATTTTGAGCAGCGTAGGGTATTCCACGAAATCGGAACAAGTGACAGGCTGCCTTTTCTTTGGTTCGTTTCTTTGGGCAAGCAAAGAAATGAACTATATTAAAATGATTGAATAGATTCTAAATTGACTATCAACAACATTCAAAAAAGCACTTTCAAACTACTTAAGTCATAACAATGCATACTCTGATAATGTTCATCGCCACGGGATGTTACAGTGGCTATCTGCCAAAGGCTCCTGGCACCTGGGGCTCTCTTGTCGGCCTCCTGTTATTTTTTCTGCTGCATACCCTTAATTTGCAAATCTATCTTGCTGTCGTAGCCGGTATATTTGTTCTCGGCACCTTTGCCGCCGGGGAAGCTGAAAAGATTATGGATCGTAAGGATCCGGGTCTTATTGTAATTGATGAGATTGTCGGCATACTGATCACCATGATCGCTATCCCTGCTACTCCCCTGGCCATGGCTCTGGGTTTTGTCCTTTTCCGCATATTCGATATATGGAAACCCTTTCCAATCCGTCTTATTGATCAACGATTCCATGGGGGACTTGGTATCATGCTGGATGATATTGTCGCCGGCATATTCAGTCTGGTAATTCTTCAGGTACTGGTCCGTTTCCTATTCTAAATAATTTTTAGCCGTAAAGCCTTACCTCAAACTGTTCAACCCCACAAAACTGCCGTTGTTATCCTCGGCAAGCCTACGCATCAACGCCGCAAAACGTGCAACATTCATCTCTGCCGCGGGCTGGGCAAAAAGAACAGGAAAGCCAACGGAGTGAATACGTACCCGCCTCTCGTCCCCCCTGAGAGATTTATTGATCTTGTCAACCGTATCAACTACTTCCTGGATGGATCCCCTGGAAAAGTCATCCCCGAACACATACAAGCTTATTTTTTTATCCGGTGCATAAAATCTGCGAACCGCACTGGTTATTCCCTCAACCGGACTTGAATTGGAAAACGGTTTCCAGGTGGCCAGCCGTTTCAAGATCGACCGGCGGCGAGCCGGACTGTCCGGAATCCAGCGGCCGCTGTACTGTGAAAACATGTAATCGCCCATATCATTCATCACCTGAATACCTTTAACACCCGGGTAAACATCCAGGACTTCAGCCATTTTCCGACGGACAAGCGGCCAGGCAAAGCGCTGCATGGAACCAGATGTGTCTATTATGAAGATAATATATTCGCTGTCCACCGGCACACCCCCAATCACAGCATCGGTTTCCGGCGGTTGGTAGCTGTTCTGCAATCGACGCATCTCTTCGCTCAGGTCCTGTTTTGCTGACTGCAGCCCCTTTTCAATAAGGGTCTGGGTGTCAAATTCTAACCTGGAGGTTCTGAATTGACCACGGATTTTCGACAGGTCACCGATCAACCTGGCAATTTTCTCCTGCGAATCGGAAAGCTGTGTCTGCTTTTCGGTCAGCTTCCGGTTCATAATCCTTGTTTCGCCACGTATTTCAAAAAGCTCCTGTTCCAGTTTCATGATCAGGCCACTCAGGTCCACACTCATTTTCTCTATTACCAGGGGCTCTAAAACCATGGAAATAACCAGCAGCAGGATGATCGCCCCAAAACCACAGGACACTACATCCAGGAAGGAAAGATTGAATATATCTATAGTCCGGCGCTGCTTTTTCATGGCCAGTCACTTGTCGGTGTGAGAAATGAGCCGTTTGTATCCACAGCCAGCCTCCAGAACATAGCCGCTGCCATGGGGTCTCCTTCCATGGGAAAAAGAATGGTATTCACAGGGATATCCTCTGGCAATGCCTTCACAGCTCGATCAAAATATTTCAGCCGCTGGCTGCCGGAGACCGCTTTTTTGCTTATTTTTTCCGTTCCCAGAGTCGGCAGACCGTCAGTGAGAAGCAGGATGTTATCAGGTCTGGGGCGAATAGAAGCGGCAACCTTGAAGCCGTTTGCAAGGCTGGTTCCTGCCCCAGGCACCTGTTTATGCATGGCCCTCATCATTTTGCCGACCATTTTATTATCGGTTGCTGGAATCCATTGTCCTGCCGTTTCAGGAAGGACAGGGGATGCTGCCGTATTAAATCCATATACCTGCAGGCTGGAATCGGGTGGTAGATTGGCAACCAGCCATTCAGCTGTTTTAAGGGTCTGCTGCCATTTCGGCGAAGCCTGTTTTGTTTTGTCATCCATGTTGCGGCGCCGAATAATGTTGACTATGGTTTTGTCCAGCATGGAAGCAGAAACATCCAGCAGCAGCAGTACCCGCTTGCCCCCAAGTTTGAGGCCAGTCAAATACTGCCGGTTTCCCTCGCCTTCGAATCGTCTAATCTTCCTGCCGTCCGCCTGGTCCGCTTCCAGTTCAGCGCCCAATCTGCGATGCTCCTCATCCATGCTCTTCAAATCTGACTGCAGGTCATTTATGTGTTTCTTGCGGGCCAGGGTCTGGTTCTGCAGGTCGGCCAACTCCAGTTCGATTTTTTTTATCTGGGCCAGCATCTCTGCCGACCTTCCCTGGGCCTTAATAAATTCCTCATCAACTGTCCGGGCGCTGTTCTTTAATTCCACCAGATGCTTGCGGCCCGCATCAACCTCAAGTTCCTGCCGCTTGACCTCACCACGCAGGTCTTCGTGCTGCTCTTTACGTGACCTGATGGTGTCGGCGTTGATAACCAGGACCAACAGAACTACGGCACCAAAACCGCAGAACATGATATCAAGAAACGACAGGTTAAAAGGTGACAGGCTTTTTCGTCTGCGCATAGCAAAAATAGCCTTAGGGAAGCGGTCTGGTCTGCAGCCGGCTGATCAGATTTTCATCGCACCATGACTCAGTATCAAGTACCAGTCTTTCCTGCATGAGTTGCAGCTGGTGGATAAAAAACATCAGGACAATAGAAATGACCAGGGCAATAAAGGTGGAGTTAAAGGCCACTCCGAGGCTCATGGTCACCCCGGTAATGTCGCCTTCTACCGCCCTGTTCGCCTGGGACAGAGCAGCACCAATACCCCGTACCGTGCCGATAAAACCAACCGAGGGAATGGCCCAGGCAATGTAACGGATCGTCGAAAGCTCGGACTCCAGCCTTTCCCCCTCGGATGCGCATAGATCCCGCACGGCGGTGGCTGAATCCTGGACATTGCGGGTGGCGCCAAACCGCTTTATGGCAGTGCGCAGTGCCCGAGGCAATAGAAAATGCCAACTTTGCTTCGGCAGTTCATCAAGCCTCTTAGTTAACTCCCTTGTATCTTCCGGGCCAACCGGCATGCCACCGGGTAATTGCAGAAGATCTTCTTCCAGCTGACGCCGCTGCTGCCATGACACGGCCCCCTTATACCCCAGAATAGCAATAGCCCAAAGCATCAGGACAAAGCAGGTTTCCTGCTCATAGTCCTTGATCACTACATAGAAGTTTCGCTGCTGTACATACTCTGGATCAGCTGTCAATTGAGCCTGCTCTGCTGCTACAAATGCTGCGGCCTGCGGCCGGATCACGGTTACATAGGCACCGTGCACCAGAATAAAGGCAATGAGCAGTGCAAAGACCTGAAAAATCAATTCTTGCGGGAGTTGCCTGGGCATAAGAATAGTCCTCTGTTAAATATCTGCTGGAAATGAAACCACCGAATCAGCACCGATTTTCTCACTGGGCACAAAAGGGCGCGGCCAGCTTCCGTCCCTTAATAATTCTTCCCGACTGTCCGCCGGGGTTTCAGGAGCGGATTGGGTTTTTTCTTCCGGCTCAGCCTGCCCGCTGTCTTTCTTGGGCTCAGCTGCTGCCATTGCTGCAGCAGCAAAAAGGACAATGAAAAAAGCAATGATCCTCTTCATCGTGCATACCTTGCTATACGAAATCCAATATCATCACGTTTTTTCCGGCTATAACCGCGATAACCGAGACGCACCTCGGTAATTGAGCCATCTCGCCAACTGGCCCCCCGCACCACATGATGGGTGCCGGACTCCGGACCCGTCGGGTCTGCTTTGACTCCACCGGCAAGAGGTGTATAGGGGGTGTAATAATCATGGCACCATTCAGACACATTACCATCCAGGTCAAAAAATCCACCGGGGTTTTTAGGAAAGCTTGCCACTGGGGCGGCAACAGCAAACGTGTCGCTGTATCCCTTTATAACAAACGGCAAAATTGCTCTGGCCGATTCATCGGCATAATTCCCGCTTTTGTCCCGGGGAGGGAAGGTGCCTTGCCAACCATAACGCGCCACCTCCTGCCTGCCAGCCAAACGTGCCCCATAAGCCCATTCCGCCTCAAAGGGCAGCCGGTAACCGTTGGTAAACGGTTTTATTGGGACCATTTTACCGTTTTCTTCCCGGTAAAACGGATTGAGCCCATCCTGTTTACTCAGCCAGTTCATATAGCGGCCCGCGTCCTCCCAACTGACATTGACCACCGGCTGCGTATCGTTGTCAAGGGTGCGGCGGGCAACTGTACCGGAGAAATGGTCGGGTTTGAAAAGACGGAATTCAGCATTGGTGACCTCCTTGCTGCCCAGATAAAAGGCGCTGTTGATCTTTACCTTGTGCTGGTACTCATTAGATCGCCGTCCCTGCTCTCCCCTTGATGAGCCCATCTGGAAGGATACTGGATGCAGCAGAATAAGTTCCTGACCTCTGCCGGTTGTTTTATTGTCCTCCAGTTCGGCAGATTGCTTCATATGTCCTACAGGCGTAAGCCGGACATCTATCTGCCGGCTGTAACTTTTCTGTGGGGTAATGATAAGAATCTCGCTTTCGTAGCCCTTGGCGCGCACCTCAAGAGCATGTTCTCTCACCGTCAGCTGCAGGCGGCCCATTGCTTTGCCATGCAGTTTACCATCAATATACAACTCCGCCTCGGGTGGCTCTGCGGTAAGAAAAATAATGCCGAATTCGGGCTGCAGGCTGAGCGCCAGTTTCTGTGCCTGACCCGGCCCCAGGATAATTTCTTTTCTGAATTCTTTATAGCCTGGCAGGCTGAGTGCAAAAGTATGCTCTTTTTTTGCACTTATCTCTACAGCCAACGGGGTACTCCCTTTGTAGACAGAATCAACCGTTACTGTTGCACCGGAAGGTTTGCTTGTTAATTCAATCAATGCCGGAGAAAGTTGCAGGACAACGGTATCAGGCGATAAGCTCGTCCCTGCTTCCACATCAAGTTTTATTACATGGGATGAAAAATCCTGTTTTTGCAAAACAATTTCATGACTGCCTCCAAACAGTTCAAAAGTGACCGGAGTTTGCCCGTATTCCCGGTCACCTATCGTAACTGAAGCACCTTCAGGTTCTGTGGACAGGGTTATTACTGCCCAGGCAGGAGCAAGGACATAATCAAATTGTTGCTTCTTGCCGAGCCCCTCTATCTTCACCAGCTGCCCCTGCTCAAGATATTGCTCCCTGAAAATGCGAATACGGTGCTCACCTGCTGCAATCTGCACATCCCGCAACGGTGTTGCACCGATGTTTTGTCCATCAACAAAGATCTTGGCTCCGGCAACCGGGGTCGTAATAAAATCTATCCTTCCCGGCAGTTTCTCAAGGGTAAAGGCAAAAATGTTTGCTTCATTGCCTGAGATGGTGACCGGCGCCGCAAGTTGCTGATAACCGGCTTTTGATGCCCTGACAGTATACTCTCCTTGCAGTCCAAGAAAGTGGGTACCGAATTTAATGACCGGCGGAAAACCTGAAATGGAAACGGTATCAGGCTCAGGACTAATGGCAACCTCCAAAGACCGCGCCGTAAGCACAAAAGAAGTTGCCAGGAGAAGAAGCAGAAAAAAACCGATTATTAGCAGACTCATTTTTTTCCGCCGCCGGGCTGCGTTTATGTCTTTAGATGCCCGAGGCAACGGCTCGTTACCCCCCTCAATGTCCGGATGGGGACTGTCTGGCGGTATCAGCACCTCTTTGTCATCCACTTCGGCCACATGGATTTCCACCAGGTCTCCAGATATTATATAATGCAGAAGAAAAGAACCGATCCTGGTGGTATCGCCTGACTTGATCCATTTAGATGCGTCAACATGCCGGTCGTTATGATAAATGGGGGAAGAGGTTTCAGCGGGCTGCAGAAAAAGGTATCCCTTGGAATCACCTATATAGCCTTCGACTGCCATGGCTTCCTGCAATAAAATATGGGCGCCGGTGGTGCTGCCGATGGTCAGGGGCAGATCGCTGTCACCAAACTGGGAGATGGACCCTTTATGGTGGATTTCAATCAAACGGCTCAAATCGGTTCCTCGCAGCGTATGTCAACGGTAATGGGACTGTTGCCAGCCTGCACCTTCAGGGTCTTCCGTACGTCACGGAATCCCGGGCGGGACCCCACCACGGTATAGGATCCGGGCAGCAGAGACACCCTTTTTTCCAGGAACTGTCCGTACCGGCCGACACGATAGATTACCACGCTGGTTTCATTATCCGAACGCAGAATTACCTCAGCCGGGGTAGATGCTGTCCTGATAAGCCTGGACAGCTCGTTAATCTGGATTTGAACTCTGGATCCAGGATTTTCAATACTCTGCAGCCGGGCAAGGGTCATCTCGGCCTCCTGCATTGGACCGCTTTCCTGCAGACGATCAGGCCGTGAAACAATCTCCTGCACCTTTCTGTCCAGTTCAAACCGCTGCCGGGCCATTTTTCGCCCGGTCTCAGCAAAAGAAAAATGCGCATCTATGGCCAGCGCCTCATCATAAACCTGCAGGGTTTCGGCCCAACGTTCCTCTGCTGCCAGCCTCTCAGCCTTGTCCTGCAATTGAGCAAGCTGCTGAGCCTTTTCCATTGCAGCAAGACGCTGCCCGGCATCCCTGACACTTGCATCAGCCGGACGCAGTCTGGCTGCTTCAGCCAATGACTTTCGGGCTTGCCGGATATCATTTTTATTGAGTGCCTCCAGAGTATGGCTCATGGCCTTCTGAAAGGCTAATTTCTGTATGCGGTTTTCAACCCGTAACAGTGCTTCACGGCCAGGGTTAAATTGGCTGTCAATAACTATTGCCTCCTGCAGAACTTGCCGGGCGGCAGTTAAACTGTCCTGGCGCTCAAACTCCAATCCTTCCTGGTATAGGGCAAGAACCTGCTCAAGGTTACGGGCCCGATCTGCCCCGTGACGAGCCTGTTCATTATATGGATCAATGCTCAGCGCCATGTCAAAATTTTCTGCCGCCGCCGAACCGGCATGTTCAGCTAGGGCCTGCTCGCCATTTTCCAGGGCAGATGACAGCCGTTCCTCTTTGCTGGCCAGCAGGTCATTGAGGCCTCTGATACTATTTTGATAGGCTGCCTGTGACTCGGTGTATTGGTTTTCCTGATACTTCTGATCTCCCTCGGCCGCTTCTGCAAGAATGGCCGGATATTTATCTGCACCCCAGACAGCTATATCTTCTGCCTCGGCTCTCGCCTGCAGTCTCAGCCATTCTCCCAAAAACTGCTCTGCTTTTACACCAGCCTGTTCAGTTTTGTCTGGTGCAGGTTCTTTTATAAAGGTTGGTGGTGGAGATGGTGACAAGCTAACAGCTGTATTTTTCTGAGTTCCTGAATGGGGCAACAGCAAGATAACCACTGCTGCCATTACCAGCAGAACAAGCAGAGCAACCATGATCAGCAGCATTGTCAAACGGTTATCTTTTTTTCTGACTTTGTCCACCTCAGGCGGGGTAAGGGTTGGCCGCTGCCTGTCCGGGTCAGAAGAAGAATGCATAGTATTAGTCATGCCGGGACTTATGGTAAGGTGCCGTTTGATTGATCAGGGAGAGCCTCATCAGTTATCAGGCCTGTTTCCCTGGCATAGATTTGCTTGAGGATCTCACGCCATTTTGCATACTGCTCTTCTGCCGAGCCGGTCAGGCGGAATGTTTCACCCTCCACCTCGATAACCAGCGGCTCAGCCTCGGATGAAAACGATACTCCCAATTCCTCGATGACCTCCTTGTTAATGACAACCTCCTGGCTTTTTTGAAAGCCGGTGTAAATTGCATATGCCCCGCCGACGACCATCACCTGCTGCAGTGTATCGGTGGCCGCTGAGTTATTACTAGAATTGGAGCCGATTGCAATGGCACCGACAATGGCCGCCACACCAAGCAGCTTCCGCCTGAGAGCGTCCCGCTCGATCTGCCGCATGATGGCAACCTCTTCACTGCGGAATTGCCGCCAATTGGTATATGGTTCCCAGAGATCCAGGTAATATGCTTCATAATACCCATTAATTGCGTCAATCAACATATTATCCCGGGACCGGATGGATCTGACCCGCTCCATCATGAAATCGTTTGCAGCCGGCAGGTGGACAATATGCAGCCGGTTATTTTTATCATTTGACAGGTATTGCCCATAGACATCAGGGGCCATCAACTGGCCGTAGCGCAACTCGGCAACCCTCTGAATCTCCAGTATATCACCAAGGGTCAAACGGTTGCGGTATTCTGTCAGATCATTGGCAATTTTATTAAACAGGTCCTGAAAGGTGTCCTCTTTTTCAGGTTCAGTGCCCAAATGTTCATTCGGTAAAGCGGTCTCTGCATAGGTCTTCCTGAACCAGAGAACATTCCGGCTGTCCTGCGCCTCAACAGTCAGAACCAGACTTTCGCCGTCCGAAAATTCTATCTTGCCGCGTACCAGGACCTCTGCCCCGTCATCATCATCCGGAACGATGCGAACTGCTCCCCAGTAACCGGTGCGCTGCATAGAATATTTCAGATGAATTGGTATGAAACGGGCTTCCGCCTCTCTGATTTCAGGCGACAGACCAGCCCGTTTGTCGATCTTTTCAGGAAGTTCACCGGGATCAAAGACTTTTATAGAGACATTAAGAAGCTCATGGTCGCCAAATTCCTGCGGGGCCATGAGCGGTGCAACCTGATCTTCTACCTGTTTGCCTGGTACTGTTGCACAGCCGCCAAGGAGTACGAACGCAAGAAACAGAAAAGATGATAATGTCAAGAAACGCATAAACCTACTCCTGCCAAAGTTGACAGACTCGTAAAAAGTCTTTTGTACCGCTTTTGGATGGCAAAGTAAAAAGTTGCTATACAAGGAGTAGTGGTATCACGAAAGCGCAGGCATACAAATAGTATGTAGAGCATTTCGTGAGCCTGCTATGACGCAGTAGGGCGACTTTTTTCGAAGCCATCAAAGTTTATTTCTATCCAGGATAGGGTTTTCTGCTGTGTTATCAGACTCCCTCTTTATATTTACGGTACTCTTCCCAGAGTTTTTTCTTTAGTTCAGGATCTGTCTCTTCTTCAGCTGCCTCGCGCAGCTGCCGGGCTACTACATCATCATCCCCGGTTTCCAATTCCACTTTGCCCGGCTGCGAATTCCTGCGGTCAGACTGTTCCGCACCGCCCTCTTCAACTGGAGGTCCTGCACCTTCTCCTGAGCCTGCACCTTCACCAATGGTTGCAGTACCCTCCTCTCCTGTACCTGTTGCCGAACCGCCCGTTTCTTGAGCGGCCCGGGTTCCATCAGTTTCACTGTCCTGCGAATCCTGGCCTGCAGTTCCTTCTGAACCGGTTGATTGACTGCTTCCGGAGCCCTGGCCCGAAGTTTGACCGGTTCCTGCGGTTTTCCCCCCACTTCCCTGATCCTGAGAACCGCCATAACCGTAACCTGTTTCGCGGTCTTTGGGCTGTCTTGCAGCCAGGCGCTCTTCTTCTTTAAGCAGTTTATCGTCAAATTGTTCCAGGGAATCAACTAATAAACTCTCCAATTCCGCCACCTGCTCTTCACTGGTCTGTATCGAACCGGCCTGGACAGCCCCACCAAAGGCTTGGTTTCCCTCAGGACATGGTAGATCTTCAACAGCGGCCTCGCCTACCTCAGTCCGCAATTGCTGGCAATATTCATCAATTTTTACGGTGAGGAAGATTATGAATTTTTTGTAATCCTGCTGCTGCTTTTCTTCCAGGGCCGCATTCTGTTTTTTTTCTGCCAGGTCGTGAACTGCCCTGTGCCGGGCACGATCAAGGGCAATTACACTTTGCCGCAGTTCATTCCCTGAACTGACAATAGATGTTGCAGCAGCGTCCATTACAATGCTCAGCAACAGCAGCATAATGGTTGCATATAATATTCCTAAACGATTCATAGCTGATAAATAGTACCACCTGCTTTTGTTCACTGTCAACATCCTCGCTTTCGTTACTGTTACTTATGATACTGAAACTGCAAAAAACAACCTGGTGATTACATCACACTTGCCTTTGACTCTTATTTTCGTTACCATCGATTCAATATTAATAATATAATCATTCAAAAGGCATATGCACTTTTAGACTAGGCCTTAACTAGCCCTATAGAGATTCCAATCCATGAAAGATATCCCTCTGAACGAACGTATAATCCTGGCCCTGGATGTTGGAAATGCTGATCAGGCCAAAGAACTGGTCAGGAAGACTGAATCCCACATAAATTTCTATAAGATCGGCCTGCAGCTTTTTATGGCCAGCTGGTTTGAAATCGTGGACTGGCTAAGTGCAAGAGGCCATAAGGTCATGGTTGATCTGAAGTTTTTTGATATTCCTGAAACGGTCAAACTGGCCGTAGCGCAACTCAACAACCGGGGGGTCACCTTTGCGACCATCCATGGGAATGACCCGATTATCAGGGCCGCAGTTGAGGCCAAGGGAGATCTTACCCTGCTGGCCGTTACTGTCCTGACGAGCTTTGGTGAAGATGACATGAGGGCCATGGGCATGACAAAAAGCATCGAGGATCTTGTCTATTTCCGTGCCAAGCGAGCCCTGGAACTGGGCTGTGACGGGGTTGTTTCCTCTGGCATGGAAGCAAAACGCTTGCGGGACAAGCTTGGCTCCAAGCTGCTCATTGTCACCCCCGGCATCAGGCCCGGCGCCAACATTGAAGAATCAAATGACGATCAGCAAAGAATCATTACAGCCAAAGGGGCCATAACTGACGGTGCTGATTACCTGGTGGTTGGCCGTCCCATATCAAAAGCAGCTGATCCCGTTGCGGTTATTTCCTCACTCCAGGAAGAAATCAAACAGGGTTTATCCGCCTGAAAAGAATTGCTCAATCATGCCAGGAATAATAGATTTTCATGCCCACGCCTTTCCCGATCAGGTAGCCGCAAGCGCAATTCCCTATCTGGAAGAGGAAGGTGATGTCAAGGCCAATCACGATGGCAGGATATCGTCCCTTTTGGCTATCATGGACAGGGAAGGAGTCGACAAAAGCGTCATCTGTTGCATTGCTACCAGGCCCTCACAGTTTGAGGCAATAGTAAGCTGGTCCAAACAGATCAGTTCAGAGCGGATCATTCCCTTTCCCTCATTTCATCCGAATGACCCGCAGACGGTTGAACATATCTCGCAGATCAAAGAAGAAGGGTTCAAAGGCATTAAGATGCACCCTTATTACCAGCAATTCTTTCTTGATGATGAGAAACTTTATCCAGCCTATGAAAAAATCAGTAAACTTGGCCTGATTCTTGTGATGCACACAGGCTTCGATATTGCGTTTCCCAGAATCAGACGATGTGATCCCCGGCAGATCCTTAACGTCATGACACACTTCCCGGAACTCAAGATGGTTACCACCCATCTCGGTGCCTGGCAGCAATGGGCTGAAGTTGAAGATCTTTTGGCCGGCAGAAAAATCTACATGGATATTTCCTACACCCTGGGTCAGATTGATACAAAGACCGCCCGCAGGATTATCCTCAAGCATCCAAGGGAGTATCTTCTGTTTGGCACTGATTCACCCTGGTCAGGGCCGCAAAAAACCTATAAACAACTGCAGGCATTAGAACTTGGAGATGAAAGAGAAGAGCTGATTTTAAGAAAAAACGGCCTGGCACTCCTGGAGTCTGTGTAACTGCTTTCAGCTTTAGATCATCTATAAACACCTCCCAATTTCTATTTCCATCCAGACTATAGAGAATGCCCCTCAACTATTTCTTTTCGAGTGAACATTGCAGGTACAATTTTTTTTAAAATTGTAATGGTTATGATGTCCACTGGATATGTGGACTTGATGACACGGTTCTTCTTGTAGCGTTTTTAAAATTCCTGGGAAATCACCAGATCCTGCACACCACGTTGCCGGTGAGGCTATAGTTCCCTGTTGCTATATCATAGAGCAACCTTTTGCCGCTTACTTCAATATTGTTTCCTTTCACATGGACTGCAGATGTGGTTCTGATCTTTTTG
>Ga0209013_10003649_pt1 | contig 13609 bp, 12 predicted proteins | sample Cruoilmetagenom2_FD_187291 | JGI IMG/M metagenome (GOLD analysis project Ga0209013, IMG submission 187291) | Oil polluted marine microbial communities from Coal Oil Point, Santa Barbara, California, USA - Sample 2 (SPAdes) (version 2) | ecosystem: Environmental > Aquatic > Marine > Oil seeps ... | reverse complement strand
CTTTACGGAATGTCTGCGGATATGGACAAAATAGTAGCACTTTGTAAAAAACATAATGTTGCCCTTATAGAAGATGCTGCTGAGTCTCTAGGAACTTACCATAAAGGTAAGCACACAGGGACTTTTGGAGATTATGGTATCTTCTCATTTAATGGCAATAAAATCATCACTACTTCTGGTGGTGGAATGCTAGTTTCTAATAATGAAGAGAGAATCGCAAAATCTAGATTTTGGGCTACTCAATCAAGAGATCATGCAAGACATTACCAACATAGTGAGCTAGGTTTTAATTACCGTATGAGCAATGTAGTTGCTGGTATTGGTAGAGGTCAACTAAAAGTGTTAAAAGAAAGAGTAGCTAAGAAAAACTATATCCTTGAATTCTATAAAAGAGAACTTAGTGACTTAGATGGTATTGAGTTCATGCCGAATAATGAGTGGAATGAGCCTAACTATTGGTTAAGTAGCATGACTTTATTTGGCAAAGTTAGACCGGTTGATGTTATGGATGCTCTTGAAAAAGAGAATATTGAATCGAGACCTATTTGGAAACCGATGCATTTGCAACCTTACTTTGAGAAGTATGACTTTGTTGGAACGGATGTTTCTGAGAAGTTGTTTGAGAATGGGGTTTGCTTGCCGAGTGATACGAAGATTACTGATGAAGATTTGAAGAGAGTTTGTGAGATTATTAAAGGGTTGTGGAAAGATTAATGGATGGCTTTTATAAAAGATATGTAAAAAGATTAATGGATTTCATATTATCTTTAATGGCTATTATTGTACTAAGTCCAATTCTTTTGGTAGTTGCCATTCTTGTAAGAGTTAAGCTTGGTGGTCCATTTTTGTTTAAGCAGGAGAGACCAGGGCTTAATGAGAAGATATTTATGATGTATAAGTTTAGGACGATGACAGATCAGAGAGACGAGAATGGCGAGCTTTTGCCAGATAGTGTGAGACTCACTAAGTTTGGTAGAATCCTTCGTTCTACATCACTTGATGAACTACCGGGACTATTTAATATACTTAAAGGTGATATGTCGATTGTGGGACCAAGGCCGTTATTAGTGCAGTATTTACCTCTATATAATGATCATCAAAAAAGACGTCATGATGTTAGACCAGGTTTATCTGGCTTGGCTCAGATTAGTGGTAGAAATGCTATTGGTTGGGAAGATAAGTTTAAATTAGATGTTGAGTATGTAGATAATGTTAGTTTTATTGGAGATTGGAAGATTATTTTTCTTACAATTAAGAAGGTTTTTGTAAGAGAAGGTATTAATTCAGAGACTGCTGCGACAATGGAATACTTCGAAGGTAGTGAAGTGGGGGATAAAAAATGAATGAGATAAATATATTAATTTTGAGTGCAGGTAGACGTGTAGAACTAGTACAAAGCTTTCAAAAAGCAGCAAAGAATTTAAATATTAAAAGTAATATCGTAGCCGGTGATTGTTCAGATACAGCCCCTGCTCTATATTTTGCAGATAGAAGTTATAAATTACCACTGATTAGTGATCCCAATTATATTAATTCAATAATTGATGCGTGTAATCAAGAAGACATTGCATTAGTTGTGCCAACAATAGATACAGATTTACTATTACTCTCAGAAAATAAAAATACTATTGAAGAAAAAACAAACGCTAAAGTTTTAATATCTGGTACAGATGTTATAAAAATTTGTAGAGACAAAATCAATACTCAAGTATTTTTGGAAGAGAATAATCTTGGAATAGCTAAAATGTATTCTGAAGAAGAACTCACAAATAATGAGTTAGAGTTTCCATTATTTATTAAACCTAAATCTGGCAGCTCAAGTATCAATGCATATAAAGTAAACAATTTTAATGAATTAAAGATTTACAAAAGTATTGTTGATAAACCAATAATTCAAGATTTCATGGAAGGCGAAGAATTCACTGTTGATGTATTTCTAGACTTTGAAAGCAATGTTATTACAATAGTTCCTCGATTAAGAATAGCTACTCGAAGTGGTGAAATTTCCAAAGGGAAGATTGTGAAAGATAGGGAAATCATAAATAATATTTCTGAACTAATGAGGGTATTGAAGCCAACAGGACACATTACTGTTCAACTAATGAAGACATCAAAAGGCATTGAGTACATTGAAGTAAATCCAAGATTTGGAGGAGGAGCTCCAATGAGTATTCAAAGTGGTGCTGACTCATGTGAGAATCTCTTTAGGTTACTATTGGGGCAAAAACTAGAATATAACGAGAATTATCAAGATAATCTTACTTTCTTAAGATTTGATAGTAGTATTTGTCTAGATGAGAACTTGGAGCCAGTGAAATGATAAAAGCCGTTATATTTGACTTAGATGATACATTAATATCTGAAAAAAGATATATTGAGAGTGGGTATCACCATATATCTAGATTATTAAGTTACAGATATGGTAAAGAAGCAGATGCTTTATATCATCTACTGATTAGAGTATTTAACGAAAGCACTCAAAATGTGTTTAATAGAGTTCTTGATAAATTAGGAATTACTTATACAAGAAACGACATAATGGATTTAGTTGAAGAGTACCGTAGTCATTTTCCAACTGTTGAATTCTTTGATGATGTATTACCTTGTCTGCAAGATCTAAAGAAAAATCAAATAAAAGTAGGCGTAATTACAGACGGTTATGCTAATGCTCAACTTCAAAAATTAAAAGCTGTAAAAGCAATTAATTATTTCGATGAAATTATTGTAACGGATGAATTGGGCAGAGAATACTGGAAGCCACATCCTAAGGCATTTGAAATGATGACAGAAAAATTGAATGTGGAATTTAATGAAATGATTTATGTTGGCGATAATCCAGAAAAAGACTTTTATATTAGTAGTATTTATCCTATGGAGACGGTGAGAATTTACAGAGATGGGGTTCATAAGGATAAGGTTTATTTAAATGATATAAAGGAACATCATTCAATTCATAGTTTAAATGAATTATTAACGGTCGTTGAAGTAGAGTTATTATAATCTGTTTTTAAGCAAACGAAATTTAATGTTTTTTAGATATAATATATTATATCACCTGGAGTGCATTTGGCTGGTACCGTGGAAATAGGACAAGGATCATGGTTAGATCTTGGTGCAATAGTTAATAATAGTGTAGCTATAACAAGTAACTCTATAATTGGTTCTGAAGCTGTTAATGACTTACTGACTTAAGAACATATATTGGTTTACCAGCGAAAAGTCTATAAATTTCACCAATAATACAAATTAAATAATAGATAAAAATAATAAGAAATATAAATTTAAAAAAGGTGCATAAATAATGAAAAAAAAAATACTTTTTACTGCTACAATAAGTCACCATATAATAAGCTTTCATCTGCCGTATTTAAAATGGTTTAAAGATCAAGGTTATGAAGTTCATGTAGCTGCAAATGGTCACGCAAACATTCCTTATTGTGATAAGTTTATAAATATTGGTTTTGAAAGATCACCCTTTAAAATATCTAATTTAAAGGCTTATAAAGATCTAAAAAGAAATATAGATAATAACAATTATTCGTTAATACACTGTCATACTCCTATGGGTGGGGTACTTACTAGGATTGCAGGGATAAATAGCCGTAAAAGAGGGACTAAAGTAGTGTATACTGCCCATGGGTTTCACTTTTTTAAGGGGGCACCCCTAAAAAATTGGTTATTGTATTTTCCTATAGAGTATATATTAGCCAAAAAAACTGATGTAATTATTACAATTAATAAAGAAGACTTCGATATTGCAAATAAATACAACTTTAGAGCTGGTAAAATACGGTTTATTAATGGTGTTGGTATTAATTTAGAGGAATTTCAGCCTCAAACATTCGATTCAAAGACAATGTTAAGAGAAGAGTACGGATTTAACGAGAAGGATTTTATTCTTATCTATGCTGGAGAATTGAGTTATAGAAAGCACCAAGATTTACTTATTGATGTAGTTGCACTGTTGAAAGATAAGATACCAAACATTAAGTTATTACTTGCTGGAACAGGTACTTTATTCGATCAATTTAAGAAGCAGATTAATGTAAAAGAAGTAAGTGAACAAGTTGAATTATTGGGTTTTCGAAATGATATTACAAATCTTATGATGTTATCAGACATTTCTGTTTCTTCTTCTAGACAAGAAGGTCTCCCGGTAAATGTTATGGAGTCAATGGCAACAGGGTTACCACTTGTGGTGACAAATTGCAGAGGAAATAGAGACTTGGTGACAAATGGTAAAAATGGTTACATATTAGAGATAGATGATCTTCAAGGTTTTTCAGAGTCAGTGAAATTATTGTATGATTCTGAAGAAATTAGATTTGATTTTTCTAAAAGTAATATAAATAAGATTAAGCAATATTCTATTAAAAATGTTTTGAATGAAATGGAGGATGTATATAACTCTTTATTATAAATTATACTAATAATTTATATTAAATCATTAAACAATACATTTTTTAAAGTTTTTAGGGAAGGAGATTCTTAATGAGAATTGCCTATGTGGTTGCAGAAGGTTTAGACAAAGAACATGGTGTCTCTAAAAAAATTTATAATCAAATCAAGTTTTGGATTGATGAAGGTAATGATGTGAAGTTGTTTTATTTTTCTAATAAAATTCTTAATCCTATGTTTCGAAATTTAAAAGTAGAAATTATTAGTTACAGAAATAGAATTGACTTTGTATTAAAAAAGAATGATATTAATTCTTTGCTAACTTGGAACCCAGATATCGTATATTTTAGAACCTATTTATTTAGTAGGAAATTCTTTAAAATGCTTAAAGAAGTTACTACTATTATTGAGATAAATACAGATGATATTGCAGAAAGTAAACTAAACTACCCGCCTCTGGTAAGAATGTACCATATGCTTACAAGAGAACTTATTTTTAAGAATGCTTCAGGATTCGTTTGTGTCACTAAAGAGTTAGAAAAAAAGTTTTCTATATATAATAAACCAACAACGACCATTTCTAATGGGATTAACCGCCCTTTTTTAGGAAAGGAATTTCTGAAAAGAGATTTGGATGGTAGATTCAAAGTAGTTTTCTTAGGTTCCCCAAATCAAAAATGGCATGGACTAGATAAAATAACTTGGTTGGCTAAAAAGCTTCCTGAGGTTGATTTTCATATAGTAGGAACAATTGAAATTGAAAATCCAACATCTAATCTTATACAATATGGATATTTGAATGAAAAAGATTATTTAAATATTTTACGTCAGAGTGATGTTGCAATAGGAACAATGGCTCTACATCGTAAAGGAATGGAAGAAGCCAGCCCTTTAAAAACAAGGGAGTATTTAAAATATGGAATTCCACTAATTATTGGTTATACAGATACAGATTTAGATGGTAAAGAACTAGACTTTATTTTACAGCTACCAAATGAAAATAATAATATTATTGGTAATCTGTCTAGGATTAGAGAGTTTATTTTGAATTCTAGAGAAAGAAAGGTCACCATAAAAGATATCGAGCAAATTTTTAATGATAGGAAAGAAAAAAAGCGACTTCAGTTTCTTAAAACTTTCATATAATAAATCTTTTTATTACGCAAACAGTCTTATTATTGTCCTAAATTAAGTAAAATAAGTCAGTATAGAATAGTAAGGTGGAGAAAATATTGAAGATTGCAATGACAGTTTCTAACGATGTGAAAAATGATATTAGGGTAATAAGAGAGGCTAAAACGCTATCTGAAGCAGGACATGAAGTTTTTATTTTTGGAAATTCAAAGAATGGTGGAACTATAAAATTTGAAGATGGAATAGAAATAATTAATTCAAAGTATCCATTGGTAAAAAAATGTCTCCTTAGTTTAAAAAGTAAAATGGATAAATATAATAATGACGAAACCAACAATTCACTAAATAACAAACAATCACTGAAACAGAAAATAAAAGAGCTTTTAAAAGGCTTAATTTTAGTAAGTTCTATAGAACAAACCCAAACTCAAATTCTTAAAAAAATAAAAAGTACTAAAATAGTATTCGACTCTGTACATTGTCATGATTTAGATACTTTGAGAGTTGGAATTGAGTACAAAAAAACTTTTGGAAGTAAATTAATATATGATTCCCATGAGCTATGGACAGAAATGAGTGGGATTAATTATTTTGTAAAAAATAGATATTCAAAGATAGAAAAAGAATATTTTCAAAGTATAGATCATGTTATTACAGTATCTCCTTCAATAATAGAAGAATTTAAAAAAAGATATAATAGTGAAATTCCAACAACTTTGGTTAGGAACATGCCTTTAAAAAGCAAAAATGCAAATGAGATTATTTTAACTGAACCGAATGATAATGAGATTAAGATAGTTTATTCTGGATTTTATATTAAAGGGAGAGGGATTGAATTCATTCTAGATTCAGCTGTTAAGTTTCCAGATAATATAAAAATGTATTTATTGGTGCAAAACGATCCTAATGTAATCCAAGAATTAAAAGATAAAGTTTGTAAATTAAAATTAGAAGGAAGAGTATTTATAAAGGGATTTGTTCCTCAAGAAGAAGTAATTAAAGAATTGTCTAAATATGATATTGGAATACTACCTTATCTACCAGTATCACTTAATAATCTATATTGTCTACCTAATAAGTTATTTCAATATTTATCTGCAGGAATTTGTGTCGTCTCAAATAATTTACCAGATGTAAAAGATATTCTTATGACACACAATTGTGGATTGACATACGATGAAACCACAAATTTAGTAAATGTTTTATATGACCTTAGCGAAAATCCATCTAAACTATACAAATATAAAAAAAATGCAAAAAATATTATAGAAAATACATTGAACTGGGATGAAGAGAAAGAACAGCTAATTAATTTATATGGGAATCTAGAATAATGAATAAAAAAAATGGGGGTTTAGCTAAGTCAGCACCTTATGCATTAATTACTATTATTGGATATGTTGTTTCTATGATAACTTTACCTATCTTAACCAATCTATTTACTAAAAATGAATTTGGCTATATTTTAACAATGGAAGCAAAAATATCATTATTAATATCCTTGTTTTTGATAGGAATACCTCAGGCCTATATCCGTTTTTATAATAAATACAAAAATGAAAATAATTTATCAATATTCAATTTTAATTTCTTTTCATTGATTTCTATAATATTATTAATTAGTTTTGGTTTTAGTTGGTTTATATTTTCTTATTCAAATAGCGATAATGAGGAATTAATAATAGTACTAGCTCTTATAGTTTCTTTTTCAGTAATTATGCAGCAAGTTAGTTCAGTTATTAGAGCTAAAGAAAAGACTTTTATACATGCGATGATATTAGGTATCAATAATATTTTGATATATGGTCTTCCAATAATTTCAATATACCTTTTCGGATTATCTATAGAAAATTATTTTATTTCAAAACTAGTAGTTCCACTATTGATGTTTTTTATTATCTTACTAATAATAAGAAAAGACTTTAAAATTGAAAAGTTCAGATTTCCAATTCAAAAAGAAATAATTCGTTATGGTGCACCTCTCATTTTGGTTAGTATGGGAGGTATAATATTCTCTACTGGTGATCGAATAATAATTGATTATATGTTGGGAAGCGAATCGGTAGCTATTTATTCAGTGTCAGCAAAAATTGCACATTCGATATTTCAGTTATTGATTTTCCCAATTACTATGGTGGTATTTCCAATGTATATAAGAATTTGGGAAGAAAAAGGAAAAAAAGAAACAGAAAAAGTATTATCAAAATGGTTGAATTTTTATATATTTATTGCAATAGCAATTATCTCTGGTTCAATGGTTATTAATGAGGAAATAATTTTGATATTATCGAATGAATCTTATTTGAGTGGAGCGATTTTGATACCAATACTCGTTTCTGGATTGTTAATATACGGGGCATACTACTTTATATCAGCAGGTTTTTTTGTAGAAAATAAAACATTGACATTAGGAATAATTATTTTAATATCAAGTATATTAAATCTGATTTTATCTTTTTTTATGGGGAACTACCTAGGCATAACAGGTGTAGCTACTGCTACGGCAATTTCTTATGTAATTTTTCTTTTAATTTCTTATATTATAGGAAGGAAGACTTTAAGAATTACGATAGATATTTTACATATAGTTAAGTTTGTTATATCTGGGATAATAATGGGGTCAATATTAAGTGTTATTCCTAGTATTGGAAATATAATTATTGATCTACTATTGAAGTTCGTTATAGGTGTTACTGTATATACATTGTTAAATATTAAATTTATAAAAACCCAAATTAGATTGTAGGAGATAAATGTGATGCATAAATTTGTTGAAGAGTTTACTGATAGAATGATAAAAGATACGATAAAAAATGATAAGATTTTTGGAGTAGATCAGTACAACAATCAAAAATTAGAATATCCAGAGTGTTATTCAAAATTTCTTATTTCCCTTTATTATAAGAACAAGATTCATAAGGATGAAGTATATAAAGAATATGCTAAGAAGTATATCGAATATATGTTAAACCTAGCAAATGAAACAGATGATTATATTTATTGGGGATTACCTTATAATTGGGGCGAAACAAAAGTTGAGGACGGCTTTCTATTAACAACAGCCTTTTGTTTAAAATCTTTGTGTTTATGGTATAAAGAAGGAGTATTCACAGATGAAAAAATTATTCAAAAAGTAATAAATTGGTGTATGGCATTATTACATAATAATAATGATGATGAATATGGTTTCTATTATTCAAAAAAACTTAAACAAAACATTTATAATGCAACATCTATAGCATGCGGTGTTTTAGCTACGAATAATGAATTTTTATCTCCAATAGAGAGTAAAAAATTAGAGAAAGTAATCTCTACTTTAATAAAGGTTCAAAAAAGTGGGTATTGGAATTATTCTTCCGTAAAAGTGGATGTTGATTTATTGCATCAATGTTATACATGTGAAGGTATCTTTGAATATTATAATAAGACCAAAAATGAGATAGCACTGAATTCGGCGACTAGCGGTATAGATTTTCTAATTCAAAACGAAAAATTTATAAACATTGAGCGATATTTATTTAATTTATCTGATCCTGAAAAATTTAATGTACGGTTTAAATATCTATTACTTAAGATGTATTCTAAAACAAGAGAAAATGAGAAAAGATTTACAAAAACAAGGGCTTGGAGTTATGGAGCGTATGTTAGAACATTAATTTATAGCTATTATTTCACTAATAATCGGAAGTATAAGACTAGGCTTGAAGAAATATTAATACATGTTGAAAAAAATATTATAAAAGATGGAAATGTTTTATTTCAATCCGGAGGAAATAATGTCTATGTCAGAAACTCTTACCATTTATTGGAATCCTTATGTCTTTTTGAGTATTTTAATACTACAGGCGAGATAGAATGATTAATATTTTTATATTAATATTGATCCTATCAACATTAGGAGAATTTGTGCCTTTACCTTTAATGGAAATCAATCAATTAGTAATAATTATTTTAATACCTATTATTATTATTAAGGCAAAAGGTAGAAATGCATACTTTCCGAATAATTTAATGTTCCTTATTGTAATTTTTTTATGGGTTTATATAATATTACAAGGAACATTAATGGCTTATAGTTATATTGATTTAGTGAAAGTAATGAAAAATTATTCTCTTAGTTTTATTTTTATTATGATGGTTATAAGTCTTAATTGGGATGAATATAAAATTATACTTTCCAGATACACCATTTTTTGTAACTTATTTTTCACATTTGAATTTTTACTTGGCTATTTCAAGTTAAATACTATCTATAATTTGTTTTTCATTCCCCCTTACGATCAATTACGTCATATGGCAAATTTCTTAAGCCCTAACTCTTATGGTATTTTGTTAACTTTATTAATAATATCGAATATTTATTTATTTTTCCAAAATAAAAAAGTGACAAATATCATTTTTTCAATAGTATTGATTCTACCTATAATATCAACCGTATCAAAAAGTACTATTATTCTATTGTTAATCGGAATTGTAACTTTTTTGTTTGTTAAATTTAAAATAGCCATGAAATTCGTAATAATTACATGTTTATTCGTTGGATTATATTATATTATGTCTGACAAAATCTTAATTTTACTTTCAAAATATGCATCTTCCTATTTCGTAAGAAGATTTATATTATATTTTGAATCAGGAAACTTATTTGGAGATAGAGCAAATGAGTATAATACAATATTCAATTTATACAAGGATTCGTGGTTCACTGGACTTGGTTTTGGCAATATATCTGGAAATAATCAATTATATAGTGGTATGGATTCAATGCATAATGAATATTTAAGGTTTTTTATTGAGGGCGGAATAGTTGGCGGAATACTATTTTCAATAATAATAGTCTTATTAGTTTATTTAATTATAAAAATTATAAGCAATAGAAAAATAGATAGCAATGATAAAGCATTAGCTGTAACATTTACGATAATGTTTTTGATTGCTGAAATGCAGTATAATTTCTTTAATGCACATAGAGAAGGGATAATTCTTATATTCTTTGGATTTATATCTATAGTGTTGTTTAAGTCTCAAAACCATAGTGAGAAACTTCAGTCATCCAATGACGATAGAACTACAGAATCCAAATATAAATAAAGATTTAACTCCTATAAACTAGTTTCTTCACTTAATAGAGTTTATTTTATAATTCTGAGTCAAGTTAATTCAAGGGCTTTCAAAAAAACAGGCACATCCCAAACTACGTATAATGTAGTGACTAGACAACCAATATCGAATGGAGTGAATGCCTATGACTATTGTAAAACAAATCAGCCTTTTTGACTTCCATGAATTATATGATATAAAACCATATCGTCGTTTTGACGCAATTTTTGGCACATTTAATGTGCAACATATTTATCACCTTTTTCTAATAAAACATTTTGAGTCGCCCAATGCGAACTAAAATATAGTGCGATGATTCAGTCACTCATTGTGCACATGTGTAACGTATTCTAACGATAAAAGAATGACTTTGTGTTCCATTTTGATTGTGGCTTTTGGGTTTCAGATGAACTTCCTTCCGAAACCTCTTATTCTCGGGTAAGTCTTTACTTTGAAAAAATGTGATTTATGAAATTGATTCCTTTATAAGAATAAAATGTAAAAGGAGAATAACATGTCTATATTGGTATGCGGTGGAGCTGGTTATATTGGAAGTCACACAGTAAAAGAATTAATTGGTAAGTACGAAGTAGTTGTCTTGGATAATTTATCAACAGGATATCCTTTTTTATTAGACGAGGGAGTAACATTTGTAAAAGGTGATTTAGGGGATGCATCTGTTCTCGACTTAGTATTTACTGAACACAAAATAGATGCAGTGTTTCATTTTGCTGCTAATAGCTTAGTTGGGGAATCTGTCGAAAAACCATTAATGTATTATGATAATAATGTGAGTTCAACAGTGACTTTACTTAAGAAAATGGTTGAACATGGAGTAGGGAAATTTATCTTTTCTTCTACAGCAGCTACCTATGGGATACCAGACACAAATATAATTACCGAAGAAACAGCTACAAACCCAATAAATCCTTATGGTCGATCAAAACAGATGGTAGAACAAGTCCTAGCAGATGTAGCTCATGTACATGATTTTCAATATGTAGTTTTGAGATACTTCAATGCTGCTGGTGCACATGAATCAGGTCAAATTGGAGAGAGCCATAATCCAGAAACTCATTTAATACCAATAGTCTTACAACATCTATTAGGTCAAAGAGATAAAATATCCGTTTTTGGCACTGATTATGACACAGCAGATGGAACCTGTGTAAGAGATTACATTCACGTAACTGACCTGGCTAATGCTCATATACTTGCATATGAGGGATTAGTAAGTGGGGAGGTATTTAATGAAGTTTATAACCTTGGAAACGGTTCAGGTTACTCGGTAAAAGAAATCATTGAAGTATGTGAAAAAGTGTCAGGCAGTTCAGCATTTGTTGAGTATGCCGATCGACGCCCTGGAGACCCAGCAATTTTGGTGGCTTCTTCAGAGAAAATTAACAAATCTTTAGGTTGGGAACCGAAGTTTCAGTTGGAAGAGATTATTGAGAGTGCTTGGCGATGGCATTCTAAGTAATAGCGGAATTTCAGGAGAACTTAGCTAAAATTGTCATACTATCGAAAAAAAGCGTCACTGTGTTAGAAACACTATTTTCGCACGTAAGCTTTCTAAAAACACATCCATCTAATAGAAACAATTCTAAACTATTGTGACTATTTGAAGGTATTAAAACAATAGATTAAGTATTAACTAATTATAGAAAGAAAGGGCAGATAAAAATGAAAAGAAAACTACTAGATAAAATAGAAAACAAAGAAATTACAGTGGGGGTAGTTGGTCTTGGATATGTAGGACTTCCTCTAGCAGTTGAAAAGGCAAAAGCTGGATATAAAACTATTGGTTTTGATGTTCAACTAGAAAAAGTGGACATGGTTAATAGGGGGGAAAACTATATTGGAGATGTAGTAGATAGCGATCTTTCAGAGTTAGTGGAAAAAGGGATGCTTTCTGCAACTTCTGATTTTAGTTTTATGAAAGATGTAGATTTTATTGCAATTTGTGTACCTACACCACTAGATGAATATCAACAACCAGATATTAGTTATCTTCAGGCTTCTTCACAAGCAATTGCGAAATATTTAACGAAGGAAACAATGGTAGTACTTGAATCTACTACATATCCAGGTACAACAGAAGAATTGATTAAGCCTATTTTAGAAAAGGGTTCTGATTTAGTCTGTGGAGAAGACTTCTATTTAGGATTCTCACCAGAACGGGTAGATCCGGGTAATGCAATTTATAAAACAAAAAACACTCCTAAAGTAGTTGGTGCAATTGGGGAAGATGCAACTGAAGTTATTGCTGCAATGTATGAGGCAGTCCTAGATGGAGAAGTAATCAAAGTATCGTCCCCTGCGATTGCCGAAATGGAAAAAATTCTAGAAAATACATATCGTAATGTAAATATTGGGCTGATTAATGAACTCGCGATGTTAAGCAATAAAATGGGGATTAATCTATGGGAAGTAATTGATGCAGCAAAATCTAAGCCATATGGTTTCCAAGCATTCTATCCAGGACCTGGCCTAGGTGGGCATTGTATTCCTCTTGATCCTTATTATCTTTCATGGAAGGCACGTGAGTTCGGATTCCATACATCAATGATTGAATCTTCTATGATGGTAAATGATCGTATGCCTGAATATTGTACGGAAAGAGCGAGCAAAATTTTAAACAGAGATAGAAAGTCTCTAAATGGTTCTAGGATCTTGATATTAGGTGTAGCATATAAACAAGATATTGAAGATTTTAGAGAAAGCCCTGCAATTCGTGTAATTGAAGAATTAGAAAAAGAAGGGTCAGATGTAGTTTATTACGATCCCTTTGTACCAGAATACCGTGAGAATGGTGTGATTAAAAAAGGTGAAGCTGATCTAACAGCCGAACTATTATCAAGCGCTGATTTAGTAATTGTTACAACAGCTCACTCAAATGTAGATTATGCATTTGTGCAACAACATTCAAAGGCAATATTTGATACTAAGAATGCATTGAAAGAAATTAAACTTAGAG
>Ga0209013_10003648_pt1 | contig 13610 bp, 9 predicted proteins | sample Cruoilmetagenom2_FD_187291 | JGI IMG/M metagenome (GOLD analysis project Ga0209013, IMG submission 187291) | Oil polluted marine microbial communities from Coal Oil Point, Santa Barbara, California, USA - Sample 2 (SPAdes) (version 2) | ecosystem: Environmental > Aquatic > Marine > Oil seeps ... | reverse complement strand
CATGCCCGGACGTTTTCACGATGGGCGAGAGCACGCAGCTGATGAGTTTCAAGCTGTTTAAAGGTTTGGATCCAACGATCGAGGCCGCTTCCGATATTGGTGGTGGTACCGTAATCGACCCCGGACGCTGCCTGTCTCTTTTGACCGCCGCCCAGCGCAATGCCTTTCTCGCCAGAAACTGCACGAATACGGTGGATGGCAACGTGGTCCAAGCCCCGGAGAACTGCAATGTGACCATCGAGGCCCTGGATATAGTTGATCAAGACGGCGTAGATGGCCAGGACGGAGAAAATGACTTCTGGAGGATCGACGCCAACGGGATCAAAACCCTGATATGTGCAGATGGCATCGTGTACGGGCAGACAACTTTGACCTTCGGGTATGACGCGCTGAAAAAATTGGTCATCGAATAATGGGGTCGGATACATTCCCGGCGGATCCCAAGACCACAGTGCTGTTGAAGCAAGTGATACTCAAAGGAGTTTATTATGAAATTGTTTAAGTTACTTTCGACGGGATTGCTCGTTATTTTTATGTTGCTATTCGCCGCTGCAACGGCCCAAGCTAAAAAACCCGACAAACCTGGAGGTGGCGGTGAAGGTCCAATAGTGTATACCGCCAAGCTAATCGGAGCATTTGAATTTAACACCTTGGTTGGTGGCAAGAGTATTGTGGAAGTCACCCCGAACAAGAGGAAAAGCAGCCTGCACAGTAGCGAGAAACTCGATATGGTACGCCCCGGCTTTGACTTGGGCGCTGATCCTCAGATAGTGACGTGCGAGAATATCCCGGTAGATGATGGGAAAACCTATGACGCGTGCCGGACCTGGAATCACGTGTTCAACACTTGCCCATTGCTGTTGGTTAAGAATTCGGTCCAGGGTTTCTCCGTCGGAGCGGACGACTGGTCGATCCAAAGGCCGGGAGGCGTCTATGTCCAGTTCAATGACATGCTGATGCAAGATGCGGAGGTTACAGTGGCATTGTACGGCGACAAATCAGTCAACACCGACCCGTTTCTCCCGGAGCCTGGGAGCACGAGCATATTCATTCTGGACAGGTTCGCGACCTGGGGGAAATCATTGCCAGGAGCAGAGGGTCCAATTATGGGTTGCGACCCCTTCGAAAAGCTCCCTCTCGGTTACGACACCGGAACGACCTTCATATATATTCCCAGCACCCTGGTGATCACGGCAACAAGACAATAACCCTGGGGAGACTGTGGGCTGCGGTTCTCGGAAAAAAGTATGGACACCCACAAAAAAGTATGGACACCCGCCATTCTTAACCCGGCTAAATAAAAACGTGGGTGTCCAATTTTTCTTCTCCAATTTTCCTTCATTGAGACATTTATATGCAGTTCAGGCAGACAAAAAGGTACAAGATATCGGCGATCGTGAAGTTGCTCGAGCTACTTGCCGCCAGTCTGGCTTTGCTTTTCGCTTTTCCTGCACTGGTGAGTGCGCAGACTGATTGTGTAGCTGGCAGGGCCGGTGAATTCAGCTGCAAGAATATTGATTTGCTGTCTCACCTGTCATTAATCGAACTGGGAGACATGGGCAGGGCGCAAGACAACTGGGGGTGGAAAGATCCCCAAACCGGGCGTTACTACGCCATAGTCAGTATGTTCCTGGGAACCAGCTTTGTTGATGTCACGGATCCGGTGAACCCGGTGTACCTGGGTAAAATGCTGGCCACCAATAGGGACAAGGGCGCCGCCACTGACGTCAAAACCTATGCCAACCACGCCTTTGTTGTCTCCAGCGCCAGTCAAAGCAAAATGCAGGTGTTTGACCTCACCCGATTGCGAGATGTCGACAGTCCGCAGATTTTTGAACCCGATGTCGTGTACAGGGATATCGGCGATGCGCACAATATAGCGATCAATGAAGAGACTGGGTACGCCTACCTTGTAGGTGGGCGGGGTCTCTGGCATTGCGGAGGGGGCCTGCATATTGTCGACCTGCGCACACCAAAATCACCAGCCCGGGTCAGCTGCTACACAACGGTAGGCCAGATACATGATACCCAGTGCGTTATCTACCGGGGGCCCGATCCCAGGTACTACGGAGCGGAGATTTGTTTCGCCAGCAACTTTCCGAATTTGTCCATCATAGATGTTAGTAACAAGACAGGAATGAAGTTACTGGGCCAGGTCAGCTGGCCACAGGAGAATCTCGCTCACCAGGGTTGGCTGACCGGGGACCAACGCTATTTTTTGATGGGGGATGAGGGCGATGAGCCTGCTTTTGATCTCAATACCAGGACCATCGTTCTGGATGTCAGCGACCTGGAAAATCCCGTTTATGTTGGCTCGCACCTCGCCGATACCACCGCGACTGATCACAATCAATACGTTATCGGTGATTATGTATACCAGGCCAATTACTCGGTTGGACTGCGTATTCTCCACATCGATGATCTGGCGGCTGCTGCATTAACCGAAGTAGCCTGGTTCGACACTTATCCGGCCAGCGATGATTTATGGGATCTGGGCGCCTGGAATGTGTACCCTTTTTTCGACAACGGCACTTTGCTGGTCAGCGACGGCGCCAACGGCTTGTTCATGCTTCACGCCGGCGTCGGTAATGAGTCGCGGATCAGGGCCGGCCATGCCGGCGCCTGGTTCAACCCGGTCACTTCAGGCCAGGGCCAGTTCATTGATGTGGAGCCGGACAAACAGACGATGTTTGTCTCCTGGTTTACCTATACCGATGCCGCCTCCGCCAACCCTTCCGAGCAGCGCTGGCTCACCGCCCTGGGTAATTACTCCGGCAACACCGGTGTACTGGACCTGTATGAAACACTCGCCGGTAAGTTTGACAGCCCGCAGATGGTAACCACCAACAAGATCGGTGAGGTCACCGTGAGCTTTAACGACTGCGAGCAGGGCCTGATGACATACAGCATCCCTTCGGAAAACCTGCAAGGATCATTCCCCATGCAACGGGCCATCCCCGGTTCCGGCAACGTCTGTGAGGAGCGCAGCATGATTACCACTCAGGCGGTCGATATTAATGCCGGGATGGATGGCGCCTGGTTTAATTCTGACACTCCAGGACAAGGATTTTTCATTGACGCCCACCCAGACCCGGAGGATGACAATACGATTTTTGTTTCCTGGTTTACATACGGGAGCAACACTGCTTCGGGACAACGCTGGCTGACTGCACTGGGTAATTTTGAGGGCTCAATCGCCGATATTGATGTGTTTGAGACCACCGGCGGCAGTTTCGATGACCCACAGGCCCCCAGCACAACCAAAGTGGGCGCCATGAGCATCAATTTTACCAATTGCAGCAATGCGCAATTGACCTACTCACTGCCGGCTGACGCTGCTGAGAGTGATATTGCAATCACGCGGGTGATTCCGGGGGGGCAGGCGCTTTGCGAGGAATTGACTGAGGTAGCCTCCTTTTGAACGTAAAAGCCTGCTTGCGGGCGATTTCATCGATTCGATCTTTCTCGGCCAACAGGCAGGTTTCCACCCGGGTTTCCTGGTCATCGGATGTTTTTTGCACTTGGAACTGTTGGTCATTTCCCTTTTTTTACGCAGGCAACATTGGCGGAATTGCTACCGCCTTAATCCTGCTGCCAGGTCAGCCGTCCCGTCTCCTTGTTGCCCAGTAACTGCTCGCGATCCTCAAAGGCGCGGGCTTTGATGTAATTGTGAATCTGCTCCGCCTGCTCCGCCGTCAGCACGTCGGCAAATGAATCCATGCCGCCCGACTTGCGGGTGCCGCCCAGGACTATGGCCGCGAAGGTTTCATGCGTACCCGGCGACATCTGCCTCAGGTCCGGTAAGCCGGCGCCCGCGGCGCGCACGGCAAAACCATGGCAAACCGCACAATGGCCGAAATAGAGTCGCTCCCCGCTGGCCAGGTCTTCATCCGCCACAGCCGTTAGCAGCTGTTCGGGTATGGACCGATCGCGCAGCGCCGGCGGCGGCAGTTGCTCTGTTCCGCCCAGCTTGAACACCAGCATGCGGCCGAAATTGCCGTATTTTCCGGATGCGAGCGTTTCGCCGGCATCGATGCCGCCTGGGCCGAACAGGTCACCACCGCCGGTGCCGGTCAGGATGGCCAGGTACTGGACGCCATTAACGGAATAAGTAACCGGTGCAGCGAGAATGGACGTATAGGTATTGAATTGCCACAGCACTTCACCCGTGTCCTTGTCGTATGCACTCAGGTAGCCTTGCGCATCGCCCTGGAACACCAGGCCGCCCCTGGAAGCCAGCACGCCTCCATTCCAATAGTGGGGCAATTCAACGGTCCAGCGAGCTTCGCCGCTCAGTGGATCAAAGGCTTTCAGGTAACCCCTGGACGCGGGCGCAGAATCGAAATTTTCCACAATGCGGGCGGCCACTCTCTGCAACTCCACACCCAAATTCCACTGGCCTTTGCGTCGCTGGTACAAACCGGTTTTTTGCCAATCTTGCGGCATGGTATACAGGAAAGGGATGTCCTGCGTGGGCAGATAGACCAGGCCTGCTTCCACGTCTACCGACATCGCCTGCCAGTTATGCGCCCCCAACGGACCGGGCAATACCCACCTGGCTTTTTCCAGGTAATCGAGTTCGGGATTCAGCACTGGCCGTCCGGTTTGCAGGTCCACGTGGCTGGCCCAATTCACGGTGGCGAAAGGGTGAGCCCGCAGTAAGGTGCCGTCGGCGCGATCGAGGACGTAAAAGAAACCATTTTTTGGCGCCTGCAACAGCACTTTTCGCATCACGCCGTCCACGTCCATGTCCGCCAGCGCCATGTCCTGGGTGGCCGTGTAATCCCAGTTCTCTCCGGGGACTTCCTGGTAGTACCAGTTCATGCGGCCGCTGCTGGCATCAACGGCCACAATGGAGGCCAGGAACAGATTGTCGCCACCACCGGGGGAACGGATCTCACGTGACCAGGGAGAGCCGTTGCCGGTTCCGAGGTAAACCTGGTCAAATTCCGGATCGTAAACGATGGAATTCCATACGGTGCCGCCACCACCAAACTCCCACCATTGGCTGCCGCTCCAGGTTTTGGCGGCCAGCTCCATTTCAGGATGCTCAAAAGGTTGCGAGGGGTCGCCGGGCACGGTAAAAAATCGCCACAACAGTTCACCGGAGTCCGCGTCGTAGGCGCTGACATAGCCCCGCACTCCGTATTCAGCGCCGCCATTGCCGATAAACACCTTGCCATTCGCCACGCGCGGTGCACCGGTGACGGAATAATCCCGTGAACGGTCAATAATGGTATCAACCGTCCACAGCTGTTCCCCGCTGTTGGCATCCAGCGCGATCAGGCGCCCATCCAGCGCCCCGACATACACTTTGCCCTGGTACACGGCAACGCCCCGGTTAACCACGTCGCAGCATGTTCTGCGGCCCCACTCACCGGCCACTTTCGGGTCGAAAGACCAGATCATTTCGCCGTTATCGGCGGACATGGCATAAACCCGGCTCCAGCTGCTGCTGAAAAACATCACACCATCAACCACTATGGGCGTCGCCTCCTGGGTGCGGTTGGTGCCCATGTCACGGAACCAGGCGAGGCCCAGGCCGGAGATCGTTTCGCGATTGATCTGGGTCAGCGGGGAGAAGCGTTGTTCATCGAAAGTACGGCCATGCGTCAGCCAGTTACCATCATCCGCCGCCGCACCGGTGACGCGCGCATCGTCCACTTGCCCCAGGGCAGCCGGCGCAGGTGCGGAGACCATGACGTCGCTCACGACTTCAGTGGAAACGGATTGCGGTTCGTAAAAACCAAACCAGTAAATTGCCGCAGCGATTGCCAGCACCAATATCAACCAGGTAATTGTGCGCATGAATCGTCTCCGTTGCCCGTGGACAAAAAGTATAAACCATCTTTTTCAGAATGCTGATCAATGAGGCCGTCGATTTACAGTAATGAAGATGGCTGACGCGTTTTCGCATGGCAAAACACCTTGTGAGCGCTTGCGCGAGATGCTGGTAATATAGCCTTTCGTCATCCTGCGAAGTTGTTACCAACACAACATGAAGAGAAGGTCACATTGATGTCCCATGCAAGCACTTCACTCACCTTTGCCGCTCTGTTTTCCCTGCTCTGCGCACAGGCCGTTGCAGCGCAAACGCCGCGGACCGATACGCCAATCGTCAACCTGGATGGCGGCCTGGCGTTTCAATCGAGTGCAGATCTCAAGGACAGTGAGGGCAGCTTTTCTGTCAATCGCTGGTTTGCGAGCATGGGCCTGAACTACGCATGGGATGCTCGCAAATCAATCGGGATTTCTTTTGGTGGTGGTGGCTCCAAGTACGATTTTGACGATCTCACGGACATCGGCGGCGATACTCCCTGGAAAGAAGTCGAGGACAGCCGCATTTCGATCACCGGGCGCTTCGGTTTCGGTGACACCGGATCAATCATCCTCATTCCAACGGCTCGCTACAATGGCGGAAAAGATTCCAATACGAGTGATGGCCGTACCTACGGCCTGTATGCCGCAGCCGCCTGGCGGATCAGCGAAGACCTGACGATCGGTCCCGGCATCGGAGTGTTCTCGAGGCTTGAAGACAGTGCCCGGATATTTCCTATCCTGGTGATCGACTGGGATATCAACGAACGCTGGAACCTCTCAACCGGTCGCGGGCTGGCTGCCTCCCAGGGCCCCGGCCTGACACTGAGTTACGCGTTGAGCCAGAGTTGGAGTCTTGGAATCGCAGGGCGCTATGAGAACACCGAATTTCGCCTGGACGAAAATGGGCCGACTCCGGGCGGGGTCGGGCGCGACCAATCGATACCCGCGGTGGCGATGGCGACCTGGGATCCCAACCGGATAGTTGACCTGTCCGTTTTCGCGGGTATCGAGCTCAACGGCAAACTGAAACTCAAGAACGCGCTGGGCGAATCCGTGGCCGAGAGCAGCTACGACCCCGCACCAATTTTTGGCGCAACCTTCAAATTACGTTTTTAATTGTCCCTGCCCGTTCACCCTGCATTCAGATGCTTAGGTTTATAGTAGTGCTGTAACAATCCCTTTGGGGCTGAGGAATTTGCGTTGAAACTTCGGGATTGTGCGCAGAGGACCTGAATATGAACAGATCACTGCTAAGCGTGTTTTGGGCACTATTGATGTTGGTCAGCCTTCCTCCCGTCCTGGCGCAGGAAAGCGGCTGGCCCCGTACGCTGCCGCTGGAACAGGGGATGGTGACGATTTACCCGCTGCAAGTGGATGAGATGAACGATGACATCATTCACTTCCGCGCGGCGCTTGCCTACCGGGCGACAGCTGACTCCGAACCTGTGTTTGGCGCTGGCTGGTTTGAATCACGGGTCGAGATCGACTCCACCAACCGCATCGTTCATCCCACGGATCTGAAAATAACGGAAACTCGTTTCCCCGCCGGCGCGGATAATGTGCAATCGGAGTTGTCGGCTGTGTTTGCGCAACAGGCACCCACCTGGAACCTCGATTTTTCTCTTGATGACCTTGAGGCTGCCCTGAAAACGGCGGAAGCAGAATCAAAGGCCGCACAAAGCCTGAACACTTCACCACCCCAAATCATCTACAGGGATCATCCCGCGCTGCTGATTTCCATGGATGGAAAACCCATCTTGCGCGAGATTGAAGACAGCCCTTTTGAGGCGGTAATCAATACTCAATACCCGTTGATTTTCGATGGTAAGCACTATTACCTCAATGCAGCCAAAGGTGTTTGGTATCGCGCCGGCAAGGCGACCGGGCCTTATCAATTTGAAGCCAGTCCTCCGGCGGATATCGCGGCAATGGTCAATGCCGACGAGGCAGTTGCAGCAGACGAGCAGCCGGTTGAACCCATCACGGCGGCCAATGCGCCGGAAATCGTTGTATCTACTGAACCTACGGAGCTAATCGTGACCGAGGGCCCCGCTGTTTTCGTGCCGCTGGTCGATGATCTGTTGGTGCTGCAGAATTCAGATAATGATGTGTTCATGCATGTCAGCTCGCAAAAATATTATATTGTGCTCGCTGGTCGCTGGTACCACGCCGGTTCATTGAACGGACCCTGGGCATACCGGCCGGCGGATGACCTGCCCGCGGCATTTGCCAACATTCCGCGAAATTCGGATCAGGCTGACTCACGCGTTTATATAGCCGGCACAGAGGAAGCACGGGACGCGGTACTGGATGCCCAGGTTCCGCAGACCGCCGCAATCGAAAGAGGCGAGGTGGATATCGACGTTGAGTACGACGGCGCGCCCATTTACGAGCCGGTGGATGGCACCGACCTGGTCTATATCCAGAATACGGGCTCTACCGTGATTCAATCCGATGGTTTGTATTACCTGGTCGAGGACGGTGTCTGGTATGTGTCTTCCACGCCCAATGGCCCCTGGCGGGTGTCAGACCACCGGCCGGCACAGGTGGACACAATTTTACCCACTTCACCGGTGTACAACGCCAAATATGTTCGTGTCTATGACAGCACGCCGAGCGTGGTCTATGTCGGTTATACCCCGGGCTACATGGGCAGTTATGTCCATTACAACACCATTTTTTATGGTTCTGGATGGTATTACCCACCCTGGGTTTCACCCTACTATTACTATCCCCGTCACAGCACCTGGGGATTTAATGTCAGCTACAACCCGTGGTACGGCTGGAACTTTGGTTTGAGTTGGGGTTGGGGACCGTTCAGCGTGGGCTACTACACCGGCGGTTACTGGCATCACAATCACTATTGGCATCATCGCTACTACGGCTATTGGGGGCCGCATGGTTACCGGCCGCGGCCGGTGCACCATGGCCGCCACGGCTATGGGCGTGGCCGGTATGTCCATGACGGTGATGGGCGCGGTCGTGATGGGCGAGGTCATGATGGACGCGGTCGTGACGGACGCGGTGGTGATGGTCACAATGGCGACGGCGGCTACAAGTTAAATGCGTACCAGCGAAACAGCAATCTTTACCGTGACGGCTCACAGCGGGCCAGGATCGCCGATACCCGCGATAATCAACCACGGACACCGGGCGCGCGATTCGGCGACACCAGGCAGCTAAATCACTTATTCGCAAGTAACAGCCAGAAACAGAAATATACCGGACAAAACAAGGGTCGTTACAACAAGCAAGACCGGGTAAATTCTTCCGATTTGCGCGTAAAGGCCGATGTGCGGGATGCTAATTTCAAGGCAAGCCGCAGCAAGATGCTTGCCGACAACAACGGAAAAGTCTATCGCAAAACGGAGCGCAGCCCGGACCGGTACGATGTCATCAGCCGCAGTGACTTGTCGGCTAAAGGCACTAAAAACCGGACCACGCCATCGCCGCGATTCGACAAACCTGACGTCAAGAAAAACGCCAACCGGACCACGCCATTGCCGCGAATCGACAGACCAGACGTCAAGAAAAACGCCAGCCGAACCAGCGACGAGAAAATGGTGAGGCATACCGCGCAATCAACGGCTAACGTTAAATCACGACGGGAATCAACCCAGCCCCGCAAGAACAGTTCCGGGCAAAGACCGACCCAGGTGACCACCCCTTCATCGCAAAAATCTCAGGCCCGGACTGCAGATAGACGGGTTGCAGATAAGCAGGCCAGGCAGCAGTCAACTCCAGCGGTCACCGCTCCTGTTCGACTGCCGCAACCCAGGGCAAGCAGCTACAGCGAGAGGCAGCAGCCACGGCAGGTGGTCTCAGCGCCGGTGCAAAAGCAATACAGTTCCCGGTCAGGTCCTCAGCCGCAAAGCTCTCGATACAGCGGTCGCAGCAACTCGGCGCCAGCCCAGCGTGCTCCGCAAAGAAGCGCACAGAAAACCAGCAGCCAGCGAAACGGGTCATACGGTGGTGGCAAGCGAGATGGCGGCAGCCGGTCTAAACGGCAGTAAGAAAAGCGGCCCCATTATTGGGTCCCATTATTTATCGTATCATTCCTGTACCTGGGAAAAATTATCTTGAAGGTAGTTCCCTTCGAAACTTCCGATTCGACTGTAATCGATCCGTCCATTTCTTCCACAATTTTACGGACCAGGTCAAGCCCCATGCCGCTGCCTTTTCCCACTGGTTTGGTTGTGTAGGAGCGGGAAAAAACATTTTTGATATTTTCAGGATCTATTCCACAGCCCGTATCGGCCACATCAACCACGACTTTGTCGGTTTCTTCATGGGTATCTACCGAAATTATTTTTGTGCGGCTCGACTCCATGGCATCCTGCGCATTTGACAACAGATTCATCAGCACCTGCTGCAGCTTGCCGATATTACCCAGTATCATCGGCGATCCGTTTGAAAGCCCGTTTTCCAGTTCGATATTATCCTGCCTGTAAAGGAAGGACACCAAATCCAGAGACCCCTGTATTGCGGAATTCAGATCAATGGGAACGGGATCCGTCTCCTCAATCCGTGCATATGTCTTGAGCCCTGACACCAGCTTTACGATGGACTTGCTGGCGGTGCCGAGTTTGTCTGCAATCCCCCTGAGCTCTTCAGTGGAAACGTTTCCTGCCTGGAGATTTTCATTCAGCACATCCAGATAACCGGTAATGACAAAAAGCGGGTTGTTTATTTCGTGAGCGATCCCGGCAGTCAGAAGCCCTATGGACGCCAATTTGTCGCTGAGCAAAAGCCTCTTGTGGCTGTCTTCAAGCTCCTTGATATGTTCCGTCATTTTCAGAAACTGATCGACCACGATATCGTTGTGTCGTCTCAGTCTGGCATCGTAAGTGACCAGAAGATTGTGCATCGCTCTGGTGGATTTTTCGATTATCATTTCGAAAGTACTGGAGGAAATCTCAAATATCACCGAAGGTTCAAGGATAGTAACCGTGGCGTTCCTCTTGCCACCTGTTATCAGGGACATCTCCCCGAAATAATCCCCTGAAACCAGGTTGGCGAAGGAAACTCCTTTTTTAGAAATGCAGACCGCCCCAGCGAAGATAAAGTACATCGAGTCGGAGTTGCTGTCTTCCTCACAAACCACTTCCCCCTTTGCGAAATTGAGAACTTCCGTATTTTGGGCAATGAGATTCAGTTCATCCCGGGAGAGGTTGTTGAACAGACTGAATATCTTGAGTTTTGTGAAATCTTCCAGACTGTTTTTCACCACAACCCTCTTCTTATCCTTGCCCATTGCCATGTTTTTCCTGGCAAATTCCCATCTACTATATTATCAGCGCAGAAAGAATGGGGAAAGAATGGGGACACCCACAAACTTCAGCCAATAAAGGCCGCAGTAAAGAGCAGAAAATGCCGCGACCTATCCGACTGGAGCTATCCGGCATTCCCCAGCACATTACGCAGCGTGGAATTAATCGCCAAGCCTGTTTCTTCGACAATTCCGGCAAACGTGCAGAATGCGGGTTAAGCGGACAGTCGCCCGGCCAGTTGGCGAAGAAGCACGGCGCCATCCCCCTCCCATGCGGCTCCATGCATGCAGGCCAGGACACGCGGGGAATTGATAGCGAGCTTTTCCGTCAGCTCATGGACACGCCGGGTCTGGGAAAAGTAGTCCAGCGCGCTGCGCATCTCTTCACTGGAGTCAAGAATATCTGTCGTGATTAGCGGTTCATGCTCATGCCCGCCCTGGGTGAAGAGGTCGCCGCAGAAGAGTGTTTTGGTTGTAGTCTCAAAAAGGTGACCGCACTCCCAGGCGTGAGGTAAGTGAGGGGTATCGATCCAGCGGACAACATGGGCCCCCAACGAGAGTTCCTCACCGTCGGCCAGTGCGTGAGCCGGTCGCAAGGCAACGTCGTCCACGCTGACCATCTTGGCAATTTTGCTGCAGAGGGGCTCTGCCTTTGGCGCAGCTTCCAAAAAATTATTAAGTGAGCCGCATTCATCCGACTCATAGTGGGAAAAGCCAATGTAGCGCAGTGACTGCACGGGTATGACGGATGCAATGGCTTCGCGCACCAGCGGAAACAACTTAAGCGGCCCGGTGTGATAGAGCAGCGGGGCGTCATCCACAATGAGATACTGGTTAAAGGTAAACCCGCCAGGGATCACTGCCGGTGGTAGCGGAGTGCTGATGCGGTAAATACCGCTGGCGATTTCATCAATTCTTGTGCCGTCTTCCTTACTGGGTTTCATGGCTTTGGACCCTCCTTGCTGGTGATGGAATGGGTGAATTATGGGGTAAACTACGCCGGCAATGAAGGACTTCTTCAAGGAATTACGTCGCCGCAAGGTCTATTGATGGCTTGAAAATGGCAGGATTGAACATGGCGTAGACATTGGAACGGGATTGATGTTTGAACTGATGTACAACACACCGGTGAGCTGGGCGGAAGGCGTCGTTGACGCGATGGACGATTTTCTGCCGGATCATGCCGCGGCTGAAAAAAAAGCATCGAGCATGGCAATGGGCATGGTCTCGCACTACCCTGACAGGCCGGAACTGGTGATGGCCATGATTGATCTCGCCATTGAAGAGCTAAGCCATTACCGTGCAGTTGTTAAGCTGATGAACGACCGCGGCCTTTGCCTGCTCCCCGATGAAAAAGATCTTTATGTAAACAGTCTGCGGCGCGCAATCCGGCACGGTAAGGATCATTATTTTATGGATCGGCTGTTGGTTGGCGGTATCGTCGAGGCGCGGGGTGCAGAACGATTCGGGCTGGTAGCAGGCGCCCTTCCACCGGGCAAGTTGCAACGTTTTTACCGTGCCATCACTCGCTCTGAGGAGGAGCACAAGGGGCTGTTCATTGAGCTTGCAGAACTCTATTTTGATCCGGCGGAGACGCGTTCACGGTTGAATGAGCTGCTGGCGGTGGAAGCGGACATTGTCAGAGAGCTGCCATTGCGGCCAGCACTTCATTGAGCGGTATTGGTCAGTCTCCTGACGGTGGATAAATATCTACGGCAATACGCTGAGCGGGGGACCGCTGCAGTGGAGGATATTCCGGCCGGCGAGCCATGGCAGCAGGTGGTCGTGATTCCCGTTTGCAATGAGTCAACAGAGATAGTGCGTCCATTGCCACCTGGACCAGGGCGCAGCCTGATGATACTGGTCGTCAATGAGGTCGGGACTGCACCGCGACATGTTTCGGTCGCCAACCAGGATTTCGCCGCCGGACTGCAAGCTCGTTTCAGGATGCACTGGCAATCAGCCGCCGCTTCCGGGCTCACTCTGTACGATGATCCAGCGTCACCTCGGGATGTGTTGCTGGTGGATCGTTTCAGTGATGGACTTAAGTTTCCAGGCAAAGGGGGCGTTGGCCACGCACGAAAAACCGGTACCGACCTTGCCGCTTACCTGATTCACCAGCGGCGGGTGCGCTCACCCTGGATACACTGCACCGACGCAGACGTACGCTTGCCGCAACGCTATTTCACCTGCAGCACAGCGTTAAGCGATACCGCTGCACAGGAGACGGCCGCCCTGGTATATCCTTTCCGGCACGGTATCGCCGAGGACAAAATGGCCGTGAAAGAAGGGGGCGGCGAAATACCGAATATCCAGCGGCACAAAATCATGCAGGTCACCCGGCTGTACGAGTATTCACTGCGCTATTACGTTGCCGGGCTTAGTTTCGCCCACTCGCCCTACGCTTTCCACACCATCGGCAGCACCATTGCCGTCAACGCGGCTCATTACGCCAAAGTCAGGGGCTTTCCCCGCCGCCAGGCCGGGGAAGATTTTTACCTGCTCAACAAGCTGGCCAAGG
>Ga0209013_10003647_pt1 | contig 13620 bp, 7 predicted proteins | sample Cruoilmetagenom2_FD_187291 | JGI IMG/M metagenome (GOLD analysis project Ga0209013, IMG submission 187291) | Oil polluted marine microbial communities from Coal Oil Point, Santa Barbara, California, USA - Sample 2 (SPAdes) (version 2) | ecosystem: Environmental > Aquatic > Marine > Oil seeps ... | reverse complement strand
AAACTATCTTAGCCTAGGAGAGATTTAGATTATCAAAGAGACTCAGAAACATAGAAAAGTAGATACCTCTACTATGTGGAGTATCTACTTTTTGCATTTTATTTCAGTATTTCCTCTACTTTTTTTTACAATTATAATTACTTGAATACACTCCTATTTAATCTTAGTGGAAAGGTATTTAATTAATTGGTATTCTTAATATATAAATATATTACTGCTTTGATTATCGTAAGAGAATGTTAATATCTTTACAGGGGGTGCTTTATATTTTTACATATAAAAAAGATTTAACGGAAGATGAGATTATTGCACATGGAAGGAATTTAGAAGGTAAAACATTGAAAGACATAGGTGAAGAAGTTAGTGTCAATCACTGGTTAGGGAAAACCGCAAATAAGGGAGCAATTGGAAATGCTATTCAAGTTTGTTACTTTGGTATTCCTGCAAACTCCATTAAAGAAGCTGATTTCAACTTTCATCACTTAGAATTAAAAGTTACACCCATAAAAAAAAATAAAAATAATACATACAGCTCCAAAGAAAGACTTGTACTTAGTATCATTAACTATCAAATGGACTGGCAATATGATTTTGAAATAAGTCCTTTATATAATAAATCCAATCAAATGCTTCTTGTATTTTATCTACATGAGCAAAATAAAGAAGCAAAAGATTATAAAATTCTAAAAGTAGAAAAATTCAAAATTCCTGTTGAAGATTTACCAACAATCATTGAAGACTATCAAATTATTATAGATAAAATCAAAGCCGGTAAAGCTCACCAAATCTCTGAAAGTGATACAACTTATTTAGCAGCTTCTACAAAAGGTGCTGGTAAAGGAAAAGATTGGCGGATTCAACCATTTTCAAAAGATAGAGCTAAACAGCGCGCCTTCTCATTCAAAGGTAGCTACATGACATCCTATTTTAACTCAGTTTACAACACAGAACATCTTGAAAAAATACCAGTACCAAAGCAACTTTCACTTCCAGATTATTTAAATCAAGCCTTCGCACCTTATATCGGGCTAGATATAAAGCAAATCGAAGAAAGATTAAATTATCATCCAAGGAAAGAACTATCCGAAGATAAGAGTTATCTTCAGAGGTTAGTTTCCCAAATTTTAGGAATTCCAAACACAAACCTTAACAATATTGAACAGTTTCAAAAAGCGAACATCAAGTTTAAAACGATTAGATTACGAGAAAAAAATAATCAAGACATGAGTTTTCCTAACATAAATTTTCATGAAATATTAAAAATTAACTTTGAAGACTCAACTTGGTACGAATGGTTGGCTGAAACAAAATACCTATTCGTTGTTTTTGAAGATACCCCTAGTGGGACATTCCTGAAAAAGCAATTATTTTGGAACCTTCCATACGAGCAGTTGCAGGAACTTGAGAAATTGTACAATCATATTAAAGAGCAACTCCAGGAAGGCGCAATAGAAGTTAACATTATCAAAAATAATAGTGGTAAAGAGATTTGGAAAAATAATCTTCCTAAAAAAGGCTTTGTTCCAAACTTTCAAATCCGTCCCAAAGGTAATAAAGAATCAAAATTCACCACACTACCTGATGGTCGTAAATTTAAGAAAATGTGTTTATTTTTAAATAAAGAGTATCTACACAAAACAATTTAAATTAAAAAGCAGCTACTAATAGCTGCTTTTTAATTTAAATTTTCTTAATAAAAACTTACAAACTAAACTTGAGGTACGGAATAAAAGCAAACATCAAAAATATCAGCCCTGCAATGACAGCTCCAATTGAACTTCAGTTTGAATATTAGTTTTCTCTATTTCTTCAATCCTTATTCCCATTCGCTCTATTAACCCTACAACTAACGCATTGCCCATACAAAAATATCTCATACGGTCAGACATTGTATTTGTCCAATTATCGTCAAATCCATTGAGACGCTCACATTCTAAAGGTGTTAAAAAACGTATACGACCATTTACCTCAACAATATGAGTACTTCTATTGTTCGAACCTTCACTTGTCAGCATGGTTCTTCCTGGCTTGTCCAAATCATCTGTGGGAGACATCCCCCCCTCAGAAAACTGATATACATGTCCATCAACACTTATTCGTTCAATTTTTTTAGGTCCACGGAGGTAAGCAAACTTCTCTATTTGAGTTTCTGACAAATAAAACTTTTCTTCTACTTCCGCTTCCTCAATAAGGATATCTCTCAAAGTAATTGGTTTTTGTTCCACTGGAATAACCTGTGTAGTAAAAACTTCCCCATCTTTCATATATCCAGCAGTGTGGAAACCAAAAGAAAAGCTATCCGACAATGAAACTATATCAGTGGGAAGAGTAACTGATGTTATTCTATCCTGGTATGGTTCATTTTCTACTGGAAAAGATTTCGCAAAGAAGCCTTCATTAAACACAATTTGATCTTCTGAATGGTTACTTTGTTGTTTTTCAAAAGCTATTCCATTTTTATATGCAAAAATAAATACTCTTCTTCTTCTTTGAGCAAATCCGTACTCTGCTGCGTTTATTACTCGCCATTCAACGGTGTAATCTAAATCTCTAAACGTAGCCAACATTACAGCAAAGTCTCGTCCACGTTGAGAAGATGGTGATTTCAATAGACGATCCACGTTTTCCAAAAGAACATATTTTGGCTGTGTATTTTCTACTACTCTCTTGATTTCCCAAAATAAAACACCTTTTTTACCTTGCAGACCTTTTTCTCCAGAAAGAGTACGTGCAACAGAATAATCTTGGCATGGAAAACCACCAACTATTAAATTTGGCTCTAAATCTACAAAAGTCTCGTCTGAAACTTTCGTTATATCTTCGTTTGAATGTATTCCTGAATCAAAGTTATTCACATAACACTCGAAAGCATCTTGTGCTTTTCGAGCAGGCTCCCACTGGTTGCCCCAAACTACTTCAAATAATTCGGGGTTCGCTTTTTGAAGTCCTAAGCGGAATCCACCTACACCAGCAAACAATTCAATTACCCTAATTTTAGAATTTTGCATATACGAACACCCTTTCGTAGTTTCAATCTATTATACAACATTTTGACGAAAAGATCAAGATCTTTTACTCATATTAAGTCGAAAAACGTGTTTTTAAAGCTTACTAAAGGGAAATATTAGGAAAGGGAGGTGGCTATAATGACAAAAAATGTACCTAAAGCTTCAAGTCCTGCAGTGTTTAAAACAATGAGTGGTAATCGGGGAGAAGATACTACTTTAGAATTGGTAGTACGCAAAGCATTATGGAAAGATGGATATAGATTTAGAAAATATAACAGAAAATTACTAGGCACTCCAGATATATCTTTTCTAAATTTGAAAACCGTTGTATTTCTAGATTCTTGTTACTGGCATGGGTGTCCTCTTTCCTCTTCATTTTAAGATGCCAAAAACAAACACCTCCTTTTTGGCATCAAAAAATAAATCGTAATATCGAGAGAGACAACGAGGTTTCAATTCATTACTTAGAAGAGGGTTGGACACTTCTTCATTTTGGGGAACATGAGGTCAAAACTGATTTAGAGATGGTAGTGAATACAATTAAATATTTTGTGGATGAAAAACGAAAAAAAATAAAAATATCCATTCGTTGATGTTTATCCATTTTTCATTCTAAATTTCCAAAATAATTTTATTTCAATTAACTTTTCACCAATTAATTCAAATTAAAATAATCGTATCTATATTTCTTTTCTAATATCCGCGTCCAACGCAGGTACAGTAACAATATGATATGTCGGATTACCGAGTTCCTTATCAGGTTGCATAAATTGACCCATTATTAGGCATTGGCCTTTTTGTAACATTCTTAATTCATCTGTAGAGGCATTACCTATACGACCTGCAATTACCTTCAGCTCACTTTCAGCTGGGTTAAAGTATATTTTAGTTCCTGCATTGTCTAAAATAGATAGTTCTTCTTTTGTGAAGTTATTGAAGGTCTGAGTCGCGAACCATGCGGACCAGCCAAACTTCCGTCCCTCTCTCAGTATCTTAGCAGATGGCGATCCGTCTGAAAAATCTAGATTTTGCGCCTCGTCTAGTATTACCGGAATCGCTTTTTCTTTTGTTCCATCTTGTGTATAGTACCAAAGGTCCCAAAGAATAAATTCCGCCATTAAACGCTTGATTTCATCTTGATCATAGCCTGCTAATTGAATGATTGTTATATTTCCGTCTGGTGCAAAATATTCTTCCCATTGATTTTGCGCTTCATAGTCGAATGGATCAATATCTACTAACTGTACGAGCCGGCTACTAATAGAAGCAATTACTTGGTTACCAAAGCCATCTAATTCTTCTAGGACTTCTAGAAGAAGATCCATTCTCATTTTATCGCCATAAAGCTCAATGCCTTTCTTTACTGCTGCATAGAGAGCACTTTTTTGTTGAGGACCGAATGAGTTTTTATATACCGAAGAAAAAACATCAACAATCCTTCTTGCTGCTTCTGATGGTTTTTCTAACCCTACAATACCCGCCACTTCTTTCTTCTTTAACAGAAATGGATTGAGGGGAAAACCTTCATGATAGACGATTCTTTCTCTTAATTTATCGCCCATCTCCTCTATAAATACCTTGTCTAACTGCTTTTTTGTATAGCTACTAGAATAATCAATCACAACTGCTGATTGAACTGACTCGGCCATATCCATTAAGAGAGACTGGATAAAGTAAGTTTTCCCTTGTCCTGAGCGCCCACCAATTACAAGATGTCTATTTGATAGACTCTTATGATCAAATTCCCAATAGACAGGTCGGCTGTTCTCCAAACCTACTAGGGGCCTTGTTCCTGTTGGTATTGTCTCAGTAGCTTCTACTACTTCTATTATAGGCTGCTGCTCTTTTTCCTCATCAGTTAGAACCTTATTTACCGCTGCTTTTTCTGATTCTCCACCTTTTTTTTCACTCGAAATCTTCTCGAGTTTAACAGGAATTTCAACGTCATTAGCGAGAGGAGTGTAAGATTCTTTATCTTCTGCAGCTCTTAAAGAAATAGAATTAACCTTCCTTTCCGGTACGTTAATTGTTCTATTACCTGTGAAGAGGTCATCTAATTGACTAATAGGCTTAGCTAAAGTATTGTAGCCATATTGTTCCGGAAGCTCGACAACTATAACCCCATGTCTTCTTTCTCTTGATTCACCTTGTGCACCTTTTTTGAAAGAAAGGACCATTCCTGCTCCTAAATCCGCTCTTAGTGAATTAACAATTTCAAACTCATCATTCAATAATTGATCTATTACATCTGGTTTTAACTGATAATTACGTTCCGGCCATATTTTGTTATTGTTCATTTTCGTCACATTGTTTATAAATAAACGAACAAAGAAATTACGTAAGAATCTAGCATCAAATGTTTTTTCATCGATTAATTGCTCATCTAATCGACTTTTTAGTTCAATTACTTGTCTTATTCCTTTTTCTATCACATCATTAGCATTATTACCGATTTTCACTTCAACAGGGTACATATGGAACTTTAAACTGTCTCCTCGTTGTTCTAAGCCCATCATCAAGATATCATCGCTACAGTTACCGCGTTTACCTATCGTCTTTCCTGAGAATATTCCTTCTTTTCTACTCAATTTAACATTCCCAGTCACTCGGACGACCTCTTCCATTGAAATTGGTACCCACATAACGTTATTACGATCAAATAGTTTTAATGCTTGTTTAATAGCTGATACAACGCTCATTTTTTCGCGTTTGTCATGAGCACGTCCTTGTACTGCTCGAAGGAGCCATTCACCATTAAATGTATTGAAAGCACGAATGACATCTTCAATATCTGCATCTTTAACTTCGACTTGTTGAGAATTCAAGAAATCCTTAATAACATTAAAATACTGATAGGACTTATCGGTAATTGTAATAGCATCATAATGATTTGAAGATGAATGTTGATCACTATAGTGTATGATAACCAAGTTTTTAGAAGATTCTTGGAAGTACTTAAGATCCACTGCAGGATCAATGAATGTCAGCCAATGAGATTGTGCATACAACTTGGAAAGGTACGCTTCATCTTCCGTATTGATATGCATAGCAAACGCAATATCCTTCGAATATGGATCCTGCCCTCTATTCGTCATATTGGCAACTAGCTCATTCATTTTAACAGCAAAATGCGTAAGGGGTGAGCGAAGGATGTTGCTGTTCCCTATTCCAAATCCAGCTCGGTATCCACCGTCATCTGTTTTAGAAGAAACGACTGTTGTGAACATGCCATTTAAATTCAGACTGTTTGGGGACTGCTTTACTAACTGTTTCACCATTTGTTCTTCATTTTTCATTTTATAAAAAGAAATATGTGCATACTCAACCCGTTCATTTATACTTCGCTTAGAGTAATGCAACACTTGTTGAATCGCACGTAAAACATCATCCGCCAAGTAATCTTTAAGGGAAAAATCTATATCAAGACGGTTACCTATCGCTTCCGCATCTCCCAATCCGTTTAATTCATCAAATGCACTCGGTCCGTGTAAATCATATCTATATGAAATTACTTCTATATTACGTAAGCCGGAAAGACTTCTTTCTTTCTTTATCTGCTCTTTTAACCAATCAATTATTCCACGTAAAACTTCTCGGTCATTCGGAATATTGATAACATTTAATAACAATGCTGTGGATGAATCCAATGCAAATAAATAATCATAGTGATCATTAAATTGTTCTAATTTCTCTTCGACAACTTTAGCCATATAGTTATTTGTTTCTCCCACCGTTACCTCTTCACGTGGTAAATATGCTAGCCATTCCGGCATATGATTTTCAGTCGTCGGCTTAAAAATTTCTCCGGAAGAATCCGTCATAAAAGGTAATGTGTAAACAGCTTTCAATCTTCGCAAAATATTTGGATCAATTGTTTCTCCAGCTGTTTCTCTATTTATTTGTAATTGAAACGCTACATTTAACGGAGAGAAAGGAGTCATATAAATTATGTTTTCATCCCGAGCAGTACCCAACAAATACAAAGACCTTTCTTCGTTGGTCATAATTTGTTGTTCACGGATGGACTCAATTGCTTCCACAAAAGCTGTTATATATTCTTCTGCTTTCTCCTTAATTTTAACTGAGTAGTATAGTAACGAAGGGACTGTACCAGAATCCGCGATAGCATCTAAAAAAGAAAAGTATGCGTGTTCTACAGCAGTTGGTAGTGTACAATCCTCAGGAGTCAACTCATTTAGCTTAATAGCACCTTGTTTCATTCTAAGTTTTAACCATGCTGCTTCCATTATTAAAAAAGGACGATCTTTCTCATATGTTGAGTAAGGTAAATGATCAATTTCAATCTTTCTCGCATCATTATCAATAGTGAAAGAACTATGTTTGTTTCTTTTCATTTCCCAAAGTTTTGCACCAGAGATTGGTATACTTTTAAACATTTCATCTTTAATAATTATCGGCAGCTTAAAGTTAGGTGTGCAAATAGTAAATCTCAAGCTAGTACCATTATCATCTAACAACCCAGCATTGAAACCGATGGTTGCTCCAGTCCCTATTTCTAGTTGCTGCCCAAATTCTTCTAGTTCTATTACTTGTTCACTGACAGTGCCAATGATTAGGCTTTGTTCAACTAGTACCAATTGCAACGCAGATTTAGCTTTAGATGCTGCTTCCACAATAAATGAATCACTTTGAGACCCCAAAAATGATGGTTCACATGCGATCACTACAATACTGAAAGTGTATTTTCCGCCCGTTGAATCCTCATGTTGGTAGACCACTCGTTGAAATGTAGTACCATCCGAGACAAGTTCGACTGTTGTGACTAGTGAATGACCTCGAGTGCTTGCAATCTTTTTACTTGTAGAGTTTAAAAATCTCATTTGCGTACTTCTATCAAAAGGAAGGACAATTTCAACTTTTTCTCCCACTTTATAATGAGGATAAAAAACGATAATACTCCAGTTTCTTCTACCCGAAGCAGAAGTAGATTTCGGTCTATTCCAAACTTCTAAAGCTTGTTTTTCGCTACCTTTTATAACAACGGCTTTTACTTTGTTTGATTCGAAAGAAATATCTTGTTTTAATTTCATTTCTTCTTTCCAATCAACTAGAGAGGTATAATCTACCTCGAACCATTCATCTTTTGCTAACTTAACTCCGCCTTTATCAAATTGCTCTTCCAACTTATCTTTAGGATTTCCTAAAGAGCGCAAACGCTCTACTTCTTCATGCTGAAGTGTGTTATCCGTCAGTCGCTTATCAATATTGCGTTGTAATGTATTCCACTTACCTGAACCATCAATGACTAATTCTTGTTCCTTTATTAAATCTTCTAATTTAGAGTCAGGAAAATAGTGTAAATTTAAATAATCAGAATTAGTAATCTCTCCTTTTTTAACAAGAGTGAGCATGTCTTCAAAATCTAAGAAAGTTGAATTTTCTATTCGATGTTCAGATTCTCTTCTTTTCAGGTAATGTCTCGTTACAGCTTTTTCAGCAGCAGTTAAATTACTTCGTGACATCAAGTCTTCTAGATTCCCTACTATTTCACTTACATGAAGCGGTAATCCTTCACTCGTTAAGTCTCTACTACCTCCTCTAATGGAGTCGTTTAATGTATTACAAATTAAAATGATAGATGTGTTTTTCCATTGACCTAATTGTTTACTCATTTCATTTCTTAATGTAACTAAAAAGTCAACTGTAGTATTATCATTTGTAGTTGCAATGACATATTTATAATCACCATAGCGTAAAGCAAATGTTTTATATGAATTCAATCCCTCTTCATGTGTATAAATAAAGGGATCACTATTTTCTAGGTTCATCAAAACCTCGTATAGGCAGGACACCAATTCTTTCGATGGTAAATATAAATAATAACGTTCTGTTTTTCCTTTTATAGCCTCTTTTTTAAAGAATGTAGCCAATTGACTTCCTATATAGTTATAAAATGGATTTAACATATTGTGCATCCCCACTATCGCTTTTCTTTTCCAAGTAATTTAATTTATCCAGGACTTTGACAACTTCTTCCTTGGAATGATGGTCTAACCAAATACCACGGTTCTCAAATTCAATCCATAACTGTTTTAATTCAATACGCTGATTACGAACGGAAACTGCTACCAGAAGTAGTAATTGTTCTTGTGAAAGTGATAATAACGTTCCAAGTGAGCCACCATGTTTTCGGAAAAACTTTGAAACAATTGCTTCAAAAGCTTTTTGATAGCGTGAATTAATTTCCTTTGAAATGCCCGGTCTGACAGCAGTGAGTAAATCCTCAAAAGCTTGGTCGATAGTTTTTTCAGAAGAATAATTTTCCACTTGAATACCAGTTTTCACTTTGTAGACATCATTTAGCCAATCATAAATAGATTGAACAAACTGATTTTCTGCTTCAGTTCCAGCATCTGATAATAAGTTTTTTATACTGTGATAAAATAAGTTTCTCTGATTCGAGAAAGTATTTAATCCCACAATATTCAAGGCATGCTCATGCGCAAAAAATCCTTCCATCTCACCAATAAGCATCTTATAACCCTGTTTATAAGAATTTCTCCATCTTGCAGCCTTTTCCCATTGTAGAATATAGTAAACTGGGATTAACTCTTGTTGGTTGAAGTTTGTTATTTTATTAATTTGTAAGATGATTTGTGACATTGCAACAAACGTATAATGCACGAAAAGTGCGGCTATATGAGCTAATAGGAAGCTTTGGTTTTGAGCTAGTGTCTCCAAATCCTTAAAGAATTGTTCTTTAAGACTTGGAAAGAAATTTTTATATGATTCATTCTTTTGGTTTTTAGCGTATTCAGTATCTAAAGATAGATAATCCAAGATTTCTGCAATTAAGTTAGGATCTTCTATGTTTTGTAGAATTTCTCTTACACGCTCTATATCTTTCCCAATAAATGTATCATAGAAGAAAGAAACGAATTCGATTTCACCTTTTTGCTCAGAAGTGTTATCGGCAAACGGAATATGTTCCATTTGCTTGAACGAAGAAATTTTCCCGTCATTTAACTCTTTTAGCTGTTCAGTTAAATAATATCTAAAGAGTTCCTTACTCTCATCTCCTTTATAATTTCCTAGAATGATAACTTCATCGATTGCTGTATCAGTTAGGTCCACTAGTATGTTTTTACCATTTATCTTTCTTATTACACCACCAACAACAGAAATAAATCCTTTATCGAACTTTGCACGTTCCGGTTCTCGCGTAGGTAAAGGTAAGACATTGGTAACTAGACGTCGACGATACGTATATTTACCTTTTTTATCAACAAACTTATTTATTTTCTCGTAATCTAATTTATATTCCATATTAATTTACCTTCTCTACTTCAAACTTTGCTTTTGAAAACTTGGGCCTTTTTACCTCAAGAATCGCGCCATTCGCTTTATGAACGAGCAAAACATGTTTCGTTTTGTCTGCAGATTTTAATAGCTTTTCATGAAACTCGGAAAACTGAAGACCATTTTGCATATCTTGGCGATTTGGTCTATAACCTCCGCCAACTTTTTTTAGTAATGAATATAATTGATAGTCAAGCTCGAACAAGAACTCCTCACCATTTTGACTAAATCCAATTCGGATAATTGGCGAGAACCTGTTAATTTCATCCTTGTCATAAGCAGAGCCAAATGTTTGCTCATCGACTATGGGCTCAAGTTTAACTTGGACAGCCATTCGGAAATTCTTATCAGCTGTATCCGTAAATATAAATTTGTCTCTTGGTGAACCTTTCCATGCATAAATTACTCTCTCAAGTAAATCAAAAAGTTTTCCTATTTCCTCTTCATCTCCCTTGTAGAAGGAGTAAAGGAAATCAATATATTCGGTGTAGGTTTCATCATAATTCTTCTTGTTTAAAAGTTCATGATGACGAATCAGCAGCCTTGAAAATTCTATTTGTTGTCCTTTTTCCGTTGAATGATTTACTTTTTTCCAAGCACCGACATGAGATGAATCTCCTAATTTTTCTTTTATAAAGGAAGTTGTATTGGAACTAAGGATAAATTCGGAGATTAATCTATCTGTTGCCTCAAGTCTTGTTTTTAATGGGTCGACCTCACTTAATGCAGCAAGCAATATAGATCGATCTGGGTGTCCATATAAAAGATTAGGTAGCATATCTTCTACATCAATAGAAAATACATTTCCATTTATTTTATTATGAACAGGAACAATGATTTCATATAGGAAATTATAAAAAGTCCTGGTTGAAATAAAAACTTTTTGTTTAATCATTGCTTCTATTAGAGATTGCACAATAGATTCTTTTATAGTACTTTGCTGCAATAATAGATAGTTCTCATGAGCTACACTCGCTACACCCATCTCTTGATCCTGCTTCCAAGCGTCATAAAATGGATTATCTTTATTTTCAGTTGTGATTTTATCTATTAGATCTAAGAAGAATGGAGATTTAGCCCCTTCTTTCGTTAACATATACTGCTGACTCTCAGCAAAATTGATTAAACGAAATGCATCTGCTTTGTTTTGTGGTTCATGGCTACCATCAAATATTCCACTATTATCAATAAAGTCACATAATGCATTAAATCTCTCATTCTCACGCTGGCGGCGATAAAAATTATGTAATACCCCAAGATTAATTGCAATAATAATTGATTTATCAGCGAATCCATTTGCATATGGTGCGAGAACTTGTTCAAGTGTTTCTAATGAATTTTGGTCCGGATTAAAGGCTTCTGTTGAATCATTATGGACAACCACATTATCCAATAAATTTTCGTACTTTTCTTTCATGAAAGCCAGAAGATGACTTTTTCCATCTCCCACACTTCCGCATAGAAGTATTAAACTTGGCGTTCCATTATTCTGAATTTCTGTTAGTATTTTTTCTAACTCTAATTGTATCGGCCTTACTACGTGCATATAATCACGTAGACCACCAAAAGAATCAGCATCTACTACAGACTCTTTGGATGAAGACTGTAAAACACCCAACATTGATAGAAACTTACTCTCTACTATATGCTGAATATTGGTTGTTTCTGTTTCTATTACTGTGACTGCCACTTCATCTTTCCAGTCATCTGAAACTGTATGACCCACCATATCACTTTTCTGATTCCACCAAATATCTGCAACAAAAAATAGATTTTTTAAAGCTTTTTGTGCATCCATAGAAAATAAATTTTGTCTAAATTTATCTTCACTTATATTACAAAAATCAAATGCTGAATTGTACTCCATCGTAGAACAATTCATTTTAGATTTAATTAGTTTCCATGCATCTTTTAAATTTGAAGAATTTATCACAGACAATGACAATTCTTGTATGCTAAAAACTTCTGCTAATTGCTTCATTCTTCTTATCGTCAACACATAAAATAACCCATCATAATATGAAACTACCTTTGTGGGGTTTTCTAGTATTAGTTGGTTCATATCTATGTAAGACAATTTCATCTCGTTGGTGTCCATTAAGTTATTTAATTCATCCCACAGCAGTTTTTTATCCAAAACCACGCTCTCCTTTATTGTATCTAGTTTTCTTTCTATTAATATTTTATTAATTATACCATTTTAACAATTTGTTTCTCAGGAATTATTCTACTAATTTGCCCAGTCAATCCACTTACGCTTTAGAAGTGAGAGGTCTATGTCCGTCAATGCGGGATAAATCTCGACTAATATTTTCATAGGCACATCTTTGTTTCCAATTGATTATAGTAGAAATGTACCTAGCACCAGTTTATTCTATTGATGTCTTTTTTCCTGAAACATTACACTCCTTCTCATCCCTATTAATTAATATTCATTTAATTCAAGGTGAAGGTAGGATTCTATAATATTAAAAATGATATGTCATCTTGACAAACTACCTAAACAATTTCTAATTAAAAAATCGTTAAGGTATAACAAATGAGTTATTAAATTGCAACAGCCTGAAAACCTACTTTAGTTACTTCCTCATTTAATAACGAAGTAGGCTCCAGTTTTATTATACCTTTACGACTACAGTTGCAGAAAATAGCCCCAAAGAAGAAGTGATGTTTGACAAAACGGTAAGCATCCAGTTGTAACAATGAATATGAATCTTGAACAGCCAGTGCAATACGATATTTTATCATTATTTAGTGGAAGAATAATAAGAATGTGAAGGAGTATCTTCAACGGATTTTTTACTGCGAAGATACTTTTTTATCATAAAAATACTAGTCCCCCACCTAAAATATATCTCCAGGTAATGTAGAAAGAAAAAGTTTAGGCGTTATTCGAAATATTTCCCGGGAAATCGACAATTTCCATGTAAATAAAAAGAATAAGAAAAGAAATCCAAGAGAAGAATAATTTTAAGGAAATACAACTTTCCTTATGCAGATAATGTAGAACATATAAATACTCTAACATCTCTTCTACGCATTGAATTTCACTTACACGTTACTGGATTGTCTATATGAACTTGTTTGTATTTCTTCTCCATACCGCTCCTTGTAAAATGAATGAATAACAAAAAAAACGCCCAATGGGCGTTTTTATCTAACATTGTTCATGTAAAAAATTCAACAATTTTTAATCTAACGATTATTTTTATTACCTGTTAAATTCTTTGCAGCATTTTTAGTTGCATCAACAGTGTTCATTGCAACATTTTCTGTAGCCTCTAAAGCATTA
>Ga0209013_10003646_pt1 | contig 13622 bp, 13 predicted proteins | sample Cruoilmetagenom2_FD_187291 | JGI IMG/M metagenome (GOLD analysis project Ga0209013, IMG submission 187291) | Oil polluted marine microbial communities from Coal Oil Point, Santa Barbara, California, USA - Sample 2 (SPAdes) (version 2) | ecosystem: Environmental > Aquatic > Marine > Oil seeps ... | reverse complement strand
AAAACTCGTTATAGCCCCGCTATTACCTCGTTTTATCGCCTTGTAAATAAACAAAATCTCTTCGTTAAATTGGTTTATTATTTATTTTAATGTGCCTAAATCGTAAATGTAGCGACTTATAGAATATAGCAAAGACAGGTGAAATAATAGATTGAAAATAGTAAATTCGAAATTGAAAAATGCTGGAATGGATAAGATTAAGTTCCAAAAAATAAGGAAGAGTAAAATATGAGTTATAATTTTTATACTTTAATTAAGCAATATGACCAAACTAGGGTCACAAAACAAGAAAGAATAAAGCTTAATTTCAATGAAGAAATTATTCTGAAACAGCAGTAGAATTTCCATGTAAAGTTGATATGAAAATAACTCATAATATCGATGGAATTTTCGGAAGTCTAGAATTTTGTTTTACTCAAGATTGTACATATAAATGTGCTGTTATCTTTGAAGTAGAGGTTGTAGATTGGTCAAGAGATAGCTGTTTTTTTCAGGAGCTGTAAATGACGGAAATCGTTTCCGATTATATGAAATAAGTTATCCTCCAGTAGTGTTACTAATTTCCAATCCAACTGATTATGATGCAAAGGTAACTATAATGCTAGATCATAAGGATGAAAGTGGGGAAGTATGGTACAACTGGAACTATGTTGACTCTGTTTTGGAATTTATTCTAAGCATAGGTATAAGACCAATCGTTGAATTAGGATTCATGCCAAATGATCTGGCTACAGGGAGTGAGACTATTTTTTTGTGGGAAGGCAACATAACACAACCGAAGGATTATCAAAAATGGGCTAACTTAGTGGATAACTTTGTAAGGTATTGTATAATGTAAAAATAAAGACAAATGTACTACGTCAATAAAAAGATTTAGTTTTAGATAATTGTAAAGTTATGTAATAAGGTGAATTGTTTACCTATCAAGAAATACTTTCAAGTATTAATGCGAAAGGAGCTTAATTTGTAGCAACATCACCAGAATAGCCAGATCGTTATCTAAATTTAAACTACCTGTTCCAGCAACATATGTTATAGATAATAACATAATTAAGTTGGGTATGTTTGATTTGCCACAATGATTGCAGAACTAATAAATTGTAAAAGTATAATGGAAACATTGAGGGGCAATATCCTCGGAACGTGCTATGGCCTCTATGCAGTGCCAGAAACGTGGGCAAACAATATTGAACTAAAGGATTAAATTATTGATATATTTTGTTACTGCTAATATCAATATGAAAGATTTAATGGCAAATTATGATATAATAATTACAAGCTTAATTTCTGATATAAAGGGGGAAAATAGATCATGGATAAAAATTACATATTGTTTGAAGAAAAGGGGAAGAGTTGGGATGAAGTAACAGATATTGTTGTAATAGGAAGTGGATTTGCGGGGCTTACTGCAGCTATAGAAGCAAGAAATGCTGGGAAAACTGTTATAATCTTTGAAAAAATGAAAGCAGTTGGGGGAAATTCAATTATAAGTGATGGAGGCATTGCTGCTCCTGGAACTTCACTTCAGAAAAAATTTGGTATCGATGATTCTCCGGACATGATGTATGAAGATATGATTAATTCCGGTCTTGGAATTAATTATCCTGAACTTGTAAGGGTTGTCGTGGACAATGCAAAAGAAGTCTTTGAATGGTCATATGATTATCTTGGCGTTGAATATCTTGATAGAGTTGATCAGTTTGGAGGCCATTTAGTTCCGCGCTGTTATACTGCTAAGAATATTTCTGGTGCAACTATTATTAAAAAGCAGATAGAGAAAGTGCAAGAACTAGGAATAGAAATCAGGTTGAAGATGTGTTTTGAAAGTTTTATTCAGGATGCAGATGGAAGAGTAAGTGGTGTTATTATCAGGGATAACTATGATTATAAAAATCTAGATCAAGGAAGAAAAATATATATAAAAGCAGAAAAAGGGGTTATTCTTGCAACAGGTGGATTTGGGAGTGATGTTGCTTTCAGAAGTGTACAAGACCCACGGCTTACAGAAAAAATTGATACGACTAATAAGCCATTTGCAACGGCAGAAGCTCTTAAAGAAGCTCTTAAGATAGGAGCTACACCGGTGCAGTTATCTCATATACAGCTTGGACCATGGGCTTCACCTGATGAAAAAGGATATGGAGACGCACCGGAATTTTCGGAGTATATATTATTTCAATACGGTATTATTATTGATCCTATAACAGGGAATCGTTTTGTAAATGAACTTGCAGATCGTAAAATACTTTCAGATAAAATTCTTTCAATTGGTCATCCGTGTATAGGTATTGCAGATTCAAAAGCGGTAAAAAAATCTGGCTGGAACATAGACCGTTGTCTTAAAAAAGGTGTTGTAAGAAAATTCAATACATTTAATGATTTTGCAGCTTTTTATAATATTCCATTTGAGAAATTTGAAGAATTAATTCAGTGTTTCAATGATTGTATTACAGAGGGAAGGGATAAATACTTTGCTAAACCTATACTTAAAATAGCTGAACAAATTAAAGAACCACCTTTTTATGGAGTCCGATTATGGCCCAAAGTACATCATACTATGGGTGGTATCAGGATAAATACAAAGGGAGAGGTTCTTGATTACGATGGTAAATCGATAAAGGGTCTATACGCTGCTGGAGAGGTTACGGGTGGAATTCATGGGGCGTGTCGTCTTGGAAGCTGTGCAATCACCGAATGCCTAGTGTTTGGAAGAATAGCAGGGGAAAATGCAGCTAAATAATATAATGACTTTAGGATTAGACCTCATACTTAACTAATGTATAAAAAGGAATTACTTACATAAACAACATCGTTAAAACAATTGATTTTACTAATGATTTAACTGCATAGGATTCTCTAGTTGGTACGAGTAACTTACAAATTTCGACATTTGAATTGTAACAATAAAGATTTAAATTTGAATATTTGATAAAGAGAGGTAAAACATATGACACAAATTACTAAAAAGGCTTTGGCTGAGTCACTAAAAAAACAAATGCAGATAACACAACTAGCAAAAATTACAGTTAACGATGTTGTTAATGAATGTGGTTTGAATCGACGAACATTATATTATAATTTTCATGATATCTATGATCTTTTAGAATGGATTTATAAAACTGAAATTAAAGAAGTTCTTGGTAAAAATAGGATTTGCCAAACATGGAAAAAAGGCTTATTACAAATATTTAATTATTTACACGAGAACAGAAAAATGGTATTCAACACTTATAAGTCCGTCGATAGAGATTTATTAGAAAATCATTTATATAATGAAATATTTAATCTTATTTTAGGAGTGGTAAATGAACTTGCAAAAGATTTAAATGTATCAGATGAAGATAAAAAATATGTAGCAGAATTTTATAAAATTATTTTTGCAGGTGTAGTAATCAATTGGATAAAAAATAATATGGCTGAAGATGCTGAAGAAGTCGTTAATAATCTTGGTAAAATAATAAGCAGAGATATTCATAGAGCATTATTAAAATATGAAAAAAAAGAGAAGTCTAATTAATAAAATGCTACCTATAGATAGTACACTTGAAAAAAAGTGTTTTATCTATAGGTATTATAGCTTTCAGTATGAATTTTGCTACAAATCAAGCTAAAATAACACCGTAATAATAATTAGAAATTTCCATATCATCTACAACTTTAAAATTCGTATTTTCTAAGACATCTTTGATATCTTTTATTGAAATTCTATGATCTTCTGGAGGACCCTTATCCGTTTTTTCTTTCTTCCACTCTATAACCGCAAGCTTTCCACCATCTCTTAGAACTCTTTTAGTTTCCTTTAAAAATCTCTCTTTATCCTCAATTTCGTGTAGAACATTAACTAAAAGTGCAAAATCAACCGAGTTATCATTTATCTTTAAATCATATTCCTCGGTCTTTACTAACTCAATATTTGAAATATTTTCTTCATCCATTCTTTCTTTCATATAGTCTAGCATAGTCATTTCGGTATCTAGAGCATACACCTTGTTTTCTTTACCTATAATATCTATACTAGGAAAACTAAAATATCCTATACCGCATCCAATATCAGCGATATCCATCCCACTAATAACACCAATCTTTTTAAGAGTTTTAAGTGGTGGTAGCTGCTCTCTTCTCCAAGGGCTATCAAGCTTTTTGAATTTTTTTGGATCAAACTTATGCATAGTTATCACTCCCTAGTTCTTCATTTTTTTACTTTTGATTTTACTTATATCAATAGATGTATTAGCTTTATCTAAATCAAGTCTATAGTATTTATTTTATATTTTTTTTCTTCTAAAATAGATATAGCAGTTATTTTAATATATCATTTTTTTGCTTTTATAGCAAGTTCTTCATTATTTTCATAAGAGGAGCTTCTTGCTAAAAAAATACCGAAAAATTGGTTATTGCAAGGAAACTACATATGGTATAATTTACAATATTAAAATGCAGGCAGTTAAATACAAATAGAAGAGGTGATATTTTGAATGTATTTGTAAATCTAAAACAACTTGGTAAAAGGCGTAACATACTAGATAGACAGCTATATTCCCTTGGAAATAAGCCTACAACAGTCGAATAACTAATTGAAAATTTTGTTACTATATGCGTCAAAGAGTTTAATGATAGGGCAGATAATAAAAAAATATTACGTATTTATCTAAATGAGAAATCATTAATCAATCCTAAGTAGGAAAGATTTCTTTTAATGAAGATAATAGCGGTGATTAACAAGATTTAGATAAAGCTATTGGAAATGCGCTACAAAGCTATTGGATGGGATTTATCACATTTTTATAGATGAGGAGGTACTTCATACATACTACTACTAATCCAAAAATGAAAGATCCACTTATATTGGATCAGATTAAGTAAGATTTTTTTGCATGACTCCCAGTGGTCATACCGAAAACATGTTCTATGTGTGAGATTGCTATAATTGCTATTCTCTAAAAGATATGAGAATAGTAATTATTATGATGAAAACACATTGTAAAAAGCTTTTGTTCAAGGGTATAATAGACTGAGTACTAATAATAAAGATATCGTTGATAGCCTTATTGAAAAATAGTGAGCTGAGGTAATAATCGCATGTTCACATACTACGAACACAACAGTGGAAACGGTAGTACGACTATGTAATGTAAAATAAAGGAGAAAATAATATGTCAAATAATAATATGGAACGAATGAAAAAGCTGATTGAAGAAAAAAAGAAGCTAAACGAACAGAAAGGTGCCACTAAAGAAAGAGGCATTAAAAAAATTGGAAGTAATCATAAGGCCATGATAAATAGAAACGGCGGAGGAGTCTTTGATAAGTAGGTAGAGTTAAAGAGATAATAACAAGTATAATATAATAACATCTAACTAAATAGTTGGGTGTTATTTGAAATTTAAGTGCAATCATTATAATAAAAAAGGGGAATTTATTATTAATAGAATCACCATAATCAGTAAGAATCCTGATGATTTTTTTAAGAAAAGGATATTTTATATTGAATAATGAGGAAAATTCAAATAATGAATTAATAAAAAATAAAAGATACTTACAAGTACTTTCTAGACAATTTAAATCAATTCAAGAAGCAAGTACGGAGATTATAAATTTACAGGCTATTATAAATTTACCTAAAGGAACAGAACATTTTTTATCAGGTATACATGGTGAATATGAGGCTTTTTCACATGTATTAAAAAATGCTTCAGGTGTCATCAGAAGAAAAATAGAAAATATATTTGGATATACTCTAATATATAATTCTCATGGAATGTTAATGGCTGCTCATGAGGCATTTGAGTCTACCCGAAAAGCAATAGAGGAGGAAATAGATATAGCATCTTCTATAACTGTGGTAGAAACAAATTTGGTACGAATAAGAGTTGGAGATACAGATATAGGAGAGAAATTAAAAGAAGATATAGAAGAATTAATGATGTTACTGGAAGGATATCGTAAAGTAATGATAAAAAGTGAATAGTATTTTCGTCTTTGAAGAATGAATAAAAAAGTATACCTTTTATGAAAAATTAAGAAATATTTATTACAAAGTTTTTGTAGAAATATGATATAATATGAAACTGTAATAATAAATATGGATTAGATTTTTTCATGGAGGAGATTATGAATACTTTTTTAAATGCGTTTTGGGATTATAATCTTGAGGCGAATGATTTTGAATTATTTGGGACTATGCATAAATCCATTTTGCTATTAATATTGGTAGTCATAGTAATTATGTATATAAAGCGTGAAAAAATAAGAAATATACCACAAAGACCAATGGAAGTATTATTAGGAATGGTGATGGTTACTCCACGCGTGTTATTATATTTTTGGTATGGAACATACGAGTCAAGTTTACAAGAAATATTGCCATTGTATTTATGTAGAATTACTATTTTTTGTACAGCATACACTTTATTAACGGGGAAAAATAATTTTAGATTTATTACATATTTCTGGGGGATGTTAGGGTCCATATTAGCACTGATTTTTGTAGATACAAGTGGATATACTTTTCCACATATAATGTTTATTTCATTTTTTGTTGGACATGGTTCACTGTGTATAAGTGTATTTTATACAATTTTTATAAGAGAATATTTACCGGATTATAAAGATTTTAAAAAAGCTATGTGGTGTTATATTGTTTATATAGTAGTAGCGTGTGTTGTTAATAAATTAGTTGGTGGTAACTATAATTATTTAGAACAACCACCCTCAACGATAAACATGCCAGCAGAATTTGTTAATAGTATTTTTTATAAGTTATTAATTTTAGGGACATTTCTTCTAATTACGTGTATGCAATATATACCAGTACATTTAAAAACAAGGAGAAAAGCTAATGATCAAGATAATGCTATTTTATTTTAGTACTAGTAGAAATATATAGAAGAAGGTCAATATGTTATAAACGAAACGGAGAAAAAATATTCAGTGGAGAGATAGAATTCCATACTATATTTAATAAAAAAATCCAAAAAATAACGACCCCCTTTTCATTTTAAGGGGGTCTAACTATATTGTTATGTACAATATATCAAGTAGAAAGGATAAATTAATGACTTAGGGTTTTAGTATAGTGTGATATACATTTTAAATTATATCTATATAACAATAGTATTAATGGAATTAGGTGATAAGGATATGTTGAGTTTTTTATCTTCGTGAGAAAAGTTAAGCTCTCTTGTTTCGTTCAAACCATTTTGAATAACAATAATAATCTCACCATTAGGGTTTTTGAATACAATTGAATTACCAGTTAAACAGCCTTTTGTACGTAGTCTTACAGCACCTTTTTTAACAAAGTGAGAAAAGTGTTTCATGACATAAAATTCAGGATTTAAAGTAAAGGTATTATCGTGAGTATTAACTGTAATCATAGAATTTTGATTCCAACCCCAAGTGCTACTGCCACCTGGTTCTAAGACCATATTCCAGTAGAGATAGGCACTTACACCGTTAGCTAGATAATGTCTAAATAAATCAAAAACATATCTTGCATATTCCCAAGTATTTGTACCATCACCACACTCATTTTCGCTTTGTATTAATTTTTTTTCAGGCCAGCTTTCGGAAGTTCTTTGGATGGTATTCTTACCAGCCCATTGGTAGCTGACACCTTCTATATACTTATAGGCTTTTTTATCTGAAAGAACAAGATTTGCATAATCATCATAACCAGTGTATAATGCGCGTTCATCTGTTTCACGTCCATTCAAAGTACCAAGCCAAATTTTTGTTGATATATCTTTTTCTTCAAATAAGGGCCCTAAATAATTGCCAATAAAATTAGCAAATTCGGGACCTGTCCAAACACAAGAAGGGAATTTCTGTGAAGACATAGGCTCATTTTGAACGTGTATTTGGTCAATAGAAATATTTTCTTTTTCATAAGCCTTAATGAATTTTAAAAAGTAGAGGGCATAGGCATTTAGAGTTTTATCATCTTGAATTAATGTACCAAAATTATAAGCAGGGGGATTTTTCATCCATACAGGTGGACTCCAAGGTGAAGCGAATATTTGCATATCATGGTTAATACTTTTGGCAGCTTTGATATAAGGTATAAGATGTTCATAATCCCTTTTTATAGAAAAATATTGCATAGCATAATCATTATCTTTTTCAGCGTGACTATACCAATTTACAGCATAATCACTAGCTCCTATTGGCATACGGCAGAAATTAAAATTACAACCTTCTTCACCAAATAACTCATTTAATATAAAATTTCTTTTATCTTCAGAAATTTTGTCAAGGGCAACCCAGCTCAGTTCATTAAAACAACCTCCAAATCCATCCATACTTTGACATACTTCACCAGTAGTCTCAAGAGTATACTTAGAATTATTGGGAACAGAATCAGGGATAGTATACTCTTGCCATTGTGCATCTTTTGTTGTAGATACCAGTTTCATAAAAATAACCTCCTTCAATGATTTTTTGAAAAACATATAAGCTGAATTAAATAACTGATATAAGCCAACAATTATTTAGAATGATCCAACTAATAAAATTAATATATAGATGAGAATAGTATATAATTTTTCTGAAAGTAAAGCTCGTCATCGGTTGCTAGAAAAACCTCATTTATTGCTGTCATTAGGATGTACTATGTGATAAAATGTATGATAAATAATTAGAAAAAGAGTTGAAAAATAAATGGATATATTTTATGAAAAAAATATTGGTAATTATAAAAAACCTTATAAATTGTTACATCACTTGGATGCATTTAAATTTCCTATTCATTTGCATGATGAAATAGAGATTGTATTTATTATTAAAGGATATTGTAAAATTTGGTTATCAGGAGATTGGATTTATTTAAAACAAAATCAATTGTTATTAATAGGTAGTAGACAAGTGCATTACTTTGAAATGATTGAACCAAACACGGAACAAATTATATTACAGATTAACCTTAATTATCTATTAAGAGATCAACAACTGAGAAATGAAATTATGCTAAAATTCTCAAATAATGGATTTACTATTGAACAGCAATCAACCCAGTATGCTGAAATACTTAAGCTGTTGCTTGAATTTGATACAACATACGCAAGCACCAAAGCATTTAAGGAACTTCAATTGTATGGAAGGGCTTATGATATATTAGATTGGTTGCTTCAATATAAAGAAAAAAAAGATAACAGTAACCATAAAAAAGTCCGTGGGAATGCTAATGATTATTTAATTATACTAGAGCAAATAATGACTTACATAGAAAAAAAATATAAAGAATCCTTAACACTTGAAGATTTAGCTAATAGTATTAACTTGAGTAAATGGTATTTGTGTCACTTAATTAAGGATGCAACAGGAATGACTTTTACTGAATATGTACATTTGTATCGATTACAACAAGTACAGCAGCAATTAATAAACACACAAAGTAGGGTAACGGAAATAGCACTAGATAATGGATTCAAAAGTTTAAAAACCTTTAATCGAGTCTTCAAAAAGTATGTGGGTTGTTCACCAACAGCATATAGAAAGCAGAGGAAATAAATTGGTAGATAGAATAAGTCATTAAGTTAAGATATACTATGCAAATAAATTCATAGTATATTTTTTTTAAAAATACACTCTAGTTATATGGTGGGGAAGTCCGTAGGTGTAATTTTTAGAGGGTGAATAAAACATACTATTATAATCAAATATAATTAATATGGTATATAATCAAAATATTAATAATATGTGTATGATTATATTGTATAGGGTGATTAAGGTATGAAGCGTTGGCATAATGTCTAGAAAAAGAGTTATTTGTAAAGTTAAGTTGTTTAATGTTGACAGGCATAATTTGGCATGGTATAATTTGCTTACAGTTATTTGCAAGTAAAGTATACTTTGTGAAAGAGCAAATACTAAAATAGCAATATTACATACGGATACAACAGCTGCATGTGCTGTGTATAAAATATATTATTAACTGCATTATCACAGGGGTTACCTTTTCCACTAAATGAGAGAACAATATTACTATTAAAAATTTTTAGAATTTTTAGATAGTACTTATATTATAAAACATTAGGGGGAACATTTTATCGATGCAACTATTAATACATAAAGAGGGGGAAGAATATTATGATGCAAGAATGGTTTAAAAAGGCGAAATTAGGTATTTTTATTCACTACGGTATTTATGCTGTAGGTGATGTATCAGAATCATGGTCCTTTCACAACGGGCAAATTTCTTATGAAGACTATATGAATCAAGCAGAAGGATTTACTGCTAAAAATTATGACCCTGAAAAATGGGCAAAATTATTTAAAAAAGCTGGTGCAGAGTATGTTGTTATGACAACAAAGCATCATGATGGAATGGCTTTATTTGATACAAAATATAGTAATCATAGTGTTGTACAGGAGACTCCCGCTGGAAGGGATCTTGTAAAGGGTTATGTTGATGCCGTTCGTGCGCAAGACATGAATGTTGGTTTGTATTATTCATTGATTGATTGGTCAAGAGAAGACTATCGATCTGTTTATCCAGAAGGTACCAATCCAGAAAAGTATGCAGAAGAAAATGTGTTTGCGACGCCGGCTGGTGGTGAAGAAAAACCAGAACTATGGGAAAAATTCTTAGAATTTAATAACAATCAAATGAGAGAAATAATGACGAATTATGGAACTATTGATTTGTTATGGTTTGATGGTGATTGGGAGAGAAGTGCAAAACAGTGGAAAATGAAAGAATTTAGAGAGTATCTACACACTTTAAACCCTAATGTTGTTTTAAATTCTCGTATGCAAGGATATGGTGACTATGAAACACCTGAAATTGGTATCCCTCTTATTGCGCCTAAAGGTCCATGGGAATTTTGTACAACCATTAATACATCATGGGGTTATCGTGTTTCTGATAATAATTATAAATCAAGTTGGCAAATAATCAGAACTTTTTGTGATTGTATAACATTAGGTGGTAATATGCTTCTTGATGTAGGTCCTAAGGAAGATGGAACATTAGATCCTCGACAAGAACAAATTTTAATTGATTTAGGTGATTTTGTTGAGGGAAATGAAGAAGCTATCTATGGAACAATGAAAGGGTTAGATTATTCTTTCTTTTTAGGTGGGAGCACGATGACAGAAGATAAAAAGACAATATATCTTTTTGTTTATGGTCAACCTCAAGGTGAATTATGCTTAAAAGGCATAAAAACAAAGACCAAAAGAGTTTCTGTACTTCGTTCTGGTAAAGAACTTGACTATACTTTTACTGGATCTATTCCATGGAGTAATATCCCAGGAACTATGTGGATTAAGCTAGATAAAAAAGATTTAGCTCCGATGGTTACTGTCTTAAAAGTTGAACTTGAAGATGAATTAGATCTTTATTATGGACATGGAATTGTTATGTCCCAAAATGACTAAGGAGGATTTGATAGATGCATTATAGAATTCCAAAAGCAAATATTGAATTTAATCCACCAGTATATTATTGCAAAAAGGCAACAAAACCATTTATTTTAGATGGTGATATTGATAAAGAATTTTGGGAAGATGCTGAGTATACGTGTGATTTTGTAGACATTGAAGGCGAAATTCGTGAAAAACCTCGCTATTTGACAAAAGCGAAAATGTTATGGGATGATGAAAATTTTTATTTTGCAGCTGAATTATGGGGTGATGAAATTTGGGGTAATGTAACAGAAAGAGATGATGTTATATTCCAAGATAATGATTTTGAAATTTTTATAGACCCAGATTCAGACACTCATCAATATTATGAGTTTGAAATGAATGCTCTTAACACAGTTTGGGATTTGTTTTTAACAAAGCCATATAGAGATCAAGGTATACCTTTAAATGGGTGGGACATTAAAGGGTTAAAAACTGCTGTAAAAATTGATGGAACATTGAACGACCCGATGGCTAAGAATAAAAGATGGACGCTTGAAGTTGTTATGCCTTTTGCTGCATTAAAAGAAGCGAATAAGCATACAAAGGTTCCACAAAAAGGGGATTATTGGCGTGTGAATTTTTCACGCGTACAATGGAAAGTGGATGTTATAGATGGAAAGTATAAAAAACAAATCAATGAAGAAACAAATAAACCATTACCAGAAGATAATTGGGTATGGTCACCTACTGGTGTAGTTAATATGCATTACCCAGAGTTGTGGGGATTTGTATTTTTTACTGAGGGTGAGGAAAATTATCGTATACCGGACCATGAGTATTTACAATGTGAGTTACGTAAGCTTTATTATGCACAACATGCACACTTTGATGACTATGGTTATTTTACCACGGATTTGAATATGTTAACCCAAGGGGAAAAGTTAGATATTGAAGTTTGTATAGAAGTTACTAAAAGTAATTTTGAAATGTATTGTAAAACAGTAGATGGGAATCATGAGATTGTAATTTTGGGTGATGGAAAAATCATAAGAAGGTAAAGGGGGAGTTAATAAAATGAGCGGTGAAGTGGAAAAAGAAGTACAAGAAGAAATGATTGAAGAAGGGGTACATAATTATAGCGAAGAAGAAAATTATGTTTGGTCAAAGGAAAGAGAAGTTTTAGAAAGATTAGAATGGTTTAAAGATCAAAAATTAGGAATAATGATGCATTGGGGGATTTATTCCCAACTTGGTTTGGTAGAATCGTGGATGCTAAGCGATAAAGATGGAGACTGGGCTCGTAATGGTATTGACTGGACAGATGATATGGAGCAATTTAAACAGGACTATATAAATTTAAATAAGTCATTTAATCCGATTAGATTCCAACCTGAAAAATGGGCTCATCTTGCAAAAGATGCAGGCTTTAGATATTTAACGTTTACTACAAAACATCATGATGGGTTTTGTATGTGGGATACAAAATATACTGATTACAAAGTAACTGCAGATGATTGTCCTTTCCATACTAACCAAAAAGCTGATATTTGTAAAAATGTTTTTGATGCATTTAGAGAACAGGGCTTGGCTATTTCCGCTTATTTTTCTAAAGCAGATTGGGCATCACCATATTATTGGGTTCCAGAAGATATTAAATCACAACCAACTTGGAGAGGACCATCTTATAATCCAGAAGAAAATTCAGAAATGTGGGAAAAATTTGTTCAGTTTACACATAATCAAGTCAAAGAGCTTTGTTACGATTATGGAAAAATAGATATGTTATGGTTTGATGCTGGTTGGGTTTGTCCACAAGCTAAAGTTAAACAGGACATTCGTATGGGTGAATTAATTGATGGAATTAGAGAAACACAACCATGGATGCTATGTGCTGATCGGACTGTAGGTGGACCTTATGAGAATGTTGTTACACCAGAGCAATGTGTTCCAGCAAAACCATTGAATGTGCCATGGGAAAGCTGTATTACAATGGGCAATGGGTTTGCTTTTACATATGAAGATGATTATAAAGATACTAGAAAAATTATTAATTTACTTGTTGACATTGTATGCAAAGGTGGAAACCTTGCTCTTAATGTTGCACCACAACCTGATGGACGGTTGCCGAAGAGTGCAATTAAAACAATGAAGGGGATGGGTGAATGGTTAAATACATATGGTGAGGCAATCTATGCAACACGTCCTTGCGAGCCATATAAAGTAGAAAATGTTGCCTTTACCAAAAAAGGTGACAAAGTGGTTTATGCATTACA
>Ga0209013_10003645_pt1 | contig 13626 bp, 16 predicted proteins | sample Cruoilmetagenom2_FD_187291 | JGI IMG/M metagenome (GOLD analysis project Ga0209013, IMG submission 187291) | Oil polluted marine microbial communities from Coal Oil Point, Santa Barbara, California, USA - Sample 2 (SPAdes) (version 2) | ecosystem: Environmental > Aquatic > Marine > Oil seeps ... | reverse complement strand
CCATCGATCGTGCAACGCACGCTCATTCGCCCACCGGAGGGGCAGATCGGCCCGCTGACGCCCCAAGAACGAGCCAACCTCATGCAGCGCAGCCCGGTGTCCGGCAAATACGATACGCCGGTCGATCGCGAGAGTGCTCATGAATTGCTGGCCAAGCGCGCGGAAGAATTGGCTCGCAAGGAAGAAGAATTGAAGGCCGATGCTGATACTGGTGATTGGCTCGAGGAAGCCGGCCGTGTTGTTTTTGGACGCGGTCCGCGCGGCGGTGCCTCTATCGGTGAGCAGGCCGCGCGTTACGCTAGCCGCTCGATTATGCGTCGCGTCATCAGCCAAATTGTCCGTTCGGCCATGAAGGGGTTCCGATTCAGGTGAGATGTTGAGGTGGCTTGGTGAGTTATGTTCGCCTTGATTCCTGCCCCCTTCCCCGAGCAGACTTAACGCGCTAAGCGACAGCGTAGAAATTTGAGGTTGCCGTGCTGCGAAAGCTATTACTCGTGATTGGCATGACTGGTGCGTTTGCGTTCGGCGCATCTGCACAGAAACCCGAGCTGAACAGCCCATCGATGACTGCGATTGTCGCTATCGGTGAATCACTTGCTGAGGAACGCTGTGGGCGCTGCCATGCCCTCGGCATGGAAGACGCATCGCCGCACGCTGATGCGCCACCGTTTCGCGTCGTCGCCAAACGCTACCGGCTGGAAGATCTCGCCGAGTCGCTGGCGGAGGGGATCTTGACCGGCCATCCCGATATGCCGGTTCTCGTCTTCAAGGAGGACGAGATCGATTCCTTCCTGACATATCTTGGAAGCCTGTTGCCTCGGCCCCAATAAGGTTTTCAATCCCGGTCAGGGTAAAGCTTCATCAGCCCCTCGGCTGAGGCTGGACAAATGCCGCGCTCCGTAATCAAACCGGTTACCAGCCGCGCCGGCGTCACATCGAACGCCGGATTACCGGCTCCCGATCCTGGAGCGGCGACCTCAACCGTCACGACTGATCCATCAGGTAAACGCCCCGGCATCTTTAGGACTTCATCGCTGGAGCGTTCTTCGATGGGGATCTTAAAGCCGTCATCGATCGTCCAATCGATCGTCGAGTGCGGTAAGGCGACATAGAATGGTATGTCATTATCCTTTGCAGCCAAGGCCTTCAGGTAGGTGCCGATCTTGTTGGCCACATCGCCCGACGCTGCGACCCGGTCGGTGCCGACTATGACAACATCGACCTTACCGTGCTGCATGAGATGCCCCCCGGCGTTGTCGACAACGATGGTGTGCGGAACACCATGTGCACCAAGTTCATATGCAGTCAGTGAGGCGCCTTGGTTGCGCGGTCGGGTTTCATCGACCCACACATGCATTGCGATGCCCTTGTCGTGTGCCTGATATATCGACGATGTAGCTGTGCCCCAGTCAACGCAGGCGATCCACCCGGCATTACAATGAGTCAGCACGTTGACCGGATCGCCTGGCTCCTTCTTCGCGGCGATCTCCTCGATTAGCCGGAGACCATGTATGCCGATCATGCGGCAGGTTTCGATATCTTCGTCGCAAAGTGTCGCGGCCTGGCGATAGGCCGCCGCCACCCTTTCCTCGCGCGGCAGGTTCCGTATCGCCTTGCGTATTTCTTCAAGTGCCCAGCGCAGATTGACGGCCGTCGGGCGCTGTTCAGCCAAATGGGCTATCGCTGCGTCCATCGCCTCATCGCTGGTATCTTCCCGCAGCGCCAGGCAGACGCCATAGGCTGCGGTCGCCCCGATCAGCGGCGCACCGCGCACTTGCATGGTCCGGATCGCGACAGCGGCGTCTTCCATCGTCGCCAGACGTGCTGTCACCAACTCGTGAGGCAACTTCGTCTGATCGATGATCTCGACAGACCAACCATCGTCATTCAGCCAAATGGTGCGGTAGGCGGTTCCATTGATCTTCATCTTTGTCCCCTGGCGTTGCGGCCCGCAACCGGACTAATCGTGACCAGAGCTGTGCGCGCTGCTGGCGATGGCGAGGGCTTCATCAAGTTCACACGATTGGCAGGCCAGGATAAACCAGGCCGTATGCGGTCGGGCGGACTTATCAACGATCTGCAAGCCGATCTGCCGACATATCGGACATGCAAGCTCGCCGCGCTCACCACCTTGCCACGCTCGAATTGAAACCATGGCGGACTTAGCCAATTCGGGCGAACTAATACGTTTGGGCTGCGCGGCCATCAATGTCCCTCGAACGCCATCAGCGCGTGGCACTCGACACCGAGCTCTTCAAGTCTTTTGCGTCCACCGAGCTCCGGCAGGTCGATTACGAAGACGGCGCCAAGCACCCGTCCACCTGCTCGGGTAATGAGCTTGGCCGCAGCCTCTGCTGTTCCCCCCGTTGCGATGAGATCATCCACGATCAGAATCCGTTCCCCTTCTTTTAACGCATCTTCGTGGATTTCAATCGTATCGGTCCCATATTCGAGTTCGTAGTCCTGAGCAACGGTCTTCCAAGGCAGCTTGCCCTTCTTACGGATCGGGATGAAGCCGCAGCCAAGCCTGTCGGCGACCGCTCCACCAAGGATAAATCCGCGCGCCTCGATACCGGCAACCGCATCCACCGGCTCCGTGCGATACGGTTCGGCTATCTGTACAATGGCCGCCTTAAACCCCTGAGCATCGGCAAAAAGTGTGGTTACATCCCGAAACATTACGCCGGGTTTGGGATAATCAGGGATTGTACGGATGAGATTCTTTAAATCAGACAAGACCACCTCCACGACAAATTCGCCGCGTTACATAGCAAGATCTAGTCAGGGAAGATAGAAGACCGATCAATGTGGGCTTCGCGGGGCGGTGAGTGCTGCCAAAGCGCTCCCAAATAACGGGTGGCGTGCGGAGGAGAGGACGAACTGATGGCCGAACATGAAATTCCGCTGACGGGTGATGAGGATATGGACGACCTGCCGCGTACCTTGCGGCGGGAACGCGCAGCGCGCGAACAAGCTGCGCGCGAGCGTGAAGCAACCAGCTCCACAAGGCGGGGCTCAAAGGCCCCCGACCTAGGCGCGCATATCGAACCTCATTACGGGGGCGATGGCTACGTCGAAGAGGACCCTTATCCCGCGGTAGTCAAGCAACTCGATATTCCGTTCTTTCATATGATGGTCTTTTTTCTCAAGGCTGTTATCGCCGCCATCCCAGCCCTCATCGTGCTTGGCGCGATTGTTTGGCTCTCCGGCGAGATCTTGCAGCAATTTTTTCCGTGGCTGATCAAGATGAGGGTCATCATCCAGTTTCCCGACATGTGATCCTCTCCGGCGTCGGCTACAAACTCCATGCCCCCGGCTACTCTAGGTATGCAGCCACCCCATGTATCAAGTGCCGGAAAGTTCATGTCCGCGCGCATGGGCCGCCGCAATCGCCCGATCAACGAGCCGCTTCATCGCCTCCTCAGCCATCAGCACGTCAATCGCCGCCGCTGTCGTTCCTCCGGGCGAAGTGACATTGCAGCGCAACTGCTCGGCGCTGAGCTCGGACTCTGCCAATAGGGCTCCCGCGCCCGCCACGGTTGTTCTGGCGAGTTTCGCCGCAAGTTCGGCATCGAGCCCAGCAGCAACGCCAGCTGCCGCCATGCATTCGGCCAAATGGAAGACATAGGCCGGCCCGGAGCCTGAAACTGCCGTTACAGCGTTCATCAGGCCTTCGTCCTCAACCCAGGCTACCTCCCCAACCGCTGACATCAGTGCCGTTGCCAGTTCCCTCTGATCCGGGCGCGTCGCGGCATTAGCACAACACACAGTCATGCCGTGTCCGATCGATGCTGGAGTATTCGGCATCGCGCGCACAACCGCCGAGCCTGCAGGCAGGTGCTGCTCAAAGCTGGCAATCGTCCGCCCCGCTGCGATGGATAAGGTCAACGTATCGGACCCTGCCAACCGCGCGACGGGAGGGAATACATCGTCCATAACCTGCGGCTTAACCGCGGCAAGGATCACCGAAGGTTGCCCTTCAACGCCATCGAAAGACGCCGTAGCGGCAGCTAGATTATGGCTGCGGATCAGATCTTCTGTTTCGGGTGGGGGCGCGGGATCCAGGATCAGCAGATGCTTGGGATCGAGCCCGCGTGAAAGGAGTCCGGCAACCAGGGCGCCGCCCATCTTGCCGGCACCAAGTATAAGAAGGGGCCCAGAAAGCTCAAACGGCATGATGGCGTCTCCTCCGCGCCTGACGAATAACAGGCGCGGAGAAAAGCTTCTTCCTCACGCCTGCCCTTCGGTTTCGAACATTGTCGAGACTAGAGCCTCACGGCTTGGCTTACCGGCCCAGACTACGTATTGGAACGCCTGATAGTAACGTTCGCAGGATTCAAGTGCAGCTTGCAGCATTGCTTCACACTGTTCGACGGTGGCCACCGTGCCGCCGAGTAACAACGCATGCCGGTACATCACCAGCCCTTCGTGCGTCCACAGATCGAAATGGCCGAGCCAAAGTTGTTCGTTTATTTGTGCGACTAGGCGATACATTTCATTGAGCCGCTGCTCAGGAACCCGGAAGTCAAAGGCACTCGCCACGTGCAGTGCTTGCAGGTCTTGGCGCCAATTGATCGACACGTGATAGTCGGTCCAAGTCCCCGCAACTATGATGGTCAGTTCATCATCACCATTGCGATCGCACTGCCAGCCATGGCGGTCTGCCAGCTGTTCAATTAGATCTACGGGATTGCTGAGGCGCTGGTAATCCGCTCCGGCTGATGCCATTCGTGGTCCTCGTTCTTCCTGGGCCGATTGGATCCGCCCGTTGGCGCACAGCGCCCTGTGAGTCGATCAAGCAGCCTCCCAGAAGAAGATGTTCCGGCCACCCGCAAAAGGCACAAAACACCCCACCGCCCTGAGTCGCAACCGGACCCGCCGAAGTGTCCACCGGCAACGTGGCGGAGAGCGGGCGGCACCCGGTAAACTGGGCGTTATCTGTTGAAAAAGCGAGAATTTTGCCGGGCCGAGGCAAAGCTGCACTCGACAGGGTAAGCGGACACGTTTTCTCGATTCAAAGATCACTTTTACGAGACCGCGAAGTTGGCCTTAGCGGGCTTCAAGAGCTGCGACCCGAGCCTCCAGACGCTCGTTTTCTTCACGCGCCTTTTCCGCCATCGCCCGAACCGCTTCGAACTCCTCGCGGCTTACCACATCCATCTCCTGAAGAAATTTCTCGCCCTGCGCGCGCATCATCGTCTGCATCTCGCGCTGGACCCCCTGCGCGGCGCCTGCGGCATCCGTCATCATCTTAGCGAGTTCATCGAAGAGCCTGTTTGATGTCTGGGTCATGTAAGTTCCTTCGTGCCTGTTTTTACGCTGCCGCGCTGCCACCTGGTCATCGCCGTCGGACTTTGCGCAACTATGATCGTGAGGCGGGTTCCCTGCAACCGTGCAACCTTGACAGGTCGCCTCGCTTCACCAAACCTCGCGCAGCTCCACGAACCACTCCTCTGATCAGCGAGATTGCATGAGCCCTCTCGATATACCCTTCCCAGAGATAAATCCGATCGCGCTTCAGATCGGACCGCTCGCCGTCCGCTGGTATGGCCTTGCCTATGCCGCTGGCCTCATTATTGGATGGCTCTATATCCGCCAGCTATTGGAGCACCAGCGGCTCTGGAAGAACGAGACCGCCCCGATGCGTCCCGATGACGCTGACGAGCTGCTCGTCTGGGTTGCTGCCGGTGTGATCCTTGGTGGTCGTCTTGGGCACGTACTGTTTTACAATCCTGACTTTTACTTCGCGAACCCGATCGAGATGTTCGCCATTTGGAAAGGCGGTATGGCCTTTCATGGCGGGCTTCTTGGAACCGGTATTGCCATGGCGCTCTTCGCGCGTCGCGAACGTATCTCGGTGTGGCCCGTTATGGATCTCGTCTCCGCGGCAGTGCCAATCGGACTGTTCTTTGGGCGCGTGGCAAATTTCATCAATGCCGAAGTCGTCGGCTCGGTGACCAAAATGCCGTGGGGCATGGTTTTTCCAGGCGCCGGTGACGAGCCACGTCACCCCGCAATGCTTTATGAAGCAGCGCTCGAGGGCATAGTGCTATTCCTCATTCTACGTTACTTCACTCACACGAGGCTCTCCCTGAGAATGCCAGGCCTGACGACCGGCATCTTCCTGACCGGCTACGCGGTGTTCCGCATCTTCAGTGAGCTTTTCAAGATCGTCGACTACCGGCTGGTCCTCGCCGATTATCCCATCACCAAGGGCATGGTCTATTCGGTGCCAATGCTGCTCTTGGGTCTATGGTTTATCTACGGTGCCCGAGCCCGCGCTAAAGGAGCCCCGGAGGAAAAGGCGGCGTGACTGGTTATGATCCGAAAGCCCGTCACGATACGCCTCTTGCGCGAAAGCTGAAGGATGACATCAAACAGCACGGACCGATCGGTGTTCCAGCTTACATGCGTGCCTGTTTGATGGACCCCGATCACGGCTACTACCGCGACAATGAGGCAATTGGCCAAGGCGGCGACTTTATTACCGCGCCCGAAATCAGTCAGGTATACGGCGAGTTGATTGGCCTCTGGTCGGTTATTGTCTGGAAGCAGATGGGCGGACCGGCACCATTCAACCTCATCGAGATAGGTCCAGGACGCGGCACACTAATGAGTGACGCTTTGCGGGCGGCAGGTGTGGCAGGCGACTTTCTGTCAGCCGCCGACATCTGCATGGTAGAGATCAACTCGACCCTTCGCCAGGTTCAGGAATACACGCTTCAGAAAGCCACCGATGGCTGCGTAACGCTAAGATGGTTCGATTGCATCGAGGGACTCCAACAATCCGACGGCAAGCACAAACCGGTCATTCTCATTGCAAACGAGTTTCTCGACACACTGCCGCCAACTCAATTTGTCCGTTGCGGCTCAAATTGGCATTGGCGTCAGATCGGTCTCGACCAAAACGACGGCCTTCAGTTCTGTCCATCGGTCGAGCCTATAGCCCCAGAATTTCCGGAACTGAACGAAGTCCTCGAGACCGTGTTTCCCGGTGCCGACGTGGATACTGTTGTTTCTCGCACGTCCTTCAACGGGCTAACCGACGGAATCCTTGGCTGGGACAACGTGGCGGCGCTGATGATCGACTACGGCGACACCAGCTCAATGCGTGGCGATGGCCTGCAGGCCGTCCGCAATCATACTTATGAGCACCCCCTGACGTCACCAGGAGAGGCTGATCTCAGCGCACTTGTTGATTTTCATGAGCTGGAAAAAAGTATTCAAAGAACCGCCAAGGACCGCCTCGCCATCGATGGCCCGGTCATCCAGGCCGAATTCCTGGGCAGCCTCGGCATGATGGAGCGCGCGTCCCACCTCATGGCGCGAAATCCGGAAAAAGCCGCGCAGATTGAAGCCGGCGTCGCACGGCTCATGTCGCCCCAAGGTATGGGCACCCGCTTCAAGGCGATCGGGGTGCGATCCAAGGAGCTGCCAATCCTGCCTGGCTTCGCTTAAGTCCTCCAAGGAGCCCACTATGCCGAGCCCGCTAATGGCCGACAACCTCGCCGATATTGCTGATCTCGCCGGCATCCAGCACGGCTTCTTCACCCGGCAAGGAGGAGTTTCGGAGGGTATTTACGCCTCCCTCAACTGCGGTCTTGGCTCGCGCGACACTCCCCAAGCGGTGATCGCAAACCGAGCCCGAGTGGCACTCGACCTCGGCGCGCCAGAGCCAACGGTCCACACCCCCTATCAGATCCATAGCGCTGACGCCCTGGTCGTCGACGGCCCCTTTCCAGCGGGCCAACCACCGCGCGCAGACGCCCTCGTGACGCGAACTCCGGGCCTTGCGATTGGTATCCTGACGGCGGATTGCGGGCCCGTGCTATTCGCCGACCCACAAGCCCGCGTCGTCGCCGCCGCTCATGCCGGTTGGCGCGGTGCCATGGAGGGTATTCTAGAGGCGACAATCGTTGCTATGGAATCCCTTGGCGCCCGCAGAAGTCGTATTCATTCGGCGCTGGGCCCATGTATTGGCCAACCCAATTATGAAGTGGGTGAGGAGTTCCAAGACCGCTTCATCGCACACAACTCATCCTACGCGTGCTTCTTCAGAACACCGCCGAATGGAACCCGGCCCCACTTCGATTTGCCGGGTTTCATACTATCGGATTTAGCCACCAGGGGACTGGCGAGCATCGCTTCTGAGGCCCGCTGCACCTACGCGAACGAATCAAATTTTTTCAGCTACAGGCGCTCAACACACCGTTCAGAGGCGGATTACGGTCGTGAAATCTCCGCAATTCTCGTTGCATAAATGCAATATCCACAGTTGGCAGGCTGCCAGTGGGCGGGTTGATTAAGCTTGATGGGTCTTACAGTTAAAAGAGGCTGGACGTTCACGATTACACCACGCTAAACGTCAAGTTAACGAGTTCCGGTCGTTAGGACTTGTAGAGGCCGCAAGGTTAGTACGCCGGCCGCCGGATGATCAGCGGGTCATTACAGGGGGACGTCGTTGTGACGACCAACAATGCTGCTGCGGCGTGCGGTGCGAATACGACATTCACACTCACGAGCCTCGCAGTTTTCCTTGGATTTGTTCTCGCAGGGTGCAGTACCACTGGGCCGTCGTTTCTTCCAGGTGGAGAAACGGCTCAAACACAGGGTGCTCCGGCTGCGTCGACGAATTCAACAAAGATTGCCATAGCGCCGATCATCGGCGCACCTGATAAAATTGCCAAGCAAATTCAGGCACAAATGGATGGTGCCATGAAGCGCCGCAATATTGCGGTCGCGACTGGTCCAGGTGCGAACTACACGTTGCGCGGCTACATTGTTTCGGCCAGGGACCGGACCGGAACTAAGATATCCTACATCTGGGATGTGACCGACACGACCGGCAAGCGCGTCAACCGCATTAGCGGCGAGGAAATCACCACCGCCTCAGCGGGCGGCGATCCTTGGGCCTCGGTGACGCCGGCGCTGATGGGCAAGATCTCAGAAAAGACCGCAACATCGCTGGCCACGTGGTTGCCCACTCAAACAGCATCGGCTCCGGCCATCGCCGGCGCTGCTCAAGCGGCACCAGCCGCCGCCGGTCGACTAGCCCAGAATACGGCTAGCTCCGCCGGAAAACAGAACAAGCAGGCCAGTGTCGCTGCCAGCCAGGCAACTTCGGGCGGCACCACCACCGGCAGCATTGGAACCGGTGGTATGAATGCCATCATTCCGAACGTGACTGGGGCACCCGGTGACGGATCGGTTTCACTGACCAAGGCTATCCGCAACGAGTTGACCCGAAGCGGCGTAGCTCTCGGGGGAGCTCCGACACCTCTGTCCTATCGGGTTGAGGGGCGCGTGAATCTCAAGCAGGCCGTCTCAGGTAAGCAGGAGATTAAGATCGACTGGGATGTGAAGGATCCAGCTGGCAAGAAGCTGGGAACCGTGTCGCAGAAGAATAATATCCCTGCGGGATCATTGGACGGTGCATGGGGCAAAACAGCAGATGCAGCGGCCGCGGCAGCTGCTCAAGGCATCCTGAAGTTGCTCCCCAATAACACGACCAAAACCAACTGACCGGCAGAGACGTGTTGCTATCGCATGAGTATTTGAAGCCCGGCCAGGACCACCCTGGCCGGGCTTCAATTATGTTATGGTCGTGCGCGTATTATTCTGCTTGTGAAACACTATTGTCGACTATTAAGAATTGCCGTGATGTTTACACCGAACCAATCGCCTTGTTACAGACCTGTCATACGGCGGCCGTGGAGAGGTTGGGTGAATGACTTTCGATGCCTTTGAGGGCGAAGACTCAGTAAATCCGTCACCGGATCTGAAGCTGGTAGCAGGCAACAGCAATCGGCCGCTCGCCTCAGCGATCAGCAAATTGCTGAATGTCCCGCTGACCAAGAGCCATGTCGAGACATTCGCGGACAAAGAGGTTTTCGTCGAGATCCACGAAAATGTCCGCGGTCAGGACTGCTTCATCATTCAATCGACGTCGTTTCCGGCAAACGACAACTTGATGGAGTTACTCGTTCTAATTGATTGCTTAAAGCGTGCATCCGCCGCCCGCATCACCGCCGTCATCCCCTACTTTGGCTATGCCCGGCAGGACCGTAAGCCGAAACCTCGTACCCCGATCACCGCCAAGCTAGTTGCCAACTTGATCGAGCGGGCAGGGGCCGATCGGGTGTTGACGCTGGATCTCCACGCCGGCCAGATCCAAGGTTTCTTCGATATACCCACCGACAACCTTTACGCCGCACCGGTCATCGTACGCGATATTCATCGTCGCTTGCCGGCCGACGATCTGATGGTCGTGTCACCAGACGCCGGCGGTGTGGTCCGCGCCCGAGAACTGGCAAACCGCCTGCAGGTGCCGATTGCCATTTGTAACAAGTGGCGGGAGGGGCCTGGTAAAGCCAGCATCATGAGCGTCATTGGTGACGTCCAGGGCAAGCGGTGCATTCTCATTGATGACATCGTCGATTCTGGCGGGACCCTGGTCAGCGCAGCTCAGGAGCTCATCAATGCCGGTGCGACCGACGTCGACGCGTATATCACCCACGGCGTTCTATCGGGTGGTGCGGTAACCAAGATCCGTAACTCAAAGATCAACTCTTTGGTCATTACCGACACAATCCTGCCGACGGAAATTGTCCGCGCCGCGCGCAATGTCGATGTCCTTTCAATTGCGCCACTTCTTGCCAAGGCCATTCTTCGGACCTCCCGCGAGCGGAGCGTGTCAGGCCTCTTTGACTCTGATTGATGCAGAGGCTCTCGAGCGCGCCGACTTTGTGGCCGTCCCCACTATTGTTGCCATTGCGGCAAGCTGCCGCTATAAGCATGCGCCTCACCGAACATGAGTGTGAGCGCGTGAACCGGCACCCTTGGAGGCCGGTCCGCGATTGTTGACGGGGCCCACCCATCGGTCGGGTCCCTCTTGGTGTTTATGGAGATAAAGAAAATGGCATCCGAGACCTTTGAGCTCGAGGCTGCCGCCCGTGGACGTGTCGGCAAGGGGGCCGCACGCCAGACTCGCCGAGAAGGCCGGGTGCCTGCCGTGATCTATGGTGACAAGAAAGAGCCGGAAGCAATTTCGCTCGATTACAACGAAGTCTGGAAGATGTACTTGAGGGGCCAGTTCATGGCCAAGGTGTTTAAGTTGAAGGTCGACGGTAACGAGCATCTTGTCGTTTCGCGCGATCTACAACTCGACCCCGTCAAGGACACACCGATCCACATCGACTTCCTGCGCATCCGTGCTGATGGACTGATCCGGGTTCATATTCCGGTGAAATTCGTCAATGAGGGTACCTGTCCCGGCCTTAAGCGCGGTGGTGTCTTGAACATCGTCCGCCACGACATCGAGGTCTGGTGTCCCTACGATAAAATCCCAGCTGCCTTTGAAGTGGACCTTGCTAGCGTGCAGATCGGCCAGTCGATCCACGTATCGGCCCTGACCATGCCCGAAGGCGCCAAGGCGGTCATTCAAGACCGCGACTTCACCATCGCGACCATCGCGGGCCGTGGCCCAGCGGGCGGTGCCGAAGAGGAAACCACCGAGGTTGAAGCCGAAGTTGAAGAGAAGAAGGAATAGCCTTCTCTCCGAACTGATTTGTTGCGGGCGGCTCGCCGCCGCCCGTGGCAATTGGGAACCTACCCATGAAGCTCATCGTCGGCCTCGGCAATCCTGGTCAAAAACACGAGCGCAACCGACATAACGTCGGCTTCCTCGCTGTCGACCGTATCGCCGATGAGTACGGATTCACGCCATTCCGCAAACGGTTCCGGGGGCTCGTTAGCGAAGGCCGCATTGGGTCCGAGCGCGCGCTGATCATCAAACCGCAAACCTACATGAACGAGTCGGGCCGGTCTGTCGGCGAAGCTGCCCGGTTTCTAAAGATCCCCGAAGAGGATGTTGTCGTTTTCTACGATGAGATCGACCTGGCGCCGGGCAAGCTGAAGGCTAAAGCAGGTGGTGGCAATGCCGGTCATAACGGCCTGCGCTCCATCTCCTCGCATCTGGGCAACGACTACATCCGGGTCCGCATTGGCATCGGCCACCCAGGCCGCAAAGACCTGGTATCGGGCTATGTCTTGCATGACTTCGCAAAGGCCGAATACGACTGGCTTGATCCTTTGATGGCGTCGATGGCCAAAGCGGCGGTGCCGCTGGTAAAGGGCGATATCGCGCGCTTTACCGCCGAAGTTGCCCGCGATCTTGATGCACTCCAAGAAACGTCGCCACGGGCAGTCAAAAAAACGCAGCCGACAAAGACTCCGCGTGCCAAGTCGGCCGCTGGTCATCCGGCTGGGGAACGCATTGCCAAGGCAAAAAACGCGCTCGCCGAAAATTTGAAAAAATGGATGGCCAAGCGCGACAACAATGAGGGTGGCTGAAGCCGCTGCGCGCGTTTGCCGATTGCCGTTACGCGTGAGCCGTTGTAGCTCACCCATAATCTCGACGAAACGATAAGGATACCGCCAGACATGGGCTTCAAATGCGGCATCGTCGGCCTGCCGAATGTCGGTAAATCGACGCTGTTCAACGCGCTGACGCAAACTGCTGCCGCGGAGGCAGCCAATTATCCGTTTTGTACGATCGAGCCGAATGTCGGCGAAGTCGGCGTCCCCGACGAGCGTCTGGAGAAGCTGGCGGTGATTGCGAAGTCGCAGGCCATCATCCCAACCCGGCTGACCTTTGTCGACATCGCCGGTCTAGTCCGCGGTGCTTCGCAAGGCGAGGGTTTGGGCAACCAGTTCCTTTCGCACATCCGCGAGGTCGACGCGATCGCCTACGTTCTGCGCTGCTTCGATGATGGCGATGTCACCCACGTCGAAGGCCGTATCGATCCTGTCTCTGATGCCGACACTGTCGAAACTGAACTAATGCTGGCGGACCTCGACTCTTTGGAGCGCCGCCGCACCGCACTGGAAAAGAGGGCCAAGACCGGCGAAAAGGAAGCCAAGACAACTCTCGCCGTCATCGACAAGGTGCTTCCTCTCCTTCGCGAAGGCCAACCAGCCCGTCGCGCCGATATTTCTAACGATGAGCGCAAGATCTTTGACCTGCTGCAGCTGCTGACGGCAAAGCCTGTGCTTTACGTCTGCAATGTCGATGAAGGCTCCGCCGGCGAAGGCAACGAATTCACCAAATTGGTCGCCGCCCGCGCGGAAGCCGAAGGTGCCCAGTACGTCGTCATCTCCGCCAAGATCGAATCCGAACTCTCCGGTCTTGATGAGGAAGAACAGCAGGCCTTTTTAGAGGAACTGGGGCTCGAAGAACCAGGTCTCAACCGCCTGATCCGGGTCGGCTACACACTCCTCGATCTAGTCACGTACTTCACCGTTGGACCAAAGGAAGCACGCGCCTGGACCATCGAAGATGGCACCAAAGCTCCTCAGGCTGCCGGTGTCATCCATACGGACTTCGAAAAAGGCTTCATCCGCGCCGAAACGATCGCCTATCACGACTACGTTGGCCTCGGTGGAGAGAACGGTGCCAAGGAGGCCGGCAAAATGCGTCTCGAAGGCAAGGAGTACTTGGTCAAGGATGGCGACGTTATGCATTTCCGTTTTGCCAACTGACGGCCGAACCGGACTCCCGGGCTAAGGCCTCCCTTGCCGCCGCGCCGGATTCCCGCCATAAGGCGCAGGATTTTCCCGCCGAGGTTT
>Ga0209013_10003644_pt1 | contig 13629 bp, 13 predicted proteins | sample Cruoilmetagenom2_FD_187291 | JGI IMG/M metagenome (GOLD analysis project Ga0209013, IMG submission 187291) | Oil polluted marine microbial communities from Coal Oil Point, Santa Barbara, California, USA - Sample 2 (SPAdes) (version 2) | ecosystem: Environmental > Aquatic > Marine > Oil seeps ... | reverse complement strand
AAAAGCCTATTGTCTTTTGTAATAATATATTTGGATGGCCTCAATCCATTTCTGTCAAGCACACATCCGATATATCTGCCATCCGTCATACTGACTGCTGCCGGGCCGTCCCACGGCTCAAAGCAAGTACTTACATATTCATAGAAAGCTCTGAGTTCAGCGTCCATATGAGGTGCGTTCTGCCAAGGTGCCGGAAGTACTGATCTCGCTGCCTTGAAAAAATCCATACCGTTGATCCGCAGGAATTCAAAATAGTTATCCAGACTTGCAGAGTCACTCATCCCATCCTGTATAATAGGCAGCAGTCTTTTCATCTCTTCTCTGGAGAAAATATCACTCTTGATGCCTTTCATTTTGGCTGCTACATTAAATCGATTGGCTTCAACTGAGTTGATCTCACCGTTATGCGCAATCATTCTAAATGGTTGAGCCAGTTTCCATTGCGGAAGGGTATTGGTAGAGAATCTCTGGTGGAAGAGACAGAAAGAGATTTCAAAATTATCTTTGGCAAGGTCTTTGTAGAACTCTTTGATATGCGTAGGCATCACCAGTCCCTTGTAGGAGACGACAGAGGTGGAGAATGATGCAATATAAAAATCGCTCTCCTCTTTCAGTTTGAATTCAATCTCTTTACGGGAGAGGTAAACCAGTGCGTCAAATCGTCTGGTTCCCATGAGGGTATTGGGTGTCACAAATACCTGCGTGATGACGGGGAGGCTTGCAATAGCCTGCTCGCCCAGTGCTTCGATATCCACAGGCACTTCACGACTGTAGAGTACTCTGAGGTCATTGTTTTCACACACCTCTTTGATCACATCAAAATCCTGGCTGTTTTGATTGAATACCATTGCCACGGCATACATATCCGGCAGAACAACACCATCTTTTTTTGCTACTTTGGTAAAAAACTTCCTGGGAATTGAAAGCAGAAGTCCGCTTCCGTCCCCTGTCTTTCCATCTGCAGCAATCGCTCCTCTGTGCATCATTCGCGAGAGCGATTTGATCGCATCTTCCAGATTTTTGTGTGACGGAACATTGTCTATCGATGCCAATAGTCCAAATCCGCAATTATCTTTGAATGAGGTAAAAAGATCTCTCATAAGTCACCTTTAGGTTTTGTTTTGCTAAGCTACTCGAAAGTGCCTAGAGAATAGGGAAGATTATACTGAAAAGTGGGTTAATAGTAGATGAAGGGTTTCGTTATTGCCTTGCGCAAAGCCAAAAATGAAGATACCATAGCCACGGTTCTTTCTCCTCATAATGTCACTGCTTATTACCGATTTTTTGGTGCCAGGCACTCGATATTGCAGTTAGGACATTTGATAGATTTTGAAGTGGAGGGAGAGCAAAGCAGCTTCATGCCCAGACTCCGAAGCCTCAGCCACCTCGGCTTTGAGTGGCTTTATGACAACAACCGCCTGCTTCTATGGCACAATTACATCAAACTCTTCGAGCCGCACCTCAGAGATACAGAAGAGATCAGCCCTTTTTATTTTGACCTATTGCTTGAAGCAGCAAAGAGATGGGACAGACAAAGCCCCAGGCGTATCATCTGTGAAAGCTATATCGCCCTGCTTGCTCACGAAGGCCGTCTGCACGATGAGGAGGTCTGCTACATTTGCGAACAACCCATCGATGAGGAGTTGTCGCTGATGCAAGCTTTCATCCCTGCGCACCCTTACTGCATCCATAGCGCCGCTTTCCATAAAGAAAAAATATTCAACTTTTTTGAGAGCGGAAAAACACTCTATTTGGAGGATAACGAAGTGGATCTTTTGTATGAAATTGTGATGAAGGGGTTGTGAGAAGCAACAATATATCATGTAGTCAATGGTCGATAAAATCGACCCTACAGAACTCAAACATCATGTAGGGTCGGTTTACCGACCGCATAGATTTTATAATATTCCCTTCCGCTGCAACAGACTCTTTATAGAATATACCGTGTCGTATCCTCATCTTCGACGACTTTTCCAAGCTTCTCTTTGACCATCTCTTTGGTAACTGTGTAATTTTCTCCTTGATGCTCATCAGCGGTGAAACTGATCTCCTCAAGGATCTTCTCCATCACGGTATGCAGTCTTCTCGCACCGATGTCTTCTGCTTTTTCGTTGGCGAGTGAAGAGAAGTGCGCGACAGAACGCAGTGCTTCTTCGTCAAAGATCAATTCCAACTCTTCGACATTCATCAGTGCCTGATACTGTTTGATCAGTGAGTTTTTGGGCTCTGTGAGTATTCGGTAGAGGACCTCTTCTGTCAGAGAGTCGAGCTCTACTCTCAGAGGGAATCGCCCCTGAAGTTCAGGGATCAGATCGCTTGGCTTGGTCAGATGAAAGGCGCCGGCAGCGATAAAGAGAATATGGTCGGTATTGATCATCCCCAGCTTGGTATGCACCGTGCTTCCCTCTACGATCGGAAGCAGGTCACGTTGAACACCCTCTTTGCTCGGGTCTTGACGGCCCTGACTACCGGATGCTACGGCGATCTTGTCGATCTCATCGAGAAAGATTATACCGCCTTTCTCCACCTTTTCGATCGCCAGCTCTTTGACTTGCTCATCATCAAGCAGTTCGGCACTCGCTTCTGCGGCAAGGATTTTTTTCGCCTCTTTGACGGTGACCTCTTTCTCTTTGCCCTTTTTGTTGAGTCCTCCCAATACTTTGGAGATCGACTCCTGGACATTGATCATCTGCGGCGGCAAACCGCTCTCTTCCATATCGAGACCCGGCAGAGGCATCTCCACTTTGATCTTGAGGTGATCGAGCTCTCCTCTCTCGAATTTCGCCTGCATCTTGGCAAAAGAGGCTTCATACTCCGCTTTTTTCTGCTCTCCTGCGGCAGCAGGCAATGGCGGTAGGAGTTTTTCAATGATCTTATTTTCGATATAGGCTTCGATCTTTTCTGCATTCTTGTCATTTTCGCTCTCTCGAACGAGTTTCATCGAAACCGATGCAAGGTCCCGGATCATCGACTCGACATCGCGCCCCACAAATCCCACTTCTGTATATTTGCTTGCTTCGATTTTGATGAAAGGCACTGCCATCATCTTCGCCAATCGTCTGGCGATCTCCGTTTTACCGACACCGGTACTTCCAATCATCAGAATATTTTTGGGGATGACATCATTTTGTATCTCAGTAGGAAGCTGCATGCGTCTGTAGCGATTGCGCAGAGCGACGGCAATCGTCCTTTTCGCATCATCCTGACCGATCACATACTGATCCAGGTACGCTACTATCTCTTTGGGTGTTAAATTTTCCACAGACTTCCTTTACGCTATTTCTAAAATTTTAATATTGCTATTGGTATAAATACAAAGATCGCCTGCGATAAGAAGTGATTCTTTGACCAATGCTTCAGCAGGAAGATCTCCATGCTTTTCCAGTGCCCTGGCAGCTGAAATCGCATAGTTTCCGCCACTTCCGATCGCTGCGATCTTCCCATCCTGAGGCTCCACGACATCGCCTGTTCCGCTGAGAATAAAGATATGCTCTTTATTAAGGACGATCATCATCGCTTCGAGTTGACGCAACTGCTTGTCTTTTCGCCATATCTTGGAGAACTCGATCACAGAGCGGAAGAGATCCCCTTTTTTTTCATTGAGAATTCCTTCGAACATTTCAAAGAGATTGAAAGCATCTGCCGTACTCCCGGCAAAGCCTCCGAGTATCTCACCATGGTGGAGTGTACGAATCTTCGTCGCATTGCTCTTGAGTACCGTATCACCGAAAGTGACTTGTCCGTCCCCGCCTATGACTGCCTTGTCTTCGCTCTTGTAGGCAAGTATCGTTGTTGCGTGAAACATGATTAGACTCCGTCAACCTGTATTTGGAGTGTCGCATGAATCCCATGCCCGAGTTTGGCATCAACTTCGTGCAGACCTGTGGATTTGATCGCTTTTTTGAGATTGATATGTTTCTTGTCAAGGTCGATATCCATCTGCTCTTTGATCGCTTTGGAGATATCCGCATTTCCTACAGAACCCTTGATACCCACCGGAGCGTTCGGCTTTTCTATTTTGATAGTCGTCTCTTCAAATCTTTTTTTCTCAGTGGCAAGTCTCTCCAAATCATCCTTGAGCTGCTGCGCTGCACGTTCCTGCTCTGCTTTCCAGTTCGCCACAACATCCGGAGTCGCCAACTTTGCAAAGCCTTTTGCGATCAGAAAATTTTGCCCGTAGCCATCCTTGACCTCTTTGATTTCTCCTATTTTTCCCAGTGTTTTCACATCTTTGATTAATAATACTTTCATGCTTTATCCTTCAAATATAATATTTTGCATAATTTTACCCAATTTTTTGAAAAAAACTATGATACAATCACTCAAAAATAATACGAGGTACCTTAAACATCATGTTTCAAACATTCCACATAGAGAGTTTGGAGTCGTTTCCCGACAGACTTGAAAAGCTGCTCAACCAACAAAGAAAAACGATCAAAACCATCACAGAGAGCAATGCAACCGAATACAAAGATATCCTTAAACCGCTACAAGACCTTGACGAAGAACTCAATCTCTTCTTTACTCCACTCGCTCATCTCAATGCCGTAGGAAATTCAGAAGAGACACAAAAAGCCTATGAAGCATCCCTTCCTCTACTCTCAAAATTTAGCAGTGAGATGGCACAAAACAGTGCGCTCTTTGCCAAAATAGAACAGATCCGGACAGATGATGCAGAGGCATCCACTGTCGTGAAACACGAGATACGGGATTTTATCCTCTCAGGAGCCAAACTGCCCGAAGCAGAGAAAAAGCAGCTTGAGGAGATATCTCTCAAACTCAGTGAACTCAGTAACCGTTTTTCACAAAATCTCCTGGATGCAACCAATGCCTATGAACTTATCATAAAAGACCCTAAAGATATAGAGGGTATTCCCGAAAGCGACTTGGCACATGCTAAGATTGAAAAAGAGGGGAAAAATATCTATCGTTTTACCCTGCAAATCCCCAGCTATCTCGCCTATATGACCTATGGGCCCAACAGGGAATATAGGGAAGCCCTCTACAAAGCATATAGTACGCGTGCACCTGAAAATGCAGCTGTGATCGACGAAATACTGACACTCAAAAATGAAAAAGCCAAACTGCTCGGTTTTGACAACTATGCCGAATATGCCCTTGAAACACGGGATGCTGACAGTGAAAAAGAAGTGATCGATTTTCTCGAAACACTAGCAGACCTCTCTTTTGATCAGGGAAAAGAGGAACTCGAAGAGTTGCGTGCTTTTGCTCAAAAACTTGATGGGTTGGAGACGCTGCAAAGTTACGATGTCGGTTACTACAGCGAAAAACTCAAAAAAGAGAAGTTCGATTTTGACGATGCAATGACCAAGCCCTACTTCCTTCAGGAGAAGGTACTCTCAGGAATGCTCAAAATCGTTTCGGAGCTCTTCTCTGTACGGTTTGATGCAGTCGATGTGCCGGTCTGGAATGAGAAAGTCAAAGTCTTTGATATCTATGATCTTCAGGGGAAGAGTGAAATACTCAGCGGACGCATCTATTTTGATCTCGAAGCGAGAGAGGAAAAGAGAGGCGGTGCATGGATGAACGATTGGGAGACACATTTTGTTGATGGCAATGGAAAACAGCATGCCGCAACCGCTTTTGTCGTCTGCAACTTCTCCCCCTCATCAGAAGAGCATCCCAGCCTTCTCCGCCACGATGATGTCGTAACACTCTTCCACGAAATGGGTCACGCCATCCATCACCTCTTTGGCAAATCAAAAGAGCGTTCTGTCTCAGGCATCAATGGTGTTGCCTGGGATGTTGTCGAGTTTCCCTCTCAATTCCTGGAAAATTTTGCATATGAAAAAACCATACTCAAACGATTTGCTTTTCACCACAAAACAGGTGAACCGATCCCTGATCTGCTGCTTGAAAAAATCAAAGAGACCAAGAACTTCCAGGCGGCTCTGGGGATGCTCAGGCAGATTGAGTTTGCCCTTTTTGACTTCAAACTTCATCAAAAACTCTATCAGGGCGATGAGGTGCAGGAGTTACTCAATAGCATCAGAGAAAAAACTTCGGTAATGACACCGCCTGAGTATAACAAATTTCAACACGGCTTCGCTCATATCTTCGGTGGCGGATATGCGGCTGGCTATTACAGTTACAAATGGGCGGAAGTTCTCAGCGCCGATGCTTTTTTCGCCTGTCTGGATGAAAATGATGGATTCCATACAGAGATGGCAAAGGGATACAAAACACATATTCTCAGCCGCGGAGGCTCTGAAGAGATGAGCGACCTCTACCAGGAGTGGCTGGGTCGCAAAACCGACCTCAAAAGCCTGATCAAGCTCTACGAGATCGGCTCCTAAGGAGAACCGATGAATCAACTCAGAGAATATCGCTATCTCATTCTCATCATTTTTGCTATTTTTGCCATCTTGATAGCGGGGGCAATTTTCAGCACCTCTTTTACTGAGCAGAAAACCTATCTGGAACTTTTTATGTTGATGGGGAGCCTGCTTTTTATCTTTAGTGTACTGGTGGTCGTTGCGATACTGGGGTTCAGCTCTTTTGCACTCTATCTGGCTCTCTTCATCGCAGCAGCGATCGCGATGTATGGTATCGAGGGTGCACTGCTTGTCATCGGTATGACCTATTTGATTTGGGGGTTCATCTTCTCTATCGAAGTGCTGCTGGTGGACAATGATGTGAAAAGCGCCATAGAGTGGTTCAAGAAGCGCTATACTTTTGAAAGTTTCAAATGGGAATACTATGCATTTTACCCCATGATACTGATACTCTATGTTCTGATAGAACTCTTTCCCAGCCTGCTCCATCGTGAAAACCTGAAGCGCTTTTCACCCAGGCAGGTTTTTGAGAAAATGCGGGAGATACTCAAGTAGGTTTGGCACCGCCAAACGCCAAATCCCGATGAGCATAAAAGGAAAGTTGAATATTTCACAACAGATTATTATTGCGTAAAGCGTTTGGCAATGCCAAACCTACAGCTCCTAGCTGCTCGTATTCCCAATCCCAAAGAACCGTTTGATACGCTCACAGATCGTCACTGAGCCGGTCTCGATACGACAGACTTCGACCTCTTCCAAGTTACCGATAAGGTCGGCGATTCGTTCAGGCTGTTTTTTGCCTTCAATAATAAATCTCAATGCATTCAGGCGAATGAACCCTTCTGCATCTGACTGATCATAGACTTCATCCTCTTCGAAAGTGGAGTGCTCTTCGCTGTAGAGGGAGAGGTCAGATTTTCTTCCTACTACGGTTACATTTCCTTTGTAGAGTTTGAGTTTGACTTCGCCTTCGACATTTTCCTGTGTCGCATCGATCGCCGCCTGCATCATCTTGCGTTCCGGAGACCACCAGAAGCCGTTGTAGATGAGCTTGGCATATTTGGGCATCATCTCGTCTTTGAGGTGTGCTTCTTCTCTGTCCAGCGTGATCGATTCGATCGCTCTGTGTGCTTTGAGCATGATCGTTCCGCCCGGTGTCTCGTAGCACCCTCTCGCCTTCATACCCACATAGCGATTCTCGACAATATCGATACGGCCGATACCATGCTTGTTGCCGTAGTCATTAAGCGTTTTGAGGATCGTCGCCGGAGTCATCTCTTCGCCATTGATAGCAACAGGGTCACCGAACTTATAGGTGATGCTGATGTATTCTGCTGTATCCGGAGCCTCTTCAGGACTCGCTGTCCAGAGCCACATATCCTCTTCAGGCTCAGCGGCTGGATCCTCGAGTATCATCCCCTCATACGAAATATGCAGAAGATTGGCATCCATAGAGTAAGGAGATTTTTTTCCTTTTCTGTCGATCTCTATCCCATGCTCTTCGGCATAAGCCAGGAGTTTTTCACGACTGTTGAGATCCCACTCTCTCCACGGTGCGATCACGGCAATACTTGGATCAAGGGCAAGATACCCCAGTTCAAAACGAACCTGGTCATTCCCTTTTCCTGTCGCCCCATGTGAAACGGCATCAGCACCTGTCTGATGTGCGATCTCTATCTGCTTTTTGGAGATAAGCGGTCTGGCAATCGAAGTTCCCAGGAGATACTCTCCCTCGTAGATCGCATTGGCTCTAAACATCGGAAAAACAAAATCTTTGACAAACTCCTCTTTGAGATCAAGGATAAAAATATTCTCAGGTTCAATACCCATATCAAGTGCTTTTTGACGTGCAGGCTCTACCTCTTCACCCTGCCCAAGGTCTGCGGTGAAAGTCACTACTTCACAGTTATATTCATCTTGCAGCCACTTTAGAATAATACTGGTATCCAATCCGCCACTATACGCCAATACTGCTTTTTTAATCTCTTTTTTTGCCATATTTCGAGCCTTTTTTACTATTTATAATTTCAGCGATTTTACCACACTATTGATAATAACCAAATGGAATTTCAGCCTATTTCAACCTATTTTTACTTGGACTATGCAAATCTTCTCTTACATTTTGATATAATCAGCTTATCACAAATCCATCGCTTGGACTTAAAGGACAATTTATGTTGCTGGGTGTCAATATCGACCACATCGCTGTACTGAGAGAAGCTCGCAGGATCGCCGATCCAGACCCTCTGGATGCTCTGAGTATCGTCAAGCGTGCCGGAGCAGACCAGATCACGATCCATCTGCGCGAAGATAGGCGGCATATTCGGGATAACGATGCAGAAAACATCGTCAGGCTCTCTGCCCTTCCTGTCAATCTCGAATGCGCTACGGCATCAGAAATCATCGATATCGTTACCCATCTCAAACCGCACCGTGCCACGATCGTTCCTGAGAAGCGCGAAGAGGTAACGACAGAAGGCGGGCTTGCTGTTACCGGCAAACAGGGTGCACTCAAAAAAGCGATCGGCCAGCTCCATGACAATGAGATCGAAGTCTCACTCTTCATCGATCCTACCCTTGAGAGTATCGAAGCCGCTGGAGAGTTGGGTGCAGAGTGGATCGAATTTCATACGGGAAAATATGCCAATATCTACGCGATGCTCTATGGCAACCTGGGCAATAGTCCCTACAGTATTCCCGAACTCGAACTTCCCAGAGCCACTCTCAAAAAAATGCTCCACGATGAACTCAAAACACTTCGCTGTCTCAGCTATGATGCCGCAGAAATGGGCTTGAGAGTCGCAGCAGGACATGGACTCAACTATCAGAATGTCAAAGAGATCGTCGAGATCGAAACGATCGAAGAGCTCAATATCGGACAGTGCATCATTGCACGCTCTGTCTATACAGGTCTTGAGCAGGCGATCCTCGATATGCGCGCTTTAATGTTGCGTTAGAAATTGCGACGGATGAAACGCATCGCCATCTCCATCGGTGACCTCAACGGTATCGGTATCGAATTGGCACTGAGAAACCATCAAGAGATTTCTACAAAAGTCAATCCGATCTACTGCATCGATAGCTTGATGCTGGAACAGGCTGCAGATTTGCTGCAGCTCCCCATCCCTGATGATTTTCACACTACTGAAACCATCCCTGAAACCTTTACGATCAAACCCGGAACAGTCGATGCAGCAAGCGGACACTACAGCTACGCCTCTTTCGTCAAGGCGGTAGAGATGGCAAAAGAAAAGGAGGTTGATGCTATCGTCACGCTCCCCATCCACAAAAAAGCCTGGGAACTTGCCGGTATCCACTACAAGGGCCACACGGATGCCCTGAGAGACTTCTTTGATGCAGATGCCATTATGATGCTCGGTTCTCCTAAAATGTATGTCGCACTCTTCACCGAGCATATTCCCCTGCGGGAAGTAGCGGGCAAGATCAATGAAAAAGATTTGACACGTTTTCTGATAGACTTCTACTATGCTATCGACCATCCCCCAGGGGAGCCTCTCTTGCATTGCAATTCACCTTCTCGACCATCGACCATCGACCAGAAAATAGCCGTGCTGGGCCTCAACCCACACGCCGGAGACGATGGCGTTCTTGGCGATGAAGAGCGCATCATCGAAAAAGCGATCGCCAATGCCCACCATGCCCTGGGGGAAAAAATCTTTACCGATCCACTGGTTCCCGATGTCGCCTTCATACCACATACCAGAGCCCAATACAGATACTATGTCGCCATGTACCACGATCAGGGCCTTACTCCTCTCAAAGCACTCTACTTCGATGAGGGGATCAATATCTCACTCAACCTCCCTATCCTGCGCACATCCGTTGATCACGGTACAGCGTTTGATATCGCATATCAAGGTGACAAGCTTAGTAGTTTGAGCTATTTGAATGCAGTCAAGTATATCTTGGAGGCACAGGATTAATGTGAGCAATTTTCTCTTGGAATAAATCTATTTTATCTCTTCAAAATAGCTTATTCAGACAAATTCTCAATTATTTTTCAATACCTCTTGACAATACAATCTTTTTGAGCTATAATGCCGTCCACTAAGCAAGTTAGCTCAGCAACGATTGGGGCGTGGCCAAGCGGTAAGGCACTGGTTTTTGGTACCAGTATTCGGGGGTTCGAATCCCTCCGCCCCATCCACTTGGATTTACGAATCCTCTTTTCAATTGTCGCGGGATAGAGCAGTTCGGTAGCTCGTCGGGCTCATAACCCGAAGGTCGCAAGTTCAAATCTTGCTCCCGCAACCAATTACAAATGTCCATTAACTCATAAATTCAACTTCATAACTTATATTTACTCATCTATCAATTTATTTAAAAACTACATCATGGTACGCTTAAGAGTTCGCTTTTGTAAAAAAGCAAAAAGGAGTTTGTTTAAATGAAATATTTTAAAAATATTGCAATGATTGTGCCTCTTGCAGCAATGGGAATGACCCATACGGTTGCAGAAACTGAAACCGAAAAAAACAGCGAAGCGGCTTGTTCTCACTATGTGCTCACGGCATCACGATTAAACGTCAGAGAGCAGCCTGGGTCTTGCGAGTGACATTACGGATGGTCTTCCGAAAGGTAAGCGTATATGCGTTTCTGACTTTTCAGGAAAATGGGCAAAGATAGACAAGGGGTGGGTGAGCAGTAAATATATTCTAGCTGAGCCAAAAGTTGTTGAGGCGACTGAAGTTGTTGAAATTGCCAAAGAAATCGACCAGTCTGATTTGAATGAGACAAAAGATGAGGTCAAAGAAGAAACTAAAGCCCCTGCCATAAACGAAGAACAAGAAGAGGGAGAAGCACAGGCAGAACCACTAGAGACCGAGATAAGTCCACCCTTTCCAGAGGAAGAAAACAAAGCGGAAGAGGAAAAAGTAGAAACCGGAATAAATACTCAAGAGGAGATTAAAGAGGTTGAAAAGAGTGAGAAGGCCAAGGAGACTGCAGAGACAAAAGAGGCTGAAGCAGTAAAAGATGTCGAACCAGTAACGACGGAAGCCAATAATGCTGAAGAACTTGCAGTTGAAAAAGAGGATACTGCAACAACCGATTATCTCAAGCAGATCCGCACACAAAAAGGTACCAGAGGGACGAACTATATCTATCTATTTGAGGGCAACGGAGACAAGTGCGAAATAATGATTTTAGAAAAAAACACTATCCTTGTCAACACTTGTAAGCCGGCAATCAATGAAAGCGGAGAGAAAATACTTTGTACTTGGAATAAGAAAATGTGCAAAACTGAAGCTCAGATTCTTAAGGATATAAAAGAGTAAAAAGGTGCAACGATATATGTCGCTACATCCTCTCAGGCATCTCATCCTTAAAGGCGATCTCTTCCGCTTTGGAGAGTATCTCGAGGGCACCCTCTGCGATCATCGCGTCGGCAAGTTGGTGGCCTAGATTATCTGAATTTGAAACAGGCAAAGTCAGATTTTTTTCCATGATATGTGTACCGTCCGGATATCCAAGCATTGCTCTGATCGTCATCGTGTCACCATTGATCACTGCATTGACAGCGACCGGTGCCGAGCATCCTGCTCCGATCCTGGAGACGAAATCTCTCTCGAGTTTAGTAGAGAGAAAACTCTGCGGATCATTAAGACTCATCGCAATCTCCCTGGTAGAGTCATTGTCACTGACGATCTCGATACCCAGTGCCGCCTGTCCCATCGGGGGGATCATAAAGGAGAGTTTTTCGACAAAAGGAATATCTTTGAGCAGATCAAGACGTGCCAGGCCGATATAGGCAAGGATGATCGCATCATACTGACCCTCTGCAAGTTTTCTCAGACGGGTATTGACATTGCCGCGCAGATCTTTGACGACCAAGTCCGGACGTTGTTGCAAAAGCTGCATTCTTCTTCTTAGACTTGTCGTCCCTACCACTGCCCCGACAGGAAGCGCGTCGAGACTTTCATAATTGTGTGAGAGGAAAACATCACTCTGATCCTGTCGCTGCGTGATGGCTGCAAGCTCTAGCCCCTCGGGAATATAGGTCGGCACATCTTTGAGCGAATGAACCGCCAGATCAGCATTGCCGGCGAGCATCTCATCTTCGAGCTCTTTGGTGAAGTGCCCTTTTCCTCCAACAAGTGCCAAAGGTTTGTCGAGGATTTTATCCCCGAGACTGGTGATTTCATTGAGCTCTACAATGACTTCAGGGAAACTCTTTTCGATACGCGCTTTGATATGATAAGCCTGCCAGAGTGCGAGCTGACTCGCTCTGGTTGCGATAATGATTTTTTTCATAAACAGACTTTACTTTTTGGGGATCAGAGATTCATATCTGTCTCTTCTCTTGTCCCATTCACCATCGACAAAGATCGTCGGCGTGCCCGACACCATCATTCTGGCAGCGGCAGTTTCATCCGCCTTGATCGCATCCTTGACCGACTTTGTATCGATCTCTGCTTCGGTTACGACAAATCCGCTATGTTTTTTAACAGCGGCAAGAACTTTACCGACATTTGTTTCACGCGGATCTATCTTGAGGGAGTAGAGCTTCTCTACAGCATCATTCTGACCCTTCTCCTGTGCTACATGCATGACACGCACCAGGATGCCGGAGACGGGGTGGATACGCATCAATGGAAGATGATAGTAGTAGAGCGCGAAAGTCTCCGGATGAGCTTTTGCAGCCCTCATAATCTCCGGTACGACTTCCATACAAAACGGGCACTGCGGATCGGAAAAGATAATCACCTTATGTTTTGCATCCTTGTTTCCAAAAAGAAGGTGGGTATCATTATAGAGAGAGGCCGACACCTTTGGCTTGAGCTCTTTGCCGTAATCCATCCCCCTCTTGACATCTATCAGCTTCGGGGAAACCAGACTGCCATTGACAAAAACAATCTGCGGCGCAGAAACATCTTTACCCTTATGTTGGAGCTTCATGTTAGTCAAGTAGGCTTCCCAGCCCGGATGTTCCGGTATTTTTCTGACATCCAACACCTCTACGCCTGTCACTTTGACAGAGGGATTATTGACAACAAACTTTTTAAAATACTTTGTGAGCTCTTTATCACTCATACCGGCACTAAGTGCTACGGTTGCTGCTATCATGCTCATCGATAACTTCGACATCAATGACATCATCATCTCCTTTTTGATTGAAATTTGGTTTTTCCGGTGTTATTTTAGCTACAAATTGTAAATAGAGTGTGTAGCCAAGCGCAAGTACACCAAATGTATCACTCAGTATGCCTGGGACAATCAACAAAAGCGCTCCAAACATGTACGCCATACTGGCATTTTGAAAATTTCGAAGATCAAGTTTTCCCTTCGATACGGCGGTCATACTTCCCAGGAT
>Ga0209013_10003643_pt1 | contig 13632 bp, 15 predicted proteins | sample Cruoilmetagenom2_FD_187291 | JGI IMG/M metagenome (GOLD analysis project Ga0209013, IMG submission 187291) | Oil polluted marine microbial communities from Coal Oil Point, Santa Barbara, California, USA - Sample 2 (SPAdes) (version 2) | ecosystem: Environmental > Aquatic > Marine > Oil seeps ... | reverse complement strand
GCTTTTACTGTAGATACAGCTACTGGCGTTTTTCTGTCAATTGCAAAAGAAGTTTGTGTAATTACAATTTCATCTAATGCTTCTGCAGAAGGTTTTAAGGCTATAGAGCCAAAATCTTTACTTCCATTAAACGAAAGATTTTTAGTTTCATATCCAACAAATGAAACTGCAATAGTACCATTAGAAACTTTAGTTTCAAATGTGAATTTTCCATCAAAATCTGATGAAGCTCCGCTTGCAGCACCTTGAAGAACTACAGAGGCTCCTGGTAATGGTTGATTTGTTTCATCAACGATAGTACCAGTAAGTTTGGTTTGACCAAAAATGATAGAAGTAGAAACTAAAAGTACTACTACTAACCAATTTTTTAAATTTCTCATTGTGTAATTTTAATTTGAATTAATGTTGTGCAAAAATGCAATTAATAAATGATTTGTGTTTTAATTAATTGTTAAATTTTAACAAAAAATTAAGACTTTTAAAAGTATTAAAAATCTTTAAAAAAACAGACCTTCTGTTTGCTAAAAAAAAATACTTTTATTAACAGATGTTAATAAAAGTATTTGGTTGCTTTGAATGAAGTAAAGTTATTGTTTTTTATATAATTTTTGAGCCAATTCCTTTCCTAGTTCTACGCCAAACTGATCAAAACTAAAAATGTTCCAGATTATGCCTTGTACAAATATTTTATGTTCATAAAAAGCAATTAAACTTCCAAGGGTTTTTGGAGTTAATTTTTCAATTAAAATAGTAGTACTAGGTTTGTTTCCCTCAAAAACTTTAAATGGTATTAATTGATTTACACCTTCTAAATTTCCTTGAATTTTTAAATCTAAATGAACTTCTTGCTTGGTTTTACCTTCTGCTAAAGCTTGTGTTTGTGCAAAAAAGTTTGCCATTAATTTTTGATGATGTTCTTTATTACCATACAAAGATTGTTTGAAACCTATAAAATCCGCTGGAATTAACTTAGTACCTTGGTGAATTAACTGCATAAAAGCATGTTGCCCATTGGTACCTGTACTTCCCCAAATAATATTAGCGGTTTGGTAGTTTACACGATTTCCATTTCTATCTACACTTTTTCCGTTACTTTCCATAATTGCTTGTTGCAAATACGCCGGTAACTTATTTAAGTATTGTGTATATGGTAAAATAACTTCTGTTTCAGCATTAAAAAAATTAGTGTACCAAACACCAATTAAACTTGCAATTACTGGGGCGTTTTCTTTAAATGGTGTGTTTTTAAAATGTTCATCCATTTCATAAGCACCTTTTAATAACTCGTTAAAATTATCAAATCCTATTGCTAAACAAATGGATAATCCAACAGCGCTCCATAAAGAAAATCGTCCACCAACCCAATTCCACATTGGAAAAATATTTTCTTCATCAATACCAAAATCACTAACTGCTTTAATATTTGTTGAAACGGCTACAAAGTGTTTTGCAACATCTTTTTCAGCGGCATTTTGTAAAAACCATTTTCTTATAGTTGTTGCATTGGTTAAGGTTTCTTGAGTTGTAAATGTTTTTGAAACAATAACAAATAAAGTAGTTTCTGGATTTAAACTTTTTATAACTTCTTGTACGTGATCTCCATCAATATTGGAAACAAAATGAGCATTTAAATTATTTTTATAAAATTTTAAAGATTCTACAACCATATCAGGTCCTAAATCGGATCCTCCTATACCAATATTTACAATGTCTGTTATAGACTTTCCTGTATAACCTTTCCAATCTCCTGAAATTACTTTTTCACTAAAACTTTTCATTTTAGTTAAAGTTTCTTTTATTTGAGGCACAATATTTTTACCATCTACTAAAATTTCAGAATTTGTAGGATTACGTAAAGCAGTATGTAAAACTGCTCTATTTTCAGTTTGATTTATTTTTTCACCTGAAAAATAAGCATCCATTGCATTTTTTAAATCACATTCTTCTGCTAATGCCAATAAGTTGGTTAGTGTTTTTTCTGTAATTCTGTTTTTAGAAAAGTCGAATTCAAAATCATTAAAATTTAATGTGAATTTAGTTTTTCTGTTTTCATCTAAATGAAATAAATCTTTAAGTTGACTATTTTTTACTTCATTAAAATGATTGGTTAGGTTCTGCCAAGCTTTAGTCTCGGTTGGGTTTGTATTTTTTAAAGCCATGTTTTATAATTTAATATTTTTTAATTAGAATATTTAATGAAATCTAATTGTTGTTTTAATGGTTGAATAAATTTAAAATAGTTTGGTTTAACCTCTTTTTTCATAGGTTTTGCAGCAGGTAATTTTTGTTTCAGAGGATCTACTTGTCTACCGTTTTTCCAAAAACGATAACAAACATGTGGTCCAGCTGTATTACCTGTCATTCCAATATAACCTATAATTTGTCCTTGTTTAACTACTTGCCCCACTTTAACAGCTCTTCTACTCATATGTAAATATTGAGTGCTATATGTACTATTATGTCGTACTTTCACATATTTTCCATTACCCCTGGTATAACTTGATGCAATTACAGTTCCACTAGCTGTGCTCATAATTGGTGTGCCAATTGGAGCGGCGAAATCGGTTCCTTTATGAGGCCTAATTTTATTTCCGTAAAAAGCAATTCTACGTCTAAGATTATATCTTGATGAAATCCGACTAAATTTTACAGGCATTTTTAAAAATTGCCGTCTTAAATTTGTCGCTTTATCGTCAAAATAATCCGCAATATTTAGTATTGAATCCGCTACAAACTTAAAAGCATAAAAGGATTCTCCACTATGTTTAAAGTATGCAGCTTTTACTTCGCCAATACCAACAGGAATAGTATCATTAATATATAACTGTTCATAGATTAGTTTGAATTTATCATTTTTTTGAAGTCTAGAAAAGTCAATGGTCCAAGCGTAAATATCATCTGCCATTTTTGAGGTTAAATAAGAACTTAATCCTTGATTGTCCATAGTTTCGGACAAAGAACTTTTAATGATTCCTGAAGCCGTTTTTATAACCGTTTTCACCTTTTTTTTAGCATTATATGCAGAAATAATGGAGTCTTTAAAATTTATAACTGTATATCTAACTTTTGAAGGTTTATATATAAAAATTTGGGCTTTTTCAAGGGAATCTTTAGAAGCTAAAATGGTGTATGGCGTTCCACTTTTTATTCTTCTAACGTTAAAAGTATCTCTAATTTTATTTACAATTTCAAGTACTTTAGGATATTCTATATGATTTCTATCTAAAATTTCACTAAAATTTTCACCAGACTTAATAGTGTCATTTATAACTTTATAATTATTTAAAATGAATCCGTATTCTTTAATAATTTTAGGTTTAACTGGTGTTTTTACTACTTCTGGCTTTTCATTTTTACATGCAGTTAATGAGATAATTAGAAAGAAAATAAATATGTTTTTCAAAAGAGATATTTTACAAGTTAATTTTTAAAATAAAATGAAGATGCAAAAATACAATTTAATTGTCAAAAATTATGTTAAAAGGATGTGCTAAACCTTTAAAAGAAACTAAATCTGCTCGCAGTGAGCCTACAGCAAGAGATGCTTTAATTTTAATAGGAATTTTATTTTCGTCAGCCGTTACCCAAACCGTTACACTTTCTTCAGCTTTAAAAACTCTACCAGCTTGAACTATTGGTCTGAATTTTAATGTTTTTATTTTTCCAAATTTTGTTCTTATAATCTCTTTTCCTAAAAAACGAAGTTTAAAATTGTTTATTTCTTGATCAAAAAATAGTTTAATTTCAAATTCATTACCAATTTTTAAATCACTTAATTTTTTATTTCTTAAATAATATAATGAGGAAAGCATGTCTTGTATATCTCCGCTTATTGGATATCTTTTAACGGTATTGTGTTTGTAATTTTTTACAATTGCCTCTTTTGATTCATGGTTAAATTCTATTTCTTTATTTTTGGTGTAACCTCCTTCATTAATTTTTCGGATAAATAAAAATGGTTTTAATGTATTTTTATACATATAACTTTGGTAGTTATCTCTTACTTTAAAAAATAAACCAATTAAACCTGTGGTTTTTCCTTTGCCAACAATATGAAATGCTTCTTTTTTTTTGTAGGTAATTTCTTTTACTTCTATTGTAGAAAAACCAGCATTTAAAAAATTACTATAACTCATTTTAAAGCGAAGCCATTCTCCATCTTTAAAAGCCAATTTATCAGAAGAAATTGAATTTTGCTCGGTTTGACTAAATACAACTATGGTAAAAAAGAACAGAATATAAGGTAGTTTTTTTATCATCTATTTTAATTGAAAAGTTATATTACTAAAAATTACAATTATTAAGCCAAAAATAATAAAAGCTTAACAAACGGAGTTAAGCTTTTATTAAAATATGATTTTATTTATAAAGTTCCTCTTTTCTCTTGTTCTGCTTCAATAGATTCAAAAAGTGCTTTAAAATTTCCTTTTCCAAACGATTGCGCTCCTTTTCGTTGAATTATTTCAAAAAACAAGGTTGGTCTATCCGAAACAGGTTTGGTAAATATTTGTAATAAGTAGCCTTCTTCATCTCTATCTACCAGAATTCCTAAATCTTTTAATTCGGCTAAATTCTCATCAATTTCTCCAACTCTGTCTAAAACCGTGTCGTAGTAACTTCCGGGAACGTATAAAAATTCAACGCCACGTTCTGTCATGGCTTTAACGGTTTCTAAAATATTATTAGTTGCCACAGCAATATGTTGAACTCCAGGTCCATTATTAAACTCAAGATATTCTTCAATTTGTGATTTTTTAATTCCTTCGGCAGGTTCATTTATAGGAAATTTAACTCTACCATTTCCGTTAGTCATAACTTTACTCATTAAGGCAGTAAATTGCGTAGAAATATCTTTGTCGTCAAAAGTTATTAAATTGGCGAATCCCATAATTTGATTATAAAATTTTGCCCAAACGTTCATTTCGTTCCAGCCAACGTTTCCTACCATATGGTCAATATATTTTAACCCTACACTTGTTGGGTTATATTTTGATTCCCAATTTTTGAATTTAGGTAAAAACACACCTTGATAGTTTTTACGCTCAACAAATAAATGAATTGTATCGCCATAAGTGTGAATTCCTGAACGTACAATTTCTCCGTTTTCATCACTTTCTTTAGTTGGTTTTAAATAAGATTTAGCACCTCTTTTGGTGGTTTCTTTCCAAGCTTTTGTAGCATCTTCAACCCAAAGCGCAACCACTTTTACACCATCACCATGTTTTTCTATATGCTCAAAAATTTCTTTATTGTTTGAATTTGGCATTGGAGTAGTTAGCACTAATCTAATTTTATCTTGCGCTAGCACATAACTTGTTCTATCTGTTAAGCCCGTTTCTAATCCGGCATATGCTAAAGATTGAAATCCGAAGGCAGTTTTATAATAAAGTGCAGCTTGTTTTGCATTTCCTACATAAAGCTCCACATAGTCCGTGCCTAATAAAGGTAAAAAGTCATCTGCACCTGGAAATATTTTTTCTAATCCGTAATTAAAATTTTGTATGTTTTTTAAACTCATAACTTCGTTATTTAATAAGCCAATTAGCGAATTATAAAATAAGCCAATTTTAGCTGTTTATTATTATTTATGATTTCAACATTTTTGATGAAGAAATAATTTTATTTAATATTTTTCTAATTGTTGTTAGTTTATCAATCAGGTAATCTGCATTTTCATAAGTTTCTACTTCATTACAAATAAATAGCCAGTATTCTAGTTCATCCGCTTCTTTTAAAGCAATTTTAAATTTATGAATAAAATCTCTATTACTTTCTGAGTTTTGAGCTTCTTTTACATTTGCTCCAAAGGAAGTGCCAGAACGTAAAATTTGTTTTGCAATAACATATTTTGATTTTTATCCAGATTTTCAGAATATCTAACAATAGCAAACTCAAATGTAAGTTTTAAAATAATATTGTCTTTATATTTTGGGCTATCCGTAAACTTCATAAATTATTTTTTAATTGGCTAATTATCTCATTTTCAAATTATCTAATTAATTAGTTATCCATGATTTATAATAGTCATCCACTTGTAAATTCATGGCTTCCTCAGTAATCATTACTGGTTTAAAAGGATCAATCATAACAGCTAATTCTTCCGTAGCTTTTTTACCAATACTTCTTTCAATTGCTCCTGGGTGCGGTCCGTGAGGTATTCCTCCAGGATGCAAAGTTATTTGTCCTTTTTCAATATTGTTTCTGCTCATAAAATCACCATCAACGTAATACAAAATTTCTTCAGAATCAATATTGCTATGATGATAAGGAGCAGGAATAGATTTTGGGTGATAATCATACATTCTTGGTACAAACGAACAAACCACAAAACCAGCAGCCTCCCAAGTTTGATGAATTGGAGGTGGTAAATGAATTCTACCAGTTATTGGTTCAAAGTCATGTATTGAAAATGCGTACGGATAATTAAATCCATCCCAGCCAACCACATCAAAAGGATGGTTTTTATAGGTATATTCCCAAAGAATTCCTTGTTTTTTTATAAAAACATTAAAGTCACCTTTTTCGTTGTGTGTTTGTAAATTTGTTGGTAATCTAAAATCTCGTTCACAAAAAGGAGCATGCTCTAATAATTGTCCAAAATTATTTCGATAACGTTTTGGAGTTACAATTGGACTGAAAGATTCTACATAAAGCAACCTATTATCTTCCGTATCAAAATCTATTTGATAAACCGTGCCACGAGGAATAACTACATAATCGCCATATTTAAATGCAATATCTCCATACATTGTTTTTAAAGTTCCAGAACCAATATGAACAAATATCATTTCATCGGCATCGGCATTTTTGTAAAAATAGGACGAAGAAAATTCTTTAGGAGCTGCCAAACCAATATGTAAATCGGTATTTACAAATAGTGTTTTTCTACTGTCTAAATAATCCGTTTCGGGTTTTAAAGAAAATCCTTTAAAACTTAAAGCTTTCATATTTTTATCTATGGCTATTTTAGGAGCTACATTTTTAATTTTTTTAATTTCAGTAACAACTGTGGGTGGATTTAAATGATAAATTAAGGAAGACATTCCTGCAAACCCTGCGGTACCAAAAAGTTCTTCTTGGTAAAGTCCACCAGTTGGATTTTCAAAAACGGTGTGTCTTTTAGGTGGTATTTTACCTAAGGTATAATATCTAGGCATTTTCTAATTTTTTAGTTAGTAATTTATATTATTCTCTAAATTCTTGTCCATTAAATAAGAAATGGAAGTTGATTTAAAAATGAGGTTGTACATATAAGAAAATTAATAATTTCACTTATATAAAAGAGCTAATTCACTCAGGATCTCTTTTGATTAAGAATTTTAGAAGTAGTAATAATTCTGTCCAAGGTGTTCTCATACTTTACAAATATAAACTAAATTTTTAAAGTATAATTAAATAAAAAAGAGCGCTTTAAGCGCTCTTTTTATTATTTATGAAATATTTTTAAAAAAAGTTAAAAAGAGATTCCGTTAACTTCAACCACACGTTTTATTTGAGGAGCATGCTTTTTTATGGTCGCTTCAACTCCATTTTTAAGTGTCATTTGATTAACGTTACACCCAATGCAAGCACCTTCTAATTGAATGCTAACCGTATCCTTTGTTATTTCAACTAAGGAAATATCGCCTCCGTCTTTTTGCAAAAAAGGACGAATTTCTTTTAAGGCTTGTTCTACATTAATTTTTAACGCTTCTTCTTCCATCGTTGTTATTTAGTGCTACAACCACTTAGTTCTGTAATTCTAACAACTTCTGTAGGAGGTAAATTTTTATTTCTTTTAACTAGTTCAGTAAGCATATTTTTTGAAATTTCAGAAAATGCGCTTTCTAGAGGACTATTATCTTGTAAAGCAACAGGATGACCTGCATCACAAGCTTCTCTAATGCTTTGTACTAAAGGAACTTCCCCTAAAAATGTAGTATTTGAATCTTCAGCTAGATTTTTTGCGCCATCTTTACCAAAAATATAATATTTATTGTTTGGTAATTCTTCAGGTGTAAAATAACTCATGTTTTCAACGATACCTAAAACAGGAACATTAATATCTGCTTGTTCAAACATTGCAACTCCTTTTTTAGCGTCAGCTAATGCAATATTTTGAGGAGTACTAACTATAACTGCACCAGTAACGGCAACAGATTGTACAATAGATAAATGAATATCACCAGTTCCTGGAGGTAAATCAATAAGTAAAAAGTCTAATTCTCCCCAATTAGCATCAAAAATCATTTGATTAAGTGCTTTGGAAGCCATTGCGCCACGCCAAATTACAGCTTGATTTGCTCCTGTGAAAAAACCAAGAGATAATATTTTAACACCATAACTTTCAATAGGTTGCATTTTTGATTGACCATCTACAGTTACAGATAATGGACGAGCGTCAGCAACATCAAACATTAAGTGAATAGATGGACCGTAAACATCAGCATCTAAAATACCAACTTTAAATCCCATTTTTTGTAATGAAATAGCCATATTTGCAGTAATAGTTGATTTTCCTACACCACCTTTACCTGAAGCAACTGCAATAATATTTTTAATTCCTGGCAACTTATTTTCAACTGTATTTATTGGTTTTACAGGAACAATTGCTTTTACATTTACCTTAACATCGGCTTTTTGATCTACCAAATCATGAATAACTTTCATAATTTCTACTTCGGTTTTCTTTTTTGCCTGTAATGATGGGTTACTTATAGTAACATCTACAATCACTTCTTTATCAAAAGTAACTATATTTTTTACGGCACCACTTTCAACTAAATTTTTTCCTTCACCAGGTGCAGTAATGGTTTCAAGGGCTTTTGTTATATCTTTTTTATTAATTGCCATAATTGTTATATAAAATGATTCTAAACAACAAATATACAGAAGTTATGTTGGATTAAAAAGATAAGCACTAAAAAGAAGTGTTGGGCTTGTTACAGAATGTATTTAAAAAAAACAGATTATTTTAATTCTTCTGAAGGATTCCAAAAAACATTTTCAAAATTTTGAATTTGATTATTTTTCACAATAATTCCTTCGTTTTCTAGTAATTGCTGCATTAAGTTTGTGCCATCAAAATGAATTTTACCAGTAAGTAATCCTTTTCTATTAACAACTCTATGTGCTGGTATTTCCTCTTTTCCATGAGATGCATTCATTGCCCAGCCAACCATTCTTGCAGATTTTGCTGCTCCTAAGTAAGTGGCAATTGCACCATAACTGGTTACTTTTCCGAAAGGAATTTGTTTTGCAACACCATAAACTTTATCAAAAAAGTTGACTTCCTTCATTCGTTAAAAATACAATTTAATAACGAAGTTTAAATTTAATGTAGGTAATAGATTTTCCTGTTTCTAAATATTGACTTTCGTAGAAAGTTTGAGTTTCTGTTACTTCGCTAGGGGAAAGATAATTTTTATAAATATTATGATGTGCATATAAAATTTCATGCCCTTCGCCGTGTAATAACCCTAAAGTATAGCCATGCATAAATTCACTGTCCGTTTTTAAATGAACTACACCTTCTGGCTTAAGAATGGCATGATATTTTTTTAAAAAATCGGTATTGGTTAATCTATGCTTTGTGCGTTTATATTTAATTTGAGGGTCAGGAAAAGTTATCCAAATTTCACTTACTTCATTTTTAGCAAATAATAAATCAATAAGTTCAATTTGAGTTCTTAAAAAACAAACGTTAGTTAAATTTTCTTCTAAAGCAGTTTTAGCACCTCGCCAAAAGCGAGCTCCTTTAATATCTACTCCAATATAATTTATATTCGGATTTTTACGAGCCAACGCTATAGAATATTCACCTTTACCACAGCCTAATTCTAAAATAATTGGGTTATCATTTTTAAAATAAGTATGCCACTTTCCCTTTAAAGAAAAACCGGCAAGAACTTCAGCCCTAGTAGGTTGAATTACATTACGGAATGTTTCATTTTCACGAAACCTTTTGAGTTTGTTTTTACTACCCACAAATGTTTGGCTTAAAAAAAATTAGTGTTAAAAATTTAAATAAATTATTCTCCACCAGCTTTTTGATGTTTATTTAATTCGCTTAACCAATAAAACAAGCCTGTAAAGGCAATAATAACCAATACCCAACTAAATGAATTTTGTAACCACCAATTATGTTCAAACCTAACAGAATCAAATGGGTTAAAAAACACATTCACAAAAAAATCACCTATTGCTCTAAAAATATTGTTTGCAATCATATCTTAATTATATTTACAGGCAAAAGTAAAAAATATAGTAATGATTGCAAATTTTTTTAAAAAATCGAAACCGGCAGGAGTTATTTTAATTATAGGATTACTATTTATTTACTACTTTTTTGCAACATTTTACATTTATAATAATAATTTCTCTATTCCTTTTTTTGTTAATAGACTGATTTTGTTTTGTTTATATACGCTATGGTTGTTGGTGTTTAATTTTATAGTATCTAAAAATAAATTAACTTTAAATAATTTATATGGTTTATTATTAGGAGTAATATTTTTAGGAACTTTTTATGAAGGCTTGTTTACCACTAATTTATTGTTATCTAACATCTTTTTATTGTTAGCCTATCGCAAAATTTATAGCTTATCGAGCAATATAAATACTAGTTTAAAATTATTTGATGCTGCTTTTTGGATAGGAATTGCATCGCTAATATATTTCTGGAGTTTTTTATTTTTTATACTTATTTATGTAGGAATTGTTTTATTTAGAAAAATTTCTATCCGAAATTTAATTATACCAATAGTAGGATTTATAATTCCACTTTTTTTAAGTTTTACCTATTTTTTATATATAAATAAATTGCCACTTTTTTATCAAAAATTCGATTTTACGATAAATCTTGATTTCAGTAATTATAGTTTAATTAGATATTTAATTCCGTTAACTTTATTAGGTTTAATGCTTATTTGGTCTATAACAAAAGTAACTGCAAATATTGTTTTAGTTAATAACAAATTAAAGCAAACTTGGGTTTTACTATTAAATCATTTATTAATTTCTATTGTTGTAGTTGGTTTAACCATAGATAAAAATGGTTCAGAAATGTTCTTTTTAATTTTCCCTGCGGGAATTATTATAGCAAATTTTATTCCTAAAATAAAGTATAAATGGCTTAGAAGTGGTTTGCTTTTTCTGTTTTTATTAATATCTATTAGTGTATATTTTTTATAGCTTTTCTCCAAAAGCCAAATCGCCAGCATCTCCTAAACCTGGAACAATATAACCGTTTTCGTTCAAAGTATCATCTACCGTTGCTACCCATAATTTTGTATTTTCAGGAAAGTATTTTTTAATATAATCTATACCTTCTTTAGATGCTATAACACAGCAAATATGAATTTCTTTAGGCGTTCCGTTTTGTTTTAATCCTTCGTAAACACTAACTAACGATCTTCCTGTAGCTAACATTGGGTCCGCCAATAACAAAACTTTATCCTTTAAATTAGGAGAAGCAAAATATTCTACTTTTATTTCAAATTCATGTTCACTAGTATGTTTTCTGTAAGCAGAAATAAAAGCATTTTCGGCATCATCAAAATAATTTAAAATACCTTGGTGCAATGGCAAGCCTGCTCGTAAAATAGAGCAAACAACTATGTCTTTTTGTGGTGTTTCTACCTCTTTATTCCCCAATGGAGTAATAACATTTACAGAATTAAATTTTAATGTTTTACTTAATTCAAAAGCTGTAATTTCACCAATACGTTCAATATTCCTTCTAAATCGCATGGCATCTTTTTGAATGTTAGCATCTCTAATTTCAGCAATAAATTTATTTAAAACAGAACTTTTGGAATCTAAAATATTAATTTGCATACCATAAAATTTATTGCAAAAATAATACTTTAATTTTTTTTTGACTGTATAAACTTGCATTTATAATTTTTGTATATTTCGTAAATAATAATTATTAATTAAAAAGAAAAAGTTATGGGTTTATTTTCATTTATTAAAGATGCTGGTGCCAAGGTTTTTGGAATCGGTAAAACAACTGCGGAAGAATCTGCAGAAGCAACAAAAGAAAAAGCGAATAAATTAACAAATGCAGTGGAAACCTTGGGTTTTGAAGTGCTAGATTTAAACATTGAAGTAATGGATGATACTGCAACTGTTTGGGGACAAGCAAACTCACAAGAAACACGTGAAAAAGTGGTTTTGGTTTGTGGTAATACGGAAGGTATTGCATCTGTAGATGATAGAATGACCGTATTGGTTGAAGAACCTGAAGCGCAGTTTCACACCGTTGTTAAAGGAGATTATTTAAGTAAAATAGCTAAAAAATATTATGGTAATGCCATGAAATATCCTGTAATTTTTGAGGCAAACAAGCCAATGTTAAGCGATCCTGATAAAATTTATCCAGGTCAAGTTCTTAGAATACCTGCTTTAGACGAATAAAAAACTTCTTAAAAAAATGTACTGCTCCCAAAAGTTAGAAACTATTTGGGGGCATTTTTTATTTATACTAATTTTATAATTTGCTCTACTACTTTTTTTGGAGAAATACTTTCCATAACATTTTCATAACCTTCGCAAACTTTATTTCCATAAATGGAACAAGGTATTTTTGGGAATTTTTTTAAATCTGGAAGTATACAATTTGATAAAGATTGATTAAATGGTGCAAAACCAGCAAAAGGATGTGTTACTCCCCAAAGTGTAATCGTTTTAATACCTAACGTTGCTGCAAAATGGGCATTACCAGAATCCATACTTAACATAACATCAAGGTTTGAAATTAAAGCTAATTCTTTTTCTAAGGTAAGTTTTCCAGCAATATTTAGTGTATTATTATAGCTTTTAGCTATTTCATTTAGTAATTCCACTTCTTTTTTCCCTCCACCAAATAATAATATTTTATAAGAATTACTTTTAGATAATTCTTCAATTACCTTTTTCATTAAAGGTAAAGGATACATTTTAGATTGGTATTGAGCAAAAGGTGCAATTCCGATCCAAGGTTGATTTTTATTTCCTATTAGACTTATTATTTCTGAAGATAAGCTTTGTTTTGAAGGAAATGTTGGGTTAGATAAATCCAGCGAATAACCTAAACTTCTAAAAACATCTGCATAGCGTTCATGCGAAGTTTTAAGTTGCCTAAATACTTTGTTTTTTGAACGAGTTAAAGCCTTTTTCCCTTTTCTGCCTTTGTTAATGTTTGCTGTTTTTACAAAGGATAATTTAAATAAAGTTCTTAAAATAATAGATCTAAGCACATTATGTAAATCTGCTATTGCTGTAAAATTTTGTGATTTTAATTCTTTAAATAATTTATAAATTCCTAAAAATCCTTTATGCCTTCCCTTAACATCCGCTTCATAAAAAGTAACATTTTCTAAATTAGAAAATAAAGGCTTTAAAAAAGGCTTTGAAAGTACGGTTATTTTTACGGCTGGATGTTGATTTGTAAAAGCTCTTAGTACAGGAACTGTCATTGCTACATCTCCTAAAGCAGATAAACGAATTACTAAAATATGTGCGTTTTTATTCAAAAGGAAATAAAATTATTAAATTATGAAACAAAAATACCATAAGTTGAAACGCAAAAAAAATTAATCATCACTTTAAAAATATTCAAAATTAAATTTATGTAAATTTGTCTAAATTTTAGAATACAATGATACAATC
>Ga0209013_10003642_pt1 | contig 13637 bp, 7 predicted proteins | sample Cruoilmetagenom2_FD_187291 | JGI IMG/M metagenome (GOLD analysis project Ga0209013, IMG submission 187291) | Oil polluted marine microbial communities from Coal Oil Point, Santa Barbara, California, USA - Sample 2 (SPAdes) (version 2) | ecosystem: Environmental > Aquatic > Marine > Oil seeps ... | reverse complement strand
GAAGGATATTGCAAGCGCACTTTGAGAGAGCGCCTGAAAGAAATACCAAAATCCTTATCCCAATCCGGCGTAATGCCCCTATTTATTGAGCTTATACGGCTGTATCTCCTGAGTTCATGATCCGTTTCCTCCTTTCGTCTTTATATCAGGAGTACAGCAACGATCGTGCCATTCTTTCAGTATGTCCTTTTTCTTAACTAAATGTAACACTTAAGATAATAGGAACATTACACTGTTTTTTAGCATGCGACAATTTTGTAGGATATTAAATTAGAAGAAATGCAGTTGTATATGTTGTGACATTTATGGAATGGTGGAATTATGAGATTCGATGTCTTTTTTACCCGGGTTTTGGCTTCTGCCGCGGTAAGAATATTTCAAATTCACCTTTCATGTTTTCCTGCTTGTCCTTAACGTGTGACGATCAAAAAGGGGAATGTGATGATTGGAGGAGTCCAGCAAAACCCATGGTGAATTCTGATTCAAAGCGCACCATTTAATATGACAATTCATATCGACGGAGCAAGGATCTGTGATGCTGTTGCGACATCAGACAGACGAATAACAGGATATGCTTCTCTCTGCGACTCCATGATGTTCTGTTTTTCTAAAGGTCTGTGGACGCCACTCGGCTCTATCCTTGTGGGTACAGAAGGGGCCATCAAACGGGCCCACTATTTTGAGAAAAGGTCTTGGTGGTGGTGGAGGCAACCAGGAATGCTCGCTGCTTTTCCTATTTAGTGCCCGAACGAAAACTGTCTTTTTCGCCGATATCTACGTTGGTCTCACATTTTAATCCTCGAAATATTTCAATATATTCCTGCGGTTAAAATATTCGCCCGCCTTGATCTCGACGAAAAATTCTAGTTTTCGTTCAGACACTATTTACGCATTAGATCACAATATCGACCGGCTTGCAGAAGATCACCGACGCGCTCAAAGGCTTGCCAAAGCAATAAATGAACACCCCGACCTGGAAATTGTCTGTCGTGTAGATAGAAATTCGGTAAAATTGACTACGGCATTCTCCCGAACTCGAACCACTTATGCACATCGTTTATCAAACCCTCATGATCCAGTTTCAATTTATCATACATTCTTGCATTTTCAATCGCGATCCCTCCCATCTCTGCGAACCCGGAAATGAAGTCAGTTTCATTGTCAGAAAATTTATGGAGATGAGATGTATATACCCTAAGCACTCCGATTATTTTTTCCTTTACGGATACCGGAACGGAAAGGACTGAGACAATTCCCTCCTTTTTCGCATCATTCGGATACTGAACTCTGGGGTCTTTTGTTACATCATCAATTGAGACTATTTTTCCGCTAAATGTCTCCCCAATGCTTTTTTTCGCATCAAGCGGCCCTTTTTTCAGGTGTGCTTCGCTCAGTCCATAAGAGGCGCTAATTTCTAGTCTGTTATTTATCCGGTTCAAAAGGTAAATGGCGCAGGCTTTAACATTTGCGGCCTTTGTAATTTGCTCAGTGAGTATGTCTAGCACTTGTTGGAGACGCAGGCTCGAATTAATGGTCTTGCAGACATTTCTGAACGACTTCCAGTATCGTGCGTTTTCGATCGTAGTTCCACCCATCTCACCCAATCTGGAAATAAACCTGATTTCATTATCAGAAAATTTACGGGGATGAGATGTATATATCCTAAGCTCTCCAATTACTTTTTTCTTTACAGATACCGGGACGGAAAGGATTGAAACAATCCCCTCCTTTTTCGCTGCATCCGGATACTGAATTCTGTCGTCCTTTGTTGCATCATTAATAAAGACTGCTTTTCCGTTCAATGTCTCACTGATGCTTTTTTCAGCAACGACAGGTCCCTTTTGTAGATATGACTCGCTCAAACCATATGAGGTGCTTATTTCCAATCTATCCGATTCTTTGTCAAAAAGGAAAACCGCACAGGCCTTAACATCGAGAGCCTTTGTAAAATTTTCTGTAATTAATTCCAATACTTCTTGGAGATTCAGGCTTGAATTAATGGCTTGGCAAACATCGACAAACAAATTGAAGTATTGCTTTTCGTTTGTGTCCATAATTTCCTCCCTTTTTTGGATACAAATTTTGATGGATTCGTAAAAAGTCAAAATTTCAAAAATCAGGGCTCTTAACCCACTGAGACCATTAGATGCTAAATTGAAAAAATAACGAATTCCTGACTTTTTACGAGTCCATCAATTTTAATATTTATTTAGACCAGACAAACCAAAAAATTTGAAATTCGAAGCACAAAATCTCAAATTCAAATGTTGATAGATAAAAGCAAAACAATCCATGAAATCATTACGGTACCGTATCTGATCAATTAATTGGGGGCAACGGATTTGGCAATCGTTTTCAGGCGCTCTCTAAACCTTGCGAGGAATTGGGCCGAATATTGCAAGCGCATCTTTTAAGAGCGCCTTCAAGAAAATACCCTAATCCTTATCCCAAACGTGGCGTAAAGCCCCTATTAATTGAGCTTATACATTGTACCCAAAAGAAAGATGTTTGATTAGTTCTAAATAAACATAAATGAATATAATTAATCGAGTTTGTTTAGTTTTATTCGAGGCTGAGTGTAGATAGTAATAAAATATTCATAGAGGTAGGACGAAAAGGGAATCAGTATTAGTATAGATACCAATTTGTTTTATCATGTGATTAGTATAGGAAAGCTAGACTTGTGTGTCAATAGCGAAGATAAGCCCCACCTGATGTTGTAATCAAGGATTGTTAATAGTGCCATTCGAACTGGGAGGCATTGATAATATCAGCCATCGGCTGCTTAAGAGCCTGAAATTGAATTACGGCTTTTGATCATACATCCCCATCCTATTCAAAGCAGTATTTGTTTGTTTCATCGTCAATGGGGACAGGATATTTTCCGTCAAAACAGGCCAGACAAAGGTCTTCTCTGGGGATATCCGTGGCCTTTACCAGGTTGTCGATACTAAGATAGCTAAGGCTGTCCAGACCTATAAAATCACGGATTTCCTCCACAGATTTATTCGCAGCTATCAGTTCACCTCTGGTTGAAAAGTCGATGCCATAATGGCATGGATAACGATGGGGCGGACAACTTACAAGCATATGGATCTCACGCGCCCCTATTTCTTTTAATGTCTTTATTCTGGTTCGTGCCGTAGTCCCACGGATAATTGAATCTTCCATGATCAGCACCCGCCGGTTTTTTAGCAGGGTTTTTACGGGATTGAGTTTTATCTTTACCCCGAAGTCCCTCATGCTCTGGGAAGGCTGGATAAAGGTCCTGCCCACATAGTGGTTTCTAATCATGCCCATCTCCAGGGGAGAGCCTGATGCCTGCGCATATCCGATGGCCGCATAATTGCCGGAATCGGGAAAAGGCATTACTAAGTCCACTTCCAGGGGAAACTCCTGGGCCAGCAAATTCCCCTGCTTCTTACGAAAAAGATACACGTTTTGGCCAAAAACATTGCTGTCGGGCCTGGCGAAATAAATCAATTCGAAGATACATTGACTCTTTCGTGACTTTATCCCCGATGAGATACTTTTTAGCCCATTTTTATTAATAACAAGAATTTCTCCGGGTTCCACATCCCTGATATATTCCGCTTCCACAAGGTCAAAGGCACACGTCTCCGAGGCAATGACATACCCCGAATTCAGCCTTCCCAGACAAAGGGGCCGAAAGCCATTTGGATCCCTGGCCGCAATTATAGCATCCTCAGTCATTATAGCCATAGAATAGGCCCCTTTCACCCGGGCCATGGTCTCGATCATTGCCTGTTCCATCCCCAGCTTTAAGTACTTTGCTATTAGATGTAGAACCACTTCACTGTCCATACTGGTCTGGAAAATGGAACCTCTTTCTTCCAGTTCTGATCTGATCTTGTGGGCATTTACGAGGTTGCCATTGTGAGCAATAGCCAAAGATTTACCTGCAAAATGAATCCTGAATGGCTGGGCGTTTACAAGGAGGGACGAACCTGTAGTGGAATACCGGACATGGCCTAAGGCTATATGACCCTTTAGCTTGTTCAAGATCTCCTCATCAAAGACTTCCGGAACAAGTCCCATGGCCTTGTACTCTGAGACTTCGTGCCCGTCTGACGTAATAATGCCGGCACTTTCTTGACCGCGGTGCTGCAAGGCATACAACCCGAAGTAGGTTATTTTGGCAGCTTCCTTATGGTCATAAAGAGCAAAAACCCCGCATTCCTCCCTGGGACGACATGATAAAAAACTGTGTCTTGGATTCCTTAATACTGGCTTCATGTGATACCTCTTGTGATAATTCCGGACGCCCGAACGACGCGAAGTTTGGAGGCCCTAAATCGCAACTCGGAATTGCCGGCAATCATAATACCTGAATTCCTTAAATAGTGTCTGAACGAAAACTACGATTTTTCGTCGAGATCAAGGCGGACGAAAATTTTAACCGCAGGAATATATTTAAATATTTCGAGGATCAAAATTTGAGCCCAACGCAGATATCGGCGAAAAAGACAGTTTTCGTTCGGGCACTAAATAGAAATATGATACTCCTGTATGGTCTTGACATCAAGCCTTCCCTCATGCATCGATTCAATGGCCGAGACCGTAGCCCTGGCCCCAGCAAGAGTAGTTGTATAGGGTATGTTTAGGATCAATGCAGCACGCCGAATTGAATAGGATTCAGAGATAGCCCTTTTGTTGCTTGTAGTGTTTACTACCAGGTCAATCTCACCGTTCTTGATCATGTCCACAATATGAGGTCTTCCTTCTCGCACTTTTTTTACAGGCTTATTTGGAACAGTATGTTCCGAAAGGTAAGCAGCGGTGCCGCTGGTGGACACAATCTTAAACCCCAGATCACAGATCTTAAAGGCAAGACCGAGCAGGGCCATCTTGTCTTCATCTTTTACACTAATAAATACGGTCCCTGACAAAGGCAATGCCTGCCCCGCAGCCAATTGCGATTTGGCAAAGGCCACGCCGAAAGAGCGGCCAATGCCCATAACCTCACCCGTGGATTTCATCTCAGGACCCAGGATCGTATCCACACCCGAAAACCGAGCAAAAGGGAAGACCGATTCCTTGCAGGAAATGTGTGATGGAGTTGCCTCTCGGGTCAGGCCAAGTTCTCTCAAAGAATGTCCCATAATAACCTTGGTCGCCATTTTAGCTAATGGAACACCAGTGGCCTTGCTTACAAATGGAACGGTCCTTGATGCCCTTGGATTGACTTCCAATACATAAACTACCCCGTTCCTGAAAGCATACTGGATATTCATTAACCCGACCACCTTCAGTTCCCTGGCAATTGCCTTGGTCTGCTCCTTGATCTTTTCCAGGACCTTTGACTTCAAGGACATTGGAGGCAAAATGCAGGCGCTGTCACCGCTGTGAATACCCGCCTCTTCGATGTGCTCCATGATTCCACCAATCACGGTATCCATGCCGTCTGAAATTGCATCCACATCAATCTCCGTGGCGTTATCAAGGAACTTATCGATCAAGACAGGCTTGCCGGCAGATACATCAACCGCATCTTTTATGTAAAACTCCAGATCCTTCCTGTCGTGTACTATCTCCATGGCCCGGCCACCCAGGACAAAGGACGGCCTGACCATCACAGGATATCCGATTCTATCAGCCACACGGATGGCCTCGTCCTTATTGCAGGCGATCCCATTTTCCGGTTGAAGGATGTCTAATTTTTTCAAGAGATCCTGAAACTGGTCCCTGTCCTCGGCACGGTCAATGCTTTCCGGGCTGGTTCCTAGTATTGCAACCCCTGCCTCCGACAGGGGAACGGATATATTTAAGGGTGTCTGCCCTCCAAACTGGACAATGACCCCCTCGGGTTTCTCCTGTTCAACGATATTCAGGACATCCTCCCTGGTCAGGGGTTCAAAATATAACTTATCAGACGTATCATAGTCCGTGCTAACCGTTTCAGGGTTGCTGTTGACCATAATGCTTTCTATGCCTATCTCCTTTAAGGCAATTGACGCCTGCACGCAGCAATAATCAAATTCAATCCCCTGGCCGATTCTATTGGGCCCTCCTCCCAGTATTACTACCTTTTTTCTATTTGTGGGACGAATTTCATTTTCCTGCTCATAGGTTGAATAATAATAAGGTGTATAGGCCTCAAACTCGGCTGCGCATGTATCAACCAACTTATAAACAGGTTCAATCCCCTTTGCCTTTCGTATCTGTCTTATGGCCTTTTCATTAGTATCAAATAAAACAGCCAATTGAATGTCTGAAAAACCGTATTCCTTTGCTCTCTTCAAAAGCTCCGGGTCCCACTTGACGGGCTCAAGCCCCCTTTTTGCCATATGACTCAGTTCTTCTTCAAATTTGTATATCTCTTGAATGTGGAACAGAAACCAAGGATCAATATGAGACAACTCATGAATTCTGTCCAGATCCAGTCCCTGTTTCATTGCCTCGCGGATATAATAAATCCGGTTTGAATTCGGATTTATGAGCCCCTTTTCAATCTCAAATATATCCGAATTGGACTCCGGCCTGTGAGGCATGCATGCTCCTAGTCCAAACCTTCCGATCTCAAGGGACCTGATGGCCTTTTGAAGGGCCTCCTTGAAGGTCCTTCCAATGGCCATTGTTTCACCGACCGACTTCATGGATGTGGTCAGTCTATCTTCTGCCCCGCTAAACTTTTCAAAAGTCCAGCGGGGTATCTTGACCACGCAGTAGTCGATGGTAGGTTCAAAGGAGGCCAGGGTCTCACGGGTAATATCATTGGCTATCTCATCCAGGGTGTATCCAATGGCAAGCTTCGTGGCTATTTTGGCAATGGGAAATCCTGTGGCCTTGGAGGCAAGGGCGGAACTTCTAGATACCCTTGGGTTCATCTCAATAACCACCATATCGCCGGTATCGGGATGGACGGCAAACTGGATATTGGAACCACCTGTCTCCACTCCGATCTCCCTGATAATAGCGATGGACGCGTCTCGCATGGCCTGATATTCCCTGTCGGTAAGGGTCTGGGCAGGAGCCACAGTAATACTGTCGCCGGTATGCACTCCCATGGGATCAAAATTCTCAATGGAGCATATAATAACAACATTGTCTTTGAAATCCCGCATGACCTCCAATTCATATTCCTTCCACCCTATAAGTGATTCCTCCATGATAATTTCGGAAATCATGCTGGCTTCAAGCCCGGCCTTTGCAATGCCTTCCATTTCCTGTCTGTTATAGGCCACGCCGCTGCCGGCCCCTCCCAGGGTAAAACTAGCCCTGATAATAAGGGGATAACCAATCCTTTCCCCCACCTCTCTGGCCTGATCTACATCCCTTACAATACCGTTCTTTGGCACACGCAAGTTAATGCGACTCATGGCATCCCGGAACTGCTCCCTGTCTTCGGCCTTGAGAATAACCGGGATAGAAGCCCCGATCATTTCCACGTCAAGCCTGTCCAGCAGTCCGGTTTCAGCCACTTTAACGGCCGTATTAAGTCCTGTCTGGCCGCCCAGAGTGGGGAGGATAGCATCCGGGTGTTCCCGTTCGATCACCTTTGCTACAATCTCAGGAGTGATAGGTTCAATATATGTTCGATGGGCCATATTGGGGTCTGTCATGATTGTGGCAGGGTTACTGTTTATGAGCACTACCTCATATCCCTCTTCCATCAGGGCCTTGCAGGCCTGGGTCCCCGAATAATCAAATTCACAGGCCTGCCCAATGATAATAGGGCCTGAGCCGATAATAAGTATTTTCTTTATATCAGTGCGTTTTGGCATAATGTGGGTTGTAATCTAAGTGTGTATCTTCTCAATAAATTGAGGGCAACGGATTTGGCCATTTCTTTCAGGCCCTTTCCATAATTCCAACAAACCTGTCAAAGAGGTATGTGGCATCATGGGGCCCAGGAGAAGCCTCAGGATGGTACTGTACTGAGAAAAGAGGGAGCTTCTTATGGATGAGACCCTCCAGGGTCTTGTCATTTAGGTTTATGTGGCTCAACTCAATATCAGAATTTCTAAGCGATCCTATGTCTACGCAGAAGCTGTGGTTCTGAGACGTAATTTCCACCTTGCCGGTTGTCAGATCTTTCACAGGCTGGTTAGCGCCACGGTGGCCAAACTTAAGCTTAAAGGTCTTTCCACCCAGCGCCAATCCGATCAACTGGTGACCAAGGCAAATACCGAATATCGGCCTTTTACCGATTTGATCCTTAATGGTATCCACCGCATATGTGACAGCGGCGGGATCCCCAGGCCCATTACTCAGGAAAAGGCCGTCAGGTTCAAGTCTGTCTATTGTCCTGCTGTCCGTATCTGCAGGCACTAAAAGGACCGTGCACCCCCTCTTTTCAAGGGATCGAAGGATGTTTAACTTTACGCCATAATCTATTGCAACCACGCGCCATTTCCCCGGCACATCAGGCCACTGAAACCGATCCAAGCCGCCGTCCAATTTGGCAGTTCGACCGTCTTGCCATAGTATGGGAACCGTACAGGTCACTTTCTTTACCAGATCCAGACCTACCATATCAGGGGCCTGCCTGGCCTTTTCCACCAAGGAATCCGGGTCCGGATCCATGGTAGAAAGGGCTGCCCTCATAGCGCCGGCCAGTCTTATATGCCTGGTGATGGCCCTTGTGTCAGCTCCTTCCATCCCTGGGATGCTATTGGATTTGAGGTACTCCGACAGGGTCCTTTGTGATCTCCAGTTGCTTGGATATTTCTGGTACTCCTTTACCAGCAGGGCCTTTACCTGTATTCTCTCAGACTCAATATCCCTGTCATTGATGCCGTAGCTTCCTATCAAGGGGTATGTCATGGTCACCATCTGACCGCAGTAAGAGGGGTCCGTCAATATCTCCTGATAACCGGACATACTCGTATTAAAGACTACTTCCCCTACTGTTTCATAATGGCCGGTAAAGGATCGACCGCCAAATATTGTCCCATCTTCAAGGGCTAATAATGCCTTCATGTAGTTGATTTCTCAAAGGGGTTCTGTTTGATAACACCGTAACATTTAACGAGTTTTTATACACTAAAGATAATGGCATAAAGTACACGGGTTATTGTTGAAGACTGAAGTTTTTACATTCGACTTAGGCAATGTGCCGTGAGCCTTATGCCTTATGCCTTACGCCTCACATCCTGCGCACCTTTACACCTCTGCCGTGTAGTTCTTCCTTGATTTCTTTGATTGTGTATGTCCCATAGTGGACAATAGAGGCCACCAGGGCGGCATCTGCCTTGCCCATTGTTAAAATTTCAAAGATATGTTCGATGTTTCCGGCTCCGCCAGAGGCAATGACGGGAATATTTACGTTTTCTGAAATCATGGAGGTGAGTGCCATTTCATAACCCTGTTGTGTTCCATCGGCATCAATGGAATTCAGGCAAATCTCACCTGCACCAAGATTTTCCGCCTTCTTTGCCCAGGCAAGGGCGTCAATTCCCGTATCCGTTCTGCCGCCATGGATAACCATTTCGTAGCCCGACGGGATCTTGCTTGAGGCATCAACCTTTTTAACGTCCATTCCAAGGACAATACACTGGCTCCCAAAGGCCCTGGCGCCATCGGATATGATCCCGTGATTTTTTATTGCCGCTGTGTTGATACTAACTTTTTCCGCACCGGCCAGAAGAACACTGCGCATGTCTTCAATAGTCCTGATTCCACCTCCTACGGAAAAGGGAATAAATATCTCCTCAGCCACACGCCTGACAACATCTATCATAATATCGCGGCGATCACTAGATGCCGTTATATCATAAAACACTATCTCATCAGCGCCCTCTTCGTAGTAGAACCTGGCCATTTCCACTGGGTCGCCAATGTCCACGTTTTCTTTGAACTTTATGCCCTTTGTCGTCTTTCCGTCTCTTACATCAAGGCAGGGTATAATCCTCTTACTCAGCATAGTGACCATCCCATGTGCAAAAATTTCTCAGGATTTTCAGGCCCGGGACACCACTTTTTTCCAGATGAAACTGCGTGGCAACGAGGTTTTTATGACCAACAATGGATGGAAATTCTACTCCATAGTCGGTAGTTCCAATGACATGATTTTCCAACGTAGGCACTGGGTAATAAGAATGGACGAAATAGAACTCATCGTCCGGTTTGGTACCTTTCAAGACCGGATGTTTCATCGTCAAATGCATACCGTTCCACCCCATATGGGGAATTTTTAGCCGTTCATTTTTTCGGGAGACAAGGGTATGTGAAAACATTTTTACATTTCCAGGAATAAATCCCAGACACCGTGTGTTATTTTCTTCGCTTCTATCAAGGATGATCTGAGCACCCAGACAGATCCCTAAAAAAGGCTTCCCGGACTCAAAGCCCTGTCTCAAAACCTTATCCAGACCAAGATACCTCAAATTATCCATGGCCTTTCCTGCCGCGCCTACGCCCGGAAAAATAATTCTTTCAGATTTCAATATCTCTTGGGCATCCTTAGTGATACGGCTGGCAAAGCCCAGTTTTTTTAGGGCGCGCTCCACACTTTTAAGATTTCCGGCCTTATAATCAATTATCGCAATCATTTATTTGAGCCTTTAAACCCATTTTGCCATTTTATTTATGCAATTGAAGGGTTCAGGCAGGAGGCTATCCGAGAATGGCTTCGTTCTTTTGTTACTATTCTTTTCCCCACTCCTCAAGACCGTCCTCAACCAAATCAGGTGTCTCTTTTGGCCTCACCTTTCGATATATTTCAAGGGGACTTTTTTCCTCACCGTCTACCTTTAGAAGATCCTTCTCAATTGAAATACCGAAAAGGTCGTCGTTTTTCTGGAGGTACGGAAATATAAGATCCCAGTCTTTGTCTTTCAGAGAAACGATTTCGCCGCCGTTAAGCTGATACTCGTCCACCAGTTTATGGGGGTCTCGTATATATATGGCTCCCCCGGATGCCAGTGAAAAGAGATTGGACCCCGGATATGGGGTTAGCTGAGGTCTTACATTACCCTCGTCATCAAATTCAACACCATTTAATACTACAAAGCCTCCCCGTTTAAGGGGATCGCCGGCCATAAAGGATTCGGCCAGGTAATCCAGGCATGTTCCATTTATTACTACTCGCGGCCTGCCAACTGCATTGATAAGTGGTCGACCGGCTGCATTTCCCATGACGTAAACCTCACCCCCCTTGGCACCGTACATAAATGTCTGGCCGGTATCTCCATAAATAACCATTTTGCCGGATTTCATGATCTGTCCCAATTGGTCCTGTGTGTTTCCATGGATATAAATTGAGAGGCCGTCAATTCCGGAACCCAGATAATCGCCTGAGCTACCATATATGTCTATGCGCACACCACCTGTATCCGGGCCTAAACCACACCCATGAAACCTTTGACCCTTAAGGCCAAACACGATGAACCGTCGCCAGCCCCTGTAAAATGCCTCTGTTAACAGGCGGCTGTCACAATTGTCCCCCTCAGAGGGAAAAAGAGCGGCATCTATAATCAAAACCCTTTCATCGTACGATGGGCCCCTGAAAAACTGCCTGGTTTCCCAGTCGATTAAGCGATAAGATCCCTTTTCTTCTTTTTTTTCAAGGGACGGGAAGTTACGAAAGGTGGTTTCAAGGGTCTGGTTTATCATTTGTATAATAGATCGACGTTTTTTATCATAGGTCGGGTAATGTCTGTCCAGTAGTTGGGTCAGGGCCGACTGGGCCACTTCCAGATGGGCGTCCCCTCTTATGGCCCAGCCACTAACCTCTTTTAGGCAATCCATGATGTCGGCATAGTCCCATTCTCGGATGCCATTTTTCACATACTCAAACAACAGGTCGGAACGTTGGAGATCAAAGAAGCCGGATATATCAAATCGATTTTTCTCCTCATGGTCCATCAAATAGTATACCCGTCCCGGGAGGTAAGGAACCTGGCCCTTCGGCACTGTGATTTCTTTCCCGAATTTGTCAGTGCACGACAATCTCCGTTCAGAAGATCCCCTGCCCTTTTCATCCAGTTTAAAGATAAATGAGCCCCCGTCCGTATAACTGCCGCCCCTGGCATTCCAGTAACGATCTGCAACTGTTCCTACCCTGGGATCTTCCTCTGCCAGACTCTTTAGCGTTGCGTCAATGGCCTGCTTTTCGGAACATATAAGGCCTATCTGGACCTGGCCATCGTGCAAGGCAAAGACCTGCGGTCTAAGCATTGCCGTGTCGGTAATCCCAATAAGCTGCAATTGCTTGTTTTCCGTATCATTGCGGGCAATGATAAAAAACCAGGGGCCATCTGGAGACCCATGGATATGGGTTGTCTGAATAGCCCTGTATATCTTTTGTTTTTCAGGAGGCAACCGGTCAAAGTCTCTTTCCATGGTAGGAGCGAGGGCCTCGATCACATATTCCAGTGGATAACCATAAGTCCGAACGTAGAGATCAAACAGGAGGACAGAGACCTCTGTGTCGGTCAAAAACTGGGAGTAGATGTTCCGTTGTTGTAAGTACTCGGTTACGGAATGGTAATTTGCAAAATCGCCGTTGTGAACGAGTGCCTCATTAAGACCTATAAAAGGATGGGCACCACCGGGATGCCAGACTCGCCCCTTGGTGGGATAACGTTGGTGGGCTATCCAGATATGGGCCTTAAAATCGTCAAGCTTATAGTATTGGACGACCTGTTCCGCATAACCCACTATCTTTAGTATAAAAAAATTACGACCGTGGGATAGCACAAAGGCCTGCTGTTTGCCCATGGCATCATAGTAGGTCTTGTTGATTTTAAAACTGTTCTGGTAGACGAACTCATCCTCCGCTTGCCTCTTGGTGAGGTCTTCCAGATCGTTTTCGGTCATGAAAGTACTAAGGATCTCCGGTCTTACCCGAACGAACCAGCGCCAGACTTCCGGAGGCCGCACCTTCAGGCCCCGTATGTTCCTGTAATCCGCAACATGTGGGATTCGTTCAGAAAAATCAACTCTAAAATAGGGTTCAATAAAACGCCTCTCCAGGTCACCTATGACCTCCTCTTCGAGCACGGCGATCTGGAGAATGTAGTCTTCTGCAAGGATTTCCCTGGAAATCCCAAGCATCCTGTGGTCAAACCCCATGGCCGCTATGCCTCCCCCACGGCCATTACCCCTGTTGTGCATCTGCCTTGAGGGCTCAAAGATATGCTTTCCCCTGACTGGAATGCTGCAGGCAAATCCGGTAACCCCGCATCCGCCTTCGGCCTCCATTGAATAATATGGTCCCTGTGGCAAATCCTGCACCAACGGCCCTCTAGACTGGATTATGTTTGTTACAGCTTGGTCTTGTTTCATAGTTTGAACTCATATTTACATTTGTGCTTTATTTGAACATGTAAAATCTGGTTTTCAAGGCCAGGTCAGAGATTAGAGGCTTTACCTTAATAAATTCCAAAGACTGTCTGAAGAGTGACTAAAATGAATAAAGTTAATAAAGTGAATAAGGTGACTAGGGTGACCAGAGTTAAAGAATTCTGTCTATTTTATTTTTATAAAAAAGATGGAGCAGAGCGACACAACAACTTTAGGTACTTTAGCCACTTTAAACTTGGTGAATCCGGCAGCCCCTTCGAGGGGCAACACAAAGCTGAACCCTCATATATAATCAAGGTGTACCAGGCAATCAGTTCTTCCAACCAGCTCATTTATGCCTTTCATCCCAAATTTTTTCAATATTCTAA
>Ga0209013_10003641_pt1 | contig 13637 bp, 10 predicted proteins | sample Cruoilmetagenom2_FD_187291 | JGI IMG/M metagenome (GOLD analysis project Ga0209013, IMG submission 187291) | Oil polluted marine microbial communities from Coal Oil Point, Santa Barbara, California, USA - Sample 2 (SPAdes) (version 2) | ecosystem: Environmental > Aquatic > Marine > Oil seeps ... | reverse complement strand
ATCAATTTTGGGTTGAGGAACACAAAGCCCCTATAAAATAAGGCTATATCTTTAATTTTGTTATTCAGACTTTAATGCTGTTTAATTAGTGTAATAGGTTTTCAAGACCGGTGCAATCGCCGTTCTGCCAGCCCTCCTTTGTTAACGATGAGAGTAAGTTACGCTAAGCAACTTACAATATTGCAAGGGTGTTTCTAGTTATTTTCTAGTAGGATGGCGACAATTCTACCAAATCCCTTCTAGTCATGCAAGGAGAGTATAACATGGCTGGATTAACAAAAAAGGGGAATACGTATTACGCCATATTCTCTGTTAATGGAAAATCAAAGTGGAAGAGAATTGGAAGGGTAGAGAAAGGATTTGATTTTCTGGGCTATCACATAAGCCCAGATGGTCTTTCTCTAGCAAATAAAAAGTTTATAATTCAATAGCACTGAGCAAAATAGGATTCCCATACGACTAAAACATTCGAACCTTTTACATTAAACCATTTATATTAAATCCCACGCTGACTGTCTTTAACACATAGAGCCGTTTACTTCATGGCATAATGGGATAACATGAAGCTTTCACTTCGTCCTTAGGTTCATTATATGGGAAATTAAGTAGTTTTTCTTCACATGGAATTTGGGCATTTGTACCGTATGCTATGCCGCAATTTGCATCCTCTACGCAAACTTTGCCTATTGAATCATGATTAAGCGTACAAAATTTCAAGCCCATAGGCATATTTTCAGACATTTGTTCAATCTTATCTTTTGTCAGCAGTCTTCCATCGGGTAGCGCGAGCATGTCTACCTGCCAGTTGACAGTATCATTTGGGGGATAAGTTTGTGTATAGTTCTGAGGGGGTTCCACACCAATGGGATCAGTGGAGCCTTCATAAATATCATCACACATTGTTTTTCCATAACATGATTCACCATCCGGAGATTCCATACATGTTGCACCATCACAATCAGCACTACCTTCACAAAACATTCCCTTTTTATCTCCGCTCATGCAAAGTTTACAAGGTTTGGGTTTACATATTCCGCCACCCGGGCAAACTCCAGTCGCCGGGCAAGCCATGCCATTTAAGGTTCCACCGTCGCAAACAAATTGACTACCTTTAGTCGGTGCATACCCAATATTATCTTGATCTACGACTCTTACGGTATAGATCACACAACCCTCTTTTGGACAGGGGTAAAATTCTTTTGCATTCTTACAGGCTGGATCTGTTGAACCTTCAATACAACTTCCAGTAGGCGTGAAGCCCCCTGCGGGTGGTTCATTTTGCTGCATATAGAAGAAAAGCATCCCTTTATCTTTATCCCAGAAATATTTATCATCATTATTAGGATCGATAAAATCTTCCCAACTAGGAGCTTGGGTAAGAGTGGTTGGCGTGGAAGGGCATTCATCCATAATCAGTGTAGGATCAGTTCCTCCCATAGGGTCAAAACTAGAACCGATTTGAAAGGCGAAGTTGTTGCAGGGTAATACTTGCCAATTCTCTGGATCAGCACCGGTAGTATTACCACCGTAAGATATTCTACCTTTTTCAACCTTGAAGAACTTGGTCGGATCTTCTATATTAGTCACATTTGGTCCCCTTTCAGTCTTATAACAAACCCCAACGCGAGTCTTAAACGGTTTTCCCCAAGCACCATTTTGTTCGACCTTACCTGAGTGTGCATCAGTGAAACTAAACGACATAAATCTGGGGAAGGCAGCCGGGGGTGCTATAATTCGTCTGGCAGCATCACATGTACCTCCTGATGTGCAATCTCCGTTATTTTGGCAGGGTTTGCCATTATTGTCCCCGCCATCACAAACAGTACTTGCTCCCACGTCTTGAGACTCTGTCGAATGAAGAGTGTATCCAAAACCACGAGCAACCTTTGGTTCATATATCTGGACATCATTGCGACCATGCAAGGTCATGCTATAATGGTCTTCGCCTGGTAATCCCTCGTAGTCTAATTGATCCTTTATAAGGGTTATTGGTTTTTTCTTGGCAAGAAGAATGGGATTTCCGTTTGTAGTAAACGTTGGATCCCAAGACTGGACTTCCAATGTTGCGTAAGAATGTGGACTGATTAAGGATGTCTCCCTCTGCTCTCTCATCTCATCTTGTGCCCCAATAGATAGACACTCATCTACCGTATAAGGTGAGCCATTAAATACCAGGTTATTCAATGAAATGGGGAACTTCACAACTTCATTCTCCTCAATTTGTTGTCCATTACTGTCAACTACAATGTAACCAGTCAAACTACTGTCACGATCCAAGATAACTGTGTTTTTATCACCATCATTAAAAGTGTCTATATTTACTAATTCAGTGTAAATTTGATGTCTAAAGTCAACGTTCTCCCAGATGTTGTAAAGTGTGTACTGCGTCGGAGGATAACTCTGGTCATTCGCCTGAAACCATCCCATTGCCGCATCACCTTCATATGGAGGGGCATCATTGGGACCTGAGTTCGTATAGTTTGTCAGAAAAGTACTATCATCTGTGGTTAAATGTTTATCAATATCCACATTAAAGTTGACGAATCGATTCGTTTCCAATCTTGCGGGCCCGTCATAAAACATCATGCCGTAGAAATTCCATTTTGGAGAAGGAAACGCATTACCAGCGAACCCTCCCATGCCTACACAGCTTCCGTCATCATTCATAGGACAGGGACCAAATCGCTCGGGATTGTTTTCACTGATTCCAACAATGACCGAATTACTCAACAATGCCCAAAAACCCGGTGGTACACCTTCTAGTCCGCCTGCAGACACCAAAGAAACACTATCACGATTGGTGGCCAGTCTGGCATCATCAATTATAAACCAGGCATTGCGCGCCCAAATCCCTCGGTTTCTGTTTCTAGTTGCAGTTATACCGTCAAGAACAGCAAAGATATTTTTTATAGTTCCATTATCATCTTCCTGAGGAAACAGAAGTGCAACGTCTGGTGCAAGTGCGCCAAGATCAGTTGCAGTATCTACACCGAAATAGCAACCATGAACTCGGTTGTTTATAAAGGGGAAAAAAGGTAGTTCTGCGATATCTTTATTTGCAGGAAGAAACCAATATCCTCTTCCTTGAAGTTGACAGCCGGAAACTGAATTGTTTTCATAAGTATTTTGTTGATTAGTGATCCAGAAAGCAGTGGGATTGCTGTTCTCATTTCTATTTGGATGACTTGTAGTAGCAACATTGAACCCGTCATACCAAAACGGCACCATTTCATTATTATCATTTGCCAGATAGTCCCCCTCCCAGAATGCTGCTACGCCGTCGGAACCTTTAGCAGGAAACCATTGAGTTGCCATTGCGCCAATAGCAAGATTACGGTCGAAGGTATTACCCACTTCCATACCAGTTTCAAGATAGAAGCTATGGCCTACTGCTCTGGCGCATATATTATTTTCGATAAAAACGTCATTTGTTTTATGAATTGTAATACATTTATTATAGGAATGATGAATGCTATTACTGTTGATAACTACGCATGGTCGTTCTGCAACATCACCACAATTATTAGGCAATTCACCTGCCTTATGAAAGTGAATAGGGTAAGCACTCATAAATTGGGAGGATGGTTCTTCTTTGAAAATATCCTGTCCAAATTTCTCTATCTCAACCCCTTCTATTTCAACTATAGTGAAATCTGGTTCTATTCGGATTTGACCTCCATAGTGCCTGGACATAGTTGTTTCTGCATCCGATGTTAATTTAATATTACGACTTATGAGACCCACCTCCGCCCGTTCATCAACACCATAGTTCCTCTCAGGACCATCGCAGAAGCTTTTCGGCAGACCTTGAACACTAATACCGTTTAATGGAACATCAGATTTTGGGTCAACTTGTTTACAATTTGTTGGGTTATTTTTAATTGTATCTATTTTTTCGTTTGGTCTGTCACTTGGTCCGGGTCCGCCAAAGTGGTAGTACTTTAGTGGTGTATCATGGGATAACGTAACGGTATCGGGTTCATTAACTTCTAGGACTTGAACAAATTCAGAATGGTGAGACGCAAAATCTGTGCCTGCCACGACAATCCAGTCGTTTTCTTCCCAATCGACTTTTGTTTGTTTTGAAAGAAAAAGCGTCGTTGCTGGAGGTACATTAGGTTCAGGAGTAGGCACGGGACGCTTAACTCCCATAATGTCAGGCCCTGCTGGTTTGGCAAGGTATGTCCAACTGTCGGTACCTGAATTATTCACAGGATTCGATGAGGATGCGTTAGAGGTAACGTTTTCCGACGGGATAACACCCTTTTCCCCATGCATTATCAACTCACCCCCTGCTTCAACTATGATCCCTTTTCTTCTGAGGTAGTCATTGTTACTAGGATCCAAGTGCTCGCCGGTGAATTCAAGGGTTATTTTTGACTCAATTGGGCAGTCTTTAAGTTTTTTCTTTTTTTCAGTCAAAGTTCCTATGACTAATTGACCGATAGGGAGATTATCAAGCTGGGCTGAACCTCCCAAAACATAAATAGTGTCGATAGATACATCAACATTCTGGTCCAGGAATACAAGGCGGCCTCCCATCCCGATGTCGATAATTCCATAAGACATACCATCGTTTGAACAGTCAACATAAGCATATTGACAATCCCCGCCCTCCATAATCATAGCGTCGCGCATACCATCTTCACTTATACAATCTTCAAGATTCATCCAGGGAATGGTGCTACCGGGGGTTCCAATGTCGAACTCTTTTTCTATACAAGCGTTGGGGTCTGGACCTGGGGTGCATTCATCTTGAACAGGGGCTTTTAATGGGGCTGGTTTCTTTTTTGCTGCATGACTATCGTTATTGAAAGAGCAATAAAATAATACAAAAAATATTGAAAGGAATGAAAAAAGCAAGTATTTGTATTTATTCATTTTATATTAGACTTCATAATCTACTCCGTTTTATTTTTTTAAACAAATCCATTTTATGCATAAACTCGTTCCCTTGCTAAAATGGTCTTCTAATATGATCCCGGATCATAACAATTTCTGTAAATCTTCATCTGACAATTCAATTGGCTCTACTGTTTCATTTATGTTAGCCCTGAAATTGCTTAGATCGACTCTCTTAAGATAACAGGTCAATAAAGAGCGTATATGTTTATGCATAACTACTAAAACTTTCTCGCCAGGATACTTAAGCGCTATTTCTCTAATTGTACGCACGATTCTCTGCTGGACTTCTTCCAGAGTCTCAGGCCCGTTGGGAATAGGAATAGATACATCTCCTTCCGTCCACCATTTTGCGAAATCACCTTCCGGATTTGCAAGAAGGTCATCATACTTCTGTGTGTTCCAGTCTCCATGATCGAGCTCTCTTAAATCCTGATGAATATCAAGCGGGATACCAATTTTATCAGCATAGGATTTTGAAGTATCATGCGCCCTCTTAAGCGGACTTGTAATAATCCTGTCAAAGTTAAGCGCTTCGATTATCGGGAGAGTCTCTTCTATCTCAGCCCAGCCTACATCGCATAGAGGCAGATCTGTGGTACCAATAAGCCGACCTTCCAAGTTCCATGCTGTTTTACAATGACGTCCGAGATAAATTTTTGCTGTTTGCAGTGATTCGCTCATATAATTTTCCAGTTGATACTGACCTTTTGATATAAAATATTTTAGATTAAATCAGGCATCAATATACCAAAGGGATGACAATTTACAAGATAGATGTCAATTCACAGAACTTGCTTTTCGTTCAGCTTTATCATCCTGTTGTTCTTGGATCAGACTACTTTTTTTAAGATCAGGCAAATATGTGCCGCCCAATTTAACATGTCCTTTGTCAACTCCATCAGTAAGCCTGTTGATTATATAATCTTTGTCCAGACCCATAATATTAACGCCGTGATCAGATTCAACCAGGCATAGCATTTTCATGCCATTCCTGTCTTTATTAGCAAGCTCGTAGATGGCGGAATAGTTAAGAAGAGCCGCCTCAACAGTACCACAAGGTAGTGATGGGTTCCTGGCGCCTGAATGGTATTCACTCTTTCCGAACCAGTTTGGATCCGGATATCCGTGAAAATGAAGTATTGGAAGACCATTCTTTATAAGATCTGGTGTATATAAAGCTGAGGCAAGGGCTTGAGCAATTATCACATAAGTATCAAAAGACGGTCTTATATCTTTTCGATTTAGATCTACTCCCTTAGGAGTTTCTAAGTGCAGCTTACCTTTAACAACACCAATCCTTACTATATCACAACTAGAATCAAGATTGGTTTTGTCACTACCGGAACGAGATGTAGTTATCCATATGTCTGGCACTTGCTGATAAATCTCCTTTCCACGTATTACAGTTCGCACAAACCATCTACCCTTTTTGTTTTCTCTAACCATGTCGTCATCGACACTTTCCACTTTTGTGAGTTTATCCCATGTAGCTTTCGTTATTATAGCCTTACCCTCATACACAGGAGCTTCAGCTAATGCGATAAAGCCGTATGAAACACCGGTTCTGCCTTCCATAATCTTTTCAACGACATCTTTGTGGGACTGCCGTTTTACTTTTTCGCTAAATTTAGAACCCCGCGGGTAGAGGTTGGTGGACTTAATCAACCGGCCTAATTCTGCTAACTGTTTAGGGAAAACAGATTCTTCGGGATCATACTCCCCCTTCTTAAAACGATTTAAAACAGGTGGTTTAATTGGTGCGTAGATTTTTGGTATTAAAGAATTCAATACGAAATCGTCCATCTCCTCGTTTAAATATATGGAGTCTGAAAGGTTCATATTAACAAGAGAGAACTTATCTGGGGCGATACCCATAATTATTTCAGACATGGTGGCAATAAGGTTCTGTATCCCTATTGCTATCTTGCGGTCATATGTAGTGCTTTGGTCAGCGAATTCCGGCTCTAAAGGCATAAGTGTAAGAATCTGAGTATTAAAAGGGTCCTGTACATATCTAGCCGTAAAATCATCAGCCCATCCGCTTACTCTAAGAATCTCCATTACCGACATATCAGGTTTTCGCAAATAACCGTACATTCTCTCGGCTATGCCACTTAAAAACGTCCTTGTCAGAGAATAATCTCTTTTCACATCCACTACTGCGTGAATGTTTCTCTTTACCTTTCTTGTGCGGAGGACTTTAGATACTAAATCATCGGGCAATTCAGCTGCTTCATCCCATGGGATTACCTGAACTCCATGTTCTTTTAATTTATTTTCAAGCTTTTCTCTAAACTTTATTACGATCTGGTTTCCATAATTGCGTGGCAAAGGCCTAAATGTAACCCTAACCCTTTTAGCCATCTCTAGAGGCTTCCTAGGATTAACCAAATCTTTTTGAACAGGCATTCCTGCTAAACTAATAATTGTTTTGGGTTCTAAATCTGCGAATTGCTGACTATCCATTATTTCTCTCCCACTATTTACATCCCATTCCCAAAGTTCTTTACATCTATCCCTAAACGTACAGAGCCCTTACCCACTTTTTGCAACAATTCAGCCAATAAAATATGGATTCACACTATGTAACTGAGTAACTGAAAAATATTATCTTATATTAAAACTTCCTGATTAAACAATTCAAACACCCTATTCATTATAGACTATTGAAAGGAGTTACTCAATAAATCCGGGTTACTAATTATCAACGAAGAATATCAGAAATCAAGAAACAATGATGGGATTTTTTGACATATTCCTTATTAATATCCCTCATGATGCAATTCTTCTTCCATTTGTTCTCTTACTATATGCATTAGCTTTTCTCTGCCTTCCCTGCCCTTGGGCAAATCATCAACATGGATAGCTGGCAATATTCTAACCTTCATAGTCCCGGTTTTAAACCACGCAGATCCCTTGGGCAGTATGTCGAGCCCCCCGGTTATAATCATGGGCACTACAGGCACCCTTGCTAGAACAGCAATTAAAAATCCCCCTTTTTGAAAAGGCAAGAGTTTTCCGTCTTTACTTCTTGTTCCTTCAGGCGCTAAAACAACTGTGGGCCCTGAGCGGATTTTGCCGACTATCTTTTTAACTTCCTTTGTATCTGAGCTTGAACCGTCTCTTGCCACCCGGTAGTGCCCGGACAGTTTAGCTACCCATCCGATAAAAGGAATTTGACCCACTTCCTTTTTCATTATAGCTCTCCAGTCGATAGGAAGAGCAGCCATATACGCAAGAATATCAAGTGCGCTTTGGTGATTAAACATTATAATAGAGGGCTCATCAGGCAAATTCTCAACCCCCTCGACTTGGAGCCCTATACCGCCGGTCTTTAGATTTATTCGGGCCCATGGCCTTACCGCATACTTAACAACAAGATGAGGGAAAGTCAGAGACAGAAATAATCCGATAATACCGAAAAAAATGGTATAGACTACAAAAACAAACCAGCAAAATATTGTTCTAATCATAATAGGTTAAATGACAAGTACTTATGTTGTATTCGTAGGCAACTAGATTTATCCGTAATGGTATATTTGTCAAGCAGACAATATCCTAAGACCGGATGGCACTATTTCAATATTGTGAGTTCCTTCTTCGAGATAAAAAGGCTCACCATCCATATGAGCCGGTATTCTCGTTTCTAAAGAGATTTCCATATTTGTAGCTCTTACAATCTCAACTTCATTCAAATCGGAATGAGATCCCTCCAGCACCTTGGGTATTTTAATTAGCCTGTTAATTATAGACATATCCTTAATTATATGAAAATCAAGCAATCCGTCGTCAATTTTAGCTTCGGGAGCTAGTTTAAACTTCCCGCCCTGATAGGGTCCGTTGGACGCGCCAGTGAGTAAAAGTGTCCCCTTATAATTCCAATCATCAATTTTAACTTGGGCTGGGAACCCCTTAAAGGTCAAAGCCTCTTGGACAGATCCTAAGATATATCCAAGCGGCCCCCTCAATAGTTTTAATTTTTTAAACCTATGCGAGACAGATCCATCAAGGCCTATCCCAAGACCGTTAACAAAATACTTGTCTCCAAGTTTTCCTATATCGACCGCTCTTTCCTTCCCTGAGAAGACAGTCTCAATAGCAAGCCTTGTGTCAAGAGGAATGGAGGCGGCTTTTGGAAAATCATTTCCGCTTCCGGACGGGACAACACCAAAAACTGCCGATGATCCTATAAGCCCGTTGACAACTTCATGGGAGGTTCCATCCCCTCCCACAGATATAACATGAGTGAATCCCTCTGTCACAGCATCTTTTGCAAATTCGGCGGCCTGTCCTGCTTCTGAGGTAAATTTAAATTCACAATGAACATTCTTATTCTCAATTATCTCTTCAATCATGCTAAACGCATTATTAGTTCTTCCATGCCCTGCAGTAGGGTTGACAATGAATATATAATTTAGCTCTTTCAATATTCCCTCTTTGCTGTAGAATTCCCATACAGTTTACCACAGTATTATTTTTTATTTTAAACCGGTTTATAGAACTCAAACTTGATAAAAACCATATTTTATGTTAAATAAGTTTGTTTATCTGGATTGGTAGTTTGCAAAAAAATAGGAGGCATTTTTAATGGCAGAACAGATACAACCATCCGAACAGGCCAATGAAGCAATTAGCATGAAGCAGCTTCTTGAGGCAGGAGTTCATTTTGGGCACCAGATAAGTCACTGGAACCCTAAAATGAAGAATTATATATTCGGCAACAGAAATGGAATTCATATAATAGACCTTCAACAAACCGTAGGTTTATTTAAAAAGGCCTACAACTTTGTTAGAGATGTAGCAGCAGAAGGTGGAGAAGTGCTTTTTGTGGGAACAAAAAAACAAGCTCAAGGCATTATTGCGGAAGAAACTGTGAAATCCGGTATGCCGTATATAAATTCTCGCTGGTTGGGCGGCACACTCACAAACTTTCCTACGATCCGTGCAAGGGTGGATTATCTACTTGAACTAAAGAAGCTCGAAGAGGAAGGACAGATGGATAATCTTCCTAAGAAAGAGGTAAAAAACCTAAAAAGAGAGATGCAGAAATTAGAGCATTTGTTAGGCGGAATAGTAAATATGAAGACCCCTCCTCAAGCTTTATATATTGTTGATACTAGAAAAGAACACATAGCCGTAAAGGAAGCCAGAAAATTGGGAATCCCAATTGTGGCGGTTGTAGACACTAACTCTAATCCCGCTGATGCGGATGTTATAATCCCGAGCAACGACGATGCAATTAGGGCGATTAAGTTGTTCACATCGAGAATATCTGATGCGTGCATCGAAGGAAAGCACATATACGAGCAAAAACTACAAGCTGGGGAAGTTATCAAAAAAGAGCAGGAATCAAAGATAGTAGTAGAAAGAAAAGTTTTTGTATTCAAAGAATACGGAGAGCAGGGAGAGAAGGAAGGTTCAACCTCTGTAGCAGTATCTGAGGCTACTCCTGGTGAAACAGCAGAAAAACCAGCAGAACAACCGGTTGAGGTAAAAACAGAAAGTCAGCCGGCAGAAATTTCCGATACTCCTGTACAACCCGCTGTCTCAGCAGAAGCAACGGAAAATGTTAATGTGGAAATAGAAAGTCCTGCAGCAGAACCTGAAGTAGAAATTAAGAAGGAGGATTAGATTTAATATGGCCGAGATTACAGCACAGATGGTCAAAGAGCTTAGAGACTCAACAGGAGCTCCTTTCATAGACTGCAAAAAAGCTTTAGAAGAAGTTTCCGGAGACCTGGATAAAGCCCTTGATATACTTAAAATTAAAGGAGTTGCAAAAGCATCTAAAAAAGTGGGGAGAGAGACTCCCGAGGGAATAGTAACTTCCTATATTCATGCTGGAGGGAAAATTGGCGTCATGGTTGAAGTTAACTGTGAGACCGATTTTGTAGCCAAAAATGAAGAGTTTCAGGCATTCGCAAGGGAAGTTGCGATGCAGATTGCTGCCGCAAACCCTAAATACATAAGCAAAGAAGAAATACCTGAAGCAGAACTTGAGAGAGAGAAAGAGGTGATGAAGGCTCAGGTTATAGAATCTGGCAAACCTGCAAATATTGCTGAGAAAATCGTCGAAGGAAAGATAGAGAAATTCTTCGAAGAGGTATGCCTGCTAAATCAAACCCATATCAGAGATTCGAAAGTAAAAATTGATGACCTCTTGCAGGCATTAATTGCAAAAATTGGTGAGAACATTAAAGTTAGAAGGTTCACAAGGTTTCAATTAGGGGAACCTGTTGATTAACAAAGAAAACCTTAAACTAAAAAACTATGACTTCCTCAGAAACCCCAGCCGAGCCAAAATATAGGAAAGTCCTTTTAAAGTTAAGTGGTGAAGCGCTTCAGGGACAACAAGGATACGGAATCTGCGCTGAGGTTCTTGACACCATTTCCGAAGAAATAGGTGAGGTCAAGAAACTCGACATTGAATTAGCGATTGTTATTGGCGGCGGAAACATATTCAGAGGTGTGGCCGCTGCGTCAAAGGGGATTGATAGGTCTACCGGAGACTATATGGGCATGCTGGCGACTGTAATGAATGCGCTAGCTCTTCAGGACTCACTCGAGAAGAAAGGCATCCACACTAGAGTACAAACAGCTCTCAACATAGAGCAGGTTGCCGAGCCTTATATAAGAAGGCGTGCGGTAAGACACCTTGAAAAAGGAAGAGTAGTAATATTTGCAGCCGGTACAGGAAACCCATTTTTCACAACAGATACTGCGGCTACTCTGAGAGCTTTAGAGATAGGGGCAGATTTAATACTTAAAGCAACTAAAGTTGACGGTGTATATGACAAAGACCCTCTAGAACATAAAGACGCAGTTAAATTCAAGAAATTAACCTATATGGAAGTATTAAAAAAAGAATTAAAGATCATGGACGCAACTGCAATCTCATTATCTATGCAAGGAAATATACCTATAATAGTGTTTAATTTATTTGAAAGTGGTAATATTAAGAATGTTATAATGGGAAGTGAAATAGGAACTATTCTAAGGAGTGATAAAAATGTGTGACGAAATGCTAGGAGACATTCTGAAAGATACTGAAGACAGGATGAATAAAACTTTAAGCGCATTTAACACCGAACTTACTAAGATAAGGACCGGAAGAGCAACGTCTGCATTAGTAGACCACATCATTGTAGATTATTATGGAGTGGAAACTCCCATTAATCAGCTGGCCACTGTTTCTATACCAGAACCAAGGACTATCTTAATTCAACCTTGGGATATTAGTGCAATTCCTGGAGTTGAAAAAGCCATTATGAAATCAGAGCTTGGCATAAATCCTTCAAATGACGGTAAAGTAATCAGACTTGGCATTCCTACTCTCACTGAGGACAGAAGAAAAGAATTAGTAAAATATGTAGCCAAGATTGCCGAAGATTTCAGGGTCTCAATCAGGCAAATCAGGCACGACGTTAACCATTTTGTTAAAACGTTGGAGAAAGAAGAGGGGCTGCCGGAAGACCGCGTTAAAAAGAATCTCGAAAATGTCCAGAAGATTACCGACAAATTCATTAAGAACATTAACGAAATGCTGGAAAAGAAAGAAAAAGAAATTCTTGAAGTCTAGTCCTAATAAATTTATACCTACTTCCTACCGAAATTTAATTTCAATTTCTCAGTCACTTCTAATTTATTTATTAAGTACAATAGTGATAGTGAATTATGGTAACATTGTCTGATATAGAGATGAAATAATTCCTGATGAGAAACTCATTACCAAGCTTCTTTTCATACCTTTTTATGACGGCTGGTCTAATCGCTCTATTTTCTGCTTTTGGAATGATTATAATATTTTTAAGGTCTTATGTAATATCGATTAACGATCTTGAGGAACATACCGGGTTTATCTTTCTGTATATTTTTATAACAAGTTTTATTTTGGCCCCAACTTTTCTCTACATTTCACACAAATTAGAAAAGAATGAGCGCCCGAGCTAACGAGTAATGTTCGTAGCTCCTCCCATATAGGGGACCAAGGCTTCCGGAATTGTAACACTTCCGTCTGCTTCCTGGAAATTCTCTAAAATTCCTATCACAGTTCTGCCCACGGCAAGCCCGGACCCATTTAGTGTATGTACAAGTTTAACCTTGCCTCCGTCTTTTGGGCGATATCTTATCGATGCTCTTCTAGCCTGAAAATCTTCAAAATTGCTGCAGGAGGAAATTTCTCTGTAAGTTTTTTCACTCGGCACCCAGACTTCAATATCGTAAGTCTTTGCCGATGAAAACCCCATATCTCCTGTACACAAAGCCACAACTCTATACGGCAGGCCTAAAAGCTCGAGTATGCGGGCGGCATCTTTCGTCAGAGACTCGTGTTCCTCGTATGAACTGTCAGGGTTGGAAAATTTTACAAGCTCAACCTTATTAAACTGGTGCTGTCTAATAATCCCTCTCACATCCTTACCGTATGAACCCGCTTCACTTCTGAAGCATGGTGTATAAGCAACGTATTTTATAGGCAGCTCATCCTCTTTTAATATTTCATCTCTGTGAATATTGGTCACAGGAACTTCTGCCGTAGGAATCAGGTAAAAATTAGTACCTTCTATTTTAAATAGATCCTCTTCAAATTTAGGAAGGTTTCCTGTGCCGATAAAACTATCCGTATTAGCCATAAACGGGGGGAGGACCTCCGTGTAACCGTGCTCGTTTGTATGAAGGTCGAGCATAAAGTTAGCAAGCGCCCTCTCGAGCTTTGCCCCAAGTCCTTAGTATAG